>Ga0302198_10006856_pt1 | contig 10164 bp, 10 predicted proteins | sample II_Bog_N2_2_FD_193521 | JGI IMG/M metagenome (GOLD analysis project Ga0302198, IMG submission 193521) | Peat permafrost microbial communities from Stordalen Mire near Abisko, Sweden - II_Bog_N2_2 | ecosystem: Environmental > Terrestrial > Soil > Wetlands > Peat | place: Sweden: Abisko... | reverse complement strand
CGGGAGGAACGGCAGTCGCTGGGCCGCCGCCTGCAATCCGCATCGCAGCATGCCCTCGTCCATTTCACGGGCCTCGATAGAGCCGGTGGTGCGTGCCTTGGCGAACCACGGGTCGTAGAACGGCGGCGAGTCCAGCGAGACGAACCCGTAGTAGGCCCGCTTTACCTTGCCGGCCGAGCACAGCAGCCCCAGGTCCGGTCCGCCATAGGTGACGACGGTCAGGTCGGTGACATCGGTGCGTAATATCGCGCGGACGAAGGCCATCGGTTTGCGTCGTGATCCCCAGCCGCCGATACCGATGGTCATGCCAGAACGTAACTGGGCGACGGCCGCGTCGAGGCTGGTTCTCTTGTCGGTCATTCCTTCTTGCCCTTCACTGTGCCGGCGAACGCGTCGCGGTGTTCGTCGGACACCCCGGCAAGGTTGAGCTCGAAGGTAAAGCCTTGTTCCATGCGGTAACTCGAGTTGACCCGTTGCACGTCGATCAAATTGAGGGCCTCCTTCGCCGCGCGGATGACCCGGGTGTCCTTGACGGCGATGTCGCGGGCCACCCGTAACGCGGCCTCGTCGAGCTCGGCACGGGGCACCACCTCATGCACCGAGCCGAAATGGTGCAAGGTGGCGGCGTCGACGGTGGCAGCGGTGAAGAAAAGCCGCCGCATCATGTGTTGCGGCACCAGTCGCGATAGGTGGGTGGCCGCGCCGAGCGCGCCACGCTCCACCTCCGGCAGCCCGAACGTGGAGTCGTCGGAGGCGACGATGACATCGGCGTTGCCGACCAGCCCGATGCCGCCGCCGACGCAGAATCCGTTCACCGCGGCGACCACCGGAACCGCGCATTCGTAAACCGAGCGGAATGCGGCGAAGCAGCCGCGATTGGCGTCGATAAGCGCGCCGAATCCTTCGGTGCGCTGCATCTCTTTTATGTCCACCCCGGCGTTGAAGCCGCGGCCCTCGGCGCGCAGGATCACCACGTGGGTATCGGGGCGGTTGCCGGCGGCAGTAATCGCGTCGGCGAGTTCGAACCAGCCTTGCGAGGGAATGGCGTTGACGGGCGGGTAGTCGACGGTCACCGCGACTATGCCCGGTTCAGTAGTGGTGGATTTGATCGTCATTGCACTTCCTGGTGGGGGTAGCTACCTAAGCAAGCACTTGCTTGGTACGCTAGCACAGTGACGCGAGCCGAAGGAGCCGACGCCATCAATTTGGGATTGGCCGATCGGGTGGTTTTGGTCACCGGCGGCGTGCGCGGGGTGGGTGCCGGCATCAGTTCGGTTTTCGCCAGCCAGGGCGCGACCGTGGTGACGTGCGCCAGACGCGCCGTTGAGGGCCTGCCCTATGAGTTCCACTCCTGCGACGTTCGCGACGAAGAAGCCGTCGAGGGGTTGATCGGCGCGATCGTCGACCGGCACGGGCGGCTTGACGTCGTCGTCAACAACGCCGGGGGGTCGCCATACGTGCTGACCGCCGATTCCAGCGCGAAGTTCAATCGCAAGATTATCGAGCTCAATCTCATTGGTGGGCTGTTGGTTTCGCAGTGCGCGAACGACAAGATGCAGGACCAGCCGGGCGGTGGGTCGATCATCAACATCTGCAGCCTGAGTGGCCGGCGGCCGTCGCCGGGCACCGCCGCGTACGGGGCGGCCAAGGCTGGACTGGAGAGCCTGACACAGACGCTGGCGGTGGAATGGGGACCCAAGGTCCGGGTGAACGCGTGCGTGGTCGGCATGGTGGAAACCGAGCAGGCCGATCTGTTCTACGGCGACGCCGAATCGATCGCCGCAATCTCCAAGAACGTGCCGCTCGGCCGGCTGGCCAAGCCTGAGGACATCGGTTGGGCCGTGGCTTTTTTGGCGTCGAACGCGGCGTCCTACATCAGCGGTGCCTCGTTGGAGGTACACGGCGGCGGCGAGCCGCCGCACTATCTGGCGACCACGAACGCCAGCGCGATCAAGTAGAGGAGACAGGAAATATGGGCCTGGTTGACGGCCGCGTGGTCATCGTCACCGGAGCGGGCGGCGGCATTGGGCGTGCGCATGCTTTGGCTTTCGCCGCCGAAGGCGCGCGGGTGGTGGTCAACGACATCGGAGTGGGGCTGGACGGCTCGCCCGCCGGCGGTGGCAGCGCCGCGCAGGGTGTGGTCGACGAGATCACCGCAGCGGGCGGGGAAGCCGTCGCCGACGGCTCCAACATCGCGGACTGGGATCAAGCGGCCGGCCTCGTCAAGACCGCCGTCGAAACGTTTGGTGGTTTAGACGTCCTGGTGAACAACGCCGGGATCGTGCGCGACAGAATGATGGCCAACACGAGCGAAGAAGAATTCGACGCCGTCATCGCCGTGCACCTCAAGGGTCATTTCGCGACGATGCGGCATGCCGCGTCGTACTGGCGCGGGCTGTCCAAAGAGGGCAAAACCGTTGATGCGCGGATCATTAACACCAGTTCGGGTGCGGGCCTGCAGGGCAGCGTCGGGCAGGGGAACTACAGTGCCGCCAAGGCCGGCATAGCGGCGATGACGCTGGTTGCCGCGGCCGAGATGGGTCGTTACGGTGTCACCGTAAATGCGATCGCGCCGTCGGCCCGCACCCGGATGACCGAAACCGTCTTTGCGGAGATGATGGCGACGCAGGGCGATAATTTCGACGCAATGGCGCCGGAAAACGTGTCGCCACTGGTGGTCTGGCTGGGCAGTGCCGAATCGCGGGACGTCACCGGGCAGGTGTTCGAGGTCGAGGGCGGCAAGATCCGGGTAGCGGAGGGCTGGGCGCACGGCCCGCAGATCGATAAGGGCGCGCGCTGGGATCCGGCCGAGCTGGGGTCCGTCGTCAGCGATCTGCTGGGCAAGTCGCGGCCACCGGTTCCGGTCTATGGGGCCTAGAGCGCCATGGTAATGAAATCAAGGCGCCAGAGGGATTGAAACAGTCCGAGCGCGAATTTTTCGGTGGCATCCACACTGCCCGTCGGCGATCGCCGGCTCTGCATGACGCACTCGGCAACCTCTCGAATCGTGCGACGCCCATCTATAAACTCCGCGAAGGGCAACTGCGCGGCGCTCAGATCCAGACGCCAATCCGATTTAAAGATCTCTGTTCCTGAAACACCGCAGCGATATCGCATCAGCGGAACATAATTGAGCGCTGCACGCGTCGAAAAATCGATATTATAACTTTCTACCGATCGACCGGGCCCGGCCGCGACGAAAAGATGACAAGCATTGAGTGTTTTGGTGCGTTCCATCATGGACCACATCTTGATCTCGGGCAATGCGTTCATGGCTTCATAAAACTCGCCCCTCGGCGCATGTAGAGCCCGGAGGTAGTGCGGATAGTAGGGAGTTCTGTTAAACCACGACTGGAATTTGAGTCCAGCGGAGGTGACAAGATCGATGCAGTCTTCGACGGTGTAACTACGGTCGCGACCGTGCAGAAAGGTGTCGACGAGCCCGGCATCGAACGCCAAATCCGGCGCGATTCTTCGATAGCTCTGAATAGGATGATCTTCATTTAAGTTCGCGAGGGTCTCTTTTACCATGCGAACCGATTCTTCGTCCTGACGAAGTCCTAAGTCATGGAAGATCGATTGCATCAATTCGACCCCGATCCGGCCGTACCGTGCGTAGAGCATCAATGCGACGGCGCCGTCTGGCCGCAGGCAAGAGGCGAGCGCTTGCATGCCGATCTTTGGCTCAGCCAGGTGATGGAGAACCCCGGTTGAGATGATGAGATCGAAATCGAGCCCCAGCGTTGGCGCCTCTTCGATGGGAAGTAGGTGTAATTCCAGATTCGATAGCCCATGCTTGTCTTTGAGGTATTGCTCATGGTTCAGTGACGGCTGGCTGATATCGATGGCCGTAATTTTGGCGTCGCGGTTCATGTATGCGAAAACCGCCGCCTGGTTGGTGCCGCAGCCGGCGATCAAAATGTCAAGGTCGGGTTTGTAATCCCGATCGGGCCATAAGATGCGGTGGGCGTGACTAGGGTCGAACCATTGCCAATCGCGCTTGCACCACGAATCCAGATCCTCGATGGGTTCGGGGTAGGTCCATTTCTCGTATTGGCGGGAGACAACATCGCTCCGTGGGTCGTGCTTCATTCGGGTGCCTCCTCGCTTGACGTCCTAGCAGATCCTAGGGGTCGCAGATCACGATCGGGATCACGCGATCGGTCCACGATTGGTAGTCGTCCAACGTGGGGTACATGGCCGCCAACTTGGTCCAGTACTCGCCGCGCTCTTCGGCGGTGGCATCACGCGCCCGCAGCTGCAGCACCTCGCCCTTAATCTGGACGGACACTGTGGGATTGGCTTTGAGGTTGAGATACCACATCGGGTTCGTGTCACGGCCGCCCTGCGAGGCAACGAGGATGACGCGGCCGCCTTCGCGCAGGTAAAGTAGTGGGCTGACGCGTGGCTCGCCGCTTTTGCGGCCCGTCGTGGTCAGCAGGGCAACCGGACTGCTTTGGAACGTGCCGCCGAGCTTTCCGTTGCTGAGCCGGTAGACCACTGTGGTGGCACGGCCCATCCACTTCATGAAGACGGTGACCCAAGGCGCGTTCAACGCTCGCGGTGGCGATTTCGGCATGGTGTTTCCCAGCTTCTAATGTTGGATGAATGGCTGCAAGCGAACCTTGATGTGGTGGATTTCGGCTTTTCCACTCGGACTTTCGGCTGGGATCGCGAAGGTTTCGTCAACCCGCGCGGCTACTCGCCGGCCGCCGAACGCCACCTTGGTCAGCACGTCGAACGCTGCGTGCACCTGGTCGCCGGCAACGCGGTAGTCCGGCGGCGTCACTTCGGCGACGATCCAGTACTGGAGTCCGCGATTGAGGCTGCGCCGCAGGTGATTTCCGGAAAAACCATTCTTGACGCCCTGTTCGACGCGGGTGCAGTCGGCCGCGAACGGGACCGAATCGCCGTCACGGCTGACGAGGGCGTCGATATAGGCCTGTGCCGCGGCGACGCGGCTTTCTTCGGAGACAACCACCGACTAGCTAAATCCGTTCGATGATGGTGCCGGTGGACAACGCGCCGCCGGCGCACATGGTGATCAGCGCGGTGCTTCGATCGGAACGCTCCAGCTCGTGCAAAGCGGTGGTGATCAGTCGGCTGCCGGTACAGCCCACCGGGTGGCCCAGCGCGATGGCGCCGCCGTTGACGTTGACTGTGGCCATGTCGGGTTCGTGGACCCGTGCCCAAGACAGCACGACGGAGGCGAACGCCTCGTTGATCTCGACGATGTCGATATCGCCGATCTTCATTCCGGCCTTCTCGAGCACCTTCGCGGTCGACTGCACCGGACCGTCTAGGTGGTAGTAAGTTTCCGCGCCGACCAGCGCTTGACTGACGATCCGGGCCCGCGGCCGCAGCCCGAGTGCCTTGGCCTTGTCCTCATCCATCCACAACACCGCCGCCGCGCCGTCGGAGATCTGCGACGACGTACCGGCGGTGTGGATCGCGCCCTCCATGACCGGCTTGAGCTGGCTCAGCCCTTCTAGCGTCGTGTCGCGCAGGCCCTGGTCGCGGGAGACCAGGTGCCGGTCGCTGGTGGGCTGCTTCTGCTCGTCGAGCACCGGCGCTTCGATCGGCGAGATTTCCCGGTCGAACCGGCCCTCGTCCCACGCCCGCTTGGCGTGCACCTGCGACGCCAGTCCGAACGCGTCGATGTCTGCGCGGGTGATGCCGCGCCGCTTGGCGATCCGCTCGGCGGCGGTGAATTGGTCGGGCAGGTCGATGTCCCACGACTCGGCGCGCCAATTGCGGTCGGGGCCGGCGTTGGCGCCCAGCCCGACCCGGCTCATCGCCTCGACGCCGCACGCGATGCCGATGTCGATCGCCCCGATCGCGATCAGGCCGGCGATCAGATGGTTGGCCTGCTGGCCGCTGCCGCATTGGCAATCCACGGTGGTGGCACCGGCCTGTTCGGGCAGGCCCGCGGTCAACCACGCCGTCCGGGTGATGTTGTTGGACTGCTCGGCGTACTGCGTCACGCACCCGCCGATCAGCTGCTCGACGTCGCCGGCATCAATGCCGGCCTTCTCCACGAGCGCCTTTTGCACGCCGCCCAGCAGGTCGGTGGCGTGCACTCCGGACAGCCATCCGGCCCGCTTCCCGATCGGGCTGCGGGTGGCTTCAACGATTACCGGGTTACCCATGCAGCCAGGCTAGAACACGTTTCATTACTATGACAAGCGAGGAACGCCGCACCACCTTTTGTCTGCGGTGGAGGCATGTTTTACTGGCACTAGAACACGTTGCAATTCAGGAGAGCACCCCAATGGCACCCCCCAATATTTCGGCTGAGTTCGACTTCCTCGATCCCGACGTCAACCTGGTCGGCCTTCCCGTGGCCGAGCTTGCCCAGCTCCGCGAGTCCGAACCGATCCACTGGGTCGACGTGCCCGACGGCTGCGGCGGCTTCGAGGACAACGGCTACTGGCTCCTCAGCAAGCATGCCGACGTCAAGGAGGTGTCGCGCCGCAGCGACATCTTCTCCAATTGGCTGAACGGCGCGATCCCGGCCTGGCCCAAGGAGATGACGCGCGAGAACGTCGAAATGCAGCGCAGCGTCATGCTCAACATGGACGCCCCGCACCACACCCGGCTGCGCAAGATCATCTCCCGTGGCTTTACGCCCCGCGCGATCGGTCGGCTGGAGGACGAGCTCGCACAGCGCGCCCAGAACATCGCCAAAGCGGCGGCGTCCGAGGGTTCGGGCGACTTCGTCGAGCAGGTGTCGTGCGAGCTTCCGCTACAGGCCATCGCCGGCCTGCTGGGCGTGCCGCAGGAGGACCGCGACAAGCTGTTCCGCTGGTCTAACGAGATGACCGGGGGGGAGGATCCCGATTACGCCGACGTCGATCCCGCGCAGTCATCGATGGAACTGATCATGTACGCGATGGCGATGGCCGACGAGCGGGGCAAGAATCCGACCGACGACATCGTCACCGCCTTGATCCAGGCCGACATCGACGGCGAGAAGCTCTCGGACGACGAGTTCGGCTTCTTCGTCATCATGCTCGCGGTGGCGGGCAACGAGACCACCCGCAACTCGATCACGCACGGAATGATCGCGTTCGCGAACAATCCGGATCAGTGGGAGCTGTACAAGAGGGAACGCCCGGCGACGGCCGTTGACGAGATCGTCCGCTGGGCGACGCCGGTGTCGGCGTTCCAGCGCACCGCCACCGAGGACACCGAGCTTGGCGGCGTCCGGATCAAGAAGGGGCAGCGGCTGGTGATGTCCTACCGCTCGGCCAACTTCGACGAAGAGGTCTTCGATGACCCCTACTCGTTCAACATCCTGCGCGACCCGAATCCGCACGTCGGATTCGGCGGCACCGGTGCCCATTATTGCGTCGGCGCCAACCTGGCCCGGATGACGATCAACCTGATCTTCAACGCCGTCGCCGACCACATGCCGGACCTCAAGCCGGTGTCGGAGCCCGAGCGGCTGAGGTCGGGCTGGCTCAACGGCATCAAGCACTGGCAGGTCGACTACACCGGCCAGTCCCCGGCGGCGTCCTGATGGACTTCGAACTCACCGCCACGCAAGAGGCTGTCGCCGACGTCGTCACGTCGGTATTGGACCGGGATCTGACCTGGAAAGCTCTGGTCGACGGGGGTACGACGGCCCTGCCGGTGCCGGAACGCCTCGGCGGCGACGGTGTGGGTCTGTCCGAGGTCGCGACGGTGCTGACCGAGGTGGGCCGCCACGGTGCCATCACGCCGGCGCTGGCAACACTGGGTCTGGGTGTGGTTCCGCTACTCGACCTGGCCTCCGACGAGCAGCAGGACCGTTATTTGGCGGCGGTGGCCAAGGGCGGGGTGCTCACCGCGGCGCTCAACGAACCCGGCACCGCGCTCCCCGACCGGCCCGCCACCACCTTCACCAATGGGCGGTTGTCGGGCACCAAAGTTGGAGTCGGATATGCCGAACAAGCCGATTGGTTGATCGTGACGGCCGACAACGCGGTGGTGGTGGTGTCACCCAAGGCCGACGGGGTGCGACTGACCAAGACGCCGACGTCGAACGGCGCGGACGAGTGCACGGTGACGTTCGACGGTGTGGCGGTTGCCGACTCCGATGTCTTGGCGGACGCGACCGCACATCGGGTCAACCAGCTGGTGCTGGCGATGATCGGCGCATACACCGACGGCCTGGTGGCGGGCGCGTTGCGGCTGACCGCCGACTACGTGGCTGAGCGCAAGCAGTTCGGCAAACCACTGTCGACCTTCCAGACCGTGGCCGCCCAGCTGGCGGAGGTCTACATCGCCTCGCGGACAATCGGTCTGGCCGCGAAATCCGTTGTCTGGCGGCTATCTGAGGGCAGGGATGCCGATGACGACCTGGACGTGCTCGGGTACTGGATTACTTCGCAGGCACCGCGGGTGATGCAGATCTGCCATCACCTGCACGGCGGCATGGGCATGGACATCACCTACCCGATGCACCGCTATTACTCCACGATCAAAGACCTATCCCGACTTCTGGGTGGGCCTTCTCATCGCCTCGACCTGGTGGGAGCGCAATGTTCATCGACCTGACTCCGGAGCAACGACAGCTGCAAGCCGAGCTGCGGCAATACTTTTCGAATCTCATCTCGTCCGACGAGATGAAGGCGATGGAGAAGGACCGCCACAACGAGGCCTACCGCGCCGTGATCCGGCGGATGGGCAAGGATGGCAAGCTCGGCGTCGGATGGCCGAAGGAGTTCGGTGGCCACGGCTTCGGGCCGATCGAACAGTCAATCTTCGTCAACGAGGCCCATCGGGCCGACGTGCCCCTGCCTGCGGTGACGCTACAAACGGTCGGCCCCACACTGCAGCGGTTCGGCAGTGACCTGCAGAAGACGAAGTTCCTGCCGTCGATCTTGGCCGGTGAGGTGCACTTCGCGATCGGCTACACCGAGCCGGAGGCGGGCACCGACCTGGCGTCGCTGCGGACCACTGCCGTGCGTCAGGGCGACGAATACATCGTCAACGGCCAGAAGGTCTTCACCACCGGCGCACACGACGCCGACTACATCTGGCTGGCCTGCCGCACCGACCCGGAGGCCGTTAAGCACAAAGGTATTTCAATTCTGATCGTCGACACCAAAGATCCTGGCTACTCGTGGACGCCGATCATCCTGTCCGACGGTGCCCACCACACCAACGCCACGTACTACAACGATGTACGGGTGCCGGCGGACATGCTGGTCGGCGAGGAGAACGCCGGATGGCGACTGATCACCACCCAGCTCAACAACGAGCGGGTGATGCTCGGTCCGGCCGGCCGCACCGCCAGCATCTACGACCGGGTGCACGTCTGGGCATCCAAGCCCGGTGGCAATGGTGTCACGCCGATCGATCATCAAGACGTCAAGCGAGCGCTCGGTGAGATTCATTCGATGTGGCGGATCAACGAGTTGTTGAACTGGCAGGTCGCGGCCGCCGGCGAGGACATCAACGTCGCGGATGCCGCTTCGACGAAAGTCTTTGGCACCGAGAGTATTCAGTACATCGGGCGACTCGCCGAGGAGATCGTCGGCAAGTACGGCAACCCGGCCGAGCCGGAGACCGCCGAGCTGCTCGACTGGCTGGACTCGCAGACCAAGCGCAATCTGGTGATCACCTTCGGCGGAGGCGTCAACGAAGTCATGCGTGAGATGATCGCGGCCTCGGGTCTCAAAGTGCCACGGGTGCCCAGATGAGCAGCATCCAGGGGTCAATCGCAGAAATCACGTCCACTGTCGTCGCCAAGCAGCGTGACGCCAGGGATCCGGTAAACGTGCCGACGATCAAGACGTGGGTGGAAGCCCTTGGGGACCGCAACCCGATCTACACCGACGAGGCCGCCGCCCGCGCGGCCGGACATCCGGGACTTGTCGCCCCGCCCGCAATGATTCAGGTATGGACGATGTTCGGCCTAACCGGCGAGCGTCCAACCGACGATCCCATGGGCCCGCTGATGGAGCTGTTCGACGGCGCGGGGTACGTCGGTGTGGTGGCCACCAACTGCGAGCAGACATACCACCGGTACCTGCGGCCTGGCGAGCAGGTCAGCATCGCCTCCGAGATGCGCGACGTGGTCGGCCCGAAGCAGACCGCGCTCGGTGAGGGCTGGTTCATCAACCAGCACATCACCTGGCGTGTCGGTGACGAGGATGTCGCCGAGATGGCTTGGCG
>Ga0302198_10006849_pt1 | contig 10169 bp, 9 predicted proteins | sample II_Bog_N2_2_FD_193521 | JGI IMG/M metagenome (GOLD analysis project Ga0302198, IMG submission 193521) | Peat permafrost microbial communities from Stordalen Mire near Abisko, Sweden - II_Bog_N2_2 | ecosystem: Environmental > Terrestrial > Soil > Wetlands > Peat | place: Sweden: Abisko, Stordalen... | reverse complement strand
GGTCCACGCCGCGCTCTACACCAACAGGGAAGATGCCCCAGGTTCCCACCCAAAAACAATCATCGCTTCGCGGGAATCGTCAGCTCCGCACCCTCGCCGGTCTTGTGGATCGCGGAGAAGTCTCCCTGATTGGTGGCCAAACCCAGCCGTCCGCGCGAGTCGATATAAAAGAGATCCCGGCCGACCGGTACGTCGCTGAAGGTCCTCACGAACAGAAACGTATAGCTCTTTCCGGCCAGGGTGATCGGCACCTGATCGCCGAGCTCGTATCCGAGTTGCGCAAAGGTCTCTGCCGGGACGTTGAGCACCAGATTGCCGAAGGGTCCGTCGGTGCCGATGACCTGGCCGTGCAGGCCCTTCTCGTCGATCGTTGCGGTCTTTAAATCGATGCGGACCAGCTTGGCGACATCGACCGCGGGGCCGGCCTGGCGGAAGTCCTCTCCGCGGGCCACGTGCGCGCCGGCGGGGGAGAAGATGTCGCGGCCATGAAAGGTCGATGAGATGCCGGAGCCGATCATCCAGGCCGGGTTGGTGATCTCGTGCGCCTCGACGATGCCGTCGCGATCCTCAATGAGTGTGAGCAGGCCATTGTCCGGCAAGACAAAATACTGGCCAAGTTTTGACTTGGCGATGATGGCCTTGCGCGTGGAACCGACGCCGGGATCGATGACCACCACAAACACCGCGCTCGAAGGAAAGTAGGGCGCCGAGCCGGCCAGGAAGCGCGCACCCATGGCGATGTTATAAGGTTCCGATTCATGCGTGATGTCGATGACGCGCACGCCGGGCGCGACGCCCTCCATGACCGCCTTGCAGATGCCCACCGCATCGTCCTTCACGTCGAAATCGGTCATGAAGCCGATGACCCGCGTGGGCGCGGACTGCTGGGCTGCTGCCGTGCAGGTCCATGCAGCCGCCATCAAAACCGCCGCCAGAGATTTCACTATGAAACGCATGCCTTCCCTCACATTCTTTTTCACATGGTATCGCGCTGAAAGCAGCGATGCGTCCTTGTTCCTTGTGGAATGAAGAGCGTCGATAAGACAACTGAGCCTTTTGCAAAACTCCATTGAGGCTGCAAAATGTGTCAGGGCACGACTTCAGTCGTGCCGAAAGAGCAAAAAAACATGTTGGGCTTCAGCCCCTGCGGTTGGGTTTTCAGTTATTTTCAATCCCGCGGCGGCTAAAGCCGGAATCTACATTGGCCATTTGGTGCACGACTGAACAGGCTGCGGAAAAACTCGATGCGGAGGGAGGCGGGGGTTTCAACCCCCGCATAAAGCCAACAGAATCGACGTGGGCTTCAGCCCCGGAGGGATGCTTTTCGCCATTCTCATCCGAATCCCCGAGTTTTTCCGCAGCCTCTGAATTCGTGCCACAATTGCCGCACCCAGAGACGGTAGTCTCCAACGGATTGTTCCTCGCCAAGCAAGCAGTGGCAGAGCAGTGGCAAAATAGACCTATGCCGCCGACCGATCCGCTTCCGCCTGTCCAGATTGTGCTCACCGCCCCCCAGGCCCGCGTGCTGGGCGCACTCATCGAAAAAGAAGTCACCACCCCGGACTACTATCCGCTCTCGCTCAACGCACTGATCAACGCCTGTAATCAGCGCTCGAACCGCGAGCCGGTGATGGACCTGGACGAGGAGGATGTACGCCAGGCCGTGCATCGACTGGAAGATTTGCGGCTGGCAGGGCGAGCGCGGGGAGCCGATGGGCGCGTCACCAAATACGAGCACTGGCTGGGCGAGTTCTTCAACTTCAGCCGCGCGGAGGCGGCTCTGGTCTGCGTGCTGCTCCTGCGCGGGCCGCAGACACCGGGCGAACTGCGCGGGCGCACCGAGCGAATGCACCGCTTCGACGAGCTCACCGAGGTGCTGGCCGGGCTGCAAAAGCTGATGGAGCGCGAGCCGCCGCTGGCAGCCGTTCTGCCGCGCCAACCGGGGACCAAGGAGTCGCGCTATGCTCACCTGCTCTCGGGCGGAGTGGAAGCAGTGTCGGCCGCGGAGAATGCCCTCGGAAGGCGCGCGCCTTTGCAGAGCGCGGAGCCGGACGCGGGCCAAGAGGAGCGGATTGTGCGGATGGAAGCGACGATCATCGAATTGCGCCAGGAGATGGCCCTGCTCCGCCAGAAGGTCGACGATCTCTTTGGAGATGGATAGTGTACCGAGGGATTTCCGCGAGTGGAATCAGGCGATCCAGTGTTCAAGAAAGCGAGTAAGGAAAGAACCATGCTGAAGATCAGGTTAGCTGTAGTGTCTCTTGGAATGGCGATGAGCTTGCTGAGTCTCCCTGCTTTGCAGGCGCAGGCGACGAAGCCAGCCCCGCTGCCCTCGCAGATTCTCACCGCAAAGAAGGTCTTCATCTCCAATGCGGGAGGCCTGCTCGATCTCAAGATGGTGAGTGGCGACCGGCGGAGGGATTACAACCAGTTCTACGCGGCCATCCAGGCTTGGGGACGCTACGAGTTGGTTGCCTCTCCCGCTGATGCCGATCTGGTTTTGCAGATCAGCATTATCTACATCCCGCGCGGGATGGGCACCGAGGTTGTGCCATTTCCGAGCTTCAGGCTGGCGCTCATTGATCCGAAGACGAATATTGCGCTATGGGTGCTGGACGAGTTCCTGGTGGACAGGCCGGGCTTAGCCATGATTCGGGAAAAGAATCGCGACAAGGCATTCGACGAAGCAATCAATAGGGTCGTCGACGACTTGAAGGCGCTCACAGCTCAGCCTGCCCCTGCGAACGATTCCAAGTAGCAATGCCGTGGGGAGAGCAACTCAGCTCTCTGAAGCGAGAGCTGAGACGCCTGCGGGATATCTCCGCCCTCAGCTCTCCGGGTGCTTCCCCGCCCGCTGCTTAAAGATCAGAATGCACGCAATCACGAGTGCAACCAGCGCAGCCGAGGCCGTATAGCGGCTCAGGTTGAGCCCCCCGTGATCCAGAGGTTTATCCAGCAGATCGCCGACCACCGCGCCCAGCGGCCGCGTCAGGATAAAGGCCGCCCAGAAAAGTAGGACCTTCGAAATCTTCGTCCAGAAATGCAACGCCGCTACCACTAGCAGGAGAAAAAGGAAGATCGCCACCCCGCCAAGATAGCCGAGCCCCTCGCTGTCGGCCGTCCAGTCTCCAAGAGCGGTGCCGAGGGTCTGCGAAAACATGATCGTCACCCAGTAAAACACCTCGACCTTTGGCGTGCTGACTGTATTGACATCGATAGATCCCAGCGTCCAATACCATGCGCCAAGCGAGGCCAGCAACAGTGCCAGCAACGTCAAGCTCCCACCCGCATAGCCAACACCGAGTGAACGATCGGCAAAGTCAGCCATGGTCGTTCCCACCGTGGTGGTCGCAATGATGGTCGCCCAATAAAGAAAGGGATGAAATCGTTTTGCCCGCACCTGAATAACCACTGCCACGACAAAAATAGCCGCGAAGATGGCGGTACCCACCAGATAGCCGAGATTCATCGACATGGTTACCGCATCGCCCGCGGTCTCGCCGAGGGTTGTGCAGAAGATCTTGATGATCCAGAAGACCAGGGTGACTTCAGGCACTTTGCTCAACACCTGACTCATGGTTGTTTCAGGTTTCTTTACCGCCGATTGCATCTCGGTCCTCCGGGAGACGATGAGGTTAGGTCTTCAAACGTCTGTGCAAGTTTGCCGCCCATTGCCTACGGCTATGAATCCAGAATGACAGACCTATCTACGGGCTTCTGTTAAATCTTCCTAAGACGCAAAGGCCGGGATACAAGCTAAATCAGCTCGTATCCAGCAAACCAGTAGCCGATCTCGAAGGCCGCTGTATCTTCCGCATCCGACCCGTGGATGGCATTCTCCGACATCGATGCGGCAAATTTCTTGCGGAGCGTTCCTGGGTCAGCGTTGGCCGGGTTGGTCGAGCCCATCAGCTTGCGCAGGTCGGCAATCGCGTTTTCCTTCTCCAGAACCATCAGGAAAAGCGGCCCCGAGGACATGAAATCGCAAAGCCCATCGAAGAATGGCTTCCCGGCATGAACGGCATAGAAGCCCTTGGCCTGCTCTTTGGAGATCGACTGCCTCTTGATGGCCACGATCTGAAAGCCGGCCTTTTCGATCTCGGCCAGAATAGCCCCGGTAAACCCATTGCGGACCGCGTCCGGCTTGACGATGCTGAAGGTGCGTTGCGCCACTTGGTGTGCTCCTTAATGGGATCTGCGTCTTCGACTCCATTGTAATTGCCGGCTTCCCCGGCTGCTCTTTCAGGCCCGAATCTGGTAGAGTTTCGGCATGTTTCAATTCTCCGCCGCACCCCATCGCACTCTGACCGTTCTGTCCGTTGCCCTCTCCGTCGCCCTGTCCGCTGTCGCGGCCCATTGCCAGGCAGCCGCGCCCGCCGACAAACCTGCAACGCCCAAGCTGCGCGTCTTCGATTCATCGATCATCGACAAGGCCGTGGATCCATGCGAGAACTTCTACCGCTTCAGTTGCAACGGCTGGTTCAAGCGCAACCCGCTGCCCGCCGACGAGGCCTCCTATGGCCGCTTTACAGAGCTGGCCGAGCTGAACCGGCTGCACCTGAAGGAGATTCTCGAACAAGCAGCCAACGGAGCCTCGAAAAAACGCTCCGCCAACGATGAAAAAATCGGTGATGAGTACGCCAGCTGCATGGACACGGCGGCCATCAACAAGCGTGGCCTCTCGCCTCTCTTCCCCGAGCTGGAAAGGATTGCCGCACTGAAGACCGCGGCGGATTTGCCCGCCCTATTAGCTCACCTGCACTCGATCGGCGTGAATGCATTCTTCGGCATGGGGTCGAACCAGGACTACGCCGACTCCACATCGGTCATCAGCTTTTATAGCGCGGACGGGTTGGGCCTGCCGGAGCGCGACTACTACACCCGCACCGATGCCAAATCAATCGAGACGCGCCAGCAATACCTGGCCCACGTGCGCAAGATCTTCGTGCTGGCGGGCGAGCCGGAGGCCCAGGCCGCCGCGGATGCCGACACCGTGATGGCCGTCGAGACCCGGTTGGCCAAGGCCTCGCTCACCATCACCGAACAGCGCGACCCGCAGAACCTGAATCATCCAACCGATGTGGCCGGGTTCTCCAGGGAGCTGACGCACTTTGCGCTGGCCGATTACGTGACCGCGGCTCATGCCCCCGCCTCCGGCAAGGCCAATGACATGGAGCCAAAGTTCTTTGCCGAATTCAACGCGGTGGTGGCCGACACGCCGATCGATCAAATCAAGGCCTATCTGCGCTGGCATTTGTTGCATGCCTACGCGGGCACCAGCCTGCCGGAGAGCTTTGACCAGGAGAACTGGAACTTCTACGCGCACACGCTCAACGGCGCCGAGAAGCAGCAGGAGCGCTGGAAGCGCTGCACTTCCCGCGTCGACCGCGAACTGGGCGAGGCGCTGGGCCAGGTCTACGTGGCGCGCTACTTTCCTCCCGCCGAAAAGCAGCAAGCTCTCGAAATGACGCTGGCGGTCGAGCAGACCATGGATAAAGATATCGACTCGCTGGACTGGATGAGCGCCGAAACAAAAATCCGAGCCAAAGAGAAGCTGCACACGGTGATGAACAAGATCGGCTACCCGGACAAATGGCGCGACTATTCAAAACTCAAAATTATTCGCGGCGATGCCCTGGGCAACCAGATGCGCGCGCACCAGTTCGAGTTTGCCCGCGACCTGGCCAAGATCGGCAAGCCAGTGGACAAGGGCGAATGGGAGATGACGCCACCCACGGTGAACGCTTATTACGATCCGCAGATGAACAACGTGAACTTCCCCGCCGGTTACTTTCAGCCGCCGTTCTACAGCGACAAGGAAGACGACGCGGCCAACTACGGCGACATGGGTTCGACCGTCGGGCACGAGCTGACGCACGGCTTCGACGATGAGGGCCGGCAGTACGACAAGGACGGCGACCTCAAAGACTGGTGGACCAAGGACGACGAGGCCAAATTCAATGACCGGGCCGATTGCATGGTCCGGCAGTATGACGCCATCGAGGCCGTGCCGGGCGTACACCTGAACGGCAAGCTCACCCTGGGCGAGAACCTGGCCGACCTGGGCGGACTGTGGCTGGCCTGGCTGGCCTGGCTCGACAAAGCGCAGGCCGCTCACCTTGACATGAGCGCCGCGACACACGGCTACACGCCCGATCAGCGTTTCTGGATCGCCTATGCGCAGCAGTGGTGCACCCAGACGCGGCCCGAGCAACTGCGCACCCAGGCACAGGGCGACCCCCACGCGCCCGACGAGTACCGGACGAACTCGGTGTTGCAGGACTTGCCCGAGTTTGCCAAGAGCTTCAGTTGCAAGAAGACATCGGCGATGGTGAACCCGAAGCCTTGCCGGGTTTGGTAGGCGGCCGCTTTCAGCAGATTGGGGGGCAGCGAAGCCGGTGGAGGGTTAGGCAGTGTCTGGTGAATACCAAATCGACCTGCTTTGTATCAGGGCACGACTTCAGTCGTGCCGAATATCTAGCAGAACCAACTGGGCTTCAGCTCCTGCGGGAGATGTTTCGCCGCTTGACGAACGCTCGGCAGATTCACCAGACACTCCCCAGCCCCTGAGGGAATGCACCGCGCCGCATCACGCCGGTTATGAAACGGCCGCTAGAGCATTTTCGGATTTACTGTAGACTTCCGTGCCCCATCCATTCCGCGTTTTTCTGCGGAATGGGTGGGATACCTGCAAAATTCCGGTCTACACAATTCCCGAAAATGCTTTAAGCTCCAAGGCCTCGCCGATCCCTCCCGGTTACTGCTTGGCCGGCTTCGGCGCAAAGTAGCCTTTGCGCGTGCGCACCTGGTAGTGCCGGTCGTTGCAGTAAAGATAGATTGGACGGAACGAGCCATCTTCCTTGAAGTCGGCCGGGGTGTAGGTCAATGCATATTGGCTGCGCAGCTCTGTTTCAATGGAGCGAAAGCTCTCTGTCATCTGTTCGACCGAAGGCGGAAAGAAGGCCTGCCCACCGGTCTCCGAGGCCATCTGGGTCAGCACCTGATCGCCAGCTCCGCGGCTGGGTGTCCAGTTGGTGCTGATGGCGTAGATGATGGTATCGGCGCGCTGGCACTCCTTGATTGCTTCGTCCTTGTAGACGCGGCTCTGGTTGTCGTCGCCGTCTGAGATCAGCACAATCGCCTTGCGCACCGGCTCCTGGCCGCGCGAAACATCCAGCAGCTTGTCGCGGCAAGAGGTATATACGGCATCGAAGAGCGCCGTGCCGCCGCCGGGCCGCAGCCGGTTCACGCCCTTCTCCAGGCCGTCGATATCGTTGGTCCAGTCCTGGGTTACCGTGGGCGTTACGTCAAAGCCCACTACAAAGGCCTTGTCACTCCTGGCCTTGAGGATCTGCAGCAGAAAATCGATGGCGGATTCCTGCTCGAACTGGAAGCGCTGGCGAATCGAGGTACTGGCGTCGATGACGATCCCCACGCGCAGCGGAAGATTGATCTGCTGGTGAAAGGAGGTCACCTTCGATGGCGCCTTCTGGTCGTCGAGCAGCGCAAAATCGCTTTGTTTCAGATTGGGAACATACTCCCCATTCTTTTTGGTGACGGTGAAGATGAGGTTGACCTCATTGACGGTCAGTGGCGGGATCGTGTACACGCCCGTGTCCGGCTGCTGGCCCGATGGTTGTGCAGCCGGTTGCTTGGCAGCAGGGGCCTGCGCGGGTTGGGCTGCGGGCGGAGTGGCGGGCTGGGGCGCGGGTTGCTGCGCATTCAAAGCGGCTGCCGCAAATGCCGCGGCAAGCACGAGACCTGGGATCGTTCTATTCATAGCTCCCCCATTTTATCAACGGCGGCTCGCCTTCGCGTCAACCCTGAGCCGGTCACGCCCCTGAACCGGTTTGCCCACCCTCCAGCTGGCCCAGGAACGTCTCCAGTTCGGTGGGCAGCGGCGCCTCCAGTTGCAGCAGTTTGCCCGTCTTGGGGTGGGGAAACTCGAGCCGCGCGGCGTGCAGGAAGTTTCGTCCCAGCTTGAGCCTCTCCGGCTCCGACTTGCGCCGCGCCGCCTTGGACTGCACGACATTTGAGGCCACCTGGTCGGTCAACTGCCCCGAGCCGCCATAGAGCGTGTCGCCCACCACCGGGTGGCCAATCGAAGCCATGTGCACGCGAATCTGATGCGTCCGGCCGGTCTCGATGCGCACTCTGACCAAAGTGAACTTGCCGAAGCGATTCGCAAGCCGCCGGACCACCTCGTAGTGCGTAACGGCCGTGCGGGCGTCGCCCAGAGGCTTGGCCGTCATGCGCGTGCGCCGCACCGGGTCCCGGCCCACGCTGGCGTTGATGGTGCCCTTGGCCCGCTCCACCGCTCCCTGAACGAGCGCAATGTAAGTCTTCTTGATCTGGCGGCTGGAAAACATCTCCGCCAGGGCTGCATGGGTGCGGTCGTTCTTCGCCACCACAATCAGGCCGCTGGTGTCTTTGTCCAGTCTATGAACGATGCCCGGCCGCAGGTCGCCGCCGGTCGCCGAGAGCGCCTTGAAGCGAAAGAGCAGCGCATTGACCAGCGTGCCGCGGCTGCGCGCATCGTCATTCTGCCCCGAGCCGGCATGGACCATCATCCCGGCCGGCTTGTTGATTACAGCGAGATCGGCGTCTTCGTAGACCACATCCAGCGGAATCTCTTCCGCCATGGCCTTGAGCGGCGCCGGGCGCGGCTCGCCGGTAATGTCGATCCGCTCGCCCCCGCGCAGCTTGAGAGAGGCCTTCTCGACGAGGCCATTGACCAGCACATCGCCCTGGTCGATGAGTAGCTGGATGCGCGAACGGCTCACGCCCTCAAGCTGCGCGACTAAAAACTGGTCGAGCCGCTGGCCCTTGGCCTCGGCGGTTGCATCGATGGTGCGCAGTTCAGTCATGTGTGGCCTCGTTATTCGCTACTATTCCTTCAACTTCTTGCTTATGGTCCATCGACGGCGTTCCGCTATCTCGATATGTGGACCACCAACCTCTTTGTTTTGCCACTCCCCCGAGCACCGTGAATAGTAGGCCAACTCCCGCGAGCCAGGGCCACAAGTACAAACTGATCACAAATATGCCAAAACCGTCCCAAGGCCCCCCAAACAAACTCAGAAATCGCATCAGCTTCAGCAGCAATGGCAAGGAAAGTCCGATAATCAAAAACAAAACTCCCAATGCGAACATGAGAGATGCGCTCAGATGCTTGACGCCCCGCCCTTTGCGCTCCAGTAAAACCAACCCTCCAGCTACCACCAGCGCCACTGTAGCAGCCTGCGGACCGTTCAGCGCACCGCCGAGGAGCGCGCCGCGTCCCTCGGGGTCGCGCCAGAACTCGGTGACAAAAACAGCCACACCTGCTCCAAGCAACAACAGTCCAAAGAGATCGCCTTGCTGGCGTCGGCGCGGCAACCAGAAAAACAGAAAGATCGCGAGAATGAAAAAAGCCAGCGCCGCGTAAGCCTGCACCGGATGTACCGGAACATCCAGTGGTGCGCCGCTCCAGCGTTCGGCTAGAGGATTTGTGTAAATGACAGCCCAATGCGAGGCAATCCCCGAGGCTTCGATTCCATAGCCCGAGCCGGCCAGCAGTGCGCCCAGTTGCTCGAAGGCCAATCCCAAAGCCACGGGCGCGGCCAGCGCGTCGGCCGTGGTCCACAACGGCAACCGCTGCCAGCGGCCGTACAAAGATGCGGCTACACCAGCGGCCAGCGCGCCGAAGGCCCCCAGCAGCGGATGATGAATCATGGCCAGCCCCAGCAGCCACATCGGATGCACGCGCAGATCAGCGAAGTTCAGCGTCACCAGCAGCAAGCGTGAGCCTACGAGCGCCGCGAGCAGCGCCAGCACGCATAGATTCCATACCTTGCCAGGATCGATGCCAACCACGCGCGCCGTGCGCTGCGCCAGAAACAACGCCAGCAGCACCCCGATAGCAGCCGAGGCGCCATAGGCCGGAACAAGAATCGCACCGATATGAAAGAGGACTGGGTACACCTCAAGTCAGCATACGGCATTTGAGCTTGAGGGATCGTATCGAAGATTGCCCAGGAAGGTAGAATCCGGCCCACTGGGCCGTGGTTGACGCGCCGGTGAACCCGTCCTAAGACGGTGGAGCTCTCCGCGGTTCATTAGGCATTCCGGACTGGCGGACACGGCACACAGAACCGATTGTCGAGTTGAGCCCCTGTTCATTGAATGTT
>Ga0302198_10006842_pt1 | contig 10177 bp, 6 predicted proteins | sample II_Bog_N2_2_FD_193521 | JGI IMG/M metagenome (GOLD analysis project Ga0302198, IMG submission 193521) | Peat permafrost microbial communities from Stordalen Mire near Abisko, Sweden - II_Bog_N2_2 | ecosystem: Environmental > Terrestrial > Soil > Wetlands > Peat | place: Sweden: Abisko, Stordalen... | reverse complement strand
AATCCGTCCGGCTTCACCAAGGCCAACGCGACTTCGACGGTTTCCTCGCGCACTTCGTAGCGGCAAACCTGTTTTTCAATCTGCCCGGCCAAGTCCGTGAGATGATGCACGGGAACGCCATCGCCCGTATACAACCGCGCGAGTTCGCCGTGAACCTGCCAGAGATCGAGGCGATACACGGACGCCAGTTCGACGGCTGCGGTGTAGGCGTCGAGCGTGTCGGGTTCGGATTTTATTTCGACAGTTTCGGCAACCTGTTTAAGCAGACTGCGCGTGGATGCCTGTTGCGCGATGTCGAAGGTCTGGCGTTCAAGCCTGGGCGCGGCGGACGCGGCAGGCTTCGCCAGCGTGAGCGTGGAATCGTTGGCCGGCTTGCGCACGACTCTGCGGACAATTTTTTTCACCACGACCGGCGGCAGTTTGATTTTGCGCAGGCGAATGATGGCGCTGCGGCTTTTGCTTTTGGCCTGATTCAATTCGGCGATGGACGTGCCGTAGGTCTCAGCCAACTCGCGGTCGAGCGTGTTTTGATTGTCTTTCGACAAATAAATGCTGGCCTTGTGCGGATTGCCGGGGACTTGGCGCAGGCAGCGCGATGCCGCCTGCAAAACGAAGTTGTTGCTCGTTTTGAGCCGCCGCGCCAGCGCACACGCGAACAGGCTGGGGCAGTTCCAGCCTTCCGTGCCTTTGTTCACGAGCAGAATCACGCGATGCGACGCACCAGGATCGTTGAGCCGTTCAAAGGCGTCTAATTCCTCTTTGCTGGATTCGCTGGTGTTGCGAAGCGTGAGCGTTGGCGATTCGCCGAGACTGGCGAGCGTGGCTTCGATGACCGGGCGCAATTCGTTCAAGTCGTCGGTCTGGGGGAAATACAACGCCAATTTTGCCGGCGAACCGTCCGGCAATTTCACGACGCGGTAATTTTGAAAAAATTCCGTGATGACTTGAGCGACGAATTTATCCGTGTTGCTGTCGTCGAAGCTATAAGCATGAATGTTCCCGGAGACGGGCTTGAGGATGCCGTCGCCGATGCCCTGCGATAGCCCATACCAGATCACCACATCGCGGAGCGGTTGGCGTTTGAAATAGGGCGTGCCGGTGGTGTTTACCACGCAGACCAAGTTCGGGCTTTTCTGGTAGAGGTAATCCACCGTTTTGCGGACTTTTTTGAGTTCGGTGTCGAGCGCCTGCCCGTAAGTGTGATGCGCCTCGTCGGAAAACACGCCGAGATGCGGCAGGCTGGCGATGGCTTGCAAACGCAGGTTAGCAACTTCGGAGCGGGCTTGATCTTCGCTCTGCTGATTGAACAGCGTGCCGATGTCGGACTTGCGAATGGTTTCCTTCTGGATGCGGATTTTCTCAGTGTTGGTGACAACTACGTTGAAGCAACTGGCGCGAATCACCGGGATGTCTTTCTCGCCATCGCGCGTAAAGATGATTTTCACGGAAGCCGCGAACGCTTTGTAAAGCCGCGCCGGCAAGATCCGTTGGTAAGGCACGTCGGCCAGATCGCGCAGCGCGGCGAGAATCGTCGTGCCGGGCGCGAACACGAGCGCATTTTGCACGAACGGACCATCCGGGTATTCGAGCGCCATCGCAAACTCCGTGGCGATGATTGCGCCGATGAGCGCGGTTTTGCCCGCGCCCATCGCCAGCGCGAGAATGTAGCTCGGATAATCAAGGGCAACGGTTTCGCGCAGAGCTTCAAGGCGGAACTGGCGCACGAACGAATCGTCTGACTCAATTTTTTGCCAGAGAGTTTTTAGTTTGAAGTTAGCCGCACGGAACGCTTCATCTGAAATTCCTAGAGCCTTCAAAAGTGCTCCCGTGTCGTCGTCCGGCGGGAAATACCGTTGATAAAGATCAAAAATGCGCGGTGTTTTTTCGACGAGCCGCAGATACCAATAAACTTCGAGTGCGCGGAGCTGTGGCGGACGTAGCTGCCAACCAGCACCGTCCGGCGTCGTTGCCCAAGCAAGGATTTCCGCCAGCGCGGGAAATTCGTCGTGCTTGAAGCCGGCATGTTGCCAGTCAGAGACTTTGGCGGTGATTTGCTGAAATAGAGGATGTTCCACGGCGTGTGGCGAGCCGGGGACTACGGGAAATCTAAAATAGAAGAGGCGCGGACTTAACGCACCCTGCTTCGAGGCACTGCGAAGAGCCTGTTACACAAGCACGCCAAGCCGCGCCCATTTGGGCGCGCTCGGTCGGATGTGTAACGGGCTTGGAAAATTCGCAGTTTTCGAAGCAGCCCGTAGCCGTAGCTACGCAAAATTGTTTTGGTTAAAGAATAATCGTCGTTTTAGTTCGATGAACGTGGCGAGGTTACGCCGAACGCGGGCGCACGACAAGCAAAGGAAATCATGGACACGACACCGTTCCCATCCGGTCCGGTGGTTGATGCTGGACAATGGACGGTTTAACTACGGGTCTGCTTCAGTCGGTGATGGGGAGGTAAAACAATTTTGTGCAATGATTGCACATTTATCGCCCCAAATCCTGACATGCTGGCCGTTGTGAAAACGACGCGAATTGCATTGCTTGTCACCACCAACGACCGACGGAAAACGCCGGTCAAATTTTGTGTAAAGATTACACAAAAGCGGGCTTCTTCTCGGCCAAACTGGTTGCCGGATAAAAAAAACTCGGCCAAGTGCATTTGGTGTATCACATACACCTCAACGGAGGAAAGTTCAGGCAAACTGACAGGCATGAATAAAACTGGATTCAGTTTTGATCCCGTGTGCCAGACACGCCCTGTGCCGGATCGGTTCAGGCACGATGCACCAATCGGGAAATTAATGCCGGAAAGAGAATAACGAATGTGCCAGCGGGGCATAAAGCTTTTTTTAAGACCGATAAAATGACGTTCCATGTTTACTGCGGTTGCTCATAAAAATCTGGCGGATGCCGAAAAGTATTTCGACGAGCATCTGGCGCAGAATGATTACTACGCCGCCGGTGAAATCCGCCCCGGCCAGTGGATCGGCGCTGGCGCGGAGCGGTTGGGATTAGAGGAGGCCGTCACGCGCGACCAGTTTCATGCGCTCTGCGAAAATCAACATCCAACCGATGGCAAACGGTTGACGCAGCGGAGCCAGAAGGAAGGCCAGCGCCGGGTGTTTTATGATTTCACCTGTTCCGCGCCGAAATCCGTCTCCGTGCTGGCGGTCACGCTAGACGACCAGCGATTGATTGAAGCGCATGAAGCAGCGGCCCGGCTCGCTTTTCGCGAACTCGAAACCTTCGCCGCCGCGCGCGTGCGCAAGCAGGGTGCTCGCAAGGATCGGCTAACAGGCAATCTGGTGGCGGCATCATTCGTGCATGACAGTTCCCGCGAACTCGACCCGCAGTTGCACACACATTTCACGGTGTTCAACGCCACGTTCGACAAGGATGAGCGTTGCTGGAAGGCGTTGGAAGCGCGCGGCATGTATGACGCGATTCGTTATGGCACGGCGATCTATCGGAACGAACTGGCCAAACGGGTGCAACAAATCGGCTACCGGATTACCCAGGCCGAACATGGCTTTGACATCGAGGGTGTGAGTGATGCGGTGTTGAAACAATTTTCCAAACGCGCGCAGCAGCGCGACGCGGTGGTGCAGGAAATGGAAGCAAAGTTGGGTCGCAAACTTTCCAACGACGAAATTTCCCATGCGGTGCATCAGAGCCGGGCAAAGAAAATAAAAGACATTTCAACCGCTGAAGTCAGAGAACGCCAGTTGGCGCAGTTATCGTCCGATGAGCGGCAATCGCTGCAAACACTCCGCGCGTCGGCTCGTGCATCAAGCCTGCCGCGAATCGCCTTGGTGGAAAATCAAGTTTTGAACCATGCGGTCGCCCATGTCTTCGAGCGCAAATCGGTGGTGCCGGAGCATGAATTGCTGAACGTGGCCTTGTCGCATCGCCTGGGTGCGGTGGATTTGAACCATTTGAAAGCAGCGGTGAAGCATTTGCCAGATTTGGTGAAGACGGAGCGCGGATTTTCGACCAAGGAAATTGTGGCAACGGAATTGAGTTTGATTCAAACGGTCAACGCGGGCTGCGATTCGGTTGCGCCATTGCATCCCGGCTACCGGCCTGCCGATTGGCTCGGTGAAGATCAACGCCGGGCGATTTATCATGTGCTTCGCACCAGTGACCGCATCACCGGCCTGCGCGGTCTGGCAGGCAGCGGCAAAACCACGGCATTGCGCGAGTTGGTCGCCGCCTGCAAAGAGGCGAAGATTGAACCGTTGTTCTGCGCGCCTACGGCGGCGGCAACGGATGTTTTGCGCAAAGAGGGATTCGAGGCAAAGACGCTGCAAAGCCTGCTGTTGTCCAAGCCGGTTCTGTCCGAACGGCAATTGATTGTATTGGATGAAGCCGGGGCGGTGGGGATCGACGACATGAAACGGCTGTTCGATTGCGCGCGTGATGCGCGCATTCTTTTGTCCGGTGACACCGGGCAGCACGCTTCGGTTGTGCGTGGCGATGCGCTGCGTATTTTGGAACGGCATTCTAATTTCAAATCCGGCCAGTTGACGGCGATCCGGCGGCAACGCAAGGCTGCGTATCGCAAGGCCGTGGAACTGGCGGTGCAGAAACGCAATGTCGAAGCGTTCGCGCAGTTGGAACGTATGGGTGCTGTGGCAGAATTTTCAGACGGCAACATTCACGACTCGGCAGCAAAGTTATATTTGAAAACGTTGGCGGAAAACAAATCTGCGCTGCTGGTCGCGCCCACTTGGGTGGAAATCGAGGCGGTGACGGAAAAAGTCAGGGCGGAATTGAAATTGGCCGGTCGGCTGGGCGGTGAGGAAAAAGAATTTCAAGTTTTTGATTCACTCTCATGGACGGAAGCACAGAAGCGCGATGCGCGGCAATACCGTCCGGGCATGGCCATCCATTTCCATCGTCGAGGACATGGATTTAATAAAAATGAAACCGTCGCGGTGGTCGCGGTCGAAAACGATTCGCTGAAAGTGCAACGCGCTGACGGCACCGAAACATTTTTTCCTTTAGGTCAAGGCTCCGCCTTCTGCGATGTGGGGGAGAGACGGAAATTAAAAATCGCCGTCGGGGACAAGCTGTTGCTGCAAGCCAACGCGGTGGCCGGGCGCAAGCACTTCGTCAACGGTGAATTGGTTGAGGTCAAAGCCGTTCAAGGTGATTCGGTTTTGCTGGCCGACGGCCGGGTGATTCCTGCCGATTATCGCACCTTCACGCATGGCTACGCCGTCACGTCCCATGCCGCCCAGGGCAAGACCGTGGATGAAGTTTTGCTGGTCGCCTCGTCCCGTTCGCTGCCCGCCATCAATCAGGAACAATTTTACGTCAGCATCTCGCGCGGGCGCGAGCGTTGCCAAATCTTTACTGATGATTCGGAATTATTGCGTTTGCACGTCACCCATTCCAGTGCGCGGCTGGCGGCGGTTGAGGCCATGCCGCAACGGGATTTCCTCCAGACCATTTTGCGGCGCGGCAATCGTTTTATGAAACAGTTCCGCCAACGCTTTGCCCGATCACTTTCAATCGAAACCACCGAAAGGAGCAGCCATGAAATCCAATCCAATAAACAGCAGCGAACAACCGCCCGCCATATCCGCGTCTAGCCCGCGTGAACATCCGTGCCTCGGCCACGATGCCAACGCTGCCGCAGTCGCGGTGCTCACCGACGATGGCATCAGTTATCTGCTGCCTTTTGCGCAGTTCTTGTATGCCAAAAGAACGGCCAACCCAGCCTTGGACAAGGCCCCGGAGGCACCACCAGAAAAAATGTCCATTCATTTTGTGGGTGCCGAGGTGGCCGTTCTGGGGAGCGGTCTTAAACGGCTGGAAGGCTGGCTTCAGCGATACGAATTGAGCTTTGTAATGTCGGCGGACAGCCGTTTGGGTGCCGTGTATGACACTCTCATTACCACCGTCACTCTGACTTTAACCAAGGAAACTTTATGACTGCTGATTCACCGTTAAAAATCCAGCCGTTGGAAAAATACCGTGCCACCATGACCAAGGAGGAAGTTGCCGAGGCGCTGGGGGTCGCCTCGCACATCATCCCGCCCTTGTCGCAAGCGGGCTTAATTAAGCCGCTGGGTCGTCCACAGCGTTATTGCGTGAAACATTATTCGCGTGACGTGCTGGCACAACAGCTTGCCGATGTGAACTGGCTCGACAAGGTGGTGGCGGCGATTCACCGGCATTGGCGAATTAAAAACGCGCATAAACGGGCAAAACAGGCCGGGAACGGTTCGGCGTAACCCAATGGCTGTCCAGCGCCGGCCTTGTTGATTGGACAGCAGAGATAAATATGGCCTTGCACACATCCTCAAATTAGTTGAGGGTATATGAAATGTCGAAACGACGACAACTAGACCCGTTCAATGCGCTGATGCAAATTGCACAGGAACAACAAGGCTACTTTACCACGAAACAGGCCATTGAATCCGGCTATGCGGACAACACGCATCCCTATCATGTCCGCACCGGCAACTGGGAGCGCATTCAACGGGGCATTTATCGGTTGGTTCATCTTTCGCCACCGGAAGATGGCCGGACTCCCGCATTTCTCCTATGGACGCGCGGGCGCTACGACCAGCCGGTCGGCGTCCTTTCACACGAAACGGCACTGAGCTATTTTAACCTCGGCGATTTCAACCCGGCGAAAGTCCACATCACGGTGCCGGTTGGATTCCGGCGGAACAGTCCGCCGCCGAAGACGGTTGTGCTTCATCGGAATACTCTCTCGGCTGCGGAAATCACGCTTATGCGCGGGATGCGGATTTGCCGCGCGGTCCGCGCGCTGTGTGATGTAGCTGATAAAACCCCAGTTGCCCTGGAAGAATATCAGCTGGTAGCCAAAGAGGCCATCCGGCAAGGGTTGATCCTCGAAAATGAAATCAAGGCGGTGAAAGCCAATCCAAAATTCGCCGCCGTTGCCAAAAAGCTATTTCCATGAATCGTTACCAAACCGCAACCGCGCTTCGACGCGCGCTGGAAGACCGCCTGATGGCGCTAGTCGGCAAGGAGGGTGGTGACATCCAGCGGTTCCGCCGTCAAGCCGCCTTTGACCGGCTGTTGTGCCGGCTTTTTCAAGACCACGCGTCTCCCTGGCTATTGAAGGGTGGTTACGCGATGGAACTTCGCATTCGAACCGCGCGCACGACGCGAGACATTGATCTCGCCCTCCGGCAGTCGCCGTCCGGGCCAACTGAATGGAGCGCTGAAACCGTGGTCGCCAGGTTGCGTCAGGCCGCTGCCATCCATCTCGATGATGGTTTCGATTTCACCATTGGTGCCCCGACCCTCGACCTCGATGCCGCACCTTATGGCGGTGCCCGTTTTCCGGTGGAAGCGCAGATGGCCGGACGCCGCTTCGCGCAATTCCATCTGGATGTCAGTTCCGGCGATGTTCTTTGCGAGCCTTACGAGATGCTTGAAGGCCGGGATTGGTTTGGTTTTGCCGGATTGAGCCGGGCACGCGTGCCGGCGGTTTCACGGGAGGAACAGTTCGCCGAAAAACTGCATGCCTATACCTTGCCGCGCGAAGGGCGGCCTAATTCGCGCGTGAAAGATTTGGTGGACTTGGCACTATTGATTGAACAGGTAAAACTGGATATGGCCTATTTGCCAAAAGCCATCCATGACACTTTTCAACGGCGAAAGACGCACGAAGTCCCGACCGTGCTGACCGAACCACCGGCTTCATGGTCTGCGCCGTTTGCGGAGATGGCGCGGGAATGCGGCATTGACCCGGGCATCAGTAATCATTTCAGCAGGGTGAGCCAATTTTACGGCAAGTTGCGTCTGTAGGTTGGCAGCAATCTCAAGTATGAGCGAATCCACCACCGATGCCAGGCTTGCAGATGCTCTTGCGGAATGTGAACGCTTGCGCCAAGAAAACCATGATTTGCGGAAACGATTGGAAATTCCACTGGTCGGAACGGCGGCTCAATCAAACGCCAACACTGTTGAATTCAATTCCACATCGGCCTCGGTTACTTCCAAATCCAGCCCTGATGAAAAAGTGAAGCTGTTCAGCAGCCTTTTTCGCGGACGCGATGATGTTTATGCGGTGCGCTGGGAAGGACGGAGCGGGAAGACGGGCTATTCGCCAGCGCATCGAAAAACATGGGGCAATTCGTTCCAAAAGCGGCCCGACCAGCCAAAGGAGTATTTTTCGTTGACGGATCAAGTAATTCACGACCATCTCACCGGCAAACTGACGGCGGGCGTTTATCCGCTGTTAACCGATGAAACGTGCTGGTTTCTGGCCGCCGATTTCGACAAAACGACCTGGCAGGATGATGTGCGGGCATTCCTTCAAACCTGTGCCGACTGGAACATTCCAGCCGCACTTGAACGGTCACGCTCTGGACGCGGTGGTCACGTCTGGATTTTCTTTGATGCACCGCTGCCCGCCGGCCTCGCGCGAAAACTCGGTGCGACCATCCTCACCCGGACAATGGAGCGGCGTCACCAGCTTGGCCTCGATTCATACGACCGATTTTTTCCAAGCCAGGACACGATGCCGAAAGGTGGGTTCGGCAATCTCATCGCGCTGCCGTTGCAACAACTGCCACGCAGCCACGGCAACAGTGTTTTTCTCGCTGCTGATTTTAATCCGCATCCAGACCAATGGGCTTTCCTGTCAAGCATCCGGCGAATGTCGTTTTCCGAACTTGAAACGCTGGTGCGTGATGCCGAACGCAGCGGTGAAATTATCGGTGTCCGGCGCAGTGTCACCGACGACGATTCAAGCGAAGACCCGTGGACGTTGCCGCCGTCACGGAAGAAAAAGGATCAACCGATTCCTGGCCCACTGCCGCCGAGTGTGAAAATTGTTCGCAGCAATTTGATATATGTGGAAAAAGAGGGTCTGCCGTCCGCGATGTTGAACCGGTTGAACCGGTTGGCCGCGTTTCAAAACCCGGAATTTTACCGCGCACAAGCCATGCGGCTTTCCACCTTCGGCAAACCGCGTGTCATCCGGTGTGCAGAGGAATTTCCAAAGCACATCGCCTTGCCGCGTGGCTGTCTCGATGAAATCACAGCGTTTTTCAAATTGCACAATGTCGTGATTCAACTCGACGATCAAAGATTTGCTGGCAACCCGATTGAGGTGAAGTTCCACGGCCAACTTCGCCCCGAACAACAAGCCACCGCCAGCGCCATGCTCGCGTTCGACGACGGCATTCTGTGCGCAACGACCGCCTTCGGGAAAACTGTCATCGCGGCGTGGCTTATTGCCGCACGGAAAGTGAACACCCTTGTCCTCGTCCATCGGCGACAACTGCTGGATCAATGGCGTGAGCGGCTAGCGGCATTTTTGAATCTGCCCATCAAATCAATCGGCCAGATCGGCGGCGGGCGTCGTCGCGCCAGCGGCATTATTGACGTTGCCGTCATTCAAAGCCTGAACCGCAAACAGGTGGTGGATGACATCGTTGCCAACTATGGCCACGTCATCGTGGATGAATGTCATCACTTGTCGGCGGTAAGTTTTGAGCAGGTGTTGCGGCAGGTGAAGGCGCGTTACATCACGGGCTTGACGGCCACGCCGCAACGCAAGGACGGCCATCATCCCATCATCGTGATGCAATGCGGGCCGATCCGGCATCGCGTGGATGCCAAAGCCCAGGCACTCGCGCGCCCTTTCAAGCACATCGTCATTCCAAGACCGACCAATTTCCGGTTGCCGTCCATGAATGAAAAACCAGAAATGCACGAATTGTATGCGGCATTGGCCGTGAACAAGGGGCGCAACGATCTAATCTACGTTGACCTGCTCCGCGCCATCAAAGCTGGACGTTCTCCCATCCTCCTGACTGAACGCACCAGCCAGGTGGATGAATTTGCCGGGAGATTGATTGGTCTTGTAAAACACATCGTCGTCCTGAAAGGTGGCATGGGTGTAAAACAACGGCGCGGCGTCGCCGAACAACTGGCGGCGATTCCGAATGACGAGGAGCGGGTTTTATTGGCCACTGGCCGCTACATTGGTGAAGGCTTCGACGATTCACGCCTCGACACGCTTTTTCTGGCCATGCCGATTTCGTGGCGTGGCACGCTGCAACAATACGTTGGCCGACTGCATCGTCTGCACGACAGCAAACGCGAGGTCATCGTTTATGATTACGTGGACGGCTGCGTGCCGGTTCTGTCTGCTATGTATGCGAAGCGTGTGCACGGTTAT
>Ga0302198_10006839_pt1 | contig 10181 bp, 6 predicted proteins | sample II_Bog_N2_2_FD_193521 | JGI IMG/M metagenome (GOLD analysis project Ga0302198, IMG submission 193521) | Peat permafrost microbial communities from Stordalen Mire near Abisko, Sweden - II_Bog_N2_2 | ecosystem: Environmental > Terrestrial > Soil > Wetlands > Peat | place: Sweden: Abisko, Stordalen... | reverse complement strand
ACGTCGGCATCATCAACGAGCAGTTCGCTCAACGCTTCCTGCCCAATCAGAATCCACTCGGCCACACCATCGGCACCGACAACGGCATGTACACCATGACCATCGTCGGCGTGGTGAAAGATCACAAGTATCGCAGCATCGATGAAGAGCCCATTCCCATGGCCTGGTATATGTACGCGCAGATTCCGATGGTCGGCCCCATGCATGTCGAAATGCGCGTCCACGGCGATCCGCTTGCCATCCTGCCCGCCGCCCGTCGCGTCGTGCAGCAGATGGACCCAGATCTGCCGCTCATCCGCCCCATGACGCAACGCGCGCAGTTCGACACGACCATCTCGCGCCAACTCATGTTCTCGCGCCTGGCCGGATTCTTCGGATTTCTCGCCGTGGTGCTGGTCGCCACCGGCCTCTATGGAGCACTCGCCTATCGCGTCAACATGCGCACCGCGGAGATTGGCGTGCGCATGGCCGTGGGCGCCCGCCGTGGGCAGGTGGTGTGGATGATCCTGAAAGACAGCCTGCTGCTCACTGTCGTCGGCGTGGTCGTTGGCGTTCCACTAGCCACGCTGGTCAGCCGCGCATTGTCGGCTTCGCTCTATGGCGTCAAGCCGCTCGATGCGGCCACATATCTGCTGGCCGTTGCCGGCGTGGCCATCGTCGCGCTCGCCGCCAGTGCCCTGCCCGCAGGCCGCGCTGCCAGCATCGACCCCATGCGCGCCCTGCGCACCGATTAGCGGCCCTAATCGGGCGGCGGATAAAACGGCAGCTTGTCGTTCTTCTCATTGGCCCGCTTGATGGTCGCGTCGTCCATCAGCAGCGCCGGCGCAATCACTGTCGCCGGCACATCACCAAAGGAGTTGGCTACAAACAGATCCTTGCCCGCAGCCGACACGCTCGAGCGCAGCGCCCGCTGGTCCAGATCGTCCAGCTCCGCGCCGCGAACCAGTTCGCGCTTGCCGTCTGTGCTGATCCGGTAGAGCAGACGCGGCACATCGCCGCCCATGGTCTCCACGTAATAGACGCTCTTCAGCTCGCGATCTTTGGCCAGATCGAGCAGCTTCTTGTTGAGCGCTTCATCCGTGAGCCCATCTGTCGCCGTCACCTTCATCACGCCGATCGAGGGCCGCGCCGGTCCGGTAATGCCCGCACGCCCGTGCCCGTTCGACTGCGGAAAATCCTTCACCGGCTCGCGGCCGATCAGGTAGTTCTCCAGCTTGCCAGCCGTGATCAGCTTTACCCCCTGCGCGGGCACGCCGTCGTCGTCCACGGCATAGGCGCCCACCAGTTCCTTGCCGTCGAATGTCTTCAGGCCCGGGTCGTCCACGACGTCGAGAAAATCCGGCAGCACGCGCGCATGGAAGCTCGACGCAAACGGCCCATTGGTGCGCGCCTCCGTGCCCAGCTTGGGCCGCGTGGCCGTCACCCCGCTGGCCACCAGCGAGCGCATCAGGTCCGTGCTCGCATCCGCGCTCAGCAGCACCGGCCCGTGATACTCCTCTTCCACCACTGGCGCCTTGCGCAAATCGGTGAGAGACGCAATCAAACCCACCGCATGCTTGTCGAAAGCCGCTGCTTCATCCAGATCCTTCAGCGAACTTCCTGTCGACGCGTACGACCGGTCCAGGCGCATCCCATCCGCCGCCTGCGTGCCCACGCCGATCCCCTCCTGGTACTCGGCCGCCGACTTGCGCACGATCGTTCCCTCGCTGTTCACCAGCCAGGTGGTCGTCACACGCACATGAAACGCCGCCGACGAATACTCCACATCGTGCTCGCCCGCTTTCACGCTTGCATCCGTGCGATAGAGTCCGCTGGCCCGCGATACGCGCTCGGTCCACGCCGTCTCATCTACCTTCAGCGTCTCCGGCTCGGCGAGCGAGATGAGCGGCGTCTCCTTGCTGAAGTCGTCCTGCTGCGGCGGCGTCTCGACCTGCTTCAACTCCGACTGCTTGGCCGCGTAGGCAGCCAGCGCGCTCTTGTACGCCTGGTCGGTGGCCGACCACAGCGCAGACCGTACAGCAATCGGATCAGCATCGAGCGCAGCCAATTGCAGAGCACCATCGCCGCGTCCGCCGGAGCTGTCGGTCTTCGCGTCGCCCACGCGCACCGTGATGCGCGCAACGCGCTGGTGCGTGCGCAGCCCGCCCTCGCTCGAGCCAAACTCCGCCTTGGTCTCGTAGTCGTCCACATCTTCAATCCGGTATTGGATGAAGAAGGGCTTGGCGAAGCCCGGCAACTGCAGCTGGCTCATGCTGCGGTCAAGCTCGGTGAGCATCGCCTTCAGCAGCGGATCCTTCTCCGCTTCGGCGCGTGTCTGCTGCGCACGAGCTGCGCCCGGCGCAAGCGCCAAGCAAGCAAGAATCCCAACCCCAGCAAACAATCCAACAGGACGAATAAAATTCACCGCGCCTCCATGGTTCGAGTTCACAATCCCTCAGGGGCTAAAGCCCACGCCTTTTTGCCGACCTAGCGGCATGATCCGCCGCGGCGGATGGTGCCCTGACACAAAACGTGATGCCTGATCTCTGACCCCTGATCTCTGATCTCTACTTCGGCATCGCCAGGATGGGCGGTCGCGCCGTGCCCTGCGCCTGCTTCTGCGTTTCCATTTCGCTCACCAGCATGGCCGGCGCCACCGCGCTCACCGGCACCGTGCCCGACTCCGCGCCGCACTCGCCGTTGAACACTTCGCTCTTGTCGCCCGTTGCCAATATCCGCTTCAGCGCTGCCTGCGGCGTGCCCACAATGCTCACCCCGCGCACCAGCTCATCGGGACGGCCATCCACATACACGCGATAGACGACCAATGGGATGACTTGAAACGCCTGCGGCGAGCTGCGCGTGGTGACCGCGAAGCCGGACGAAATGTCCTCGAAGTAGAGACCATACGGCTTGCCCTGCTTCTTCGCTTCTTCAATCAACTGCTTTTTCAGCTCGCTCTCGGGCTCCATCTTGGTCGACGTCACAATCAGGTTGCCCTGCCGGCCGGTGGGCATGCGACCCGTTTGCGCGCGGCCATGGCCGTTGGAGTTGGCAAAGCTCGCAATCGGCAGCCGTGACATGAGAAACGTCTTCAGCACGCCGTCGTCGATCAGGTCCACCTTGCGCGCCTTCTCGCCCTCGTCATCATAGAGATAACTGCCGCTCAGCCACGTGTCGCCGAATTTGGTCCGCGTTGGGTCGTCGGCCACGGAAAGAAACGTCGGCAGTACCTCTTTGCCGATGTCCTTGGTAAAAGTCTGGCCCTCTTCGTCGCCGCGCTGGCGCTGGCCCTCGAGCCTGTGCCCCAGCACCTCGTGGAAGAACACCGCAGCGGCGCGCCCGCTCAAAATCGCCGGCCCGTCAAACGGCTCGGTCACCGGCGCCTTGCGCAGCGCCTCAAGGCTTTTGCCCAGTTCGCGGATGCCCGCTTCCATCACCGCCTGCGCAGGCAAACCGTCCGCCGTCTCCGCCTCAAACGTCTGCGCGCGGAACAGGTCCATGCCGTCGTCGGCGCGCGTCACCGCAAACACCACCAGGCGCGCGGCCAGGTGCGGGGTCACCACCTTCGCGCCTTCTGACGAAGCAAAATAATCCGTTTCGTTCTGCACGGTGAGCATCACTGCGTTCTGGTAAACGTCCGGATACTCGCGGAAGATCTTCGACAGCTCGGTCACCCGCCGCTCCCACGCCGCCTTGTCCACCACCACCAGCGGCGCGGGCTTGCCGATGTACATCTCCGGCGTCTCCTGGCTGAAGTCGGGCGAGGAGTCTTCTTCCTTGGCCCGCACCTCGGCCTCGGTCTTCACGCGCAGATAGCTGTCGATCGCGTTGCCGTAGCCGGTGTTGGTGGCCAGCCACAGAGTGCGTTCCAATGCCACGCGGTCGTCTGTCAATGGCATCTCCATGCTGTTGACGGCCGAGGCGCGATGGGTGCCGTGGGTGTTGTCGAGTTTGGGCTCGCCGAGCCGGACCTGCACGTCGGCCACACGGGCCCGGTTTTGCGAGCTGTCCACCAGCGCACCATACTGCGCGCGAATTGAGACAAAGCTCGCATCGCTTACCGCGTAGCTCAGGAAGTAGGGCGGCAGCTGCTTGTCGTCACCCTGTTTGCCCAGCGTGGTAAACGCTCGGTGCAGCTCCGTGGTCATGGCGTCCAGCAGAACCGGCGTGGAAGCCTGTTGAGCGCGTGCAGCGGGCAAGGCAACAACTGCGGCGAACACGGCGAAGGAAGCGAGCTTCCATGCAAGCCGCCCGCCGGTGGAGAATGATTCTTGTGGCATAGGTTGGGAATTCTCGGGTAAAAGCATCTGTAGCGAGAATTGTCGCAGAGTCGCCCGCCTCAGAGGAAAGTCTCATGACGATTGCACCCCGTTGGGCGGCCGCCCTCTGTTTCACGCTCCTGCTCGCTTGCCTGCTTCCCCGCCCCAGCAACGCCCAGCAGCCGCTAACGCAGCCCGTGGTTGAGCAATCCGCGCCAGCCCAGCCCGGACAGGCCTATGCGCTCCCGCCCGACAAGCTGGCCAAGGCCATCGCCCTCAACCGCATTCGCAACATCCTGGACATCGTCTACGGCCTCTGGGGCGTCGTGTTTCTTTGGCTGGCCCTCGCCACGCGCGCCGCCGCCGTATTCGACGCGTGGACGCAGCGCATCTTCGCCCGCCGCTGGGCGCAGGGCCTGCTCTTCTTTGCCGTGGGCATCTGCATCGCCACGCTCGCCACGCTGCCACTCGACATCTACGGCCACCACGTCAGCCGCGCTTACGGCATCGCCATTCAGGGCTGGGGTAGCTGGCTTGGCGACCAGGGCAAGTCGCTCGGCCTCACCATCCTCATCGGCGCGCCGCTGCTGCTGCTCTTCAACTGGATTGTCCGCCGCTGGCCGCGCCGCTACTGGTTCGGCGCCTGGCTGGTCACGCTGCCGCTCATGGTGCTGTCGCTCTATGTCGCGCCGCTGGTCGAGCCCCTCTTCGACCACTTCGAGCCGTTATCGCAGAACCACGCCGCGCTCGTCGCCAGGCTTGAAACCGTCGTCGCCCGCACCGGCACCCACATCCCGCCCGACCGCATGTTCCTGATGAAGGCCAGCGAAAAAACCAACGGCCTGAACGCCTACGTGATCGGCCTGGGCGCAACCAAGCGCATCGTGGTGTGGGATACCACCGCCGGCCGCATCGCCGACGACGAAGTGATGTTCATCTTCGGCCATGAGAGCGGGCACTACGTGCTCAATCATCTGGCCAAAATGCTCGCCGGCATGGCCGCCGGCTTCTTCTTCCTCTACTGGATATGCGCTGCCTTTGCGGAATCGCTCGCAAGACGCTTCGGCCCGCGGTGGGGCCTGCACGGGTTTGACACGGACACCAACCTTGTTGCCACCCGCGCCGGCTTCATCGTGCTCATCTTCGCCGTCACGCTGGCCAGCTTCATCCTTGAGCCGGTCAGCAACGGCATCAGCCGCCACTTCGAGCACCAGGCCGACGTCTACGGACAGGAGGCCATCCACTCGCTCGTCCCCGACCCGCAGAAGACCGCGACGGCCAGCTTTCAGGCCCTCGGCGAAGCCTGGCTCGAAGACCCCAACCCCAGCCCGCTTGTCGAGTTCTGGGAGTACAACCACCCCAGCGTAAAAACCCGCGCCAACTTCGCCGCGCACTACAATCCATGGGCCGACGGCGGGCATGGCGAGTTCTTTGACCACTAGCGGCCTGTGTCAGAAGCCACTATCCAAAATCGAAGCTCTCATCCTGAACGAAGTGACGGATCTGCGGTTGCCTTTCGAACTCCCAGGGCATGAACCCGCCAGGCCCATCCCCTCACTGCTCCGTATTGCCATACGTCGGATATGGCGTCGGCTCGGCGCTGGTCGGCATTCCCGCAAGCGTGCCCAGATCGGCCTGCACCTGCGCCCACTGCTGCGGGTCCTTCTTGGTCGTGAACGGCGCATCGAGGTTCGAGTAATAGGCCTCGATATCCTCCTTGATCCCCGGAGGAATCGGCAGGTTGGGTTGCCCCGTGAGCATGTGCAGCAGATGCGCATAGGTCGAGTCGGTGAGTGAATAGCCTCCAGGTTGCACCGGGCGGCCTGTGTCCAGATCGCGATTGGTCAGTGGATGGCGCGGATCGCCGGACTGCCTTGGCCCATCAGCGGTCGGCCGCAGCGGCGCCGAAGCAGGATGCTCTTGCGGAGTTGCCGACGGCGCGGGACCAGTGGCGGCATCAACCACCCCCACGGCTGAGCGAGGCCCGCCCGGCGGTGTAAAGCCAGCCAGAACCCTGCGCAGCGCCGCCGTGGAAAGCACCACGCTGTGCATGTACTCCGCTTCGGTGGCCTGCGTCGGTCCCTTCACGGCAACCATTTTCAGCGGGCCGATCTTGGGCAGCACAAACAGCAAGCCGGCCAGCGTCCAGGTACCGATGCCGGCCTTGCGCCGATACGCCTGCCAGTCGTCCTCCGTCGCCACACGCAGCGCCTCCTGCTGCACCGTAAGCGCATCCGGGGTGTTCGGGTCCGCGGGCTCGTGCTTGCGGTGCAGCAGCGTCACCGCATACGCAATGCGCGGAATAAAGGCGCGCACCGCGAACCGGTAAGCCCGCACATTGATCCGCCGGCCTCGCTTCCCGGTAAAGTCCTCGCGCATGCCATAGGTCTGGTAGAACGCCAGCGCCAGTTGCTTGACCGGAACCTCCAGACCGATATGCCGCAGATAGTGCACCGGCGCCATGCGGTGATGCGCAACTTCGTTGATGTCGAACGCAAACTCGGTTTGCACGTGCTGGCGCTCGCCTTCCGCATAATTCACCACTGGCCCATACTTCGCTGCCAGCTTGGGAAACTCCACCGGAACCGCCAGGTTCACCGCAGTCGCGTGTCCCACCGAGTCCCCAATGTAGTGCGAAAGCGCTCCCACGGCGAAGGCCAGTTCATTCGCATTGGTTGCATTGCGAAAGAGATTCACAACAAAATCACCCGAGCGGACATAATGCGTCAGGTTGGAATAGGTCTCGTCGCCAAACGGGTAGTAGCCGATGTCCTGGATCACGCACCCGCCGTAAGCGTAAGCCCGTGCCTGCTCCAACTGCGCCGGCGTCAGCGTCGGATAGCGGCTCAGCAGCAGCGGAACGATCGAGTCCTTCCACGTCAGATCGATCAACTGCTCATGCGTCAGCATCGAATAGGCGTGGGCGTCGCCGCCCCACGGCAACAGCAGCACGAGCATCAGCAACCCGAGGGTGCGAAGTCCCCTCAGGCCGGCCATCCGTCCCAACGATTCGGAAGCCAGCGGATTGTTCATCGTACGATCCATATCTCAACCATCGCAGGCTCGTCCGGGACTGGTATGCGCTCAATAGCACATCCTGCACGCCTGAAAGTGAGATGTCGAGAACGCAAACTTTGCCGTATCCGCGCTTTCCTGTACAGCGCTGTACGCCACTGAGGCCGGGTGCCCCATAGCCTGTCCTGAGCCTGCCGAAGGATCTCGATTCTTCAGACCTGGGAAAGCACGAACCACTACCTACCGCAGCAGGTCCAGCGCCACGCCCGTCATTGCCGTCACGCCGGTCGAAATGGCCGGCTCGTACACTGGCGCGAACTGCGCAGAGTGCAGGCTCGGCAGCGGTACGCCAGATTTGCGGCTCTCTTCCAGCTTCGCCGCGTCTGCCGCGCCCAGCCAGTACATCACGGCAGGAATCTTTCCATCGAGCGAAAACAGCCCAACATCCTCGCTGGCCATGATTGCCTTCGCTTCGCTCACCCGGTCTTTGCCCAGCAGGCCGATCGCCGCGGCGCGCACCCGCTCCGCCAGCGTTGCATCGTTGAACGTGGGCGCGTTGCTCGCTGTAACGGTCACCGTCGGCATCCGGTCTGCAGGAATCCCGTAGCCCTCTGCCAGTCCGTCCAATTCCCGCTTGATCGCCGCCACAATCTGGTCTCGCACCGCCATCGAATAGGTCCGCAGCGTCAACCCCATCGTCACTTCGTCGGGAATGATATTGTTTTTTGTCCCCCCATGAATCGTCCCCACCGTCAGCACCGCCGGGTCCTGCGCGTCAATCTGCCGGCTCACAATTGTCTGCGCCACCAGGATGAACTCTGCCGCCAGCACAATCGGATCCTTGCCCGCCTGCGGTCGCGAGCCGTGCCCGCCAATGCCCCGCACCGTAACGTCGATTGAAGTGGAGCTGGCCAGCAACGGACCGCCCTTCACCGCGATCGTTCCTGCCGCCACGTCGTTCGAGTCGTGCTCTGAGAGCACAAAGTCCGGCCGCCCAAACCGCTCGTACAAGCGGTCGGCGAGCATGGCCTTCGCGCCTCCGATTGCCTCCTCGGCCGGTTGCCCAATCACCATCACCGTCCCGTGCCATTGGCTCTTGCGCTCCGCCAGCTCGCGCGCCACGCCCAGCATCACCGTCATGTGCAGATCGTGCCCGCAGGCGTGCATCACACTGATCTGCTGCCCTTGCGCGTTGGTCGTCTTCACGTGGCTGGCGTAGTCCAGGCCCGTCTTCTCCTCGACCGGCAGCGCGTCCAGTTCCGTGCGCAGCAGCAGCCGCGGCCCGGCGCCGTTCTCGAGGATCGCAACCACGCCTTCAGCTTGCGTCCCGTCCGCATATTTGCCTACGTGCTCTGTCACTGCGTAGCCTAGCTTCCTCAGCTCGCTGGCTACAAACGCCGCCGTCTGCACTTCGTGTCCGGAGAGCTCGGGATTCTCATGCAGATGTTTGTAGGTTTCGGTGAGCGCGGGCAGCTGCTTGTGCGCGGAAGCGGCCAGGTCGGCAGGGTTCACCGCGCTCTGTGCCGTGATCGGCATCGCCGTGAATGCCAGGCCAGAGAGTGCAAACAGTCGTAACAGCAAAGCAGACCTCCGGGGAAAATCCAGATCAGGAAACTACGCGCAGCCTACCACATTTTCTTTGTCACAAAAATTTTCGGGAACCAAACACAAAGAACCTTCGTATTGCATTCCCATACGAGTTGCTGTACATTCCTCCTATTGGTTGCCAATAGAAGCCAGGAAGGACCACGCAATGGGCGACAAAACCGATGTCTGGCAGGGAACTCTCAGTCTGATGGTCCTGCGCACGCTTGAATCCATGGGCCCGCAGCACGGTTACGGCCTGGCGCGGCGCATTGAGCAGACCAGCGGCGACCTGCTGCAGTTGAACTACGGCACTCTCTATCCGGCGCTGCTCAAGCTCGAACAGGAGGGCTTCATCCGCTCCAACTGGGGTACGTCAGAAAACAATCGCCGCGCCAAATTTTATGAGCTCACCCGCGCCGGCCACCGCCAGTTGAAGAAAGCCGCCGCCGAGTGGGAGCAAGCCACCACCATCCTCGCCCGCTTCCTCACCCCGGCCGAAGAGGCCTGAGGAGTTCCGATGCGTCAGCTTCGCGCCTTCGTCCTTCGTCTCCGCGGCCTCTTCGCCGCTCAACGCGCAGACGCCGACTTCTCGGCCGAACTCGATGCCCACGTCGCGCTCCACACTGACGCCGGCATCCGCGCCGGCCTCACGCAGGAAGAAGCCCGCCGCCAGGCCCTCATTCGGCTTGGCGGCGCAGAGCAGACGCGCCAGGCTCATCGCGACCGCCGCACTCTGCCCGCGCTTGAGAGCCTCATGCAGGACCTGCGTTACGCCTTGCGCCAGCTGGTCCGCGCGCCCGGCTTTGCGCTCGCCGCCATCCTCACCCTGTCGCTCGCCATCGGCGCCAACACCGCCATCTTCAGCGTCGTGAATGCCATCCTGCGCCATCCCGCCGGCGTCGATCATCCCGAGCGCGTCGTCGTGCTCAACACCCGGTACTCGCAGTTCAGTCTGGACTTCCCTTACGTCGCCGCGCCTGTCTACGCGCTCGCAGCATCCATGCGCAACCAGGTGCAGGCCGCCGCGATTGAGAGCGAGACCAGCTTCAACATCGAGCTCGGCGGCGAAACCCGCCATCTGGCCGCCGCGCGCGTCTCTTCGCAGTGGTTCCGTGTCTATGGCGCCCAGCCCATCCTCGGCCGCGTCTTCACTGCCGATGAAGACCAGCCCAACGCCGCGCCGGTCGTCGTGCTCAGCTATGGTTTCTGGCAGTCCGCCTTCGCAGGCCGCAGTGACGTCATCGGCCAGACCATGCTGCTGGACCAAAAGTCCTACCACATCATCGGCGTCATGCGCAGCGACTTCGCGTGGCCCCGCCGCTTTGAAGTCTGGACCCC
>Ga0302198_10006831_pt1 | contig 10188 bp, 5 predicted proteins | sample II_Bog_N2_2_FD_193521 | JGI IMG/M metagenome (GOLD analysis project Ga0302198, IMG submission 193521) | Peat permafrost microbial communities from Stordalen Mire near Abisko, Sweden - II_Bog_N2_2 | ecosystem: Environmental > Terrestrial > Soil > Wetlands > Peat | place: Sweden: Abisko, Stordalen... | reverse complement strand
CGCCGAGCACCGCCGCCTTGGTGCCGGTGGGCACCGACTCGACGGATTTGTCGCCGGGATCGCGCAGATGCACATGCGGGTCGATCAGACCGGGCAGCACATGCAGGCCGGCGGCATCGATGGACTCGTCCGCGGTGGCGCCGGCCGGCGCGCCGAGCGCGGCGATGCGCCCTCCCCGCACGCCGACATCGGTGGCCTCCATCCCCCAGGGCAGCACACAGGTGCCGTTGCGGATCAGCAGATCGTAGTGTTCGGCCATGAGCGCGGGTCTCCCGGGTGGCGGCGCGGCCACAATAGGCCCTCGCCGCCCGGGGGCGGCAATTGCCCCGGTACAGGGCTCATCCGCCGCTGAAGGCCGGGCAGCGGGATCGTGGCAGCGGGATCGTGGCAGCGGGATCGTGATTGGCTTCGATCCGTTGTCCGCCCGACGGTCGGCCGTCCCGCCGCCACAGTCCAGGGTCCCAGAGTCCAGGGTCATTGCCCGTGATCGATCAGCCTACCGCCGGCCAGCCGTTGCTCCGGGCTCCCGGTCCGCCGACCGCCGAGCTTGCACCGTCCGACACCAACGAGATCCGCAGGCTCGGCCTGCCGATGCTCTGCCTGCTGGCGCTTGTCGTTGGCGGCGTGACTGGCGTGGGCGCCGTGGTGTTCCGCGACCTGATCGGCTTCGTGCACAACCTGATGTTTCTTGGCCAAGTATCGTTTGCCTACAACTCCAGCATCTTCACGCCAATCAGCCCCTGGGGGCCGTTCGTGATCCTGGTGCCGGTGTTCGGCGGCATCGGCGTCACCTTCATCGTCAACACCTTCGCGCCCGAGGCGCGCGGCCACGGCGTCCCGGAGGTGATGGACGCCATCTATTACGGCCGCGGAATCATCCGTCCGGTCGTGGCCGTCGCCAAGTCGCTGGCCTCGGCACTGGCGATCGGCAGCGGCGCGGCGGTCGGGCGGGAGGGGCCGATCATCCAGATCGGCTCAGCGCTCGGCTCCACCCTGGGCCAGGTGATCCGCATGGCGGTGGGGCAGCGCATCATCCTGGTCGCCGCCGGCGCGGGCGCCGGCATTGCGGCGACGTTCAACACCCCGATCGGCGGCGTGATGTTCGCCACCGAGCTGATGCTGCCGGAGATCAGCGTGAACACGTTCCTGCCGGTGGCGCTCGCGACCGGCACCGCAACCTTCGTCGGCCGGCTGTTCTTCGGCCTCCAACCCGCCTTTACCGTGCCGGCTACCCTGGTCCCGCTGCCGGCCGAGGTCAGCAGCGCGGTCATTCTGTTGCTTTACGCTGTGCTGGGAGCGGTGGCCGGCGTCGCGGCGGCCGGCTTCATCCGGGGGCTGGGCTGGGCCGAGGACCAGTTCGAGCGGATTCACGGGACGTACGACCGTCATATCGTCGGGATGCTGGCGGTCGGCGCGCTGATCTACGGCCTGATGCAGTGGCGCGGCCACTACTACGTGGAGGGCGTCGGCTACGCCACGATCCAGGCCACGCTGCTGGGCCAGATCACCACCGGCTGGTTTCTGCTCCTGCTGTTCGCCTGCAAGCTGTTCGCGACGTCGGTGAGCCTGGGGTCGGGCTCTTCGGGCGGAATTTTTTCGCCATCGCTGTTCATGGGCGCCACGCTGGGCGCCGCTTTCGCCGGTCTGGTCTCCGCCGCTGTCCCTGGCGTGCCGCTCAGCGCACCGGCGTTCGCGATGGTGGGAATGGGTGCCATGGTGGGCAGTTCCACCGGGGCGGCGATGACCGCGATCACGATGGTTTTCGAAATGACCCGCGATTACGACATCGTGCTGCCGATGATCCTGGCGGTGGCGGTTGCCATGGGTGTCCGCCGCACCCTGTCGGCCGAGACCATCTACACGATGAAGCTGGTACGGCGGGGGCATCCGGTTCCGCAGGCGCTGCACGCCAACATGTTCCTGGTCCGCAGCGCAAGAGACGTCATGCTGACGGATGTGCTGCTGCTGGACGAGACCGTGCGTTTCGGTGACTTCCTGCGACAGGCGCCGGACACCGGACGCCTCCAGCACGTGGTGGTCACGCGCGGCAAGAGTCTGGTCGGCGTGATCCGGGTGAACACGGACCTGCAGCGGACGGTCAACGCGGCAGCCAGCGAGGTGAGAATGGGCGACATCGCACGGCGCAATTTCATCATCGTGCGCGAAGCGGCGGTGGCTTCCGGCGTCATCGCCCGGATGTGGCGGCGCGGCGCGGCGATGGCGGTGGTGGTCAGGCAGAAGGGACGTCCGAGGCCGGAAACGGTGCTCGGCGTGATCACCAAGGAGCACATCGCCGACGCCGTCGCGAGCAACGTCCGGATTTACCCGGGCTGAGGGACCGCGCTCGGCGGGCGGGACCGCGGGCAGGTTTCGCTCACCGGGGCGGTCAAACCGCCTGCCCGGCGGGAAGCCGGGCAAAGCGAAGTAATTTCAGGCCGTCGCCGAAATCGGTACGCGGGAGGCCCGAGTCGCGGGTATGGTAGCGACTCTGGTTCGTCTTGGAGTCAGGAGTTACGTGAACTGAACCGCGCACGCCGACAGGAACCTGCCAACCGATGCCCGGAAGACGCCGGTCTGTGGACCGGCGCCCCTGCGGGCGCGGCCGGGGCGGATTGTCCCACCAACCAGGCGGCGCTGGCCGAGAATGAGATGCGGTTGCGGCTCGCCCTGGATACAGGCGGCATCGGCGTGTGGGAATACGACTACGCCTCCGGGGCGGTGACCTGGTCACGGGAGCAATACCGCCTGCACGGTCTCGACCCCGACGCGGGTCCGCCGACGTTCGAGCAGTGGCTTCAGCTTGTCGAGCCTGAAGATCGGCAAACCATTCTCGCCGTCGAGACCGCGATCCAGGCGCCCGGAGCCGGTTCCTTGCGGCTGGAATTCCGGATTCGGCGCGCATCGGACGGCGCCCGTCGCTGGCTCGCCAGCCTGGGCTGCCTGCTCACGAGCGATACCGGTAGCGCGCCCCGGATCATCGGGCTCAACCTCGACGTAACCGACCGACGCCAGGCGGCGGACGATCTCCGGCGCACGACGGCGCTGCTCCGCGCCATCGGGACCTGTTCGCCCGACCCGATCTACGCGAAGGACGCCGAAGGCCGCTTCCTGTTCGCCAACCCTGCCCTCCTCGCCGTGATCGGCAAGGCGGCCGACGAAGTGATCGGCCGAACCGACGCGGACTGGCACCACGACCCGGAGCAGGCCGCCGCCGTCATGGCGAACGACCGGCGCATCATTGAGACCGGCCAGACCGAGGTGGTGGAAGAAACCTTCGACGCGGCGGGCCAGGGCACGCGGGTCTTCCGATCGGCGAAGGCGCCGCTGCGCACGGACGATGGCGCGCCGCTCGGCGTGGTCGCGATATCGAGTGACATCACGCACATCAAGCGGGCCGAGACGGCACTGCGGCAGAGCGAGGAGCGCTTCCGGTCCACCTTCGAGCAGGCGGCCGTCGGCATGTCGCACAACGAGCTGGACGGCTCGTGGATTCGCGTGAACGACCGGCTCTGCGACATGCTCGGCTACACGCGCGCCGAACTGCTCGCCTTGACGTTCCGGGACGTGACCCACCCTGACGACCTCGCAGCGAATCTCGAATGCGTCAGCCGGTGCCTGGCCGGCGAAATGTCATCCTACGTCATGGAGAAACGATATATTCACAAGGATGGTTCGCAACTCTGGGGCACGCTGACCGTCTCGCTGGTGCGTGACCAGGCCGGAGCGCCCCAATACTTCATTGCCGTCGTCGAGGACATTTCCCAGCGCAAGCGCGCCGAACTGCGATTGCGCCAAAGCGAGGAGCGCTTCCGCCGGTTGTTCGACGGTGCCCCGCTGCCGGGCTACCTGGTCGATCCGCTCGGCGGGTCCATCGTGGACTGCAACGATGCCGCCGCGGCGATGCTGGGCTATGATCGCAGCGAGATCCGCCTGATGCGTGTGGCGGACATCGACTCCAGCCTGGAGGGCACTGAGCTCCGCTCCGCCAGGCCGGCGCTGGCGGGCCGCTCGGTCCAGTTCGAGACCACCCACCGGACCCGGTCCGGCGACGTCCGGGACGTCGCCATCGCAGCGGTTCCGGTCGATATCGACGGCCGCCGCCTGGCGCACTGCACGGTGGTCGACATCACCGAGCGCAAGCGGGCCGAGACCGAACTCCGCCGCCTGACCGCCGGTCTGGAGGTGCGGGTGCGGGAGGAGGTCGCGGCGCGCGAGACGGCACAGGTTCGGGCCGCTCACGCCGAGCGGATGCAGGCTCTGGGGCAGCTTGCCGGCGGCATCGCGCACGACTTCAACAATGTGCTTCAGGCCGTGCAGGGAAGCGGCTCGATGATTGCGCGGCGCGCCGCCGACGTCGAGGCCGTGCGCCGGTACGCGGGCATCGTGGTGGAGGCTGCCGACCGTGGCGCCTCCATCACCCGGCGCCTGCTCGCCTTTGCGCGCCGCGGCGACCTGCGGGCCGAGGCGATCGACGCGGTCGGTATTCTGGAGGGCATGCGCGACATCTTGGCTCCCACAATCGGAGCGCCCGTCGCTATCGTGGTTGAGGTCGCTTCCCATCTGCCAAAATTGCTGGCTGACCGGGGCCAACTGGAGACGGCGCTGGTCAATCTGGCATCCAATGCCCGCGATGCGATGCCGCTCGGCGGGACGCTGACCCTGTCGGCCGCGACGGAGGTGGTCGCGCCTGGGACCTTCCATCGGGCCAGCCTCGCCCCCGGCGGCTACGTATGCATTACGGTCGGAGATACCGGCACCGGGATGGACGATGACGTCCTCGCTCGCGTCTTTCAGCCTTTTTTCACCACGAAGCCGACGGGACAGGGCACGGGGCTGGGCCTGGCCATGGTGAAGGGCTTCGCCGAGCAGTCCGGCGGGGGCGTCGCCATCGACAGCGGACCGGGGCAGGGGGCGAAGGTCGCGCTATGGCTCCCGCAAGCCTCTGTCGAGCCGCCCGAAGCAGGCGCCGGCTTGGCTGCCGCCGCTGCCGCCGGATCGGATGAACGCGTCACCCGGGTCCTCGTTGTCGACGACGACCCGCTCGTGCTCCAGACGGTGGCGGCCCAGCTTGCGGACGAGGGCTTCGCGGTCGTTACCGCCGGCGGCGGTACGCAGGCCCTGGCGCTGCTGGATGAGGGTCTGGTGGTGAGGGCGCTGGTATCGGATCTGTCCATGCCGGGCATGGACGGGGTCACCCTGATCCGTGAAGTGCATGCGCGTCATCCCAATATGGCTGCAATTTTGCTGACCGGCTACGCCGGGGACAGCGTGTCGCTTGCATTGGGGCGCCGGATCAGCGGTCCGTTCGCGCTGATGCGAAAGCCAAGCTCGGGAGCAGAACTGGCGGACCGGATATCGGCCCTCCTTGCCGATCGTGAAAGGCCGTGAGGGCAACGTGTTTATTATGCTGCCGTCCTGGCCATCTGCTGTTCCAGATGAAGGACCCTCATCCTGGCCTCGATGAGCGCCATATGCATCCGTTGCGTCAGCAACGGGTTATCCGGCAAGTCCCAGTTGATAGACTCCGCGGGCGACTCAGCCAAAATCTCCATCACCACCTGATCGAACGGACGCAATCGATTCGCGGCCAGGGCCTCGTATAGGGCCTTGGGAGGAACCAGCGGCGGTCCCTTCTTGTCGGCCTGGATGTCGAGGGACAGGGCGATCCGCCGCCCGTCATCGTCCAACAGCCAGCCGTTGGAAGCATCAGGCAAGTCGTGCTTCCACCAATCGAAATCCCCGTAGCCGAGCGTTTGGAGCATTTGTATCAGCATGGCGCGCGTATAGCCGTACTGATGGGCCTCCAACGCGTTGTCCAGCCGCCCGACACCAAACACAATGCCAGCGGCACCCCAGACATTCCTTCCCTCGGCGATCATCGTGGCCAACGCCGCCATGTCGGGCACCGCGACTCGCAGGCGTCCGCCAACACGCAGCACGCGGGTCCACTCGGACAGCGCCAGAAAGGCTCTGGGCCAGGCGATGTGCTCCAGAACATGGCTGGCGCAAACCTCCTCAACGGTACCGGATGCGATTGATCGCAGGTCGGCCACATCGGCGAGAATGTCAGGCTGGAATTTCGGATCGACATCGACGCAGAGAAAACCTTCCGGCCGATAGTCCCGGCTGCCGAGGTAAAGCTTCACAAGAACCCCCCTCCTATTCCGCTGCGATTGCCGCCGGGGCGCGCTTCAAGTGGGTCACAAGCCGCATGGCAATGTCTTCCGCGGGCAGTTCGCTCATGCAGCGCGGTTGCCTGAAGCCGCGCGCGCAGACATCCATCCAGGTATCGGTAATCCACCAGCAGCCACCGCAAAAATTCGGGTCGATAGTGACGTTGTCGGGATAGGCAAAATAGGCCGACGGGGTGGGGCCGAAGACCACGCAGCTCTGCACGCCAAGCGCCGCGGCCACATGGACCAGCCCGCCCTCGTTGTCGATATGCAGCCTTGCCTGGGCAATCAGCCCGGCGGATTGCTGCAGCGTGGTCCGGCCGACGAGATTGATTTGCACGCCTGGTATCGGCTTGCTGGTCGATGCGCCGATTTGCACGAAGATCAAATGAGGAAAATGGGCTCGCAGCACTGACACCACCGAACCGAAATGCGGGTAGCACTTGGTTGCGGAGTCTCCGCTTATGATAAAATTCTCGTCGAAACCGTTATGGATGGTGACATAGTCTCGGCCTGCCAGTCCGGCGTCGCCGAGGGCACCCCGGTCGATCGACAGGGACAGCCTGTCACTGGAATAGTCGATCCCGGCCATTGCATGCAGGAAATCGCGCCGCGTGCGATTGCTGAAGCCCGCCTTCAGGGCAAGAAAATTATCCATACGAGGATGACGCTTGACGAAGACTTCGATATTAGGCCGGAAACGGATGATGTTGTCGATTGCCGCGACAAGCGACGGGTGCTCCAGCAACGCACCCCAATTGACCATCTCCTGATGAACCACAACAAACTGGCTGATGCGAAACGCAATGTCATAGTGCTGCAAATTGTGGTCGAACAGAATATCATGGACGTACGACCGGAGCCCCGGCAGTCGCCCGAACACCCAGGCGGCGCTGGCAGGATGGGAACAGTACACGTCCACCTGTGCCTCTGGGGCGGTCGCCAGCAGGTCTCGGAGAAAGCGCGCTATCACGACATAGTCCCCGATCCCGCCGGTAACGCGGACGGCGATCGAGGGGTTGCCGCTGGCAAGCTTTGCCGATAGCGCCTGCAACGCCGCGGCGCGGCGCGGCGCGGCGAGATACGCCGCGGTCTGAGCGGCCGCCTGGCCGGATTTCTGGGTTAGCAGGCGAGCGAGATAGCGAAGCGCCCGCGTATTGCTACCGGTGGCGGTCCTGACCGACCAGAAAACTGCAAACAGAAAACGAACCCGTTGCCTGGTAATAGAACCGGATTCTTCCACAAACCACCCATGCGCAACCGGACAGCAATGACGACCAGCGTAACACCGGCACAAGTCACCGTGTGTACTCAATAACGTGATTTTCCCCTGCGCCGAGGGGATTGCCCAGGGCGCGAGGCTGGGTTGTTCAGTGCCGAAATGACAAGCCGGCCAGGCCGCTCCGTCTTCGGCGGCGGCACGTGCCGCACGCGGCCGATGTTCCTCGGCTATGCGCGTGCGCGCCGCACCGGCTTATCGCACCACCTGCCAGTCGCTGGTCGCGCTGCCGAGCGTCACGGTCTTCGTTATGCTCCCGGCGTGCATGCCCCAATACTCGACCGCCCCGGCGGCGTTGCGCAACAGGATATCGGCGGTGCCATCGCCGTTGTAGTCGCCCACGCTGGCCACCGCGAAGCCGGTCGGCAGCGTTCCGACGGCGATGGCCTTGGACAGCGCGCCGTTGAGCATCTGCCAGTCGGTGACCTTGCCCGCCGCATTGGCCAGCAGAATGTCATCGGTCCCATCGCCGTTGAAGTCGCCGATGCCGACAACGGACTGCCCGGTGACCAGATCGCCGACGTTCGTGCCGTGGTCATAGGTCCCGTTGCGCATGATCCACTCCGTCACCAGCCCGCTGGTGTTGACGAACAGGATGTCGCTGGTCCCATTGCCGGTGAAGTCGCCGGTGCCGGCAAAGGTCCAGCCCGAACCGGCGGCCCCGATGATGTTGCTGGTCTGGACTGCGCCCGGCGGTGCGATTTGATTGCCAGTCGTTCCCGTTCCAATCGTGACCGGAAGGGAATTGGCAGCACTGCCTTTGGCCACCATCCAGTCCAGCATCAGCCCGGTTTTGGACTGCTGGAACAGGACGTCGGTGGTGCCATCGCCATTGAAGTCCCCGGCGCCGACCGCGGTCCAACCCGCTGTCGCAGCGCCGAGCGACACCATCTGTGCAACCTGCCCACCGGCCATCTGCCAGTACAGCACCTGACCGGTGTTATTGTTCTGGAGCAAAATATCCGACGTACCGTCACCGTTGAAGTCGCCTTGGCAGACCGGGTGCCAGCCGTTGACGGCCAGCCCAAAATCGACGCTCTTCCCGAAGCCGCCGGCGGCTGTCTGCCATTCTGTTACCAGCCCACTGGTGCTGTTTTGCCACAGCACGGCAGCGATGCCGGTACCGTTGAAATCGGACGGCACCGCGGGCGGGAGCGTGTAGGCCTGCCGCATCGGTATCGCTGGCTGTCAGCGCGTTGCTGCCGATCCCGGCGAGCGTGACGGCGACGCTCCACTGCCCGTTGGCGCCGACTGTAGCGCTGCCGAGCGTGGCGCCGGCCTCGGCGATGGTGACGATGGTGCCGGCGTCGGCGACGTCAACTGTGCCGGACACGGTCTGCGGCGTCGCGTGTACTACACCGCCGGGGCTTGTCACGGTCACCACTGGCGGTGTCGTGTCCAGGGTGGCGGTGAAGCTGCTGCTGGCACTGGTGTTGCCGGCTGCATCGGTCGCTGTCGCCCTCAGCGGGTTGGCGCCTTGGGCGAGAACAACATTCGCAATGCTCCATGCGCCGGTGCCGTTCGCGGTTACGGTTCCGACCACGGTTCCGTTGTCGGAGAGGGCAACGGTGCTGTTATTCACCGCGGTGCCGGTCACCGTCACCTTGGCGATATCGGTCAAGCCGTCGCTGGAACTGGTGCCGGTGTCCGGGCTGATCCCGCTGATCACTGGCGCCGCTGGCGCCGTGGTGTCGATGGTGAGCGCCAGAGCAGCCGAGGCGGCCGAAACGTTGCCGGCGACATCGGTCTGGGTGGCGGTCAGGCTGTAGATGCCGGCGGCCAGGGTGCTGCTGGTGATCGACCAGATGCCGCCAGTGCCGACCATGGCGGTGCCGAGCAGCGTGCCGCCGCTATAGAGGGTCACGGTGTCGCCGGCCGCGCCGGTGCCGGTGATCGCCGGGGTGGTGGCGTTGGTGATGTCGTCGCCCTTGGCACCGCTGTCGCTGGCCGGTGCCAGGGTCAGCCCGGTCGGCACCGGCGCCGTGGTTTCGATGGTGAGCGCCAGAGCGGCAGAGGGTCCTGAGACGTTGCCCGCGGCATCGGTCTCAGTTGCGGTCACGCTGTAGCTGCCGGCGGCCAGGGTGCTGCTGGTGATCGACCAGGTGCCGGCAAGGTCGACCGTGGCGGTGCCGAGGAGCGTGCTGCCACTATAGAGGTTCACGGGGGTCGCGCCGTGGCCGGTGATCATCGGGGTGGTGACATTGGTGATGTCGTCGCCCTTGACACCGCTGTCGCTGGCCGGCGCCAGGATCAGCCCGGTCGGCGCCGCCGCCGTGGTTTTGATGGTGAGCGCCAGAGCGGCAGAGGCGGCCGAAACGTTGCCGGCGACATCGGTCTGGGTGGCGGTCAGGCTGTAGCTGCCGGCGGCCAGGGTGCTGCTAGTGATCGACCAGGTGCCGCCAGTGCCGACCATGGCGGTGCCGAGCAGCGTGCCGCCGTTGTAGAGGGTCACGGTGTCGCCGGCCGCGCCGGTGCCGGTGATCGCCGGGGTGGTGACGTTGGTGATGTCGTCGCCCTGGACACCGCTGTCGCTGGCCGGCGCCAGGGTCAGCCCGGCCGGCGCCGGCGGCGCCGTCACTTCGAACACCGTGCCATCGTTGTTCGCCCCACCCGAGGATGTCGTGCCGAACAGGTCCCCTTCGGAGTCGATGATCAGACCGGCTTGCGGGCCACCCCCGTCGGCGCCGTTGAAACTGACCAAAATGGTCGGCGTGCTGGCGTAGACGCCGTTGATTT
>Ga0302198_10006789_pt1 | contig 10237 bp, 10 predicted proteins | sample II_Bog_N2_2_FD_193521 | JGI IMG/M metagenome (GOLD analysis project Ga0302198, IMG submission 193521) | Peat permafrost microbial communities from Stordalen Mire near Abisko, Sweden - II_Bog_N2_2 | ecosystem: Environmental > Terrestrial > Soil > Wetlands > Peat | place: Sweden: Abisko... | reverse complement strand
GGCTCGCGGCAGATCCGCGTCTCGACGTTGGGCAGGATCGGGTCCTCGGCCAGGTAGTAGCGGATGATACGCGGCATATAGGCGTACACGGCCTTATCGTCGGCCACACCAGTACCGACAGCGTTTGCGATGGCGACGGCGCCGCGCCGCCAGGCCTCGATCAGTCCCCGAACGCCCAGCAGGCTGTCAGGACGAAACGCATCGGGGTCCAGGCTGTCGTCATTCAGGCGGCGATAAATCGTGTGCACCGGCGCGAGCCCGGCCGTCGTGCGCATCCAAACCTTTCCAGCCTCGACGATCAAGTCGCTGCCCTCGACCAGCGGAACGCCCATTTCACGCGCCAGGAACACGTGCTCAAAATAGGCAGAGTTGAAAATCCCGGGCGACAGCAGCACCACTTGGGGGTCGAGCACGCCGGGCGGCGCGATCTCGGTCATCGCGCGGTGCAACCGCAGCCCGTATTCGTCCACACTGCGCACCGCCAGCCCCCGCATCAGGTCCGACAGCACGCGTTGCGTCATGTGCCTGTTCTCGACCACGTAGGACACGCCGGATGGCGTGCGTGCGTTGTCCTCCAGTACCATGAAGCGGCCGGCATCATCGCGAATGACATCGATGCCACAGATATGCGCATAGGTCCCACAAGGCGGGGTGAAGCCGATCATGACCTCGCAATAGGCCTGATTGCCGAGCACCAGCTCGGGCGGGATGACCCGATCCTTCAAGATTTTCCGGTCGTGGTAGATGTCATGCAGGAACAGGTTCATCGCCCGCACCCGCTGGATCACGCCGGTCTCGATCTGCCGCCACTCCGGCGCGGTGATCACGCGGGGAATCAGGTCGAAGGGAAAGACGCGGTCGATCGCGGCAGCGTCGGAATACACGGTGAAGGTTATGCCGCGCTCCAGCAGATCCCGCTCAGCGTCCGCGGCGCGGCGACGCAGCGCCTCGACCGGCATGGCCGAGAGGCGTGACACCAGGAGCGAAAGCGCTGGATCGGGGGGCTGTCCCGGCCGCAGCATTTCACAGAAAAAAGCTCCGGGGTCATAACCGGACAACACGCTGCCCCCGCCGAGATCGTCCACAGACGTGGTCCTTCAGTCAATGACGCCATGGATGGTAGGCAGAGTTCCGGGAACTGGAAAACTGTTTTGTGGCGCGACCCTGCCCTGTATGGCACGAAATGCCTTCGTTTCGTGCATGAGAGGCAACTTCCCTGCCCATTTACGGTGCAGCGGCCATTTCCCCGCTCTCAACAGATCGTGCTCAAGTGTGTCCCGCTTACCCTGGGACGCTAAGATAGGGCATGTCGGACACTCATCCTCAACAACCGACCGCCCATCTGGTCGAGTCTCCGCCGCGTCGCCAGCCGAAGCGTCCCGATCCGTGCGCCATGGTCATCTTTGGGGCAGGCGGTGACCTGACAAGGCGACTGTTGGTGCCGGCACTGTATAACTTGTCCTGCACCGGCCTGATCCCCGACCGCTTCGCCATCATTGGCGCTGACATCGCCGCGTTGGATGCCGACACGTGGCGCGACCGGCTCCACGAGATGCTGCAAAGCTTCGTCGGCAATGCCGCCAGCGAGAACCGGATCGACCGAATCGACGAGGCGGCATGGCACCGACTCACCGACCGCATGTCTTACACGCGCGGCGACCTGGACGATCCAGCACTTTACAAGACTTTGGATAAGTGCCTGCACGATGTCGCCAATGACTACGGCACCAATGACAACTGCCTTTTTTACCTGGCTGTCGGCGACCGGTTTTTCGGACCGGTCATCGACCAACTCGGGCGAGCCGGCCTGCTGGACGAGAAACTGACGGACGGCAAGCCGTCACGCTGGCGGCGGGTGGTGATCGAGAAACCGTTCGGTCACAGTCTGGAGTCTGCCCAAGCGCTGAACGCGCAGATTTTACGCACGCTGTGCGAAGAACAGATTTACCGGATAGACCACTTCCTCGGCAAGGAGACAGTCCAAAATATCATGGCGCTGCGCTTCGCCAACGGCATGTTCGAACCGATCTGGAACCGCGATCGGATCGATCACGTGCAGATCACCGTGGCCGAGACGGTGGGGGTGGAGCGGCGCGGCCGGTTTTACGAACGAACTGGCGCACTCCGCGACATGGTGCCGAACCACGTATTTCAACTTCTCGCGATGGTCGCGATGGAGCCCCCCATCGGCTTCGCCGCACGCATGGTGCGCGACCGCAAGGCGGACGTATTCGCCGCGATGCGGGATCTCGGTGCGGCTGACGCGGTCCGCGGACAGTACGGCCCGGGCACCGAACGGGGCACACCGGTTGCCGGCTACCGCGCAGAGCCGGACGTGGCAAACGACTCCAACGTCGATACGTTCGTCGCGATGCGGCTGGGGATCGACAACTGGCGCTGGGCCGGCGTTCCATTCTACCTGCGCACGGGCAAACGCATGTCCCAGCGCTACTCGGAGATCGCGATCCGCTTCAAGCAGGCGCCCTACGCGCCGTTCGAGGACACGCATGTCGAAGCGCTGCCGCCCAACTGGCTCGTTTTGCAGATCCAGCCGGACGAGGGCATTTCGCTGCAGTTCGAGGTAAAGCGGCCCGGGCCTGTGGTGGACCTCGCCGCGGCGCGCATGGAGTTCCGCTACCGCGACTGGTTCCCGCGGGAACCGAATGTCGGCTACGAGACGCTGATCTATGACGTAATGACCGGCGACCAGACGCTGTTCAATCGTGCCGACATGGTCGAGCAGACCTGGCGAGTAGTGCAGCCGGTGCTTGACGCCTGGAAGGCTACGCCGCCGGCCCAGTTCCCGAACTACGATGCTGGCACCAACGGTCCGCACGAGGCGGATGTGCTGCTCAGCCAGGATGGCCGCTCATGGCGGCCCGTTGGCACGACGGCCGGCGGGAGCGGGTCCGGCGGGAGCGGGTAACGGGCGAGGGTGAGCTTACTTCGGCGGCCAGCCCAACCCCAATATGGCGTAGGCCCGCTCGCTGGGCGGCCAGAGCCGCATGACGTCCGCACGCCATCCGTAAGCGCCCCAGGCAAGCCCGGCGAGTATGGCAACGGTCCCTGCCCAGGCAAGAAGCAGAAGCAAGCCGCCACGCCAGAGCGGCTGGCCGTGCGGCTGACCGGCCGTAGCGACGTGCTTCCGCTGCACGGGTTCGGGCTGAGACAGGGTGTTCGGCGAACGCGAAGGCGGTGCCGATGGCGTGGCTGCCGGTGCGAGCGCCCGGTCGGATGGCGGAGCCGAATGAGCGACCGGCGCCCATTCTTCACCGCAGCGCGCACAGCGCACCGTGCGGCCTGGAGTGAGCCTGGGCTCCGGGACGTCATAAGCCGCGGCGCAGGACGGGCAGACGATGCGCATACGAAGTTCGATTCCTATCAGCTATGATACGTCAACCGAATCCGATGGTGGGGGAGCAGCCAACTCGAAGCAATTCAGGCCGCCGCCACATCGACAGTTCCGGCGCGCCGCGCGCAATGGCAAAAGATCGCGCCGGCATAGGCGACTCGGAGCCGGCATAGGCGACTCGAACATGATACGCTTCGACAAGGTGGGCTTGGGTTACGGCGGCTCTACGGGAAAGGTGACGGGGCCGGAGGTGCTGCATGACCTCTCGTTCGACATCCCGAAAGGCGTGTTCCGTTGGCTGCTTGGCCCATCAGGTGCCGGCAAGACATCCCTGCTGCGTCTGATGTACCTGGCCATCCGCCCGACAAGCGGACATCTTTCTGTCCTTGGGATCGACGTCGGGGAGGCCCGGCGCAGGGCGCTGCCTGACCTCCGGCGCCGGATCGGTGTCGTGTTCCAGGACTTTCGCCTGCTCCCCCACCTGTCCGCTTACGATAACGTCGCGCTGCCGCTTCGGATCGCAGGCCGCCCCGAGGGGCAAATCCGCGCCGATGTCACCGAGATACTGGGCTGGGTAGGACTGACGAAAAAGACTGGGGAGCGTCCCGCCGCCCTTTCGGGGGGTGAGCAGCAGCGTGTTGCTATTGCCCGTGCCGTGGTCGCCCGCCCTGCCCTGCTGCTCGCCGACGAGCCGACCGGCAACCTGGACGATGGCCAGGCGGAGAGGCTCATGCTGCTTTTTCAGGAGTTAAACCGGGTCGGTACTACCATCGTGGTCGCCACCCACAACGACACGCTGGTCGCGCGCCACGCCGCACCGGCGCTGCGCCTTGACCGCGGCCGCATCGTGGACGCGCGCTGAGATGGTGCGGTTCGCCCGCCGCACCCGCTTGCTGCGCCCGCCGCATTTCGACGAGCTCGGCTTGCGCCGGGCGTTTGCCGCACGGATGCTGCCTTTCATGGTGGCCGCAATGGCTTTCCTGGCCGCGCTGACCCTCGCCGGCTGGGTCGGCGCCGCCTCCTTGGCGCGGCACTGGCAGGAAGGCGCGGGCTCGGCGCTCACGGTTCAGGTTCCTCAGCCGAAGAACCCGGCCAGCCAGGGCGGGAGCCGGGTGACGCGCGTTTTGGAACTGCTGACCGGTAGCGCCGAGGTTGCCAGTGCCAGGCAGATCTCGGAGGAGGAACTCGGCGCCTTGCTTCGCCCATGGCTGGGCGGCAACGGAGAGCGGATGGCCTTACCGCTGCCGGCTGTGATCGCGGTCCGCCTGGCCGACCCTGACACCGATCTCGGCGTCCTCGGACGACGGCTTGATGCGGTGGCCCCCGGCGCCCTGGTGGAAGGGCACGATATCTGGGTCCGCCGTCTATCGGCACTCGCGCGGAGTCTGCAAGCCTGCGCTGGGATCGTCCTGTTGACCGTTGCTGCCGTAGCCTCGGCGGTTATTGCGGTGGCAACGCGGGCGGGACTAGCCGCTCGGCGAGAGGCAATCGAGATCGTTCACGGCCTTGGAGCCACCGACGGTTATATAGCGGCGCAGTTCGCGGGACGGGCCACACTCCTTGCAGGCGTCGGCGGCCTTGCAGGCGCGCTGGCGGCCATGCCGGTATTGCTGGGCCTCGCCAACGTCGCCGCGCCCTTCGGAGGATTCCAGCCGCGCGAGACCAACCCCGAAATGCTTGCAACGCTGCCGCCGATTCTTTGGCTCGCTTTGCCCGTACTCCCTGCAGCGACGGCGGCAATCGGGTTCTTGACCGCTCAGGCCACCGTGCGGCGCTGGCTGCGCGGACTGCCATGACTGTGCTGGCCCTGCCGCACCGCCGCGCTCTCAGGCGCCTTGCATTTGCGGGGGCCATGGCATGCATCGTATGGATTGCCGGCCTCCTGTGGTTCATCCACCTTGCGACCCTGCCCCCGGATCTGCCAGCACATGCTGACGGAATTGTCGCCCTGACCGGGGGCGCCGAACGAGTGGAGACTGCACTCCGTCTCCTTGCCGAGGGCCGCGCGGACCGTTTATTGCTATCCGGTATCGGCGGCGGGACCGCGCTGGCACCATTGGCGCGCCGCGCGGGGCTGGACCCGGCGCCGCTGGCTTCCCGGGTCACCTTGGGACGAGGCGCCACATCGACCCATGGGAATGCAACTGAAACCGCTGCCTGGGTGCGGGCCAACGACATCCATTCGCTGATTGTGGTCACCGCTTACTATCATATGCCCCGTGCGCTGACCGAACTTGAACGGGAGATGCCTGGGGTTACGCTGTCTCCATTCCCGATACGCCTGGGGAGTGCCGGCAGCAAGGTCTGGCTGGCGACGCCCCGGCTGATGCTTGAAGAATATACAAAATTCATCATTGCACGACTTGGCCTGCCCTGTTACACTACAATGCTCGAATCGTTTCTGCATGGACGCGCCGGATGACATTTCTACGATCGGTATTATTTAATGCGTTTTTTTTCGGCGTTACGTTTTTGTTTTCCTTGCAAGGACTGGCCCTCCGATTCGTCGCGCCACATCGCGTTCTGGGCCTCGCGCGGATGTGGGCAAGAGTCGTCGTCGCTGGAGCACGGGCGATTTGCGGCATCCGGGTTGTGGTCGATGGGCTAGAAAGCCTCCCAGACGGCGCAGCCCTGATCGCGTCGCGACACCAATCGGCTTTCGACACGGTCGTTTGGCTGACCTTAGTGCCACGGTGTTGTTACGTATTTAAGCATGAGTTGCTCCGCGTTCCTATGTTTGGACCGCTCATTCCGCTCGCCGGCATGATCCCGATCGATCGCAGCGGCGGCGCGGCAGCACTGCGTACTCTGCTGCGCGAGGCCGACCGCGCTGTTGCCGAGCGCCGGCAAATCGTGATCTTTCCAGAAGGAACGCGCGCCGAACCCGGGGCGACACTTCCGCTGCAGCCCGGAATCGTCGCATTGGCGGCACGCACCCGCCTGCCCGTATTCCCGGTCGTTACCGATTCAGGCAGCTTCTGGGGCCGCCGTGCGTTCAGCAAGCGGCCAGGCACCATCCATATCCAAGTACTGGATCCAATCGAACCCGGCCTCAATCGGCAGGAGTTCATGAAGCGTTTGGAGGAGGCTGTGCAACGCCCGGCTGGGGGAAGTGTGGAGGCCCGTAGCGAGCAGGCTTAGCCGTGTTAAGAAGCCGAATCACGGTCGTAATCGCAAGATAATCTGGCTGGTTGCGTTTCGCGCCTGGGCAAAACTCGACCTCTCACGGCACGATGGACCATCCTGCGCGGGCCGGAGGATCAGGCAATTTGCCTTGTCGGTGGATTTACCGGTAAGCGGGCGCTCCGGGATGGATGTGTGCATGCCGAGAAAGTTGCTGATCGCGCTTGTTGGACTGGCGACACTTCTGGTCGTCGGCGACACGCTCTATTGGGGGGTTGCGCAGCAACGGCTGCGGGAGCAATTCGCCGCCTGGGCGGCTAATGCCCGCGCTAATGGCTGGACCGTCATGAACGCGCCGCCGTCCAGCGGTGGTTGGCCGCTTGCGGCCACTCTGTCGGTGCCCGCCCTGTTCATTAAAGGCGGCGATCCGGACCTCCCGAGAGGCTTGGCCTGGCGCGCGGACAGAATTGAGTTGGGCATCGCGTTGCTGCAACCGCACACGCTGGAGATAAAGACTGAGGGGATGCAGCGCATCCGTCTCGCCGGCGGACCGGAGATCTTCTTCACGGCCGACCGGTTACGCGGTTGGCTCCCTTTGGGGCCGGACATGGCACCGCAGTCGGCTGACCTCGCGGCAACCAACCTTCGGGCCGGCATACTAGCTGGACCAGATGCGGCGCTTGACCTCTCGATCGGCTCGCTGCGCATTCGTGCCGTCACGAAGCCGGCCGCCACTGCCGAGTCGGCGTTAGCGATTTCGCTGGCCGCCACAACAATCGGGTTGCCACCCCGGCAGAGATGGCCGCTGGGATCGCGCATCGAGCAGGTTAGGCTGGAAGCGACGCTGGACGGCCCGGTGCCGCACGTACGCGGCTTGGCTGCACGCGCCTATGCCTGGCGCGACGGGGGCGGCTCGCTGAACGTGCCCCAACTGTCCCTGAACTGGGGCGCTCTCGCCCTGACCGCGACCGCAACCTTAACCCTGGATGAGCATCTGCAGCCGACAGGTGCCGGAATCGCCCGGCTCACCGGTTATGCCGACGCGCTGGACACACTCTCGGCAAACGGCGTGCTTAGCCGATCCGCAACGACAGCGGCCAAGGCGGTGCTGTCATTGCTGGCACGCGTGCCGGAGGACGATGGGCCGCCTGATGTGGAAGTTCCCCTCACCCTGGAATCCCGCACACTGTCCTTGAGACAGTTACCACTGTTCAGGATGCCGGAGATCGATTGGCGCGAGCCGGCGACTGCGCTCGGCTTCAGGCCCGCTGATTGAGGCTCAATTTATGCCCCGACTGCTTGGGCGGCGAGCCGAGACCGCCGGCGGCGGTCGTAACCGGGCAGCTTACGCTCATTGAGGGTCATGCCGAGACCATGGCCTTATCGGGGTAGTTGCACCAGGCCTCTGCGACACAGCGCCAGCATTCTGGCTTGCGGGCCTTGCAAACATAGCGGCCATGGAGAATCAACCAATGATGAGCGTTTCGCAGCAGTTCTCGCGGCACGCGCTGGATCAGCGAATCCTCCACGGCGCGCGGTGTCTTACCGGGTGCCAGGCCCGTTCGATTCGCGAGCCGGAAAACATGGGTGTCCACGGCCATGGTGCTTTCACCGAACGCGACGTTCATCACAACGTTGGCCGTCTTTCGGCCAACGCCGGGCAGCGCTTCCAGGGACCCGCGATCAAGCGGGACGTGCCCTCCGTGCTCGGCGACAAGTTGGCGTGACAGTTCGACCACGTTGCGGGCCTTGCCCTGCCACAGACCGATCGAGCGGATGTGCTTCGCGACGCCGTCAACCCCCAGTCGGAGCATCGACTCGGGCGTGGGTGCTTCGGCGAACAAGCCGGGCGTGGCGCGGTTTACCGCCGCATCGGTCGCCTGCGCCGAAAGGACGACCGCAATCAGCAGCGTGAAAGGATCGGCGTATATAAGTTCGCTCTTCGGCGTGGGGTTCGCCTGAGCCAGCGCCCCTATGAAGCCGCGAACCTGGGCGAGCGTCATTGACTTGGGGGGGGCGGATGTCCTTGGTTCGCTGGACCTGCTGGGCATGGCTATCCGCCGTTCGAAAGCGGGCAAGTCGGCGCCTGCGGCGTCAGCCTTCGGCCGGGCCCATGGACTTGATCAAATCGAAAACCCGCTTTCGCACAGCCGGATCAGTGATCCGGTAGTATGCCCGGACCAGCTCAAGCGTTTCCCGTCGGTTCAGCGTATCCCCGCCGAACCCATCCTGCGACTCGGCGAAGCCCGCCGCCCGTCGCGTCGAACCACCGCTATAGTTACTGACCACGCTATCGGGCATGTCATCAAAGAAAAAGCTGATCGGAACGTCGAGCACGCGCGACAGATCGAAAAGCCGGGACGCGCCGACGCGATTGACACCCCGCTCGTATTTTTGAACTTGCTGAAAGGTGAGGCCAAGCGCCTCCCCAAGGCGCTCCTGGGACATACCGAGCAACGTCCGGCGAAGACGAATGCGCGATCCCACGTGCACATCGATCGGACTCGGTCGGGCCTCCTTGTCGGCTCCGCCGACTTGTTCAGCCCGCGCCATCTGATCGTTTTCCTCGCCACACTTCAACATGCCAGGCTCCGCAGCGGTCTATTCCGCGACAGCAGACTTAGTCTGTTAGAGTCACGTTTACCGCCACAACCGAAAATTGTCAACCATCGGATAAAAACTTTGCCTTGGATGCCGTAATTCTGGCGTCTTCCAGAAAAAGACACGCCGCGAGCCAGCGCCATCAACTTCCCGCTGCATTCCGCCTCCGGGCAAATGCCAAACCGAGAATGCTGATCGCAAGAAGGCCTGGAATGATCAATCCTAATCGGGCGAAAGGTGTTGCCGGCAACGCCGCCGGCAGCGACATCGTCAAAGTGCCCGCCTGGTTGACGCCCAGCCGACCCAGTTCGTGGCCTCGCGAATCGAATCCCGCCGAGATGCCGGTGTTTGCCGCCCGCAGCAATGGCAGGCCTTCCTCCACCGCCCGCAGCCGCGCCGCCGCCAGGTGCTGGCGCGGCCCGGTCGAGTTGCCAAACCAGGCATCGTTGGTGATGTTGACCAGCCAGGCCGGGCGATCGAGCCGATTCACCACCTCACCCGGGAAGATCGCCTCGTAACAGATCAGCGGCCCGAGCGCCGGAAGCCCTGGCACATGCAGCGTTCGAGGCCCTGGCCCGCGAGCGAAACCGCCGCCTGGCGCCACCTGCAGCGGAAGCGGAAACCAGGCCGGCGAATACTCGCCGAACGGCACCAGGTGCCCCTTGTCATAGATCCCGGCGACCACTCCACCAGCCGTCAGCGCGAACAGACTGTTGCGCGGCCGGTCGTCGGTATCGAATCGGACAGCACCCACCAGCGCCGGCGCACCCCGCGCAGCGGCCGCAACCATCTGCCGGGCGAGGGAATCGGTCTGAAGTTGGAATGGACTGGCAGTTTCCGGCCAGATGACCGCGTAGCGGCCCATGCCTGCCTTCGCCGCAACCTGCCCAGTAAGGGCCAGATACTGGTCGAAAATGCCATCGACCATGGTCCGGTCCCACTTCTGGCCCTCGGCCACATTACCTTGCACCAGGACAATGTTTATCGCCGGCGGCTCGGGCAACGGCATGCGGAGCCGCAATATGCCAAATGCCACCCAGCCGCCGAGCAGTAACGCGCCCGCAACCCGCCAGGGAAGGCCAAGCGCTGGCGTAACTGCGATCAGGAGGGTTAACAGCGTGAGCCCGTGCACGCCGACCCAGGCCGCTGGCTGGATAAAGA
>Ga0302198_10006781_pt1 | contig 10243 bp, 8 predicted proteins | sample II_Bog_N2_2_FD_193521 | JGI IMG/M metagenome (GOLD analysis project Ga0302198, IMG submission 193521) | Peat permafrost microbial communities from Stordalen Mire near Abisko, Sweden - II_Bog_N2_2 | ecosystem: Environmental > Terrestrial > Soil > Wetlands > Peat | place: Sweden: Abisko, Stordalen... | reverse complement strand
CGCGCGCAATTTTGGTGTAGATGCCGACGATGTCTTTTTTTGGGCCGATCTTGACGGAGTTCCAGTTGTGGAAGCGGGAGTTGTAGTTGTCGAAGTTGTCGTGGTGGTTGGCCAGCGCGGTGAAGTATTTGGCCCCGGCGGCGACGTAGAGATTCATCAACTCTTCGGGCTTCCAGTTCTCAGCCTTCCAGAGGTTGTCGATCTCCATCCATCCGACCTTGGAGGGATGGCCGTAGGTCTTCAGGTGATGGTCGTACTGGCGGTTGCCCTGGATGTACATGTTGCGGGCATACCAGTCTCCCTGCTCTGGGACGCACTGGGCGGACCAGTGGTTCCAGATGCCGAACTTGGCGTCGCGGAACCAGTCGGGGGTGGTGCAGGCGGTCAGCGAGTCCCATGTGGGCTTGAAGGGGCCGGGCGCGATGTGGACGGGCCGATGCGGGCCCTGCGGCACAGCGGCCTGAGCGAGGAGCTGGCGGGCTGAGAACCTGGAGGCGAGGGCTGCGGCGGGTGCGGCGGCGAGGGCGGACTGAAGCAGGCGGCGGCGGGTGAACCGGGATGTGGGCATGCCGGAGATCATAGGCTCAGGATGCGTGCATGGGCAAGACTCAACGAGGGCTGCACTCGCGTCCCTTGATCGAAAACGATCAATGGACGCGTGCCACTAAAATAGGCGTGCTATTCGGCACAGCTATAGCTGTGCCCTTCCGATCCATCTGTACTCAGGCGATCAGGAGGCGGGAGCGGCGGGAGATTTGGCGGCGAGTTCGGCGAGGATTTTGACGCTGGCGGAGGCGCCGATGCGGGTGGCCCCGGCGTGGAGCATGGCACTGGCGTCGGCGAGGGAGCGGATGCCGCCGGAGGCTTTGACTCCAGCGCGGGAGCCAGCTACGCCGCGCATGAGGGCGATGTCGTCGACGGTGGCGCCGCCGGTGGAGAAGCCGGTGGAGGTCTTGATGAAGTCGGCTCCGGCGGCGAGGGACAGCTCGGAGGCGCGCAGCTTTTCCTCGAAGGTGAGGAGGCAGGTTTCGAGGATGACCTTGACGATGGCCCCGGCTGCGTGGGCGAGCTCGACGATGGCGCGAATCTCCTGCCGGATGGCGTCGTAGTCCTCCTTGTTGGCGGACTTGAGCAGACCGATGTTGAGCACCATGTCGAGGTCGTGGGCACCGAGCTTGAGGACGCGGGCGGCCTCGTCGCGCTTGCTGGCGGCGAGCGATGCGCCGAGAGGGAAGCCGAGGACGACGCCGACCGGGATGCCGGTTCCGGCGAGCGTTTCGACGGCGCAGGGAACCCATACGGGGTTGACCATGGCGCAGGCGAAGCGGTGCTCGGCGGCCTCGTGGCAGAGGCGGATGACCTGGGCGCGTGTGGCCTCGGGCTTGAGCAGGGTGTGGTCGAGGACGGCGGCGAGCGCGGCGGGGGAAGAGAGAGTGCGCGCGGCAAAGGCGGCGGCGTCGAAGGGTGCGGGGACTGCGATCTTGAGGCTGGGGGTGGTGGATGCGGTGATGCTGCTCATGAAACTCCTTGGGGACGGCCTGAACCGCCCGCTACTTTCTATCATAGGCCGGTTGCGACTGGCTTAACCTGGATGCACCGTGCCCGGTTGGGCCACTCACCCCTGCCATGTGTGCGCCGCGCGGAACGGTCTACGGTGAGTTGCAATTTTAAGCCAGGGTGGTTGCGGTAAGAGTAGAATTTTGCCCTCGCGGGATCATATTCCGACTTGCTGCCGATTTTGGCGTTCGTACGAGGGGTCGGAGGGCAGAACTTTCTGGAGGGTGACGATGAACATTTTGACGAAGCGGATTGGTTGCGCACTGCTGATGGGAGTATTGCCACTGCTGGTTGCATGTGAGCGGCATAGCAAGAGCGAGCGCTTTTACCTGGTTGCTACCAGCGTCAAGCATCCGTACTGGCAGTCGGCGTGGGCTGGTTTTCAGAAGGCCGCGGATGAGTATGGAGTGACGGTGGATATGCGTGGGCCCGATGGGTTCGATCCGCAGGCCGAGGCGGCAGCATTTCGGGAAACGGTGGCGTTGAAGCCATCGGGGATACTGGTGCAGGTGGGCAATGAGGCGCTGATGCGGCCGGAGATCGATGCGGCAGTGGCTGCGGGGATTCCTGTGATTACGATCGACTCGGACGCGCCGCAGAGCCACCGGTTGTTCTTTATCGGGACGAACAACCTGCAGGCGGGGCGGCTGGGAGGTGCGCGTGTGGCAGCGCAGTTGAAGGGCAAGGGCAATGTGGTCTTCTTTACCATCGCGGGGCAGCCGAACCTGGAGGAGCGGCTGAAGGGGTATAAGGATGCGTTTGCGGAGTTTCCGGGGATCAAGGTGGCGGACGTGTTCGACATGAAGGGCGACTCCGGCCTGGCGATGGACAAGGCGAGGGAGTATCTGGCGAGGACGGGGCCGGCGAAGGTGGATGCAGTGGTTTGCCTGGAGTCGACATCGGGAAGTGACGTTGGCGAGGCCTTCAAGCGGGCAGGAGCCACGGGAACCCTGCTGGTGGCAATGGATGTGGATGCGGCCACGTTGAACCTGGTGAAGGATGGGACGATCGACTCAACCATCGCGCAAAAGCCGTTCACCATGGGGTTGCTGGGGCTGAAGGAGCTGGACGATGTGTATCACTATCCAGTGAAGCCGCTGGTGCAAGACTACAGTCTGGACCCGAATGCTCCGTTCCCGGCGTTTATCGATACCGGGGTGACTTTGGTGGACAAGAACAGCGTGGACGCAATTCTGAAGAATGAGAGCGGGGCGGCTGGCGGGAGTCAGTAGGAGGTTTGTCTGTGCAAGGGGGAGTGGGGTAGAGGCGGATGAGCTGGGCGCGGGTGGCTTCGGGCGTGCGCAGGGTGTGGTCGAGGACGGCGGCGAGCGCGCGGGAGTCGAAGGCGTGCGCGCAGCAAAGGCGGAGGGGTCTCAGTTAAGTTGAAATACCAAGCCATGGCTTATGTGATTGGAGTAGTGTTTTACCCACGCGGGAAACATGTTTTCCTTTGCCCCCATATTTAGCGTTAGTACGATGCGCAGGGTGGCAGTTACTTCCAGGAGGATGACGATGGACATTTTGCGGTTTGTTGCGGGGCAGCGGCACAGCAAGAACGAGCGTTATTACATGATAGCGACCGCCATCAAGATTACGTACTTTCAGACGGCCTGGGCAGGGTTCTCCAAGGCCGCGGAGAAGTATGGGGTCACGGCGGAATTGCGTGGGACAGGCGGGTTTGATTCGCGGGCCGAGGCGAGTGCGTTTCGGGAGGTGGTGGCGCTGAAGCCATCGGGGATACTGGTGCAAGTGGTCAATAGGGCAATGATGGCGCCGGAGATCGACGCGGCGATCGCGGCGGGGATTCCGGTGATTACGTTCGACTCGGATGCGCCGACAAGCCACCGGTTGTTCTTTATTGGGACGAACAACCGGGGGGCGGGACTTTTAGGGGGAAAGCGGGTTGCGACGAAGTTGAATGGCAAGGGCAATGTGGTCTTCTTTACGATCGCGGGGTGGCTGAACCTGGAGGAGCGGCTGAAGGGCTATCAGGAGGCGTTTGAAGGCTATCCGGGGATCAATGTGGTGGATGTGTTCGACATGAAGGGCGACTCCAGCCTGGCCATGCACAAGGCGGAGGAGTATCTGGCCAGGACTGGGCCGGCAAAGATCGATGCCATGGTTTGCCTGGAGTCAATGTCGGGCATGGATGTCGGCGGGGCCTTCAAGCGCCTAGGGGCCAAGGGAACCCTGCTGATGGGAATGGATGCGGATGTGGGTACGTTGAAGCTGGTGAAGGATGGGACGATCGACGCAACCATCGCGCAGAAGCCCTACACGATGGCGTTTCTGGGGCTGAAGGCACTGGACGAGGCATATCACTATCCAGCGAGGCCGCTGGGGCGGGACTACAGGCTGGACCCGTTCTCTCCGTTTCCCGCGTTTGTCGATACCGGAGTGACGCTGGTGGACAAGAGCAACGTGGACGCGGTCCTGAAGAATGAGAGCGGGACGGCTGGCGGGAGTCAGTAGGGGGATTGCCGGTGCAGCAAGGGTGAGAGCGACAGGGGCGTTCACGATGCGTTGACCGGGAACGGGAGTCGAACAAGGAGCAGATTCGGCGGTTGAGCGAGCGGTTCAAGGGTCGCCGGAGGTATTCTTGTGAAGTTTAACGCCGTCAGTGGGAGGGATTGGCGGGGTAGAGGCGGATGTCGGGGACGTTGCGGTAGATTTCGGCGAAGTCCATGCCGTATCCGATGACGAACTCGTTGGGGATCTGGAATCCGACGTAGTCGGCCTCGATGGGGACGAGGCGGCGGCTGGGCTTGTCGAGGCAGGTGGCGATCTTCAGCGAGGCGGGCTTGTGCTGGAGCATGAGGCCGCGCAGATAGCTGAGGGTGAGGCCGGTGTCCAGGATGTCCTCGACCAGGATGACGTGGCGGCCTTCGATGGGGTTGTCGATGTCCTTGATGAGCTTGACCGCGCCGGAGGAGACGCGGGCGCGGCCGTAGCTGGAGACGGCGACGAAGTCGAATGTGTTGTCCAGGGAGATGGCGCGGGCGAGATCGGAGAGGAAGATGGCCGCGCCCTTGAGCACGCCGACCAGAACGATGGGCAGGCCGGTCTTCTGGTCCTCGTAGTCGGCGGTGATCTGGCGGCCCATGGCGGCGACACGGTCGGCGATCTGGGCGGCGGAGAAGAGGATGTCCATCCCGGAGGCGGGCGGAAAGACGACGGGAGCGACGGGGGGAACCAGGCTGGGAGGCATACCGACTAGGGTAGCGTATGCGCGGGTGAATGGTCGAGCGCCGCGCAATTCGAGGCAAATCGCTTTGGCAGATATACTTTGAAAGGAAGCGAGGATTATGTATCCCTATCTGCCTGCGATTGGACCGTTCCACCTGCCGTTCCACCTGCTGAACCTGACGATTGGGCCGTGGCAGCCGGGGACCTTCGGGCTTCTGCTGTGGCTGGCGGCTGTTGTGGCGACGATTGTGCTGTACAAGAACTACGAGCGCAAGGGCGTGGACGCGGACGCACTGAACGTGGTGGCGCTGGTGGTGGTGGCGGGCGTGATTGGCGCAAAGGCGTGGCACGAGCTGCAGGACGTGCGCGAGCTGCGTTATGCACTGCATATCATCGGCGCGCCGGGATGGCATCGCCCGATGCAGGTTGCGGTGGGGTTCCTGGGCTGGTTTCGCGACGGGTTTGCTTGGTTCGGCGGAATGCTGGCTGGGATAGCGGCGCTGCTGTGGCTGGGGCACGGGACGCGCTTCAAGGGGCCCGGCTGGAAGTCCATCGTAGACCCTGGGCCGGTACCGGGCGCGCACTTGGGAGCGATGCGGATGCTCGACCTGGCTGCACCGGCGGCGGCGATCAGTTACGGCGTGGGGCGCATCGGGTGCCTGCTGGCGGGCGATGGCGACTACGGGATCAACACCACGCTGCCGTGGGGGGTGCACATGGCAAAGAACGCGCTGGTACCGCCGATTCCTGCGACCGCGCTGGTGCAGCCGACGCCGATCTATGAGCTGCTGTTCTCGCTTGCGGTCTTCTGGCTGCTGTGGAGGCTGGGTGAGCGGGCGCGGCCGGTGGGCTGGCTTACAGGACTATATCTGCTGTTGAGCGGGATAGGGCGGTTTCTGGTGGAGTTCGTGCGCATCAATCCCAAGCTCTACTTCCACCAGACGATGAGCAACGCGCAGGTGGCGGCTGTGGCAAGCGCGATTGCAGGAGTGATTGTGCTGGCTGTAGCGCAGAAGATGCGGGTGCCGTGGGTGCCGAAGCCGACCGCGGAGCCGGGGAGTTGATGCGAATCAGGGCTGGGGTGCTTCCGCGATCTTGTGTCCCTCTGGTGTCAGGCGACCGTCTCGCCGAATAGGGTGCTGGGCAGCGGGATGGAGATGCTGGCGGCGAGCAGCAGCAGAAGCGCGAAGCATTTGAAGACTGCGTGCAAGGTCAGCAGTGGTTCCGTGGCCATGATCCAGGCGCAGGGCAGAAGGAAGCAGAGGATCTTTACCATGGACATTGGGGTCTTGCCCCGGGCAACGTCTTCAAGCAGGAAGATCAGGAAGAAGCCCATGGGGACCAGAAGCAGGATTAATGTATAGTCGGCGGAAACCATGGGCAGGACCAGGGTGACGCAGGCCAGAGCAAAGACCTGATTCAACACTGGCTTGTTCCATACCCTCCAGAGCACGACCAGCGCGATGAGCGCGGCGAGCGGCAGGTACGCCATATACAGCTTCCAGGCGAGCGGATCGTTGGGATGCATCCCGTATTCCGGGTTAGAGAAGTTGAGTCCATGATTGCGCACGACACGGGCGATGGTTTCATGGACTGGAAGAGGGAATGGTCTGCGGTCATCTCGCCCATGGGGCGAAAGGCCACGACGTAATCGGTGAAGAAGGTATTCTTGCCGGAGATTTGGCGCCAGGCGCGCAGCGGATTGCGGTCGATGATCAGCAGGGAGGCCAGGGTGACGCCCGCAGCGGTGACGAGTCCAAGGACTGCCTCGCGGTATCTGCGGTGGCGCGCCATGAGGGCAAACCATAGCACGGGAAACGGCTTGATCGAGGAAGCAATCCCAAACGCCACGGCCGCGCCGGGATATTGCCGCCGCGCGAAAAACATTGCTCCGAGACAGACCGCGATCCACACCAGCCCTTCTGGGTTGCCGCGCATGACGACCTGCAAGATGCCCCAACCGAAGAAGCCGGAAAGGAAGATCGCGGCACCCATATACCATCGGTAGCTCTCAAATCGTCGCACCCTTCGCCAGAGCAATGTGCAGGCCACCGCCATTGCGCCGAGCATCGTCACCAGCATCACCGGCAGTGCGTAGGGCGCACACACCTGGAGTAGAAACCGGTAAACCATGACTGCAAACGGAGGATAGTTCCGGGGACACAATGTTCCGTTGAGGTTATCGTAGTTCCCCATATGTGGGTCTTTCCATATCTGGTATTTCCCGGAATAAAGCAGGAGGTCGCTGAAGCGATCCCTGTATCCACCCAGAGGGAAGATATGGGGGCCGTGAATATGCAGCGCGAACCAGGCCCAGACGCCCAGATTCATCGCAACGCAGAATAGCAGATAGATCAGAATTGCTGCCTGTACACGCGCACGATCGGATTTCAAGTCCACGGTTGGAACCTCATCGATCTAGTTCAGGAATATCACGAGCAAACAGGTAACACTTCTCAGCTATGTTGCAGCGAACCGTCCTACTGGGCGGCGATCCCTTTGCGGACCCAGACGAAGGAATGAGGCACGGGCGAGGCATAGGAGCTGGGAATATAGTACGCGTTCAAGTAGTCGCAGAGGGGCTTGCCTGCATCGAGTGTATGCCGCGGTGGAGGGAGATAAGGCGCGAGAAGAAATGTGCGCAGTGACTTCCTTTCTTCGTCAGGATCGGATACGCAGACTTGTGGACTTCGCGACCAAAGCAGGAGCGGCCAGTCTGGATGGGCCTCAATCTCGGCGATCTTCTGCTGGACGGGGGCGGTGCTGGTCATGGGAAAGAGCCAGGGATAACGTCCGGTGACAATTTCGATGCCGTCCGGCGGCGGCGTGAGCCTGCGCTGGACACCGAAAGGAGCAAGCAGACGCGTCTGAGCTGGGAGGTGCGGTGCGTTCGGGTCTGAATATCTGGCCAAGGACGTTCTAAGCTGGTCGAGTCGTGCCTGGGCATTTCGGCGGGTTAGTTTGTAGATCGCCGTGTAGACCTTGTCCACCTCTGGCGAGTAGTACTGTGTGCCGAAGACCGCCTCATGGACCTGAATCTGAATTGTGCCTTTAATCAGAGTGAACTTACCGTAGGCGGCCAGGAGAATTATGATTGCGAAGGCCGGCCAGGTCCAGCGCCAGATCTTGCGGTACTGGCTGAGGACCACCAGGGCTGCGATCAGTGCGCCCAGGGTGTTGATGATGATGTGGCCGATGTCGGCACGCGAGAAGGCGGCTGGCGCGGATACGACCGACAGGCAAATAAGGTAAAGCAGCGGCCCCTGCGACGTGTGCGCGCGGAAACTGGCGATGAACGCGCAGCCGGCGACCAGGAGTAGAAGAAGCAGCACGAGCGATTGAAAGCTGAACAGGAGGGGAAAGTCGAGTGTGCCGCCACCGACGGTTGTGACGTTGCCCAATACTCCAAGCCTGAGCGCCAGCCAGAAGATTATGGACATGGCGAGGACGAAGCAAGCAAGACCTGCAAGCAACCTGGGGCGAGCGGGCCGAACGCAGACGACAAAGAAAAAAATGGTTCCAATGGTGAAAGCGATGCCCTGCTCGGGCGAGTAAAGAAGCATCGCAGTAGCGCCGATCGTGGCCAGTCCGAAGAGGGCGAAGATTGATGCGCCGCGTGCATAGAGGCGGTGAACGCCCAGCGCGAATACAAGCGTTGCGCAAAAACGGAGCGGCGTATAGTTTGTACCACTGTCGGGCAAGCCGGTCAGGAAGAAAGCCCAGAGGAGCAGAAATATGGCGCGCCCGTGGCTGGTGCCTCGCGCCGCAATCTCAACGACCTTCCATAAGGCCCAGGTGCCCAGCGCCCATTGAATGATCCATCCCAGAAAGTACCCATTTCCGAGAGAAATGTGGCATAGGCGCGCGATCCAGACGGGCGGATAGAACATCAGCGGGCCGTAATCGAACTCGAAGTCGCGGAAGAGACGCGCGCCCATGCTGTACATCGCATAACGATCGAGGAAATATCCCGATTCGAGCAGAGGATCGATCATTTGTGCAACCAGCCAGAAAAGAGCGCATCCGAAGATGGAGCACACAATCGCAACAACACCAGTACGCCAGAAGCGATCGCGGGATGAAACCGCCGGATCGGGCAGGCGAAGCCCCAGTCCACGGGTCCAAAGCGCAAATCCTAGAATGAAGGCCAGCAGTAAAACGGTGGCTGTGCGGTTGCTGAAGCCGAAGAGATAGGAATCCGACAGCCCGTCATGTACTGGAACGTGGAATGGAACCAAATAAATCGCAGACAGCCCGAGAAAAAGCACGGCAAGGATGGAAGGCACACTTCGATTTTTCACGGGTGCGATCAAGAAGATGTCTCCGGTTGCCAACTCATTCTACATAGGTCAATTCGCGTACGACGATCAAAAAGGGTTCCTGGTGAGGGGCGCGCTGGGCGCGGGAGCGGCTGTGCCGCCGGGGTCGAGGCGGACGATGCGGTAGAGCGTCTGGTAACGGTAGGCGTGCTGGGTGTAGAGATAGCTGGAGTGCCATGTGGGGTAGTCGATGCCTTCGGTGTGGACCTCTTCCAGGCGCAGCGCGGGGTTGTGGAAGAAGTGTAGCGCGTCGCCGAAGCGGGTTGGCGATCCCGTGCCGTCAACGTCGCCTTCAGGGCCGTTGTGGGCGAGGATGACGTAGTTGACACCCTTTTCCTGGAGGTACTGGGGGACGCGGCCGGAGAGCAGGTAGGGCAGGTAGTTGCGATCCACCAGGCCGCCGAGATCGATCAGGTCGATGTGACTGAAGTAGCCGATGGCGCCGATGTCGAAGACGCCCATCTTTGTGCCCGGCGGGTAGTTCGCGTTGAGGTACTCGGCCATCTTGAGGTGGCAGTTGTCGATGTTGTAGATGCTGTCGCCGAGGGCAACGCTCCAGCGCGGCAGAGTGACAGCGGTGAGGGCAGCGACCGCGACCAGAGCGAACGCCTGCATGGGGCGCAGCAACGCGCTGCCGCGTGATCTGAAGAGGAGGAATGCAAGCGCGATCAGATCGAAGAGTGCGATGGCGAGCAGAGCAGGGAAGAGTAGCAGCACGAAGGGTTGATAACGCCCGCCATGGCCTGTGGCAGGCAGGGTAACGCAGTAGCTGGCGTAGTGCAGGATTGCCCATAGGACGAGGACGGCGGTGCGTTTGGGGAAGCGGCGCAGCAGAACAAAGCATCCGTAGAAGGTCAGCACGACAAAGATCATCGCCCATCCACGCGTAGTGTGGAAGAAGTTGTGCTGGATGACCTTTTGATAGGTCTCGATGGTGAGAGCACGGACGGTGGAACGACCTACGTGCAGCTTGTCTGTGCCGTTGAAGAGGTAGCGGCGTCCGCGCAGGGTCATGGGCAGTAGGGAGCCCGAGGTCATGTGATTGACCAGGAACGATGGGATCAGAATAAGGACAGCGACGGTGGCGGCGCGGAGCACGTCAGCAAAGGTGCGTCCGCACCATCGGTAGAGAGCGAAGAGAAGAATGCTGAGCGCGAGGCCCTCGGGACGCGTTATGCCGA
>Ga0302198_10006779_pt1 | contig 10243 bp, 9 predicted proteins | sample II_Bog_N2_2_FD_193521 | JGI IMG/M metagenome (GOLD analysis project Ga0302198, IMG submission 193521) | Peat permafrost microbial communities from Stordalen Mire near Abisko, Sweden - II_Bog_N2_2 | ecosystem: Environmental > Terrestrial > Soil > Wetlands > Peat | place: Sweden: Abisko, Stordalen... | reverse complement strand
CACGCGCCGGTCGATGAGACGATCAATCTGCGAATCTATCGAATTAGCCAGCGTGCCGGCGACCACGAGGACGGGCCGCACGGGCAATGGGACGGAGGCGCGCGCAATGCCCGCACTCGACAGGACTCGCCCGACCGCACGGGCCAACGCGCTGGTGCCGACAAGTACGACGGGGTCCCTTTCCTGAGCGAGCCTCAGCGCGGCATCCGCGATGCGCTCAAGATCGCACTGGTCGTCCGCGTCGCAGATCGGAAGCAACCCAGACCTCACGATGCCGACAAGTGAGTCCGCGAGCGCGTAGCCGCGGATTACGGCGAGCGGAACGATCACCGCAGGAGTGCCTGCAAGCAGCTCCCCGATGCTCTTCGGCGGTGGCGTGCGTTCGGCCGCCCAGGTATTCGTCTGGTGCAAGGGGACCCCGTCGACATTCACGACGCCGTCGGCGACGGTCCGACGCATCGACGGCAGCGCGAAGGCCGCGACCACGGGGTGCCCCGTCGACATGAGCTCTTGGGTCTCGGCAGCGATCCGCCCGCGGAGCAGCGAGTCGACTTTCTTCAGGATGATCGTGGCGTCCGGTCGCGCAGCCAGGGCAAGCCGGACGCGTCGCCGGGCCTCCGCATCCGGCCGATAGCGGGAGTCGGTGTCGATGATGAGGACGCTGCCGGGATCTTCGGGCCTCGAAGCGGCGTCGAACATCAGCTCGACCGGTAACGACGAGCCGGAAATAAGCGCGCCGGCGGCCTCGGCCGCTCCAGCCAGATCGTCCGCAATGACGAGGACGCTCCGAGCTTTGGCCGTCAAAATGCCTTGCCCGTTCATCGACCTGTCCCGCGCAACGGATCGACCGGTGACGGCCAGGACCTAATACTGGTTCGCGGCGTCACCAGGATCCAGGGGTCGCGCCGAAGGGAACCATTGCTGGGCGCGCGGTGGTGGACTCCAACTGGATGACCGTCGCGTCGTCGGCCGACCCGAGGATGGCGCTCATGATCTCGAGCACGTGGAGCGCGAGCTCCGCCGAGGCACGATGAGGGCGCCCAGTGGCGATTGCGTGGGCCATGTCAGCCAGTCCGTAGCCGCGCCCGGCCTCGGCGTAGCCCGCGGAAACTGGGACGGTCGTCCACTCCCGTACGTCGCGAGTGACTACCTGCACCGGATCTGAGAAGCGATTGGGATCGGGGACCGCGATGGTGCCCGAGGTGCCATACACCTCGAGACCAGCCATCCTCGACGCCCACGCCTCGAAGCTCATAGTGACTGTGGTCGTCACCCCAGACGTGTGTCGCAGCAGGGCCGAAACGTGAGTCTCCACCTCCACGTCGATATGCGTCCCTGCGCGCGGGCCCGTGGCGACGACGCGATCGCGCGTCGAGCGTGAAGCCACCCCCGAGACGGAGGCTACAGGGCCGAGCAGCGTGACGAGGGCGCTCACGTAGTATGGCCCCATATCGAAGAGGGGCCCCCCGCCGTGCTGGTAGTAGAACTCCGGGGCGGGATGCCAGGCTTCGTGACCGTGCGACAACCATGTCGCAGCAGCCGCGACCGGTTTGCCAATCATTCCGCCGTCGAGTGCCGCGAGGGCCGTCTGGATGCCGGTACCGAGTATGGTGTCCGGTGCACATCCGACCCTCAGTCCTTGCTCAGAGGCAAAGTTGAGCAAGTTGATAGCGTCGCGAGTAGCAAGCGCCAGGGGTTTCTCCGAGTACACGTGCTTACCGTGGTCGAGGGCCCTCGTATCGATGTCCACATGGGCGGCAGGAATTGTTAGGTTCAGCACAGCCTCGATCCGGTCGTCGGCGAGAAGCTCTTCGACCCCTAGCGAGTCGACGCCGCGCTCGGCGGCCACGCCCGCTGCGCGCTCGCGGTCGAGGTCGGCCACTGCGACCAGCTTCAACCCCGGCAGTTTCGGCAGGGACGCGAAGTACTGTTCGCTGATCTTTCCCACTCCCACGATTCCAAATGTGAGGGGGATTGCCTGACCTGAGCCCAGGGTCATCGGGCTGCCCACAGGAGCCCTCGTTCAATTATCGAACGCACAGTTGGATGGTTGACGATCTCGAGCCGATGGCCCGGCGCCGAGACGAAGATGCGTCCCTTGCCCCAGTGCCGTGTCCAGATTGCAGGAGCAGTCACCGGTCGGTTCCAGGCATCCCAGGGCCTCACAGCCTGTGTGGTAGTAGCGAGGACATCGTTGTATTCATCGCTGAGCACCCAGTACTGCTCGGTGACAAGGTCGAAGTCTTCCAGCCCCATGGTAATCGGATGTTGATGCCCCAGTTCCGTGAAATGTACGGTGTACGGAATGTAATTGTCAGACTGTTCGCCCGTGCGCTCGGCTGGATCCTTACCCGCGTGGTGGGCGAACTGGCCACCGATCATATGAAGGTAATCGGCTGTACTCCGGTATGCGTCGGCGATTCCGCCGTGCCAGCCGCCCATGCCGGTGCCACCCAGGATGGCCCGCTCGAGACCGGTGAACTCCTCTTTCTGGATAGTTGACATGGTGTTGACCTGCACCACGAGGTCGACGGTCGCCATGTAGTCGGCGTCGGTGTAGACCGAGGGCGAATCCTCCACCCTGACCCGGAATCGGTTTTCCTCGAGGAACGGGATGAACGAGTCCGTCGTCTCCTCGGGCTGGTGGCCGTCCCAGCCACCGCGCACGATCAGCGCACTGCGTTCGGACACCGGCGCAGCGATCGTCGCCTCAGCCATCTTCTGCTCCGGTCGGTGTCCAGGCGCTGCCGTTGGCCGAACTGGCTTCGACCGCTGCCAGCACACGCTGCACTTGTAGGCCGTCGGCGAATGACGGTCGAGGCTGGCGGCCGGCGTCGATTTCGACGAGCAAGTCGCGCACCTGATGGGAAAACGGATGCTCCCAGCCGAGTCCGTGTCCGGTCGGCCACCATGCTGCGGTGTACGGGTGCTCTGGCTCGGTGATGTAAATCCGGCGGAAGCCCTGCTCACCGGCCGCATCGCTTCCGTCATAGAACTCGAGCTCGTTCATCCGTTCGAGGTCGAAGGCGATCGCACCGTGTGAACCGCTAAATTCCAGCCGGAATGAGTTGCGGCGCCCGGTTGCGAACCGGGTCGCCTCAAAGGTAGCGAGTACACCGTCACTGAGGCGCCCGTTGAACAGGGCAACGTCATCTACGGTCACCGCCCCGCGTCCGCTCGAAGGCGTGCCACCGAGCCCGATGCTTTCGCCGAGCAAGGGTCGTTCGTGGACAAGGGTTTCGAGGATGCCGCTGACAGAAGCGATAGTCCTACCGGTCACGAACTGAACCGCATCGATGGCGTGCGCACCGATGTCTCCGAGAGCGCCTGTCCCTGCCACGGTTTTGTCGAGTCGCCAGGTCGTCGGAGCCTCGTCATCGACGAGCCAGTCCTGAAGGTACAGGGCGCGAACCTGCCTCGGCGTCCCAATACGCCCAGCCGCAACGAGGTCGCGGGCGAAAGCGATGGCCGGCACCCGCCGGTAGCTGAACCCGACCATAGCGAAGACGCCCCTCGCGGCTGCCCGCTCCGCGGCAGCGGCCATCCGCTCCGCTTCCTCGACCGTGTTCGCGAGAGGCTTCTCGCACAGCACGTGCTTGCCCGCGTCGAGCGCGGCAATCGCGATCTCGACGTGGGTGGACCCCGGCGAACAGATGTCGACAAGCGCTATGTCTTCACGAGAAATAACGTCGCGCCAGTCGGCTGCCGCCTCCGCCCAACCGAAATTGGCACGGGCTGTCCCGAGTTTTTCGAGATCCCTCCCGACGATCACAGACTGGACGGGCTCAACGGGCAGGTCAAAGAACCGCGGCGCCACCCGCCACGCCTGCGAATGCGCGGCGCCCATGAACCCATAGCCCACCAGAGCAATACCGAAGGCCGGTTTTCGCTGGTCTGTCATGGGCTTAACTCCGCTGTCTCGCGCGTGAACTCTGGACCGAAATTTTTGCGAAATGTTTCGAAGTAATTTGGCCGGTGCGATCATCGTACAACGGCTTAGCAGGGCGGCGCTAACTTCATATTCTCAACGTTAACAGCGGATACTGTGCAAACCGTTTGTAAAAATCTGTCGAGCTCAAAAAGGAAACTTTTTACTCGAAGTGCTGATGACCATACGGAACTCATCAGCCTGCGAAGGGGAAGGGGATCGCTCCGCGCACTCCTGCGTCGATGCTGAATATCGACCCTGCGAGGGGTTGGGTGCCCTCCGCTATCGCGAGGCGGGATGTCGTGATGAAGAGAGTCCGCAGGTCGGGGCCGCCGAATGCACAAGCCGTGACCTGGGTGACGGGTAGCTCCACGATATCCGCCAGAAGACCCGATGCGTCGTAGTGGAGCACCGCGCTGCCACCCCAAACTGCCACCCAGATTCCGTCCTCACTGTCAATCGCCATGCCGTCGGGAACCGCGCCGTCGGGCAGCGTTACAAACGTGCGCCGGGCAGAGAATTCACCCGTCGCAGCATCGAAATCGAAGACGTCCACGCGGCCGGTCGGGGTGTCGTTATAGAAAACCAGGGTGCCGTCGGCGCTCCACTGGAGGCCGTTGGACACCGTCACCGAGGGAAGTGCGACGTGGACGACGAGATCGGGGTCGACGCGATACAGCGTTCCAGCTCCCGGTCGTTCGTCGTATGCCATGGTTCCCACATACAGTCGCCCATGCGGGTCGCACCCGCCCTCGTTCATTCGGATACTCGTCGAGGCGAAGACCTCGGGAAGCGGTGTGACCACCTCCAGGGCCTCGTCGGCAAAAGTGATTCCGCGCTCGACGGCGAGCACGAATCCACCTCGGGACCGCGGGCGGATGACCGCAGCAACGGACCCGACCGGATGGCGATCGACGGCGCCGTCGTGCAGAGCGACCACCGCGCCCGCGAGCATATCGACGAACAGCAGGCGATTTCGAGGCGCGTCCCACAACGGGCCCTCGCCGTGGAAGGCGATCGGATCGCTGACCTGCCGGGCCTTCATGGTCGCTCTCCCTCCGCGAGCAGTGCGCTCGCGGCCGTGGCATCGGTTATCAGCGAATGGATGAGGCCCGATCGGAGTGCCGCGCGGATCGCAGCCGCCTTGCGCGATCCTCCCGCGACGCCGACCACCTCCGGGATGCGGCGTAACTGGTCGGCGCTGGCGGCAAGGCAGTAGGGCTCGAGCTCGGTGAGAATGCCGCCACGGGCATCGATCGGGATCGCACCAATTTCGGCCGCGATATTTCTATCGACGAGCTGCTTCCGGATGCCAGTGGGCAACTGGTCGCTTTCATAGAGTTCGGAATCGGGCGGCCGCCAACTGCCGATGGCCACCATTGCGACTGTGACCTTCCCGATGTGCGCGAGGGTTCGGGCTAGCTCCGGCTGGGCGCGGAGGGCTGTCGCGGCCTCTGGTGTCGAGACGACCAGTGGAGCGCTGATCGGGTAAGCACTGCCCCCCGAGACGACGCTGATACGGCGAACAACGTCGACGCCGGTGTCTCCAATCGGTCCGGCGATCCCCGCGAGTTGCACGACGTCGCACGAGGCGAGCGACGTTAGGCGGCGCGCCATGACCCCGAGGGTGCGGCCGGCTGTGACTCCCAGCACATCCCCGTCGACGATGCTCTCGCTCACGAACTGGGCGGCGACCATGCCGAGCCCCTGCTGGACTGCCGACGGTTCGTCCACCGCGACGTGCGCGACGATGGCCCGGCGAAGTTCGTAACGTTCTTGGAGCCTCAGCGAGAGCTCCACGTCGATGGGACCGGGCGCGCTGATCTCGAATCGCACGATGCCGTGGCTTAGGGCATCCTCCAGCATTCTTGCGATCTTGAACCTGCTGACATTCAGCTCGGCGGCAAGCTGCACGTTGCCCTTTCCGAACACGTAATGCTGTTCGGCGACGAACGCGAGTCGCACCTGTTCGTGCGGGCCGATTTCCCTCATCGGATGGCGATCCCCTCTGTGATCAACATGCTGCGGGCCTTCGGTAGGCGCTCATATGAGCGCTGCATATGCTCTCCTGATTCTGCACCAATTAGTCTGATTCTTGTTAACTCCTTCCAGAAAAGTAAGGATCCCGACCATGTCCTCCACAACGACAGAAACCATGCGGGCGAGTGTTCTCCATGGCAGGGAATCCGTCGAACTCAATTTGGTTCCCGTTCCCGTACTGCGCTCGGATGAGGTGCTAATCCGGATAGCGGCGGTCGGAGTGTGCGGTTCCGACGTGCATTACTACCGCGAGGGGCGAATCGGGGACTTCGTTGTGGTAGAGCCGATGATCCTCGGCCACGAAGCATCCGGCGTCATCGTGGCAGTGGGCACTGACGTGCCAGAAGATCGGGTGGGCGAGCGCGTCGCGATTGAGCCTCAACGTGCGTGTCGCGTGTGCCAGCAGTGCAAGCACGGGCGCTACAACCTCTGCGACTTCATGGAGTTCTACGCCACGCCGCCGATCGATGGCGCATTCGCCGAGTTCGCTGTCATCCAGGCGGACTACGCGTTCCCGATTCCGGATTCGATGAGCCTTGAGGCCGCTGCCTTGTGCGAGCCGCTGTCCGTCGGGATCTGGAGCAACCAGAAGGCGGGCACGCGCGTTGGAAGCCGGATTCTGGTCGCGGGGGCAGGTCCGATCGGGATTCTCATCACCCAAACCGCGAGGGCGTTCGGTGCGTCCGAAATTATCGTCAGCGATCCCGTGGCCGAACGCCGCGAGGTCGCGCTCGGACTAGGCGCTACCCGGGTTATCGATCCCCTGGCGGAGGACCTCTCGTCTCTCAACCTTGAAGTCGACGCGTTCATCGACGCATCCGGCTCCGGGGTGGCGATCCGCGCCGGCATCATGGCTGTGAAGCCGGCTGGCACGGTCGTTCTGGTCGGCATGGGAGCCCCAGAAGTTTCACTGCCCGTCTCTCAGATTCAGAACCGCGAGTTGGTCGTCACGGGTGTGTTCCGATACACCAACACCTGGCCACTCGCGATCGAGCTGGCCTCCGCTGGCAAGGTCGACCTCGACGTCATGGTCACGGGACGTTTCGGCCTCAGCCAGGTCGAAGAGGCACTCGAGGCCGCAACCCGGCCCTCGACCCTGAAGGCGATCGTGTTGCCGGATCGCGACCGCGCATGACCGGTCAGTCCAGCCTCGCGCGCCGCGCGCTCGGTGAAACCGGCCTCGAGGTCTCGGCTCTCACGATCGGAACCAGTCCGATCGGCGATATGCCGGGCCTCTACGGCTACGCGGTCTCCGAGTCACAGGCTGTCGCAACGGTGCGCGCCGTTTTCGACAGCGAGATTACGTTTCTCGATACGTCCAACGGATACGGCGACGCCGAGCGTCGCATCGGTATTGCAATCGCCGAACACGGCGGGCTGCCCTCAGGCTTCGTCCTCGCCACCAAAGCGGATCCCGACCGTGAAACGGGCGACTTCTCCGGGTCGAGCGTGCGCCGGTCGGTCGAGGAGAGCCTCGGGCGGCTGGGACTGGACCACCTCCAAATCCTCCATCTGCATGACCCGGAGCGAATGAGCTTCGAGCAGGCAATGGCGCCCGGAGGCGCGGTCGAATCGATGATCGCTCTGAAAGAGGAGGGCATCGTCGATCACCTCGGGGTGGCCGGCGGCCCAGTCGACCTGATGACGCGGTACGTCGGGACCGGAGCATTTGAACTGGTGCTGAACCACAACCGGTTCACGCTTATCGACCAGACTGCCGACTCGCTCATTGGGGAAGCTGGCCGCCACGGTGTCGCCTACCTGAATGCTGCGCCGTACGGCGGTGGCATCCTGAGCAAGGGTCCCGTCGCGCAGCCGAAGTACGCGTATGCGACCGCAGATTCGGCGCTTCACGATCGCGTGCGCGCAATGCAGGATACGTGTGCCCGATACAGTGTCCCGATCGCCGCAGTCGCACTTCAATTCTCGCTGCGCGATCCTCGCATCGCGTCGACGGTTGTCGGCGTTTCAAGCCCGGAGCGCGTACAGCAGACGCTCGACCTGGCCCGGTGGCCGATCCCGGACGAACTCTGGTCCGAGCTGGCACCGCTCATATCGATCGAGCCCTAGGACCAGATCGAGCAGTCGTGCAGCGCTACACCCCGGGCTGGCCCGCCCGAACGACGATGGAGTCATCTTCCGCACCGAGTCCGCGAGAGACCAGCCCGAGATAGAACTGCTCCGCCGCCGTTGCGACGGGGGTCGACACCTTGCTCGAGCGTGCCAGTTCGTGAACGAGACCCATGTCTTTGTCGATCACGTCCAGGCGAGAACGAAGCTCGGGCGCCTCCCCTCTCAATTGCTGGATCATCCGAGGCCCCCGGTCGGCCAGCATGAAGGATGCGGCGGCGCCCGAGCCGAGTACCTTGAGTACTGCGTCCAAATCGAGTCCGAGCGCGTGCGCGAGAGCCAGCGCCTCACCGGCTGCGGCGGTGTGCGTACCGCACAGTAATTGGTTGACCGTCTTCATGGTCTGTCCGTCGCCAGGGTTGGGGCCGACGATGTACGTGGTCGAGGCGAGCCGGTCGAGCAGGGGTTTTGCCCGATCGACGACTTCCGGCAACGCGCCGACGAGGATCAGCAGGTCGCCGGTGCGGGCGCGCACCGCACCACCACTGACCGGGGCATCAAGAATTGCAACGCCTTGCGCAGCAAGTCGAACTGCGACGGAGCGCACCGCATCGGTGCCGATTGTCGAAGTCATGACGATGATGTTGCCCTCGCGCAAAGATTCGGCGGCACCATTCGGCCCGTACAGCGCTGACTCGAACTGCTCGACGTTTCTCACACTGATCAGCACCAGGTCCGCATCGGCGCAGGCCTGCGCCGGGCTCGACGTCGGTAGGGCTCCAGCTTCTGCGGCGAGCGCAATGCGCTCCTCGAACACGTCGAACGCCCGTACCTCAAGGTCTTCGGCCAATCTGGCCGCCATAGGCAAGCCCATTGCACCGAGACCTATCACTGCGACGGTAGGCATTTCTGCTGACATCATCGTGCCTTTCCGGATGGGGAATGGCCGAGGTCGAAGGTGAGAAGGCCCCGGATGTACTCGCGGTTTCTCGCCATGATGGCGAGGCCGTCGCCTCCGTAGTGCTCGACACAGAACGGGCCGTCAAACCCGGCATTGAGGGCAACTCGGATGGCTCGGCGATAGTTCATGGTGCCCGAGTCCATCGGCGAAGGCACGCTCATGATGGTGCCGGTCGCAGCGTCCTCCATGCGGAGGTAGCTTTTAACGTGCCAGTAGTTTATGAACGGGGCGCACTTGTCCATAGCGGCGAGGAACGGCTCGACCGGTCGATGAAGACGATAAAGGTTGCCGAGATCGGGATTGAGGCCCACGGCCGCGGAGTTGATATCGGTGACGAGCCGCACCGCGGAATCTGCCGAACCGAGCAGGGTGTCCTCGTACATCTCGAGCGAGAGTTGCACGCCGACCGACGCGGCGTGGTCCCCCAGTTCGCGCAGTCGCGCCACTGCCAGCTCCCATGTTTCCCGGTCATCCGGATCGCGCGGGCCCTGTGCAGTCCAGAACCACTCGGCACGGACTTGGTCGGGGCCGAGCGGTCGATGGAGCCCCACGCTCACGACCGAACATCCGAATTCCGCGGCCGCGTCAATTGTGCGGTGACTATAGGCGAGGTTTTCGTCGCCCGTGACCGGATCAATCACACTGCGACGGATAGCCGAGATGGCCTCGATCCGGAGGCCCGCGGCACCCGCGAGTTCGAGCAGGGTTGTGCGACGCTCCGCCCCCAGGTCGCCGGCCCGAACCCAGGAATCGGTGAGGTCCACTTCGCTGAACCCCTCGTGTACCAGCTCCTCGAAAGCAACCTGCCAAGTCGACGCGTCCGCGTCCTGCATCGTGGTTCCGTCTCCCGTCAAGCCCGGGAACGGCAGCATCGCGGCGGCGATGGGCCACGCGTCGGCTGTCCGGGGGGCGGTGACCGATAGGCGGGTTTCCGTCATTCCGCGGCCGCTTCGAACTCAATGATCTCGTTCACTTTGGCAGCCGACGCCGACCGGGGGTCGAACTCGTAGCCGAGCCACTCGCGTGCTAGCCGGCGCGCCAGTTCCAGCCCGATCACGCGCTCGCCCATACACAGCACCTGGGCGTTATTACTCAGCACCGACCGCTCGACCGAATAACTGTCGTGCGCGGTGACCGCCCTGATGCCGCGTACCCGGTTGGCGGTGATCGCCATTCCGAGTCCTGTGCCGCACACGAGAAGCGCCCGATCGGCTGACCCGTCGTGAACCAGATTCGCCGCCTCA
>Ga0302198_10006769_pt1 | contig 10252 bp, 7 predicted proteins | sample II_Bog_N2_2_FD_193521 | JGI IMG/M metagenome (GOLD analysis project Ga0302198, IMG submission 193521) | Peat permafrost microbial communities from Stordalen Mire near Abisko, Sweden - II_Bog_N2_2 | ecosystem: Environmental > Terrestrial > Soil > Wetlands > Peat | place: Sweden: Abisko, Stordalen... | reverse complement strand
ATGCCAAAGCGCTAATTCAACAGCAGATTCAATATCACCTAAAAATAGAGGCTCTCGAGGCTATTTTGAGTACAGCTTCATGAACTTGGGGTAGCTCGGGCAGAGGCTCGTGATCTCGCAGTTGGGACAGTCGGGGCGCTGGGCTTTGCAGCGGCGGCGACCGTGGAAGATGAGCCAGTGCGGGAACAGGGTCCAGTCGTCTTGCGGGACGAGCTTCATGAGGACCGGCTCGATTTTCTTGGGATCGGTCTGGCGGGTCAGGCCGAAGCGGCCGCTCAGGCGCGCGACGTGGGTGTCGACGACAACGCCGATGTTTTTGCCGAAGGCATTTCCGAGGACGACGTTGGCGGTCTTGCGGCCGACGCCGGGCAGCGCGACGAGTTCGTCCATCGTCTCGGGGACTTTGCCGCCGTGTTTGTCGGCGAGAATCTGGCAGCAGGCGCGGATGTTCTTCGCCTTGGCGCGGAAGAGACCGATGGCGCGCAGGTCGTGCTCGAAGGCGGCGGGATCGGCCTCGGCGTAGTCGCGCGCGGTCTTATATTTCGCGAAGACGGCGGGCGTGACCTTGTTGACCTGCACGTCGGTGCATTGCGCGGAGAGGATCGTGGCGATGAGGAGCTCGAGCGGGTTGGAGAAGTCGAGCTCGCAGTGGGCGTCGGGGTAGACTTTCGCGAGCGCGGTGCAGAGGGCGCGGGCGCGTTCGGCGGTGGTGAGCTTTTTCGCGTCGGGCATGGACGAGAGAACGGACGGGCAGGAGCCCGTCCCTCCAATTGGCGATCAGTTATTGCCCCTCGGCGGCCTGGGCCTTCGCGGCCCAGTCGGGCGCGAGCGTCTTGTAGGTCGTCAGAATCTGGTCGTACTGCTTCTTCGCGTTGGCCTTGTCGCCGGCCTTGTCGTAAACCTGCCCGGCGAGGTAGAGGCCCTCGGCGCTTTGCTCGGGCGTGGCGGTCTGGAAAAAGAGGTTCGGTTGCAGGAAGTAGTGCACCGCGAATTCGTTCGGCCCTTGGGGCTCGGGCTTGAGGCCGTTGCCTTGCTTGTCGAGGATGCGACCGTAGCCGAGGAGCGACTTGGTCTGGACGATGGGCCCGGCCGCCACCGATTTCATGAGCTGGCTGTAGGTCTGCTTGGCTGCGGCGAGTTCGGTGGGCGTGCCCGCATTTTCCTGCGCGAAGGCGAGACCGTACTGCGCATCGCTGAGGTGCTTGCTCCACGCCGCGCCGCCGGGCAGGGAGAACATCTTGGTGAAGTTGTCCTTGGCCGCGGGGAGCTGGTTCTGCGCGAGGGCGACGGCGCCGAGGCCGTAGTAGGCGATGGCTTGCGAGGCGGCATCGGTGGAGGGCGCGCTGCTGAGCAACTGCTGGTAGATTTTCTGCGCGGTCTCGTAGTCCTTGGCCTGAAGCAAAAGTCCGCCGAACTGGTCGGTCTCCTGGCGCGTGAGGTTCACGCCGGGATTGGCCGCGACGACTTTGCGGTAACGCTCGAGCGCGGCGGGATACTGCGCCGCGCCGCCCTTCAAGACGAAGACGAGGCCGGCCTTGGCCATCTCGAAGTGCGCCTGCATGTCGGGGGAAGTGAGGTCCTTGCTCACCTGGCCGAGGTACGGCTCGAAGTCAGACTCAGCCTTGAACACGCCCCACGAAAAATTGCGCTGCGCGACATTGACGAGGCCCTCGATCGCGTCGCCGATGGCGCTCTGCTGATTCGGAAAGCTTTTCAGCGTGGTGAGGTAGGCGGTCTCAGCGGCGCTGAGCGCCTTCTGCGCGTCGGCGCGCGTGACGGTCGCTCCGGGTGTGCCGGCGGGAGGCAGGGACTGATAGTGAAACGCCTTGGCCTGGGCGAGGCGCACGTCGCCGACCTTGTTTTGCGCGGGCGCGGCGATGGTCTCGTCGCTCGCCTTGGTCAGCGGCTCGTAGAGCGCGGCGGCGTCATCGTAGCGCGGCGGCTTTTGCTTCGTCAGCACGTCGCTGACGGCGTCGTCGGCGAGGAGGATCTGCGAGTAGGCCTCGGGGCAGGTGGCCTGGAGGTCCTTCGCCGCTTGCAGCATGAGCGGGAGGTTGCCGGCTTTCTGGTATGCCGTGACGACGCTGTAGAGCGCGATGGGCGCGATGACTGGGTCCTTCGGGAACTTGCGCGCGACGTCCTGCAGCGCCGCGACGGCGCCGGGATCGCCCTTGGCCGCGAGGGCCTGCGCGCCAAAGAACATGACGGCGGGCAGCGCCTTGTTGCTGGGGTCGGTAAATTTCGCCTCGTACTTCTTCACCTCGGTGACGACGCCGTCATAGTTGTTCATCTTCTGCAGCGTCTGGATGTAGCTGGCGGCGGCACCGGACTGGAGCTCGGGCGCGGCGCTGGTGGCGTCCTTGACCTTGCCGAAATCGGCGAGCGCGCCGGGGAGGTCGTTATTGGCGGACTTGTTCGCGCCGCGCGTGAGGAGCATCTGGTAGGCGAGCGGGCTGGTCGGGTTGGCCTTCAGGAAGTCGTCGACGAGCGCGTCCGATTCCTTGATGCGCCCCAGTGCGGTGAGGATGCGCGCCTCGAGCGTGAAGGCGTCGGCGACGTAGCGGCCCTTGGGGAAATCCTTGATGCTGCGCTGGGCTTGGGCGAGCGCGCCCTCGTTGTCCTTGCGCTTGAAAAGTTCCTGCGCGATCTGGAGGCTGAGCGAATCGGCATTCGGGTCGCCGGCGTGCTTGGTGAGATAATCGTCGAGCGCCTTGCCGGCCTTGTCGGTCTGGCCGCCGAGGACGTAGGAAAGCAGGATGGCGAAATCGACTTTCTTCTGCTGGTCGGGCGTGAGCTTGGCGTGATCGACGAGCCGGTGAAGGATGGTGCGCGACTCGTCGGCTTCCTTCTTGCCGTCAGGGCCGGTGATATTGATGTAGCACTGGGCGATGCCGATCAGCGCCTCGATGATCGGGTCGGGCGTATCGGCGGCCTGCAGCGAGTCGAGCTTGCCCTGCTCGCGGGCGATGAGCAGCGCGAGCTGATCCGTGCCGCCGCTGGTGTGGTTCTGCGCATTCTGCACGGCGATTTTCTGGGCGATATCGCGCAGTTGCTGGAGGCGCGCCTGCTGCGCGGGGATGAGGTCGGCCTTGCGCTTGATCTGGCGATAGGCGTCGAGCGCCTTTTGGTAGCCGTCGCTGGTGTTGCCGTTGAGCTGCGCGAGCATGACGAGGACCTGCGCCTTGGACATGCTGGCGTCGTTGGCCTGCACCAGCGCGTTGGGATCGTTGATGACCTGGTCGAGCGTGCTGATGGCTTTGTTGGCGAGGTCGGTGACGGAGGCGGGCGAGGCGTTCTTGTCGTTGGTGAGATTGCTGGTCTGGATCGAATAGATGTCGCCGAGCTGCAGCCGGTAATCGGGAAGGCTGAGGCTATCCGCATACTGCGGCCCGGTGAGGGTGACGAGGTCCTGCACGGAGGCGTCGTACTTGTTGATTTCGTAGTTGGCGAGGGAGCGGAAGTAGAGCGCCTGCTCGAGGAACGTCTTGTTGTCTGCCGTGGGGTTTTGCTGGATGAAGTTGATCAGCGTGGTGAACGTCGCGACGTCGGTGGTGAAGCCGGCGGTGTCGACGTTGGCGCCGGTGGTTTTGTCCTGCGCGGCGGAGAACTGCGCGAGCGCGGTGAGGAAGAGGCCCTGGCCGCGGTACTCGGGCTTGCCGTTGGGCGCGGCTTCCTTTGCCAGGACGGTGATGGCGTCGTTGTATTTCTTCGCGAAGAAATAGGCGCGGCCGGCGAGCAAGTGCGCGTTCTCGATTTGCGCGAACGTCGGGTAACTGGTGACGATGGTCTGGAAGGCCTTGGCCGCGTCGTCGAACTGGGCGTTGTTGAGGTAGGTGATTCCGTCGTTAAAGAGTTTCGACGCGGCGTCCTGCCCCCGAACCGCAGCCATCGAGCAAAACAAACACAGTGAACCGACTAAAAACCATTTCACAACTTTTACTCTGCTGGCCATCGCTGCGCATTTAAAGGAAATTTATTACACTACAGTAACTTTTTCGATTTCTCGGGGTTCACCGGCGCCAAAACCACGCCAGGAGCGACAGGACGATGCTGACCAGGATGCAGGTCGCGACCGGAAAATAGACGTGCAGTTCGCCCTTTTGGTAGGAGATGTCGCCCGGAAGCCGGCCGAGCCAACCCGTGCCGCGGCCGGACCAAAGCCACGCCCCGGCCAGAGCGAGAACGATGCCCGCGATGAAGAGGAATTTGCCGAGATCCTGCACAGCTTCATCCTAGCGCGGCGGTTCGCGCCTGCAAATTACCGAATCGTAGGCGGAAGGACCTTGCGCTGCTTGAACTCGGGCTCCGGCTTGCCCCAGCGCTGGTGGGCGCTTTGCGGGAGCTCGTCGGGGTGGACGTTATAGTCGCGGAGGATGCCGTCATAGAGCTCGCGCCACGCGGCGACGATGCGGTCGCGCATTTCCTCGCGGGGCGTGTCCTTGTCCGGCGGAAGCAGCTTACCCGCTCGAACGAAAACACGCGGGCGGCGGAGGTAATTCTTGAGCGAGTAGAGTTGGTCCGAGCCGAGGATGACCATGGGCAGGACCGGAACGTTCATCATTTGCCACAGGCCCGCTGTCCCGACGGGCAACTCCGCTTCGCCGCCAAGCACGGCGTGCTTTCCGTGGCGGATGCCGGTTTCCGGGAAAATGCCGACGATCTCGCCGGCCTTGAGCCGGTCCATCGCGGTGCGCAGGGCTGCGCGGTCCATCGGCTTGCTGCGGTCGATGGGAAACGTGCCCGAATGGCGCAGCATCCAGCCAAGCACGGGAATTTCCAGCAGCGTTTTGTCGGCCATATAGCTGACGGGCCGTTTCATGCCCCAGGCGAGCAATTGCGGATCGAAGTGGCTGATGTGATTAGCGAGGAGCAAAGCCGGTCCGGTGGCGGGCACGTTTTCGAAGCCGCTCCGATAGAGGCGAGAGCACAAGCGGGGCAATCCGCCGATGGTGACGTGAGTGAGGTGATAGATGAAACGGCCCATGGGAAATCAGAGCAGCCCGCGCCGCGAAAGCATTTCGGAAAGTCGCCCGGAAGGCAAACCGAGGACGTTGTCGCGCGAGCCGTCGACGCGCGCAATGATCCACTCGCCGTGCTCCTGCAGCGCGTAGGCGCCGGCCTTGTCGAGGACGTGCACGGCGGCGAGGTATTTGTCGATCGTCGCGTTCGCAAGCGCGTGAAAGAAGACGCGTGAGGTATCGGAAAACATCGTCGGCTCGCCTTGGGGCGAAATGAGACAGCATCCCGTAACGACCTGATGCGTGTGGCCGCTGAGCGCGGCGAGATACTCGCGCGCAACATCGAGCGACGCGGGTTTGCCGAGCACGCGGCGGTCGAGGACGACAATCGTGTCCGCGCCGAGGACCCAGCGATGCGGATGCAGCACTGCCACGGCGCGGGCCTTGAGCATTGCGTTGTGAACCGCGGGCTTCTGCGCGTCGTCGGTCTCGGTGGGCATGTGCTCCTCGACGTCCGCTGTCACGACCTCGAACTTCACGCCTATTTTCGCGAGGATCTCGCGCCGGCGCGGCGAACCGCTGGCGAGGATGATTTCCGGAGGCATCCGGCGAACCTAGCAAGTTCGCCGGGCGGATCAATGGGACTTATGCCTCGACCGGGGCTTCGACGGGATGCGGCGCCTCTTCCTCGAACGGTTCGCTCAGCGTGCCGACTTCGCCGTGGCTCTTGGGCTTCGCGCCCGACTTCGGAGTGATGATTTTCTCCAGCGCGCGGAAGATGACATAGAACACCGGCGTGAGCAGCAGGCCGAAGAACGTCACGCCAAGCATGCCGTAGAAAACCGCGACGCCCATCGCGCGGCGCATCTCGGCGCCCGCGCCTTCGCTGAAGACCAGCGGCACAGTGCCCATGATAAACGCGAACGAGGTCATCAAGATCGGGCGCAGACGGAGGCGCGCGGCGTGGATCGCGGCCTTCACCGTTTCCTCGCCTTCGATTTCGAGCTCGCGCGCGAACTCAACGATCAAGATCGCGTTTTTGCAGGCGAGACCCGCGAGCACGAAAAGCGCGATCTGCGTGAAGATGTTCGCGTCGCCGCCGGTCAGCCACACGCCGGTGATGGCGGAAAGAATACACATCGGTACGATGAGAATGACGGCCAGCGGCGTGAAGAGGCTCTCGTATTTCGCGGCGAGCACGAGGTAAACGAGCAGCACGCAAAGCGGGAAGACGATCAGCGTCGTGTCGCCGGCGAGGATTTGCTGGTAGGTCAGGTCGGTCCACTCGAAGTCCATGCCCTTCGGCAGCGTCTCGTGCAGGATCTTCGTGATTTCCTGCTGCGCCTGGCCGCTCGAGTAGCCGGCCGCGGGGCTGCCGCTCAAGTCGGCGGCCTTGTACTCGTTGTAGTGCGACGTGCTGTCCGGCCCGGTCGTGTCGGTGATGTTCACCATCGCGCCAAGCGGCACCATCGCGCCCGCCTCGTTGCGCGTGCGCAGGTTGAGGATGTCGTCCGGCCTGGAGCGGAACTGCTTGTCGGCCTGCGCGACCACCTGGTAGACGCGGCCAAATCTGTTGAAGTCGTTTATGTAGAGCGAGCCGAGGTAAATCTGCAGCGTGTCGAAGACGCCCTGCACGTCGACGCCGAGCTGCTGCGCCTTCGTGCGGTCGAGGTCGACGTTGAGCTGCGGCGTGTTGACCTGAAAAAGCGTGTAGAGCCGGCCGCCCGCGGCCGGGTTGAAGACCGGCGACTGCATCGCCTTGGCCATGACCTTCTTCATCGCCGCGTCGAGCGCGTCGTAGCCCATGTCGGTGCGGTCCTCGACCTGCAGCTTGAAACCACCGGTGGTGCCGAGTCCGTTCACCGGCGGCGGCCCCAGGATGATGACAAAGCCGTCCTTGATGCCGAAATATTTCATCTGCAGCGCCTGCGCGATGGCGGGGCCGGAGAGGTTCGGCGACTTACGTTCCTCGAACGGCTTGAGCGTGACGAAGACGATGCCCGAGCTCGAGCTGTCGATGAAGCCGTTGACCGAGAGGCCAGGGAATGCGACCGCGCTTTCCACGCCGGGCTGCTTGAGCGCGATGTCGCTCATCTGGCGAATGACCGCTTCTGTGCGGTCGAGCGTCGCGCCGTTGGGCAATTGCGCGAAGCTGATAAGGTATTGCTTGTCCTGCGACGGCACGAAGCCGGGCGGTACGCGCTGGAAGACGAGGTACGTGCTGGCGAGCAGCGCCAGGTACATCAGCACGGCGAAGACGCGAAGGTTGACGATCTGTCCGACGCCCGAGCCGTAAACTTTCGAGCCGCGCTTGAAGACCCAGTTGAAACCGCGGAAGAACCAGCCGAAAAGAAAGTCGATGACGCGCGTGAGCCAGTCCTTCTTTTCGTCGTGGCCCTTAAGCAGGATCGCGGCGAGTGCGGGCGAAAGCGTCAGCGAGTTAAACGCGGAAATCACGGTCGAGAACGCGATGGTAAGCGCGAACTGCCGGTAGAACTGGCCGGTCAGGCCGCTGACGAACGCGATGGGCACGAACACCGCGCAAAGCACGAGCGTGATGGCGATGATCGGGCTGGTCACTTCCTTCATAGCCTGGATCGTTGCATCGTGCGGCGTCTTGCCGCCCTCGATGTTTCGCTCGACGTTCTCGACCACGACGATGGCGTCATCGACCACGATGCCGATGGCCAGCACAAGGCCGAAAAGCGACAGCGCGTTGATGGAAAAGCCGAACGCGTGCATGACCGCGAACGTGCCGACGATCGAGACCGGCACGGCGAGGAGCGGGATGATCGACGCGCGCCAGGTTTGCAGGAAGACGATGACGACCAGCACGACCATCATCAGCGCTTCGAGCAGCGTGTGGATAACGGCCTTGATCGAGACGCGCACGAAGATGGTGGGATCGTAGACGATCGAGTAGTCGACGCCGTCCGGCATGTTCTTCTTCAGTTCCTTCATCGCGGCGCGCACGTTGTCGGAAATCTGAATGGCGTTGGAGCCGGGCGCCTGGAAGATCGGGATGGCCACCGCCTGCTTGTTGTCGAGCAGCGAGCGCAGGCCGTACTGGTCAGCTTCGATCTCGATGCGCGCGACGTCCTTCAGCTTGGAGACGACGCCGTTGGCCGTGTGCTTGATGACGATGTCGCCGAATTCGTCGACATCGGTCAGCCGGCCCTGCGCGTTGACCGGAAGCTGGAGCGTGACGCCGTCGCCATAGGGCGGCCCGCCGATAATGCCCGCGGCCGCCTGCACATTCTGCGCCTTCACCGCGTTGACCACGTCATCGGCGGTCAGGCCGAGCTCGGCGACCTTGTTCGGGTCGAGCCAGATGCGCATGGCGTAGTCGCCCGAGCCGAAGAGGGCAACCTGGCCGACGCCCTGGATTTTCGAGAGCTGGTCCTTCACGTTCAGCGTGGCGTAATTGCGCAGGTAGAGCATGTCGCGGCTGTTGTCGGGCGAGATCAAGTGCACGACCATGGTCAGGTCGGGCGAGCTCTTCACCGTGGTGACGCCGATCTGCTGCGTGACCTGCGGCAGGCGCGGCAGCGCCTGGTTCACCCGGTTCTGCACGAGCTGCTGGTCGAGGTTCGGGTCAGTGCCGAGCTTGAAAGTGACCGTGAGCGTGAGGATGCCATCGCCCGACGCCTGCGAGTACATGTAGAGCATGCCCTCGGTGCCGGCGATCTGCTCCTCCAGCGGCGTGGCGACCGTTTCCGAGATCACTTTCGGATTCGCGCCGGGGAATTGCGCGGTGACCTGCACGGTCGGGGGCACGACCTCAGGATATTCCGAGATCGGCAACTGGAACATCGAGATCAAGCCCGCGAGGAAGATCGCGAACGAGATCACGCCGGCGAAGATCGGCCGGTCGATGAAGAAGCGAGATAGATTCATGGTCCCTTGGGCCCTGCGGGGCCGTCGCGCGTCGCGCGACGGCTACCGGTTATTTGTTCGCGACTTGCGGATCGTTCTGAGTCGGGAGGGGCGCGGCGGCCACTTCCTTCGCGTCAACTGTGTCGTTGGGGCGCACGAATTGGGTACCGTCGACGATCACACGGTCGCCGGCCTTGAGGCCGCCCTCGACCACCCGCAGATCACCGACTGATTTGCCGAGATCCACCGGGCGATAGTTCACCTTGTTGTCCGCGTCGACGACGTAGACGAACTTCTTGCTCTGGTCGAAACCGATCGCGCGGTCCGGCACGAGCAGGACGCGGCGGTCCGCGCCGGCGGCCAGGCGCACCGAGACGAACATGCCGGGGACGAGCGAGCCGTCCTCATTGGCGAACTTCGCGCGGGCGCGGATCGTGCCCGAGGCCTGGTCGATGCGGTTGTCGAAGCTCTGCATATAGCCGTGGTAGACGTGCGTGGTGTCGTTGCCGGCGACGAGGTCGACGGGAATCTTCTGCTCCTGCGCGTTGCCGATGGCGGCGGCGCGGATGGTGTCGAGGTAGGTCTGCTCGTCGACCTCGAAGTCGGCGTAGATGCCGTCCTGCGAGACGACCGACGTGAGCAGCGGCGCGTTGAGGCCGGCCTGCACCACGTTGCCGAGCGTGATTTCCGCGCGGCTCACGCGGCCGCCGATCGGCGCCGTGACGTAGGCGTGCTCGAGGTCCACCTGGGCCTGCTTGAGCTGCGCGTCGGCGGCGTCGATATTCGCCTGCGCGGTGCGGGTATTATTGTTCCACGTATCGAGATCGCTCTGCGCGATGGCGTGCGAGGCAATGAGCGACTTGCCGCGGTCCTCGTCCTGGTTGGCGCGGACGAGCTGCGACTTGGCCGACTCCAGTGCGGCCTGGTCGTGCTCGACGACGGCGGCGTAGGGGCGCGGGTCGATGACGAAGAGTGTATCGCCGGCTTTCACTTGCTGGCCGTCCTGAAAACGCACCTCCGTGATGCGTCCGGTGACCTCGGGCCGAATCTCGGCGAAGTCGACGGCTTGCATGCGGCCGGAAAATTCCGACCAGAGGCGCACGTTTTGCTCGTTGAGCGTGGTGACGCTCACGGGCGTCGGCGGCTTGGCAGGCGCGGAGGCCGCGGCGGCGGGGCCGGCCGGGCCGGCCGGCTTGGTATTATAGTAGTACACACCGCCCGCGACGGCGCCGATGACGACGAGCGCGGCGATGATTTGCAGCAAGGTTTTCATGTTTGTTCCTTTGGTTTCCTTGTTACGACGAAATTACTCAGCCCGGCGGGACAACGACACCAGGTAGGGGCCGAAGACCGTGCCGTTCCACATGGCATCGACCAGCGCGTTGACGTCCGAGCTCTTAACCGGCGTTTTGCTGCCG
>Ga0302198_10006754_pt1 | contig 10268 bp, 6 predicted proteins | sample II_Bog_N2_2_FD_193521 | JGI IMG/M metagenome (GOLD analysis project Ga0302198, IMG submission 193521) | Peat permafrost microbial communities from Stordalen Mire near Abisko, Sweden - II_Bog_N2_2 | ecosystem: Environmental > Terrestrial > Soil > Wetlands > Peat | place: Sweden: Abisko, Stordalen... | reverse complement strand
AAGCGTCGTCGTGGCGGCCGTCGGTATGAAGAGCGCGATTCCGAGAAGCACCGCGGAGGCCATGATGACGACCGGGGATGGGGACAAGTACATCCCGAAGGCGACGATGCCGACGATGAGGCCGCCGACCATGATGAACGGGCGACGCACTCCGAGCCGCTGAGTCAAGAGGCCGCTGACGATCGCCGAGGGCATGCCGGCGAGGTTGATGATTCCGCTGTATTGCGACGCCGCCGCGCGCGCGAAGTGAAACTGCTCCTGATAGAACTTGGGGAGCCAGAAGCTGAAGGAGAGATAGAGCGTGACCGCCGCGGTGAACGCGAGCGTGGCGAGCCACAGCTCCTTCATCTTCCAGACATCCGCGTAGCGGACGGTCGCGGCAGTGGCCGTCGGGCCGGCGCCACTGGCGGCGCCGTCGACGACCGCGCGATTCTCGCGGCCGAAGATGGCCCACACGAACATGATGGCGACGTGCACCGCCGCGTAGGTGAGGAGAGTGCCGCGCCAGCCGAGCGCCGTCGCCGCGAGCGGGGCGGTCACGTACATCGTGAAGGCGATCCCCGAGTTGACGGCCACGCCGTTGAAGGCGTTGACTACCGGGAGCTCCGACTTCGGAAACCACTGCATGACCATCGGTCCGGTCAGCGTGACGAGGATGGCTCCACCCATTCCGAAGACGAAGCGGCTCGCGAGGACGACGCGGAAGCTCGGAAAGAGCGGCCCGATCGCGACCGCGCAGGTCAACACGAGCGCGAAGAGAAGCGACCGTTTCAGACCGAAGTGGACCGCGGCCCATCCCGCGACGACCGGGATGAACGTCTTCGGGATCGCCACGGCGGTGTTCAGGTCGGCGAACTCCGTCGCGCTGACGGAGAAGGCCTTGAGGAGATCCGCCGCGAGCGGGGCGACCGCGAGCCACGATGTGCCGAACACCGCGTACGCGAAGAAGAGGATCGCCTCGATGACGAAGCGATGGCGCGACGGAGGTGCTTGCATACGGCGGGCGCGACAGTAGCGCATCGCGCCGACGCCGGGGGAAGGCGGACGCTGCACGTGAGGCGATAGCCCGGGCTCATGCCGGACTTGAAGGCGTTGATCTGTGCGTCGGAGACTGCGTCGGAGCAGTACGTGCCGGATTGACACTTCGAGCCGCAGGCGCCGCAGTTGTCCGGATCGCCCTGAACCGCGGCGCAGAACGCGCGGGCAGCCGCGCCGCGCTTGGCCTCGCGGCCCCGCGCGGACCGGTGTTTGGAGCTCTCGAATGGGAACGACCGCTCGCACCGTGAGCGCGCTCAGGCAGTCGGTGTCGCCGACGGTACGTGACAGTCCGTCGTGGGCGAGCTCGAATCCGCAGAGCCGCTCGTCTGGGCTCATCACTCGTGTAGAGTGCTGGACGGGAGTGTGAACGGCATGGCAAAGCGAGCGAGCAGTGGGCACGTTTCGGTCACGGTACTCACAGCGTCGCTTATTGCTGGCGCAGGGGCGATCGCGTGTGGAGGCTCGGCGACCACGAGCACTTCTGGCGATGCAGGCGCGGACACCGGCGGACATGTCGATGCCCGTGCCGAGACGAGCACGCACATGGATGCTCGTCTCGACGCGGTGACGCACTCGGACGCGCACGCGGAGGCTGCGACGCCCGCCGATGCGCCGCGAGAGACGAGCACGCACGGAGACGCCAAGGCCGACGCTCCATTCGATGCGGGCGTGGACAGCGCACTGTCGTGCGCGCCTTTCCAGATGCTCTGCGGCACCGGGTCCTCGGCCGTGTGCGAGTCGATACAGACCGATCCGAACAACTGCGGCGCCTGCGGAACAAAGTGCATGACTGGCACGTATTGCTCGGAGGCCGCGTGCGGGGCGACGTGCATCGGGCTCACGTCGACGCTCTGCACGGGAACGTGCGTCGACTCGAACTCCGACAACAAGAACTGCGGGACATGTGGCAACGCGTGCCCTGCGGGGCAAGTCTGCTCGGCGGGCGCCTGCGCGGCGACGTGCGCTTCGCCGTATGCGACCTGCGGGACCGGCGCGACCGCCTACTGCGCGCTCACGAGCCTCGACCCCGACAACTGCGGCGCTTGCGGCACGGTATGTACGTCGGCGGAGCGTTGCTCCAGCGGCGCGTGCGGCGCCTCATGCTCCGGGTCGACGTCGACGCTGTGCAACGGCCTCTGCTCCGACGTGCAGACGGACGACGCAAACTGCGGCGGTTGCGGGCAGGCCTGCGAGACAGGCACAGCCTGCACTTCAGGGAGCTGTCACGCGTCGTGTGCGCCGTCCTGCGTAGACGGGAACGCGTGCGGAGCGAGCGCCGACTGTGCGTCGGGCATCTGCACCGGTGGCAAGTGCGCGGCTCCCGCGTGCGCTCCGACATGCGCCGAGGGCGCCGCGTGCGGCGCTCCGGGAGACTGCGTCTCCGGAGCATGCACGAACGGCAAGTGCGCCGCGCCGTCGTGCGCGCCCACCTGTACGAACGGCCACGCGTGTGGCGTCAGCGGCGAGTGCGCGTCCGACCTCTGCGTGGCGGGTGCGTGCGGCGCCTGCACGATGAGCTCACAGTGCACCGCGGGCCAGAGCTGTGCCGCGGGTGTCTGCGGCAAGTGCACGAGCGGCACGCAGTGCGGCGTGGCCGAGGCGTGCTCGACGGGCGGCGCCTGCACCGGGTGGGTCGCGACGGGCGCGATCCCGGAGGCGCACGCGCATCACGCGGCGGTCCTCCTCTCGAACGGAAAGGTGCTGGTCGTGTCCGGAGACAGCAGTGACGTGACGACGACCACCACAGACCTCTACAACCCGGCGACGGGTGTCTGGACGAGCGCAGGCACGACGAGCGTCGGTCGTTACGAGCCGACGGCCACCGTGCTGCAGGACGGCCGCGTGCTCGTTGCCGGCGGGGGCGCGTCCGGGACGCTCACGGGGCAGGTCAGCGCCGATCTCTACGACCCCGTGGCGAACACGTGGACGCCGACCGGTGCACTGACCACGGAGCGAGCGTTCCATACCGCGACGCTGCTCACCGACGGCACGGTGCTCGTCGCTGGTGGCTGGACCACATACGAAGCGCCGACGGCGACGGCCGAAATCTACACACCGGCGACCGGAAAGTGGACGACCGTGGGGCCAATGACGCTCGGCCGCTACTGGCACAAGGCCGCGCTGCTCGCGGACGGCACCGTGCTCATCGTCGGCGGCGGTACGCCGGTCGGCTACACCGCAACGGCGGAGATCTACACCCCCGCCACGCAAAAATTCACCGCGACCACCGCCCCGATGCACACCGCCCGCTACGCGCCGACGGCCACCGTGCTGACGAACGGACAGGTCCTCATCGCCGGTGGCAATGACAGCGCCAGCTGCGAGCTTTACTCGCCCGGGACAGGCACGTTCACAGTGACGGGCTCGCTCCCGGCGCCATTCTGGTGGCACGCTTCGGTGCTCCTTCCGGACGGGCGTGTCCTCGCCACGGGTGGCGGCGGCGCGCTGACGGAGACCGCGCTCTACTCGGCGGGAGCATGGACGTCCGCCGCGCCCCTCTTGACCGCGGTCTGGCAACACACGGCAACTTTGCTACCGAGCGGACGCGTCCTCGTCGCGGGCGGCGACGTCAACTACGACGGGGACATCGGCGGCGTCGCGACCACGTTCGCGGAGTACTACGACCCCCAATGATGCGCTGACGGTCGGCGGCGGCGTTCTGCACGTACAGCCGCGACGTTGATGGCGTCGCAACCGGCCTACCTGCAGTTCCACTGTTGGGATCGCCGCGCTCGTCGGCAACGCCGCCCCGTGCACTCCGCAGGACGGTGACAGCTCCCACCAGGCCGCCGAGGGACGCCGACAGGGGCGGACAGGCGCCGAGGTAGGTATTCCGTACCTGATATCTCCGCGTTCCACGGCAGGCGAGAAAAGCTTTCCTCGGGCGAGTTTCGTCATTTATCGTGGGTAGATGACGAATCCGAACTATCGCGCGGTGAGACGATGCCTCGTGGCCTCTTCGATGGTCATGATCGCGGCGGCGTGCGGGAGCACGGCGTCAGTTTCACCACCCAACATCGACGGCGGTAGCGACACGGGCGTTCACGTCGACGCCCATCCCGACACGGGTGCACACCTCGACGCTCGCGCCGACACTGCGCCCCACGTCGACGCACGGCCGGACGTTGCGGTCCATTTCGACGCGGGCTCGGCGGACACCGGAGGCCACGACACCGGCACGGATTCCGGTCACGATGCTGGAGCGCCGTGCCTCCCGTACGAGGAGCTTTGCGGTGCAGGCGCAGCCGCAGCGTGCGCACAAGTCCAGGTCGACCCGAACAACTGCGGCGCCTGCGGCACGAAGTGCACCTCCGGGACGGTTTGCTCCGAAGCGATGTGCGGCGCGACGTGCATCGGTCTCACATCGAAGCTGTGCACAGGGACGTGCGTCGACACACAGTCCGACGACAAGAACTGCGGCTCGTGCGGCAACACTTGCCCGGCCGGCGACGTGTGCTCCGACGGCGCCTGCGGCGCGACCTGCGCCGCTCGCTATGCGACATGTGGAGCCGGCAACAGCGCGTACTGTGCGCTCACGAGCCTCGACCCGCTGAACTGTGGTGCATGCGGTACGATCTGCAAGACCGGGCAGCTCTGCTCGGGAGGTACGTGCGAGGCGATGTGCTCCGGCGCAACGGGGACGCTCTGCAGCGGGCTCTGCGTGGACACGGCCAACGACGACGCGAACTGCGGCGCGTGTGGCCAGTCGTGTGTGACCGGCACCTCTTGCGTGAGCGGCCAGTGCACCGCCGCGTGTGCCCCTTCATGCCCGCCCTCGAACGTATGCGGCCAGAACAGCGACTGCGCATCCGACGTGTGCACGGCAGGGAAGTGCGCGACGCCCGCGTGCTCGCCGAAGTGCCTCGACGGGGCTGCGTGCGGCGTCGCGGGCGACTGCGCTTCCGGCGTGTGTACGAGCGGCGTCTGCGTGGCCCCTGCGTGCTCGCCGACCTGCGCCAACGGGAGCGTCTGTACCGTCGCGGGCGACTGCGCGTCCGGCATCTGCACGAACGGCACGTGCGCGGCCCCCGCGTGCACTCCGACGTGCACCGAGGGTCAGAGCTGTGGCGCGAACGGCGACTGCGCCTCGAGCGTCTGCACAGCCGGGAAGTGCGTCGACACTGTCAGCTGCCTCTCGCTGCAGAAGATGAATCCAGCCGCCCCCTCGGGCGTGTACGAGATCGACCTCGACGGGCCGGGAGGGGCTCCCCCGTTCAAAGCGTACTGCGATATGGCGACGGACGGCGGCGGCTGGACCCTCGTCGTCGGCATCAACGGATCAGACACGGCTCACGTCAACGCGGCGGCCGTGAATGCCGCAGGGCTCACGAGCCCAACCGCGCTCGGGAAGTTCTCCGACGCTCAGATCAATAGCCTCAAGTCCGGGACCAGCCCGGCCCTCCGCCTCACCTGCGCGGCCACGACGGGCTTCTTTCAGAGCACGTGCACCTTCACCTCGGTCTCGAGCGCCATCGGTGCGTGCACCGCGGAGAGCTACGTGTACCCACCGACAGCCTACGGTACGGGTGAGTATGACCAGCCGATCGAGACGGGAGTGGCAGACGGCGACAGCGGGACGGCCGACCGGCTCGTTTACGGAAACGTGATTGGCGTCACTGGTTGCGACACTGCGCCGACGCGCTGGGGCCAGAAGGGGACGCTGTGGGTGCGGTGACCCCGGCAGATTCCGCGGCGGCTCGCCGGCTCTCGCTCACAGCCCACTCTTCGACGAGCCTCGACGCCCATCGCAAGCTTCGATAGCATCTCGGTGTGACCACACCGTCGGGCAGCGCCCCGCGTATCATCGGGAGGTACGCGCTTTACGATGCGATCGCCTCGGGAGGCATGGCCACCGTCCACCTCGGGCGGCTGCTCGGCGCCGTCGGGTTCGCACGGACCGTCGCGATCAAGCGCCTTCACCCCCACCTCGTCACGGATCCGGAGATCGTCGCCATGCTCGTCGACGAGGCACGCCTCGTCGCGCGCATCCGCCACCCGAACGTCGTGCCCACGCTCGACGTCGTCTCGGAGGAAGGAGAGCTGTTTCTCGTGATGGAGTACGTGCAAGGCGAGTCGCTCGCCCGGCTCGTGCGTGCGCCGAACAGCGAAGACGGCCGCATTCCTTCGGACATCGTGGGGACCATCTTCGTGGGCATCCTCCACGGTCTGCATGCCGCACACGAAGCCCGTGGCGAACGGGGAGAGCTGCTCGGAATCGTGCATCGCGACGTCAGCCCGCAGAACATTCTCGTCGGTGTCGACGGGATCCCCCGTCTCGTGGACTTCGGGGTGGCGAAGGCGGCCGGGCGCGTCGGTGAGGCCACCCGCGACGGCCAGATCAAGGGCAAGCTCGCGTACATGGCGCCCGAGCAGGTCCGCGGGACGACCGATCGCACCACCGACATCTATGCGGCGTCGGTGGTGCTCTGGGAAGCGCTCACGGGGCGGCGCCTCTTCGCAGGCGCGACCGACATGGAGATCTTCTCGAAGGTCATGGAGGGAAGCGCGACTCCGCCCAGCTCCTTCGTGCCGGGTCTCCCGCCGATCTTCGACACGGTGACGCTTCGCGGCCTCGATCGGGATCCCGCGAAGCGGTATCAAACGGCGCGCGAGATGGCGCGCGAGCTCGAGGCCGCGCTCACGCTCGTCGTGCCGTCGAGGATTGGCGAGTGGGTCGAGAACGCCGCGAAGGCGGTGCTGGACGATCGCGCGAAGCGGATGGAAGCCATAGAGAGCGACTCGGCGATGAAGGCGCCGGCCGTCGCCGATCTTCGAGCTCCACGGCTGTCTGATCCCGACGTGCTCGTCACGGTCACGGCGCCGCTTCCCGAGGCCGGGCCTGCGGCAACCGGCCTCGCGGCGACCGACGACCCGCCCTCTACGCAGCTCTCGTCGGTCTCCGAACGGAACGTCGTGGCGACGGTGGCTCCGCAAGGGAAGCGCTCGATGCCGTTGCTCACCGGGGCGCTCGTGATCGCCGTGGTCGCGCTGGGCGTGGTCGGGGCGTTTCTCCTCCGCCCTCATCCGTCCGCGCAGCTTCAAGGCGCGAGCGCTTCTCCTCCGTCGCATTCGCCTTCGGCACCGTCGTCCGACGAGCCATCAACCAGCCCTCCTGGCACGGCGAGCCCTGTCGTCGCGATGCCGCCCTCCACGTCCACGTCTACGGCGCCGGAGCTGTCGGCGTCGGCCGTTCCCCCCCACTCGCCGGTCGGGACCAGCCCGCACCCTGCGGGCGAGGTCGCCCCCGCAAACACCCCGGCCACGCGACCCCATGCGCCTCCGCCGCCATCTGCAACGGCAGCGTCGGCCCCAGTGACACCAGTGCCTGCGGTCAGGGTGCCCGCGAAGGACGACTCGTATGACCACATGTGAACGTCGAGCGTCGCTCCGCGCGCTCGCGGTCGCGACGTCCCTCGTCGTTGCCACGCTGGCAAGCGGCGCCGCGCAAGCCCAGGCCGAAGACCAGGCTGCGGCGCGTGCCCTGTTCTCCGAAGGGCGACGGCTCATCAAGCAGGGCGACTACGACAAGGCGTGCCCCAAGCTCGAGGCTGCCAGCAAGCTGTATCCAGGGTCCGGCGTGCTGCTGAATCTCGCGAATTGCTTCGAGCATACCAACCACCTCGCGAGCGCGTGGGCGGTGTTCGGAGAGGCCGCGTCGATCGCGCAACGAGCAGGTCGCGCCGACGATGAAGCCGAGGCGAAGCGTCGGCAGGCGGCTCTCGAGCCGCGCCTTCAACGAATCACGATTCATGTCGCGACGGACCTCCCGACGCTCGTCGTGAGGCGCGACGACAAGCCCATCGATCGCGGGGCATGGGACACGGCGCTGCCGGTCGATGCCGGGTCTCACGTGATCACTGCGGAAGCCACCGGGAGGCTACCGTGGAGAGCCGTCGTGGCGGTGACCCAGCCCGGCGAGACTCTGCGGGTCGAGGTCCCCGAGCTGACGCCGGCGCCGCCGCTGGCGCTCCCCGTACCCCCGCCGCCGGAACCGGAGAAGCCTGCTCCCGTCCCGGCCACGGAGGCAGCGCCCATCCGCGTCCCGGCCGAGACCCCTTCCCCGGCGGTGGCAACCGCACGACCAGGCTACTGGACAGGGCGACGCATCGCCGGCGTCACCACGTTCGGAGCTGGCGTCGTCGGCGTCGGCGTCGGCGGCATACTCGGCCTCGTCGCCAAGTCGGAGTTCACGACCGCCGTCGGCGAAAGAGGCGCCGCGCAGAGGGCGGACTCGTCCAGTGCGGTGAACGAGGGCAACACCGCGACGGTCGTGATGGCGGTGGGGGGTGCGGTGGCGGTTACGGGTTTCGTGCTCTGGCTGACGTCACCGAACGCGACGGTGACGGTCTCGACGACCGGCCGCGAGGTCTTCGCGCGGTGGGCGTTCTGATGCGCACGTGCTCGAGCGGGCTTCGCATCGCGCTGATCCTGGCGACGAGCGTTGCGTCGATCGACTGCGACGCCGTGCTCGGTATCCATCAGCTCGACGGCGGCACCGGGGTCGACGTCTCGACCAGACCCGATTCCGGCTCTGCTCCGGATGTGAGCCATGCCGACAGCGCCATCGACGCCACCAGCGAGGATGGACCGGGGGACTCCAGCAGAGACTCGGCGGTCGACGCCCGGCTGGACCGCTCGGTTCGGGACGCCATCCCTGACACCCCTCGCGACAGCAAGGCGGACTCGACGGACGGCACGCTTCGCGACGCTCCTATGCCCGTCCTCGACGCCACGGACGGTCACGCCCCCGACGCGGGATGCGGCACGCTCGCGGTGACGGTCACTTCAGACTTCAACGTCATCACGGACCAGCAGGGGGTGTTCGCGATCCGGAATGGCCTGCAGGACTGGTACATCCCCGCCAACTCGACGGTCTACGCGACCGAGCGTGCCAAGGTCTGGTCCGAGGTCGGGAACGAGCTGATCCCTAGTCGCGACGCCGGGCCCCCCTTGTCCGCGTGCCTGCCGCCGGGGGACTATGCGCTCGAGTACTGGGACATCGCGAGCAATGGTGTGCCGCCAGACCACAATGCCCAGCCGTGGCAGATCGGTCTGTCCTCGATGACCGTGGCCGTCGCGGTCGGGGTGACGACGACGATCGGCGTGACTCCCACGGAGAGCAACAATGTCCCTTCCTCGGGCAACTTCCACGACACATGGATCTCGTGGGAGTACGGAACCTGCTCGGACGCAGGCGTTTGCGCCAGCAGCAAGACGACCTGCTACCAGGGCGTCTGCTACGATATGGCGTACGACGTCCGGAACTGCGGAGTCGGGGGTCATGGGTGCAACGGCATGACCTGCTGCGGCGGGGCATGCGTCAACACGGCGAGCGACCCGTTGAACTGCGGCTCGTGTGGAAACGCCTGCGTCGGAGCGCAGGTGTGCGCCTCGAGCACGACCTCGGAGGGGCCGGCGGGCGCATGTCAGTGAGCACGCGCGGTAGCCCACGGATGATCTTCGGAATCGACCGCGACTCCAAGGGGAGCTCTCGCCGTGCCGACAGCCTCCCGACCCGCTTCGACTGCCTCCCGAGCTGTTCGGTGCGTGACCCACGTCGAGCCGAGCGCCGCTCGAGCTCCGCCAAGAGCCGCCCTCGCTGCACGCAAAGCGTCGCTCTCGGTGTCGATCGAGCCGCTCGCTCTGCCGCGGGCCTCACAAATCACGGCGAATGCGGCCCGACGAGCGCCGAGAGCGGCTCTCGGTCCACCGAGAGCGTCCCGAGGAATGCCGAGCGCCTCCCGAGATTTGACCTGGGCCTCCCTCGGAACGGCGAGAGACGCTCTCGGTGTTTCGAGAGGGGACGCTCGGTGTGCCGATAGCCGCCCTCGGTACGTCGACGGCCGCTCTCGGTACGTCGACGGCCGCTCTCGGTACGTCGACGGCCGCTCTCGGTGCGTCGACGGCCGCTCTCGGTGTGCCGACTGCTTCCCTCGTCATGCCGAAAGGTCCGCTCGGTGTACCGACAGCGTCTCTCGTCGCACCGACAGCCCCCTTCTGTCTTCCCACGGCCGCTCTCGCTCTGACTCGGGCGGCTCTCGTCATACCGACGGACGCCCTCGGTGTGACTCGGGAGTCTGTCGCCGACCCGAGAGACTCCAATGATACTTTCGATTGCCGCTCTCGGTGTCCGCTGGGCGGCCATCGGTGTGCCTCGGGCGTCTATCGGCACACCGGGAGCCGCTCTCGCCACGCCTCGGGACGCTCGAGTCGAATTTCGCGCCTCGCTC
>Ga0302198_10006752_pt1 | contig 10270 bp, 5 predicted proteins | sample II_Bog_N2_2_FD_193521 | JGI IMG/M metagenome (GOLD analysis project Ga0302198, IMG submission 193521) | Peat permafrost microbial communities from Stordalen Mire near Abisko, Sweden - II_Bog_N2_2 | ecosystem: Environmental > Terrestrial > Soil > Wetlands > Peat | place: Sweden: Abisko, Stordalen... | reverse complement strand
TCTGCGCCGCGTGGATCGCCCTCCGCATCCACTGGTCATGGGTGCCCATGGAGGACGCCGCGATGCTGCTGCGCTACTCGCAGCATCTCGCCGCCGGCCACGGCATCCGCTGGAGCCTGAACCAGCCGCCCGTCGACGGCGCCACGGACTTCCTCTTCATGGCCGCCACCGCCGCCTTCGCGCACCTCACGCACCTCAGCGTCATCACCGCCAGCCGCTGGGTCAACATCTTCGCGCAGATCGTCAGCGTGGGCATCGTCTTCACTGGTTCGCGGCGCATCCTCGGAGGCAACCGCTGGCTCAGCGCCGCGATGTCGCTCTACCTCATCGCCGGTCCCTTCACTGCACTTGCGAACGCCTGCTTCGGAGCGCCGCTGCTCGCGATGTTCTTGCTGGTCTGCTGGTGCGCGGGACTGCGCTACGTCCAGCGCCCCGCATGGCCGGTCGCCTTCGTCATGGCGATGCGCGGCCTGCTCGCCGGCCTCACGCGTCCCGAAGGCGTGCTCATTGCCCTGATTCTTCTTGCAGCCATCATCTATTTAGTACTCGAAGAAAACCGGGTGCCCCACGTCTCGGTCCTGAGCCTGCGAAGGATGAGACGTGGGTTCGCAGGATCTATCCCGCTGCTCACAATGTATGTGCTTGTCTTCGGCCTGCTCGGCGGAACCTACTTCGCGTGGCACTGGCACACCTTCGGCTATCCGCTGCCCAACCCGTTCTACATCAAGGGCAACGGCCATCTCTATCCTTCGAGCGTCCAGCACGCCGCGATGAACATCGTGCTGCTGCTGCTCCCCGTCCTGCCGCTGCTACCGCTGGGATGGCTGCCCCTAGGCTCGCCAGCTCCGCGCACCCGCCGCCTCACCACCGCGCTCTTTGGAGTCCTCATCGCCTTCACGCTGCTCTGGATTCTCCTCAACAACGGCAGCAACCACTTCATGCGCTTCCAGTACGTCATGCTGCCGCTGGTGCTGATGACCGCCCCCGCGCTCGCCTCCGGCATCACCACACTGCTGCCGCTGCCGCGTTTTGCAGACTGGCCGCAGCCGCAGCGGAACGCCCTCTGCGCCGCGGCGGCGCTCGCGGTCTTCGCGGCAACGCTCTACTCCTCCCGCATCGCCAACTACCAGCAGACCGCCTGGGGTATGCGCGACTTCGCGCTGCGCCTCGCACCGCTCGCCCCGCGCGGCTACACCATGGCCGTCACCGAGGCCGGCGCGCTCCCGCTCTACTCCGACTGGAACACCATTGACGGCCTCGGCCTCAACGACGCCTTCGTCGCACACCACCACGGCCAGCTCACCGCCGACTACCTCGACCGCACCCACCCCGAGCTCATCATGGTGCACATCGACCGCAACATCGCCTACGAGTTCCTCCCCAACGCCTTCCAGCAGCCGCCCGCCGCCGGCGACGGCGGCTACGACACGGCGTTCATGAACTACTACGCAGCCACGCACGGCTACACACTCGCCGCCGCCTGGGGAGCCGACCAGTGCAACCTGCACCTCTACTGGCTGCGCCCCGGCTTCCCGGACTACGCCACCGTCCTCTCCGACATCCGCGACCACCCCTACGTCTTCCTCGACGACGCCTTCACCTCCCACGACTACCGCAACGAGATGGACTCCACCCGCGTCTGCGCCCTGACCGACGGGCCGCAGAAGTAGCAGGGTGCAGTAGAAAGCCAACCTAACGAATCTGCGCCCGATACCATACAGAGAACTGAGAAAGTTCTAAATGGAGGAAGTCATGGAAGGAATACTCAGCGGATTGGCGGGACTCTCCGCCACCATCTTCTCGCCAACGAAGATGGTTTACATCGCTTATATCGTCCTAGTCGCTCTGAAACTCATGCCTGTGCCATCCTTATGTCTTTTCCTATTTCTGTCCGCCATTTTTTGGGTCCTTGAGATCATGCACAACGATTATCTTCGGTGCATATTGAATCGATGCGGAAAGTGCCCCGGAACCCATCCATAACCCGGATTTATCGCAATGAGCGTTAGTGTAAGTGCTCATGGCGCGCACTTCCTTCGTCTACACAAAACGCAAGGGCCGAAGGCCCGACGATATACCAGCCCAGGGCATAGCCCTGGGTACGCTGAACAAAAAACCATCCAGAGGCCTGAAGGGCCGACCTAAAATCCTCGACAAGTATTCCCGCAACTCTGACTCTGAAGGCTCATCCAACCTCAAGAAAAACGCTGAGTGTGTCTACAGACTCGTCGTGCGAGTGACTAGGATTTCGAGGAGTAACCATCATGCGAGCAATGCGTGCCGTAGCCTTCAACGGCTACAGCGATCTGAAGTTAGTTGAACTGGCAAAGCCTAAACGAACGGAGGGCAGGGTTCTCGTTCGTATCACAGCCGCCGGTGTCACCCCACTGGATCACACCATCCTCTCCGGCGGCCTGCCTCGAGCCAAAGCTCCCCTGATTCTTGGGAACGAAGGTGCAGGTGTCGTTGAGGACCCGGGCGATTCATCCTTTCCCGTCGGAGCGCGAGTCATGTTCTTCGGCGCCTACGGCGTCTCCGAAGATGGCACGTACCGCGAATGGATTACAGCCAAGCCCGAAGATCTCAGCCTGATTCCCGAGAACCTCGACGACGCGAGAGCAGGTGGGGCTCCGGTTGCCTATCTCACTGCACAGATCTCGCTCCAGCAGGCCGGCTTTGCGCCCGGCAAGACGGTCCTCGCTCCAGCCATCGGCGGGGCGGTCGGCAACGCCGTGACGCAACTGGCCAGGGCGCAGGACGCGAAGTTTGCGATCTCGACCACAACGAGTACGTTGAAAGCTGAACACGCAAAGGCTTTGGGTTATGAGAACGTCATCGATCTCTCCAATGAGCCTCTTGCCGAAGGCGTCAGACGAATCACCGGAGGCCAGGGCGTAGACATCGTCATCGACAGTGTGGGCGGTGTATGGACGGGCGAAGCGCTCTCCACACTGGCTCTCAATGGGGTACTGACCACCCTGGGATACTCGGCTGGCCACACCGCGACGATCAAACTTACCGACCTGATCTGGAAGCGTGCCCGCATGAGCGGTTTCTCACTCTTCGCTCAGCCTCCGGCAACCATTGCGGAGGCGTGGAACACGATTGTTCCGTTGTTTACCTCCCAAAGAGTGAAACCAGTGCTGGACAGAACCTATCCGCTCGAAGAAGCGGCAAACGCCCTGCGTCATTTGATCGAAGATCGCCCTTTCGGCAAAGTCGTGCTATCACCCCAGACATGATGCCTCGGATGGGTTGCATAACCAGGACCTTCGCCGCTGAAAATCGCTTGACACGCCACCTATAATAGAAACCAGCGAGAAGACGGCGCGGCCACTGCCGGGCTCTTCCCAAAACTGGCCCAGGCCAGGTGGGTATTCTGACCTTTGACAATCGAATCGGCCTCAGGAAGCGGCACGTATCTTTAAGATACATGGCTCCCAACCGGCCTGCTGAAAACAAAGGGGTTAGAAAACACGCCAGGACTCGGCAAAACATGGAAGTCCACCGCTAAGTCCTTATGGCTGCGGACTTTGCATGAAAACAGGGGGAGGGGGCCACCACACCCTGGGGAACCCTGGCCCCTGAACCCTCGCCCCTCCATCCTCTACACTCTATCCATGATCGAACTGGCCTTCTCCATCCTCGCCGCGGACTTCACCCACCTGGCCGACGAGATCGCCCGCGCCGAGCGCGGCGGCGGAACCATCGTCCACGTGGACGTGATGGACGGCCACTTCGTTCCCAACATCACCTTCGGCCCGCCGGTCGTGCAGGCCATCCGCCCCATCACCAAGCTCCCGCTCGACTGCCACCTGATGATCGAGAACCCCGACGAGTTCATCCCCGCCTTCGCGCAGGCCGGCGCCAACATGGTCAGCGTGCAGGTCGAGGCCTGCCCCAACCTCAACCGCACCCTCCAGTTCATCGCCGACCACGGCATGCTCTCCGGCGTCGTCCTGAACCCCGCCACGCCGGTGGAGATGGTCTTTGAGGTCCTGCCCATGGTGCACCACGTGCTCGTCATGAGCGTGAACCCCGGCTTCGGCGGGCAGAAGTTCCTGCCCCGTTCGGTCGACCGCATCGCCCACCTCAGCCGCGTGCGCCAGCAGCTCGGCCTGAACTACCGCATCGAAGTCGACGGCGGCATCGCGCACGATACCGTGGCCTCGGTCGTCCAGGCGGGCGCGGACATGCTGGTCGCCGGCTCAGCCATCTTCGAGCACGGCAAAGCCGAGACCAACGCCCGCGAGTTCCTGCGCATCGCCCGCTCGGCCGCCAGCGTCAACGTCTAACCCGGCAGCGCCTCTGCTTTCCTCCGCGCCCTTTGCGTCTTTCCTCTGCGCCCTCTGCGTTAAGGCCTTTGCTTTTGCCTCTCCCTGCTTTCCCTGCCTCTCCCTGCTTTCCCCGCCCTTCCCGGCCCGTCTCACAAACCAGGCCCCGCGCCGTGCCAATTCCCGCTCCGGCGGCTAGAATGAACCTACAGTCCGCGCAGCACGCTGCACGGGCCAGATGGAGTCTTGATGAGCCCCCGTTCCCGCAGTTTCTTCCCCCGCCTGTCTATCGCCGCTCTTGTCCTCGCCGCCGTCCCCGCGCTCTACGCTCAGGACCCCGCACCTGCCGCCCCGCAAGCTGCCTCCGGCCAGCCGGCGCAGGCCTCCGCGACCCTCAGAAACACCAAGCCGGTGAACAAGACCCGCATCGCCAAGGACGACCGCGTGAAGGAGGGCAAGGACACCAGGGCCGCCGTCAAGAAGGACAAGAAGCTCGACCCGCTCGCCGGCAAGGACGCCTCGCTGCCCGACAAGCAACTCTATGACAAGGCGCTGGCGCAGCAGAAGTCCGGCCACTTTGACGTCGCCCGGCTGGACCTGCAGACGCTGCTGAACACCTACCCTGACTCCCAGTACCAGATGCGCGCCAAGCTGGCCGTCGCTGACTCCTGGTACCACGAGGGCGGCAGCGCCGCGCTCACCCAGGCCGAGCAGGAGTACGGCGACTTCATCACCTTCTTCCCCAACGCCCCCGAGGCCGCCGAGGCCCAGATGCGCATCGGCGACATCTACCTCAAGCAGATGGACGTTCCCGACCGCGACTACACCCGCGCCACCAAGGCCGAAGACGCCTACCGCACCATGCTCAAGCAGTACCCCGACGCCCCCAAGGAGCTGCTCGACCAGGCCCGCCAGAAGCTGCGCGAGGTGCAGGAGGTGCTCGCCACCCGTGAGGCCGAGCTCGCCGTCTTCTACTCCACCCACGCCAACTGGCCGGCCACCATCGCCCGCTACCAGACCGTCATCGACACCTATCCGCAGTACAGCCACATGGATGACGCGCTCATCGGCCTCGGCGACGCCTACGAGGAAGAGGCCCAGATCGTCCGCTCCCAGAAACTGCCCGAGGCCGCCCGTGCCGCCCTGCTCCAGGAGTTCGACGGCAAGGCCGCCGATGCCTATCGCAAGGTGGTGATCTACCACTACGCCGCGCCGCACGTGGAGGACGCCAAGGAGCGCCTCACCGCGATGAACCTCCCCATCCCGCGGCCCACGCCCGAGCAGGTCGCCGCCAGTGAGGCCCTCGAAGGCAGCCGCGCCCAGTACACCATGCGCAAGCGCCTGGAGCTGCTCTTCCTGCGTACTCCGGACACCGTCACCGCGGCCCAGGCCGGCGATCCTCCACTGGACGATGCCCCCATGACCGTCGCGCCCACCATCGTCAAGCAACTCACCGCCGACTACCGCGATGCGCTCAATCCCGCCGCCGCCGCAGCAGCCGCTCGCACCACTCCGGCCGCCCCCGCGGCTCCCACTGACACCGACACCCCGGCCCCAACTCCGCCGGCCTCGACAGCGCCGCCGAGCCTCTCGGACGTCCCCACCGCCGGCAACGGCACTGGCGAAGGCGACACCACCACCATGACCGTCGCCGAGCCGAGAGCGACCTCCTCCGGCGTAGGCACCCCTGGCGCCTCCATGAACGTCGAGGTCCTTACCCCCGGAACCGGAGCCAGTAATCTGCCCGCAGCCACCGGCGCGCCCGACCCCAACAACGGCCTTACCGCCGTCGGCCCCAAGAACACCTCGGCTCTACCGCCGGTCGAGAAGCCTCCCGTCGCCCCCGACCAGGTCAACGACGTCGCCGGCGTCCCTCAACCCCCCACTCCGGCTCCGGCGACCACCGGCAAGGGCAAGAAGAAGACCAAGGCCCCCGCCGAGGACAAGAACGACGAGAGCTCCAGCAAGAACAAACCCAAGAAGGGCCTGGACAAGCTGAACCCGTTCTAAGGCAGCAAATAGTTAACAGCCAACAGCGAACAGCAAAGACGCAGACGAGGAGGGGCTTCGGCTCCTCCTTGCTGTTTCCGCCTTTACCGTTCGCTGTTAACTGTTGGCTGTTAACTCGCACCTATCCTGCTACCCTTAACACTTATGCCCGAAGAACTCCCCAAGGCCTACGACCCCGCCCTCATCGAAGACAAGTGGGCCAGATTCTGGGTCGACGAACAGATCTTCCACGTCCCCACTCCCGCCACAGACGCTGTCATCCTGAGCGGAGCCTCGCAGTCTCATCGCGAGGCGGAGTCGAAGGACCCCGAGAGTGCTGAACTCACCACAAGCGGACATCCCTTTTCAACCGGGAAGCCCTTCGTCCAATTGCTCCCGCCGCCCAACGTCACTGGCCGCCTGCACATGGGCCACATGCTCAACCAGACGGAGATGGACATCCTCGCGCGCTGGCACCGCATGTCCGGAGACACCAGCCTCTGGGTTCCCGGCACCGACCACGCCGGCATCGCCACGCAGATGATGGTCGAGCGCCAGCTCGCCGCCGAAGGCAAGTCGCGCACCGACTTCACCCGCGAAGCCTTCACCGAAAAGGTCTGGGCATGGAAGCGCGAGTACGGCTCCGCCATCACCGACCAGATGAAGCGCCTCGGCGCCTCGGTCGACTGGCAGCGCGAGTACTTCACCATGGACGACAAGCTCTCGCTCGCCGTGCGCGAGGCCTTCGTCCGCCTCTACGAGCAGGGCCTCATCTATCGCGGCGCGTACATCGTCAACTGGGACCCGGTTCTGCAAACCGCCGTCTCCGACCTCGAAGTCGAGAACGAAGAGCGCATCGGCAAGCTCTACTCCATCCGCTATCCGCTCGCCGACGGCTCCGGTTCGATCGTCATCGCAACAACCCGCCCCGAGACGATGCTCGGCGACACCGCCGTCGCCGTCAATCCATCCGACGCTCGCTACAAACACCTCATCGGCAAGCTGCTCAAACTCCCGCTCACGCAACGCGAGATTCCCATCCTCGCCGATGACTGGGCCAACCCGGAGTTCGGCACCGGCGCGGTCAAGGTCACGCCCGCCCACGACCCCAACGACTTCGCCATCGGCCAGCGCCACCCGGAGATCGGCAGCCTCTCCATCCTCGACAAGACCGCGCACATCGACCTGCCCGGCTCGCCCTTCCACGGCCTCGACCGCTTCGAGGCCCGCAAGCAGATCGTCGAGCAGCTTGAATCCCTCGGCCTGCTCGTAGAAGTCAAAGACCATCCCATGACCGTCCCGGTCTCTCAGCGCAGCGGCGCAGTCATCGAGCCCCGCCTCTCCGACCAATGGTTCCTCGCCGTAAACAAAACACCGGAGGGAGCAGGGGGCTTCAGCCCCCTGAATACGCCCGCGCAAGATCGGGGCTTCAGCCCCGGCGCGTCGCCGCGAAGCTCCATCGCCGCCAACGCCATCGCCGCCGTACGCGAAGGCCACATCACATTCACGCCGGAGATGTACGCCAAGACCTACTTCGAGTGGATGAATAACATCCACGACTGGTGCATCTCGCGCCAGCTCTGGTGGGGACACCGCATCCCCGCCTGGCACTGCGCCTGCGGCGAGATCATCGTCGCCCGCTCCACACCTACCGCCTGCCCCAACTGCTCGAACAGCACGACCCTCACGCAAGACCCCGACGTGCTCGACACCTGGTTTAGCTCCGGCCTGCTCCCGTTCACCGTCTTCGGCTGGCCCGGAGAACAGGGACAAGGGACAAGGGAGAAGGGAGAAGAAGAACAGATCTCCGCAGTCCCTTATCCCTTATCCCTTGTCCCTTATCCCTCGCCCCTCACCCCTGACCTCGCCGCCTTCTACCCCACGCAGCTCCTCGTCACCGGCTTCGACATCCTCTTCTTCTGGGTCGCGCGCATGATCATGCTCGGCTGCCACTTCATGCTCGACGTGCCCATGCCCGACGGCAGCCCGCGCTCGCTCGCCGACGCCGTTCCCTTCCGCAACGTCTACATCCACGCGCTGGTCCGCGACGCCGACCGCCAGAAGATGTCCAAGACCAAGGGCAACGTCATCGACCCCATCGAGATCGTCAAGAAGTACGGCACCGACGCCGTGCGCTTCACGCTGGCCTCGCAGGCCTCGCCCGGCACCGACATCGCCTTCAACGAAGCCCGCACCGAAGGCTACCGCGCCTTCGCCAACAAGATATGGAACGCCGCCCGCTTCCTGCAGATGAACATCGACCGCGCCCGCGCCACCGGTTACACCATCTCACTCAACCCAAACTCTGTCATCCTGAGCGGAGCGCGGAGCGCGGAGTCGAAGGACCCCGAAGGTGCCCATCCGTCTACAGGTGCCGATACCTTTTCCACCTCGACCACTCCCCTCGAAACCCGCTGGATCTTCTCCCGCCTCCACACCGTCGCCGCCGAGGTCAACCACTCGCTCGCCGACTACCGCTTCGACGAGGCCGCCAACGCCGTCTACCAATTCTTCTGGGGCGAGTTCTGCGACTGGTACCTCGAACTCGTCAAACTCCGCCTCAACTTCGAGCCCAACCCAAACTCTGTCAACGGGGGGAAAGAAGCTGTCATCCTGAGCGGAGCCTCGCAGTCCCATCGCGAGGCGGAGTCGAAGGACCCCGAAGGCGCTCACACCACAACAACCGCCTCTACATTTTCCACCACGGACCCCACCACCGCCCTCACGCTCAACGCCCTCGTCAGCGTCTTCGAAGCCGCGCTCCGCCTGCTCTCGCCCTTCATGCCCTTCCTGACCGAAGAGCTCTGGCACGCGCTCTACGCCAGCGTCGCCATCGCCGCACCCGCAAAGTCCATCGCACTCACGCGCTATCCTCAAGCGTCCGATTTCCCCTCGAACGCGGACGCTGACGTCGAAATGAATCTTCTTCAGGAACTCATTGTCATGGTCCGCGCAGCACGTAAGGAGATCGAAGTTCCCGAAAAAGAGTTCGCACCCATACGCGTCTCTGCGGCGGATCCCGAGCAGTCCAACATCGCTAGCAAGAACGCCAACATCCTCGCAAAGATGGCACGTGTAGCCACTGTCGAAATTGTGAGGCAAACTTTGACGGGCCCCGGCACGCGCTCCACCGCTGCTTTCGACGTCCAGGTAATCTACGAACGCACCATCGACGTCCGCGCCGAGCGCGAACGCCTCACTAAAGACCTCGCCAAGTTCAACAAGGGCCTCGAAGCCGCAGAGAAGCAGCTCTCGAACGAAGGCTTCCTCGCCCGCGCGCCCGAGCACATCGTCGCTGGCCTCAAAAAGCAGCAGGCCGAGACCCTCGCACTGAAAGAAAAAGCCGAAGCTGCCCTCGCCGCGCTCCCTCAGGCATAATTCCAGAGGCCGAAATCCCCGCCTCCGGAATCACGCCTAAAAGGAGCCTCATGTTTCCTCGTTCGCTCGCTCTCATCCTCCTCACGCTCGGCGCAACCGCCGCACTCGCCCAAACACCCGCCCCCACACCCGCACAAACCGCGCCCGCTCGCCCGCCACGTCCCACGCCGCCCACGCGCGATCCCCACACGCCCGGCTACGTCCCCGCCGCCGACCTGCCCGACGGTACGCTCCCGCCCGCCACCGCCGACGGCAACTTCGTCCTCGGCCCCACGCACACACCCGCGCCGGAGATGTCCGTGCAGCCCGGCGTCCCGCAGGGCAAGGTCTACGAGTTCACCATGAGCTCCGCCGACAGCAAGCTCTACCCCGGCATCGCGCGCGACGCCAACACCTTCGGCACGCCGGACCCCGCCAACCCCGCGAAGCTAATCGTCACCACCAGCCATCCCGCGCCCTACACGCGCCACCTCGCGGTCTATGTTCCCGCGCAGTACGTCCCCGGCACGGTCGCCCCCTTCATCGTCGGCGCGGACGGCCCCGACCGCGGCCTCTTCACCGCGCTCGACAACCTCATCGCCGCTCACAAGGTTCCGGTGATGATCGCCATCTCCATCGGCAACGGCTCC
>Ga0302198_10006743_pt1 | contig 10277 bp, 9 predicted proteins | sample II_Bog_N2_2_FD_193521 | JGI IMG/M metagenome (GOLD analysis project Ga0302198, IMG submission 193521) | Peat permafrost microbial communities from Stordalen Mire near Abisko, Sweden - II_Bog_N2_2 | ecosystem: Environmental > Terrestrial > Soil > Wetlands > Peat | place: Sweden: Abisko, Stordalen... | reverse complement strand
CGTATGCGTTCTTACTCGCGACGCCGCCATCGAAGTCCTCTCCGCAGTCACCTGTGCACCGATCACTCGCACGATTCGTGGGATTCGGTCAGAAGTCGGCGTGGGAGCTGACGAAGGACTCCCCGACGTGAGTGTGATCACGTGCGACAACATCGTGACCCTTGCGAAAACGATGCTGACCGAGGACCCCGTCGGACACTTGGATCTCGACAAGCGCGCAGAACTCGATCGAGCACTGCGCTACGCCCTCGACATCCAGTACTGAACATTCGTCGGGTACGACCCCGTGCCGGCGGTCGGGGGCGGGGCGGGCTACTCCCAGCCCTTCCCTGAGTAGGACTTCACATCCTGGTCCAGATAGTCCGAAACGCAGGGCGGCCAGCCCTGGGATTGACCCCGCTTCACATGCAGGGCACTCGTCGGTGAGCTTCGCACTCGACCGCTACGGACACTTGTTTCCGGGATCCGAACAGAAGCTCAACGACGCCCTCGATGCGCTGGCTGACGAATCCCCTGCAGCCGCGGTCTTGGCTTCCGAGGACGCTCAACACGCGATCACCGCGGAGTGACCGAATTCCGTCGCGCACGTGGCGCGCACGCCGGGCCGTGATGGTCGGCACGCCCGGAGGTCGCAACGCTCGGACCAGCACTTTCGGGGTGGGCGCTAGAGGACTCGAACCTCCGACCTCAGCCGTGTGAAGGCTGCGCTCTAACCAACTGAGCTAAGCGCCCGGACGTCACGGTGGTACCACCGCGACAATGCAGATGAGCATGCTAGCCCGGGCGGACCGACGCACCGTCTCGACCGACCCCTGCGTGCCACCGGCTGCCAGCCGCCGGGGAGACCCATTCAACCCGGCGGATAGGGGGCCAGCGTGTCGAACCCGATCGCAGCCTCGAGGGCCGCCGCCGACCGCAACACCACCAGGTCGGCGTGCTGGGGTCCGACCAACTGCAGCCCGACGGGCACCCCCGCGGACGTGAGCCCCACGCACACGGTGGCGGCGGGCGAGCGGGTCATGTTGAACCCGTAGGTGAGCTTGACCCAGTTGTAGTCCTGGACCCCGTTGATCACCCCCGCGCCATTGAGTGACCGCGGTGGTGGTGATGCGGCCATGGTGGGCGTGACCAGCAGGCGCACATCGTGGAACAGGTCCACCAGCCGGAGGTTCAAGGTGTGACAGGCATCCTCGGCCCGCACCATGTCGAGCGGGCCCGTCTCGGCCGCCGCCTCGATGACCATCCGCAGGACGGGGTCGACGCTCCCCCACGCCTGGGTCCCGATCAGGGCGTGATGGGTCCGCAGGTTGTAGACGCCGGTGAGGACGAGCCACGGATCCACCGGGTCCTCGTCGAACACGGTGCCGACCTCCACCACCTCGGTACCGAGGTCGGCCAACACGTCGACCGCCCGCCGACACAACGTCAGCACCTCGTCGTCGATCTCCGCGTAGCCCAACGTGGGCGACCAGGCGACCTTGGCGGGTGGACGAGGATCCTGGATGGCCGCGATCCACGACGCCTCCGGACGGGGACAGGGACCGGAGGTCCGTCGGGTCGGGACCCACCGCCACGTCGAGGGCGGCGACCAGGTCGGCCAGTCGCCTGGCCATCGGTCCTTTGGTGGACAGGTTCTGCCAGTCCGGTGCACCGGGCCCACCCGAGGGAATCCGCCCGAGTGACGGCTTGAATCCGGACAGCCCGTTCGCCGACGACGGGATCCGTAGCGATCCCCCACCGTCGGAACCGGTGGCGAGCGGCACCATGCCCGAGGCGATCGCCGCGGCACTCCCACCGGACGATCCGCCGGCGGTGTGCTCCAGGTTCCACGGGTTGAGGGTGGCCCCGAAGAGGGGATTCTCGGTGTCCGGTTTCCAGCCGAGTTCCGGGGTGTTGGTCTTCCCCACCACGACGCAGCCGGCGGCCACGAGCCGGGCCACGAGCGCAGAGTCCCGGGTCGCCACGGGATCCTCCGCATGGGCGGCGGATCCCTGGGTGGTCACGTAGCCGGTGGCGTCCTCCAGGTCTTTCACCCCGAGTGGGATACCGGCCAGCGGTCCCGGATCGACCCCGGCCGCGATCTGGGCGTCGACGGCCTCCGCTGCCGCCCGTGCCCGACCTTCGTCGACGGCCACGAAGGCGTTGATGGTGGGATTGTGGGAGGCGATGGACGCCAGGGCATGGTCGACCAGCTCGGCCGCCGTGCGCTCCCCGGTCCGGACCTGCGCCGCCAGTGCCGTCACCGATTCCGTCCTGAAGTCCATGGGACGACCGTACCGGGTATCCCGGCGGAACAACGGGGGGACGCCGGACTCGGTCAGGTGGGTGCGCCGTGTCGACAGGTCGACCCCCCACCGACCAGGCTGTGGCGATGTCGACCGCAACGCACGAGGGGCACCGGATCCACGGTGCGGTACTCGACCACGTCGCCCACGCCGTCCCTCGTTGGCAGGACGTGTGGCACCGCTATGCCACCGAGCTCGGTGCCGAGTGGAACTCCGGCGGCCCCGGTCCCGGATTCGCCCCGGGACAGCTCCGCTTCGCCAACGGATCCAAGGTCGAGGTCCTCATGCCCAACGACGTCGAGGTCAACGACTTTCTGGCCCGGTTCCTGGACGGCCACGGACCCGGCCCGCACCACCTGACGTTCAAGGTCCCGGACCTCCACGAGGCGATCGCGCGCGCCCGGACCTTCGGGATCGAGCCGATCGGGATCGATGTCAGCCACCCGGAATGGCTCGAGGCCTTCCTCCACCCGAAGTCGGCCACCGGGATCGTCGTGCAGATCGCCCACGAACCGTCCGCCTGGAGCAGCCCCGCCCCCGACGACTACCCGACCGAACGTCGGAGTCTGGCCGACGGATCGGGCCCGGTGACGCCGGCGGCGTTCGTCCACGTGGCACACGTGGTGGCGGACCTGGACGGTGCCCTCGACCTCTTCGGCGGTCTCCTGGACGGCAGGATCGTCAGTGAGCACGACACGGGAACACTGCACTCGGTCGACCTCGCCTGGCCCGGTCCCCTGGGGATCCGCCTGATCGGCTCCACCGCCCCGACCTCCGGTGACGCGGTGGCCACCTGGCTCGGCGGACTGCCGGGTCGCGTCCACCACCTCACGTTCGAGGTGGTGGAGCCCGAGGGTGTCCCCGGGGCACGGCCGGCCACGTCGGAACTCTCGCTGATCGGAACGCCCGATGGACCACCGATCTGGGAGATCGAAGGTCCGCACAATGCCGGCCTGGGCCTGGTCCTGGTCCCGGCCTCCACACCGACGACAGGAGCCACCTCCGACGGACCGGTAGCCTGAGGGCGATGTCCGACACCGACGAGTACGACACCGACGAGGACGACGAGGCCCCGGCACCCAGGCGGCGCCTGATGGAGCGCCTGATGGACGCCGCACCGTCGGCACCGGCCAAGCCGGGGCTCGACCGTCGTGGCAATCCCACCAAATGGTCCATCGACCGGGTGGACCCCCGCGAGCGGGTCTACTGCTATTTCGCCGGGTTCGTCGCCGCGTTCTTCTCCGTCCTCATCTACGTGGTCGAATCCGACAACCAGCACTTCCACGTGAAGAAGGGGCAGTTCACCCCCATCACCACCCTGCTGGTCGGACTGGTGTGCGCGGTCGCCCTGATCGGCACCACCTACCTGGGCCGACGTGCCCTGGTCGGGTTCGTCGCCCTGTTCACGTTCCTCGGGTTCTCGAACTCGGACTTCGTGGTCGGCCTACCCTTCCTGCTGCTCGCCTTCTGGCTCCTGTTCCGCTCCTACAAGGTCCAGAAGGAGATCACGGCGCGGATCAAATCCGAACGCGCTGCCGGCGGCTCCGCCACCTCCGGTGCCACCGGCGCGTCCGGCGCCCGGGAGCCGGCGGCCCCGCGCCCGTCCCGTGCGGAGGCCGCGGCCGCCCGACGTTCGGGCACGCGCTCGGGGGGACGGTCGAAGGCTCCCGCCGCTCCCACGGGGAACAAGCGGTACACCCCCAAGGCGCCTACCCGGCCCGCTCCCCCGCCACCCAAGCCTTCGTGGCGCGAGCGCCGGTCGGCCAAGGCCACTGACTGACCCGATCGACTGACCCGATCGACTGACCCGATCGACTGACACCGCCGCGGACCGGCCGGACGGGATCACTCAGGCGGCGTCGGTGACGAGGGCGGACCGGAGGAGTTCCAGGATCTCGTTGCGGCGGCGGACCAGGGACCGGGCCGTGGGCTCCTCACCGAAGGCCCGCAGCACCTCGACCTCGGTCACCATGCCGATGACCGTCGAATAGATGGCCAGGAGCAGCAGCCGGGGATCGTGGCGGCGCATGTGCCCGGCATCCATCTCGGCCTCCAGGAACCCCGCCGCCCGTTGCACCAGGGGTTCGATGGCGGTCACGAACCGGGTGGACGCCGGCGTACCCAACCGGCCCATCTCGCGCACCAGACCCAACAGTTCCGGTCGGCGCGCCGCCAGCCGGAACACCGACTTCACCACCGCCTCCACCCGGGACCACCCCGTGCCCGCCGCGGCCAACGACGCCTCGAGCACGGCGGACAGTTCGATGGCACTGCGGTCGATGACGGCCTCGAGCAGCACCTCCTTGCTGGGGAACCAGTAGAGGATCGTCTGCTTGCGGATGTCGAGTCCGACGGCCAGGGCATCGAGCGAGGACGCCTCATACCCCCGCGAGGCGAAGGACGCCAGGGCGGCATCGAGGATCCGTTCGGACGTCGTGACCCCGTCCGCGTCGGTCCGGCCCCCGGCCGGTACCGGTCGGGGCCGGCTCCGGTCGCGGCCCACCGACGCACGCTGTCCTGTGGTCGACCCGGTCACTTACCATATGGTAGACAGATCGGGTGACCCGCGTCCGCGACGCCCTCGCCGGTAGGCGATTCTTCATCACCGGCGCCACCGGCTTCCTCGGTACCGCACTCGTCGAGCGCATCCTGCGCAGCGTGCCCGACAGCCAGGTGGTCCTCCTGATCCGTCCCGGCCGGCGCGCCACCCCGTGGCAGCGCGCCACCAAGGAGATCCTCAAGAACGACTGCTTCGACCGACTGCGCGACGAGCTCGGTGACGGGTTCGACGAGGCGATGGCCGCCCGGGTGAGTGCCGTGGCCGGGGACGTCACCACCGACGGACTGGGCATGGACGCCGACGGCCTCGAGGCCATGTCGCGTTGCGACATCGTCGTTCACTCGGCCGCCTCGGTAAGTTTCGACTCACCGCTCGACGCCGCCGTCGAGGTCAACCTGCTGGGTCCGTCCCGGGTGGCGGAGGCCTTCGTCGCCGCGCGGGCCCTCGCCCAGGCGGACGGCAGGTCCGGGCCGGTGCACTACCTGCCCGTGTCGACGGCGTACGTGGCGAGCACCCACCAGGGCGAAGCCAGAGAAGAGCTGCTCGACGCCAACCCGTTCACCATCGACGTCGACTGGCGTCATGAGGTGACCGCCGCCCGTCGCCAGCGCGGCGACTCCGAGGCCGAATCCCGACGTCCCGAACGCCTGACCGCATTCCACAAGGCCGCCCGCGAGGAGCTGGGTGGAGCCGGACTCCACCTCCTGGCCGAGCGGGCCGAGCGGTTGCGTGAGGACTGGGTCAAGAAGCAGATGGTCAGCATCGGACAGGCCCGGGCGCTCTCACTCGGATGGCCGGACGCCTATCCGTACACGAAGGCACTGGGCGAGCGGGCGCTCGTGTCCCAATACGGCGACACGGTCCCGATCACCATCATCCGACCGTCCATCATCGAGTCCGCCCTCGCCGAGCCGCGCCCCGGTTGGATCCGAGGCTTCCGCATGGCGGAGCCGATCATCATCTCCTACGCCCGGGGTCTCCTACGGGAGTTTCCGGGGGTGCCCGAAGGCGTGACCGACGTCATCCCGGTCGACCTCGTCGTGGCCGCCATCATCGCCGTGGCCGGCGAGGCGCTGCTGAACGCCGGCTCGGACGACCCGGCCGACGCCTACACCGGACCGTCGGTGTACCACGTGGCCTCGGGCGTGCGGAACCCGTTCCGCTACGGCAAGCTCGTCGAGCTGGTGACGGCGTGGTTCCAGGAGCATCCGCTCTACGACCAGGACGGCCAACCCATCGTGGTGCCCGAGTGGTCCTTCCCGGGACGCGGACGCGTGCAGCGCCAGCTCACCCGGGCCTCGAAGGCCATGTCGTTGGCCGAACGAGTGGTCGGGTCGCTGCCCATCCGGGGCAAGCAGGCCGAGTGGATGGCCGCGCTCGAAGAGCAGCACCTCCTCGCCGACCGGGCCCTCGGCTACGTCGAGCTCTACGGCGCCTACACCGAGACCGAGGCGCTGTACCGGGTCGATCGCCTGCTCGCGCTGTGGGACCGCATGGACGAGGACGACCGTGCCGCCTTCTGCCTCGACCCGGGCGCCATCGACTGGTCCACCTACGTGCGCGAGATCCACCTGCCCTCGATCATCGAGCACGCCCGGGTCCGGACGTCGCCGGGCGGCAAGTCGGTCAAGACCAACCGGGCCGACCGGGCCCGGAAGAACATCCTGTCCCCCGACCGCCACCTGGCCGCCTTCGACCTCGAGAACACGCTCATCGCCTCGAACGTGGTCGACTCCTACGCCTGGCTGGCGTCCCGGCACCTCCCCGCCGCCGAACGCACCGCCTTCGTGGCCGACCTCGTCGCCGAGGCCCCGGCGCTCCTCGCCCTCGACCGCCGGGACCGGGGCGACTTCCTGCGCTCCTTCTACCGCCGCTACGAGGGGGCACCGGTGGCCCGACTGCACGACGACGGCTGGGACCTCTTCCACCATCTGTTATTGGCCAAGTCGTTCCCGGCCGGTATCGCCCGGGTGCGGGCCCATCAGGCCCTCGGGCACCGGACGATCCTGATCACGGGAGCCCTCGACTTCGTGGTCGAGCCGTTCCGGCCCCTGTTCGACGAGATCGTCTGTGCGCGACTGGGTGAGGAGGGCGGAGTGTTCACCGGTCGCCTGGAGCAGCTACCACCCATCGGCGAGGCCCGCGCCCTGGTGCTGGCCGACTACGCCGAGTCCGAGGGGCTCCGACTGGAGGAGTCGATGGCCTATGCCGACTCGGCCAGCGATCTCCCCATGCTCGAAGCCGTCGGCTTCCCCGTGGCCGTCAATCCCGAAGCCAAGCTGGCCGCCATCGCCCGCCGCCGGGGCTGGCACGTGGAGACCTGGCACAAGGCCGACGGAGGCAGTCAGCCCGTGCTGCCGCTCGGTCCCCTCGACCACCGGGGCGCGGCCCGTCGGGGGCGCACCAGTCCGGCGGCGCGCGCCGGACAGTCCCGCCGCATCGCCAGATCGGGCGGTGTGGCCGGCGACGTGGCCGGGGTAGCGCGATGAAGGCACTGGTCCTGGAGCGCAATCTCCCCCGCTTCGCCGCCTCGCGGGTGGCTTCACTCCTCGGCTCGGGCCGGGGCGCGGGCATCGGCCCGCTGCAGCTGCTCGACGCCCAGGCACCCGAGCGCCCGGGTGAGGACTGGTACCCGTTGCGTCCACTCCTGTCGGGGATCTGCGGGTCCGACCTCGCCACCGTGGACGGGCGGACCTCGCGCTACTTCGAGGACATGGTCAGCTTCCCCTTCGTGCCCGGGCACGAGGTGGTCGGAGTGCTCGACGACGGTGGTGTGGACTTCAGTGGCCGCACCCTCGAACCCGGCACCCGGGCCGTGATCGAACCGGTGCTCGGCTGCGCCCCACGCCACATCGAGCCGCCCTGCGCCCAGTGCGGATCCGGGCACACCGGACTCTGCGGCAATCTGGCCTCCGGGGCGCTCGAACCGGGGCTGCAGACCGGCTTCTGTACCGACACCGGCGGCGGCTGGTCGACCGCACCGCTGATGGCCCACGCCAGCCAGCTCCACGCCGTGCCCGACACACTGTCCGACGAGGACGCCGTGATGATCGAGCCGACCGCCTGCGCGGTCCACGCCGCACTGTCGGCCCACGTCACCCCGGGTGACCTGGTGGCGGTCATCGGCGCCGGGACCCTCGGCCAGACCACGGTCGCCGCCCTCCACCACCTGGTCCGCCCCACCACCCCGTGCACCGTGGTGGTCGGGGCGAAGCACCCCCGCCAACGGGAGCTCGCCGCATCACTCGGCGCCGATCTCGTCGTGCCACCCGACCAACTGGTCCGCGCCGTGCGGCGCCGGGCCGGATCGCTCGTGCTGGGCGGCCGGCTCACCGAGGGGGCCGACGTCGTCTTCGACTGCGTCGGCAGCGCGGCCTCGATCACCGAGGCGCTGTCGCTGGTCCGTGCCCGCGGGCGCGTCGTCCTTGTCGGCATGCCGTCCAAGGTGACCGTCGACCTCGCCCCGCTGTGGCATCGCGAGCTGACCCTCGTCGGTGCCTACGCCTACGGCTCCGAGGCCGCCCCCGAACCGGGAGCCCCCGACCGACGCAGCTTCGAGCTGTCCATCGACCTGGTGGGCGAGGCATCGCTCGGCCGTCTGGTGTCCGCGCTCTACCCGCTCGAACGCTACGAGGAGGCTCTGGCCCACGCCGGGGCCGCCGGCCGCCGGGGTGCGGTCAAGGTGGCCTTCGACCTCCGCAAACCGAAAGGACGCACCCGATGAGCCCCAGGCCCGGATTCGTGCTCGACGTCGACCACTCGACGCCCCCCACCCTGTTCTGGCACGGGGAGCGGTTCAGCCTGGAGAAGCTGCCCGAAGGGAGCCGGGTGATCTATGCGCCCGAGCCGATCGACCCGCTGACCGATCCCCAGGCCGCCATCCGTCACGCGCTGACCCATCCCGAAGGGGACCAGGAGCCCCTGCCCGCCCTGCTGTTCCCGGGCATGCGGCTCACCATCGCCTTCGACGACATCTCCCTCCCGCTACCTCCGATGGAGCGACCCGACATCCGCCAGTTGGTGATGGAACAGGTGCTCGACCTGGCCGCCGAGGCCGGTGTCGACGACGTCGAGCTGATCGTGGCGTTGGCCCTCCACCGGCGCATGACCGAGCCCGAACTCCGTCACGCCATCGGGGACCGCATCTACGACGCCTTCGCCCCCAACGGGCTGCTCACCCAGCACGACGCCGAGGACCCGTCCAACCTCGTCCACCTCGGGCAGACCGACCAGGGTGAGGACGTCGAGATCAACAAGCGCGCCGCCGAGAGCGACCTGCTCGTCTACGTGAACATCAACCTGGTGGCCATGGACGGTGGCCACAAGAGCGTGGCCACGGGGCTCGCCAGCTACAAGAGCCTGCGCCACCACCACAATCCCGAGACCATGCGCCGGTCGAAGTCCTTCATGGACCAGCACAAGAGCGAGCTCCACTCGGCCAACTGGCGGATGGGCCGGCTCATCCGCGACTCGGGCGTCAAGGTCTTCCAGATCGAGACGACCCTCAACAACGACACGTTTCCGGGAGCGTTCCAGTTTCTGCAGAAGCGTGAGTGGGAGTGGAAGGCCAAGGACCGCCTGGCCTACGTGGCGGCGTCCAACGCCCTGGACCGGGTGCCGGCCCGCCATGCCCGGTCCATCTTCCACACGGTCAAGGCGCCGCACCGCATGACCTCCGTCCAGGCCGGCGAGGTCGAGGCCGTCCACGCCGTGACCACGGCCAACGTATGGGAGCAGCAGGGGGTGGTCGTCGAGGGTCAGACCGACATCCTCACCATGGGACTGCCCTACATCAGCCCCTACAACGTCAACTCGATCCTCAATCCCATCCTGGTGGCGTGTCTCGGCCTCGGCTACTTCTTCAACCTCTACCGGGGCAGGCCGCTGGTACGCGAGGGCGGTGTCCTGATCATGACCCACCCGACGCCGTGGGAGTTCAACCCGGTCCACCACCCGAGTTACATCGACTTCTTCGAGCAGGTGCTGAGTGAGACGACCGACCCGAACGTCATGTCGGAGCAGTTCGAGGAGGGGTTCGCCACCGACCCCTGGTACATCCACCTCTACCGGACCGGCCACGCCTACCACGGGGTCCATCCGTTCTACATGTGGTACTGGTGCGCCCACGCCCTCCAGCACCTGGGTGCGGTCATCATCGTGGGCGGCGACCCCAAGGCCGTCCACCGGCTCGGGTTCCGGGCCGCCTCGACGTTGGCCGACGCCCTGGAGATGGCCCGCGACGTGGTCGGCACCTCCCCCACGCTGACCCATCTCCACGCCCCGCCGATCATGATGGCCGACGTGCAGTGAGACCGATGCGATGAGCAAGATCCGCGACACCTCGCGATCCCTCCGGTCCCGCCGGGCCGTGCGCACCGACGCCGCGCTCGGCGACTCGGCCGCCGGTGGGGGCGTGACCGGTCGTAGTCCCG
>Ga0302198_10006710_pt1 | contig 10311 bp, 9 predicted proteins | sample II_Bog_N2_2_FD_193521 | JGI IMG/M metagenome (GOLD analysis project Ga0302198, IMG submission 193521) | Peat permafrost microbial communities from Stordalen Mire near Abisko, Sweden - II_Bog_N2_2 | ecosystem: Environmental > Terrestrial > Soil > Wetlands > Peat | place: Sweden: Abisko, Stordalen... | reverse complement strand
TCCGGGCTTTCGCTACGCTCCAGCCCGGAGCACAGCGCATCTCCATCCCTCTACCTTGCCCAGCAAGCTGCCACAGATGGGCCAGAGTTAACTGCCACAAGTGGGCCAAGATTACTTGCCAAACTCAGCAACGCGTACGCTCCACATGCGCCAGGGGGAACGATCTATCAGAACCCGACCAATGACGGCAATTACACGATTCACGCTGAGATTCATAATCCGGCGGCAAACTCTATCGATTGGAATACATGGCAACCCCCACCGGCGTACGGAATTCAGCCGATTCCACAGCAGCCGATACACGATATGGACGTGTACGGATCTTACGGACCCTTGCGGGCATACATGACGCCCAACAGTCCAGGGGGCACCCAGGGAGCATATTTTCACGGCCAATTTGACGGTTTCGGTTATACGCATGGTTGTCTCAGCTATGGCGAGGACACGCGGATGATCAACTACATGTATAACCACATGTCCAGCCCAGTTGGGGTATCTGTAGACACACAGGTGCAGAAACCATGAGGACCATAACTCTCTTCGCTCTCATGACGTTTGGATGTGCTGCCTTAGCACAACAGGTAAAAGTCCCAAACGGGGCATGGATGCCTGTGAACGCGAAATGGGAACATGTGCCTCCAGAAGTGTCACCCAAACTCCTGACGACCTCGACTAGAGTCCTGTACTTCCAGCCTGACGGTAAGATGGTTGTGATCGGCTGCGTTGTGAACCGTGAGCCAGGTAGTTTCATAACAATTAGCGCAGGTGACGGACAGACCGTTGCAGCCGGAGACTGGCACGAAGAGCAAGGCAAGATCGTCGCGCGTTCCAGACTTGTTTTCCGAACGGTCACTCGCATAGGCGAGGAACTGCCTGGGCCTTGGAATCGGGATGTGCTAACGATCAAAGACGGCCAGCTCCTTTTGGATGGTGTGCGCTATCGACGAGTCCCAGGACTCGACAAAAGCGCTTCTGAAATGGTTCCCCGTCCTGCTGCCACACAGCCCTAGCTAGTACTCTCCGCCAGCCGTCCTCCGGGGCGGCTTGCTTGCGTCAGTGGCCTCCGTCTAAAGCCTCAGCCCGATGCGTCCTCCTCGGCCTTTTGCAAGCTTCCAAACAACCTAATAGTGGAGTATCAAGGGGAGGCGAAGGGCGTCGGCGATTTTGGAAGCGTCCTGCAAGGCGTGAGCCTAGATTCGAATTGAGAGAAGCTTAGCGGAGTTGTCATTTCACATCTGACTAGATGGGAGAGGACTCGATTCAGAGACTTCGGATTGACTTACGATGGGGGCTAAATTGAATTGCGCATCTACGACGGCCTCTCCCTTTTGTGCAGTCAAAGTGTGTCTTTCGCAATCCCATTTCACCGGCAAAGAACGAGACGCCGAACCAGGCAACGACTACTTCGGGGCACGATACTACAGCAGTTCGATGGGCAGGTTCATGAGTCCCGACTGGTCGGCAAAAGTCATGCCGGTGCCCTATGCGAAACTAGAGAATCCGCAGACACTCAATCTCTACGCGTATGTTGGGAACAACCCCCTCACGCGAACTGATGCAGACGGGCACTGCTGGCCGCAATGGCTCTGCAAGAAAGTCGAATCGGCATTTGTGAACGTGTTGTCCTTGGGCATCTATGCTGCAGATAGGGTATACCTATCCTGAAACCGCTCTAAAATGCTAACCCGCCATGTGCGCGAAGCACACGCTAACTGGCTGATTTTATTCACAAAATACATTCCAGGCCGCCGCAAGGACTGTTCCATTTCACCGCAATTCAGCGCGTAACTCCTTCCCGCTACCCCTTCGCACGCCTTTTGGACAGCGACCGCATGCGCTGTCTGTCACCTTTGAGAAGTTGCTCAGTCTCTTGGGGAAACAATGCGACTGTTTCATCGGCCATAAACCGTGACCCACCACGCAAAAACGGCCTCCCATCAGGGAAGCCGCTTCACATTCCCACACCGCCAGGTGTTCCCCTACTTCGTCCCCACCGGCAGTTTCTGCACTTTGCTATGGTTCCTGGAATACGTAAAGTAGATCACCAGCCCCACCAGCAGCCAGCCAATCATCACTTCCCAGGTAATCAACGGCAGCCGGCTCATCACGAAGACCGCGGTCACAATCCCCAGAATCGGCACCAGCGGCACCAGCGGCGTCTTGAACGGACGATGCAGATCCGGCTGGCGCACGCGCAGCACCCACACGCCCGCGCACACAATCGTGAAGGCCAGCAGCGTGCCAATGTTCACCAGGTCGGAGAGAATGTCGATGTTCAAAAATGCCGGCATGATGGCCACAATGACGCCCACCACAATCGTCGAAATCCACGGCGTGCGGAACTTGGGATGAATCGCCGAGGCCCACTTGGGCAGCAACCCATCCTTGGACATCGAAAAGAACACCCGCGACTGGCCCAGCAGCATCACCAGCATCACCGTCGCCAGCCCAAAGACCGCTCCAGTCTTCACCAGCAGCGAACCCCAGCTGACCCCCGTTGCATCAATGCCCATCGCCACCGGATCAGCCACATTCAGCTGGGTGTATTTCACCAGCCCGGTCAGCACTGTCGAAACCAGGATGTAGAGAATCGTGCATACCACCAGCGACCCCAGAATCCCAATCGGCATATCCCGTTTCGGATTCTTGGCCTCTTGCGCGGCCGTCGAAACAGCATCGAAACCGATGTAAGCAAAGAAAATCGACGATGCTCCAGTGGCAATGCCCATCCATCCAAATTGGCCGCGGCCAGACAGAAGAAGCCATGCTCGCATCAGCCATCCATGCGACTCTAAATCCCCGCCTCCGGTCGCCGGAGGGATAAACGGATGCCAGTTCTGCTGGGCAAGCGACGGATGATGAAACAGAAACACTCCGCCCACCACCAGAAACACCCCCACAATCCCCAGCTTCACAATCACAATCGCCGAATTGAAGTTGGCCGATTCCTTCATCCCGATCACCAGAATCGTGGTGATGAGCAAAATGCCCAGCATGGCCACAAGATTGAATGCGGCCGTCACATGCGGCAGCGAAGTCAGGTCGAGTCCAGCCGGCAGTGAGGTCACCGGTTGCCACTTATCTTGATACAGGAACAAGTGCGTTCCCGGAACCGCGGTCAATTGGGGCGGTATGTGGATGTGGAGCTGCTGCAACAGGCTGTTCAAATAGCCTGACCATCCCGCCGCCACCGTCGCCGCGCCAAACGCGTACTCCAGCACCAGATCCCAGCCAATGATCCACGCCACCAGCTCGCCCAGCGTCGCATAACCATACGTGTAAGCCGACCCCGCAATCGGAATAATCGACGCAAACTCCGCATAGCACAGCCCCGCAAAGGCGCACACAATCCCTGCCAGCACAAAACTCAGCGAGACGGCCGGTCCCGCATGGAGCGCCGCCGCCTTGCCCGTCAGCACAAAAATTCCCGCGCCGATGATCGCCCCAATCCCCAGCGTAATCAGGTTCAGCGCGCCCAGCGAACGTTTCAGCGTGTGTTCGCCGGTTTCACTGGCCTCTTGCGTAAGCAACGACATCGGTTTAATGCGAAGCAGACTGGACATGGATGAAGGACTTCCTCCTGAGCGGTTGGTTTCAGTTTGAAGTTGACTTGGCTTCAGCTTGGGGGTTCGAAGGCCGTGACCAGAGAAAATAGACCGGTATGCCCAGCAGTACCAGAACCAGGCCCGGCCATGTGTACTGTGGCTTGTATCGCAATAATACGATACAAATCCACGTCGCCATCGCGATATAGAGCGCCGGCAGCACCGGATAGCCCAGCGCCTTGTACGGCCGCGCTGCATCCGGCCGCTTGAATCGCAGCACAAACAGCCCCCCGATGGTCAGAATGTAGAACACCAGCACCGCAAAAATAATGTAGTCCAGCAGTTGCCCGTAGGATCCTGAGACGCACAAGACTGTCGCCCACACCGCCTGCACCATCAGCCCCGCGACTGGTGTTTTGTACTTAGGGCTCAGCTTGCCCACCGCCTTGAAAAACAGCCCGTCCTGGCTCATGGCGTAGTAGACGCGCGCCCCAGCCAGCGTCAGCCCGTTGGCGCAGCCAAAGGTGGAAATCAGGATGGCCGCGGCCATCAACTGCGCGCCGCCCGAGTGAAAAATCTGCTCCAGTACCGCCGTCGCCACCCGGTCTTCCGAAGCATACTGAATGCCCCGCGCCAACACCGTCGCCCCATTGGGATCGCCATGCATCGGCAGAACCAGCAGGTAAGCCAGCGACGCCAGAAAGTAGGCCGTCAAGACAAACCCCGTCCCCAGAACCAGGGATAAAGGAATGTTCTTCTTCGGATTCTTCACTTCCCCGGCCGTAAACGTGATGTTGTTCCACGCGTCCGACGAGAACAGCGACCCCACCTGCACCACCGCCAGAATCACCGCCATATTCACCAGCACCATGGGCCCGCCCACGCCCACCTGCACCGGGTGCAGAGAACTCCAGCCGGCATTCCGCCAAAACTGCCCCAGCCCCGCGCCAAAGTTGGCATTCCAGGCCGTCGCGTTGATCCCCACCGTGAACCCAAGCAGGATCAGCGCCGCCAGCGAGAGCGCCTTTGCCGAAGAAAACACGTCCTGAATCAGCGATCCCAGCCGCACGCCAAAGATGTTCACAATGGCGAGAAGGAAGATAACCACAATGCCCGTCAGGTTCGCCGTGCTGACCCCGATGTCCATATTCCCCAGCACCATGGGACCAACCGGAATCGGCGGCACCTTCCAGATGTGCCAAAGCCAGTGCGTGGTCGAAACCGACGGGAAAAACACGCCCAGGAATTTGCCGAACGCCACGGCAACCGCCGCGATGGTCCCCGTCTGGATGACCATGAACAGCGTCCATCCATAAAGAAATCCCCAAAGCGGCCCCAGCGACTCGCGCAGGTAGATGTACTGGCCTCCGGCCTTGGGCATCATGGCCGCCAACTCGCCGTAGCTGAGCGCGCCAATCATGGTCAGGATCGCCGTCACCACCCACGCGCCAAGAAACAGCGCCGGCGAGTTGGTTCCGCGGGCAATGTCTGCGTCCACAATAAAGATGCCGGACCCGATCATGGATCCGATCACCATCGCCGTTGAGCTGAACAAGCCGAGACTTTGCACCAGCTTCGGTGCACTGGAAGAAACGGCTGCCTCTGAGTTGGAAAGGTTTTCTGGGCTCGTCACGTATTCAAAGTTCTAACGGATTTAAGCGCCGATGTCTTTAGTTTTCTTCAACTGTCCCATTTCAATACACTTCTCAGTCGTTTGCCTCTAACTCGATAGCTCGCCGAAAGGCCTCCGCCGACGTAGATCTGCCAAGGGGCACGACTTCAGTCGTGCCATACATCTGCTCAAATTGAGAGAATTGGGGCTTTGGTCCTCGCCCTTTTCTGGTTCTTGAGAAAAGCCGAGCCGAATGGGTATTCTTCCCCAGAGCTTGCCAGCCCCGCCCTGACCGGATTCTGATCAATAGATGCACGATGTCTTGCCTGGCTTAACTCATCGGCGACTACCACGTCTGTAAATCCACGTTGCCAGACCTCGCCTGGAAAACCAAGCTCTCTTCCAACCCGGAACGAAAAGCCGCCCTTGATCAACTGCATCGCCTTCTCTACCTTGAGATCACCGGGGAGCGTCAGCAGAATGTGAACATGATCAGGCATGACTACGAAATCATGGATTGTCATTCTCCTCGCTCGCATTTGGGATCGAAGAACATCGATCAACAGGCTCGCCATCCTCTACGTTTGAAACAGCGGTCTTCTGCCTGCCGTCTGGGTTGTGACGAAGAACTTGCGTGGGCATCCGGTGGCCTTTTGCGGATCAGTCGGTCTAAGTGGCTTCGCCATGGCAACTCCCAAGTCTTCACCTGATCGGCTTCCGACGAATTCTAGGCACCGATAACTTTCCTGGGCTGTGCGCTGCGACACCTCCCAATCTCTTTTCTAAAAGCCTCAACTCACCTCTGAGCGCCCCTCACCCCAACTCCTTCACCCACCGCCCAAACTCCCCCGCCGGATCATCGTTCCCAAACAGCGCCCCCGCCACCCCCAGCAAACTCGCCCCAGCCGCCAGCACCGCCGCCGCATTGGCCAGCGTCACCCCTCCGGCCGCCACCAGCACCGGGCCTGTCCCAGCCTCCGCCCGCAATCGCCGAACCCCTTCAACCCCAATCGGCGCCTTCCCGGTCTGTTTCGTGAGAGTCAGACCAATCGGCCCAATCGAGAAATAGTCCGCCGGCAGGTCCAGAACACCAAAAACCAGGTTCTCGCTCCCCCCGAAGGTGCCCACAATCCGCCTTGGCCCCAGCACTCGCCGCGCCTCGGCCGGAGAAGCGTCGCCCCCATCCACATGCACGCCATCAAATCCAAGCCGCTCAATAAGATCCACTCGATCATCGAGAATCAGCTTCACCTGTCCCGCCGGCAGCGCCGCGCGAAGAACCGCGCCATCCCCCAGAATCTCCGCGTCGGAACCAGTCTTGTTCCGGTACTCCAACAGCGTCACCCCTGCCTGCGCCAACTCCGCGCCAAGCCGGTTTAGAAACGCCTCCCGCCCATCCACCGGAATGAACGACGAATCCAGAATCGGATAAATCTTCGGAAACAAAAAAGTCATAGATCCAGCCTAGCTGAATCAGTGGTCAGTTGTCAGAGATCAGTCGTCAGCATACCCCGTAGCTCCGACTCCAAAGCGCGCTAGCGCCGGATTCGGCTAGCAGCCTGAGAGGTCTGACCCCTGACCCCTGATCTCTGATCCCTGTTCTCACATCTCATCCGCCGAAGGCCCATACGTCCCGGGGAGTTTGTGTCCCAGGGCCCGCAGGTAAACCCCCAGTTGCGCCCGGTGGTGAATCAGGTGGCTGATCACCCACACCCGCCACACCCTGTACTTCGTGTCCTCAATCCAGATCTGGCCGTTGGCGCCCATCTGCCACATCTCATCCCACTTGTCCGTATCCAGGCCCACCAGTGCGGCCCTCACCAGCGGAACCTCGCGGTCCAACCGCTCCAGCAGCGCTTCCTTCGACGCAGGGATATACGGCTCGTACTTGTGCCCTGCCTCAAAGATCAGCTTGTCTTTCGTCAGCGTCTCCAGCGCCCACTCCCCGGTCGTCTCGACCACATGGCCTGCCAACCGGCCCAGGGACATGGACTTGGGGTTGGGTTTGTAGGTGAAATCAATGTCCGCCGGCAGCGCATCCAGAATCTTGCGGGTTGTCGCGGCCTCGCGGTCGTATTCGGCAATCAGTTCTGTTTGAAAGTCCATCGGGCAACCTCCCATGTTGCGAACCAAGCATAACCCAGATTCAGATGAAAAGGCGAATAAACAGAGAATATTTATCCACAGGTCAGCTGAGAGCGTCGGCGCGCGTCTACAAACCGTAATCGACCCGCGTTCCAACTTGTTCCCTGAACGCCCCGACTTCACGGCTTTGTGCAAACTCCGCCTCGGACGGGCTTTCTATCAGTCACCCACCGGAGAAGCCGACCCACGAGAGATGAAACTGTGCCCCATCGGGGTACCCTCTGGGTCGGAGCGTTTTTTGCTCGATGAGTGGGAGTCGATGAAGGCCTGCCGTCTGACAATTCCCATGCAGTTTCTCTTTGCGGTGCGACTTCAGTCGCACCGCAAGCCACTTAATATGAGAGAGATGGGGCTTTAGCCCCACCCCGCTCCACAGGGTCACCGTTCCAGCGCAAACGCAACGTACTCCCCGCCCACCGGCCCCTTCGGATCACGTCCTCCGCTCGCGGCAATCACCACGAACTGTCTTCCATCCACCATGTAAGTCGCCGGCGTCGCCACACCGGCAAACGGCAGCTCCGTCTCCCACAGCAGTTCCCCGCTCCCGCTGTCGAAGGCGCGGAACTTCCGGTCATACACCGTGGCCCCGATAAAAACCAGCCCGCCCGCCGTCACAATCGGCCCACCGTAATTTTCAGACCCGGTATTCTTCATCCCGTTCTCTGCCAGCGCCGGATACTCGCCCAACGGAATCTTCCAAAGGTACTTTCCCGTCTTCAGGTCAATGGCGTTCAGCGTCCCCCACGGCGGCGCAATCGCCGGATACCCGTCCGGATCAAGAAACTTCCGGTACCCGGTAAAGGTGTACTGCTCCTGCGCATACTCGCCGGCAAGTTCCTTCCCGCTCCCTTCCTCACCCGCTTCCAGGTAGTGCAGCAGCGCCTTCATCTGCCCCTCGTCAACCCCCGGAAACCCCGGCATCCGCGCCGTCCCGTTCCGGGTCACATCGGCAATCTTCTCGGGCGTCAGCCTCCTGGTCACATCCACGAGCGACGGAAACGCCGGCGGCGACCCCGTCCTGTCCTGCCCATGGCACACGGCGCACTGCCCCTGGTAGACCTGCGCGCCCAGGCTCGCTCCCTGGTCCGCGGCCACCAGCCCGCCCGTCCACGCCATCTCCGTCGCGTTCACGTACAACACGCCCGCCTCCGGGTCAATCGCCGGACCACCCCACTCCGCCCCGCCGTCAAACCCCGGAAACACCACCGTCTGCCTGTCCACGGCCAGCGGCACAAACTGCCCGTTGCTGGTGAACGTCCGAAACTCCTTCACCGCCCACGCATGAGCCTCCGGGGTCCGCGTCGTCAGCATGTCTTCCGTCAGCCGCTGCCGGGCATACGGCTCCGGCGTATCCGGAACGGGCTGCGTCGGTGAAGCTGCCTCCCCCGCCACCGTGCTCGCCGGATAAGGATGCTCATGAATCGGAAACAGCGGCTTCCCCGTCACCCTGTCGAACAGATATAGATACCCCTGTTTCGTTGTCTGCGCCACCCCATCCACCGTCCTGCCATCCCACTGAACCGAAAACAGCGCCGGAGCCGCCGGAAAATCGCGGTCCCAGATGTCGTGGTGAACCCCCTGAAAATGCCACAGCCGCTTGCCCGTCCGCGCATCGAGCGCCAGCAACGTATCGGCATAGAGGTCATCCCCCACCCGGTCGGCGCCATAAAAGTCGAACACCGCCGAACCCGTCGGGACGTACACAATCCCGCGCCTCTCATCCAGCGCCATCCCCGCCCAGTTGTTTGCCGCGCCGGCCGTCTTCCACGCCTCCGCCGGCCAGGTCTCATACCCCGGCTCCCCCGGGTGCGGAATCGTATGGAAGCTCCAGCGCAGCTTCCCCGTCCGCACATCGAACGCCCGCACATCCCCCGGCGGCGCAGGATGCGTCTCCGGATTCCGCCCGCCCACGATAATCAGGTCCTTATAGAGGATTCCCGGCGTGGTCAGCACAATGGACTGGTGTTCAAAATCCCCATCCCCGCCGTCCCTGCCCAGCCCCTTGCGCAAGTCGATCCGCCCCGCCTCGCCAAAGCTCGCAACCGGCTTCCCAGTCTCCGCATCCAGGCAATAGAGAAAGTTCATCACCCCGGCCAGAATCCGCCCCTGCCTCCCGTCGGTCCAATACGCCATACCCCGCGCCGGTTGTGTTCCTCCTACGCCGGAGTCAAACTTCCACCTCACCGCCCCGGTCGCCGCATCCAGCGCCACAATCTTCTGTGTCGGTGTATACGCATAGAGCGTCCGCCCCACAATCAACGGATTGTCCTGGATTCCGCCCTTTTCCCCCGTATCGAACCGCCACGCCACCCTGAGCTTCTTCACATTAGCCCGGTTGATCTGCGTCAGCCGCGAGTAGTGATCTCCATCCTTGCCGCCGTTATAGACAGCCCAGCCCACGGAGCTTTGCGCCCCGGCAACTTCGGCCAAATTTATCAGTAGAAATAGAAAAGCGGCTGAACGCAGGAGAATCCTCAAACCTTTCCCTCGCTTCCAACCGCTTATTGAATCATCTTGTGCCGTCGTGCGGCCACTTCTATTCAGCCTTCTTCGCCAAAAACCGCTCCATGAACCCGGTATCGAACTCGCCCGCCCTGAACCCCGCATCGGCAAAAATCTGCTCATGCAGGCTAATCGAAGTCTCAATCCCCTGCACCACAAACTGCCCCAGCGCCCGCTGCATCCGGGCAATCGCCTCGCTTCGGTCCACCCCATGCACAATCAGCTTGGCAATCAGCGAGTCATAGTACGGCGGAACCACCCCTTCCGCGTACTGCGCCGTATCCACCCGTACCCCGTTTCCGCCCGGTACGTTGAACGCGGTAATCTTTCCCGCCGACGGCGTAAACTTCTGCGGATGCTCGGCATTGATGCGGCACTCGATCGCGTGCCCGCGAATCTCCAGCTTTGACGGCAAAATCGTGTCCAGCCGCTCGCCCGATGCAATCCGCAACTGCGCCTTCACCAGGTCGATGCCGGTAATCGCCTCGGTCACCGGGTGCTCCACCT
>Ga0302198_10006693_pt1 | contig 10322 bp, 5 predicted proteins | sample II_Bog_N2_2_FD_193521 | JGI IMG/M metagenome (GOLD analysis project Ga0302198, IMG submission 193521) | Peat permafrost microbial communities from Stordalen Mire near Abisko, Sweden - II_Bog_N2_2 | ecosystem: Environmental > Terrestrial > Soil > Wetlands > Peat | place: Sweden: Abisko, Stordalen... | reverse complement strand
CCGCGAGGTGCTGGCGCGCGATCTGGACGAGGCGGTAAAGCTGGGCTTCCACGCGGTGACGGTGCAGCCGGGACGCGGGAATGCGGAGGCGTATCTTTCGCCGGAGTACTTCCAGATGTTCAAGGTACTGGTGGAGGAGGCAAAGAAGCGCGGGCTGCGGGTGTGGATCATCGACGACGCGGGGTATCCCAGCGGGTTTGCGGGCGGGCTGATTTCCACGCAGAAGCCGGAGCTGCGGATGCAGGCACTGACCGTGGCGCAGCGGCTGCCGGTGAAGGCGGGCGAGACTCTGCGGCAGACGGCGGGGCCGGACACTGTGGCCGCGACGGCAACCAGCGTGGCCGGCGAGCGGGTCGCAGTCCCGGTAACCAATGGGGCGATTGCGTGGACGGCTCCGGCGGGCGGCGGAGACTGGACGGTGGCGGTGGTGGACCATGTGTTCCGCACGTCGCCGACGGCGAGCGCCACCAACCTGACGCACCAGAAGGACACGACGCAATCGCTGGAGGACTATATGGATCCGGCGGCGACGATGGCGTGGATCCAGTTCACCCACGAGGGCTATTACAAGGCGATGCCGGAGGAGTTTGGCAAGACGATTGTGGGGTTTCGCGGCGACGAGCCGGACTATTCGATTGCCGGGCTGCCGTGGACGCCAAAGTTCTTCGCCGAGTTTGAGCGGGTGAAGGGCTACGATGTGCGGCCCTATCTGGCGGCGATGCTGCTGGCGGCGGGCGGCGGCGGACGCGCGCAGGCCGAGCCGCCGGCGAAGCTGTCCGATGCGGAGGTGCGGGCGAAGGCGGACTACTACGATGTGTTCTCGCAGATGTTCCGCGATGGGTTCTTCAAGCCGCAGGGGCTGTGGTGCGCGGCGCATGGCGTGGAGTACCAGGTGCACCTGAACCATGAAGAGATGGAGATGCAACTGGTGCGGTCCGAAGGCGACTTTATGCGCGACATGAAGTATGTCGAGGTGCCGGGGATCGACGCGATCTGGCACCAGATCTGGACAGACACGATTGCGGATTATCCGCGGCTGGCGTCGAGCGCGGCGCATGTGTACGGGCACCCGCGGAGCTTTACGGAGAGCTTTGGCGCATACCGGCCGGCGCCGGACGTGACCACGGCGCGGTATGTGCTGGACGAGCAGATTGTGCGCGGGATTAATTTGACGGAGGGGATGTCCTACGGGGCGTCGAGCGGTCCGACGGGCATGGTGCATGTTCCGCCGGCGATGGCGGACCCGGGATGGCCGGCGCTGATGGCCCATGTGCGGCGGCTGAGCTACGCGATGGCGATGGGCAGGCCGGGGGCGCAGGTGGCGCTGTATCTGCCGTCGAGCTCGCTGTGGATGGGCGACGCGGCGAGCGATGTGGCGTACGTGTCGACGGAGCGGATGCTGGCGGAGCGGCAGATCGACTTCGACATCATCGGGCTGGATGCGCTGGCGACGGACCTGAAGCTGGACGTGAAGGCCGGTGCGCGTTCCTTTCCGGGCACGTTCCAGACGATGAGCGGGAACCGGTATCACGCGGTGATTCTGCCGTCGCTGGCGGTGCTGTCGCAGGTGGAGCTGGACCGGCTGCGAGCGTTTGCCAAGGGCGGCGGCAGGGTGCTGTTTCTGGGACGGACTCCGGCGCTGATCTACGGGAAGACGCTGCTGGATGCGCGCGCGGCGGTGCCGGAGGATTTTGCGTGGGCCACGGTGGAGACCGGGGCGCAGTTGCCCCCGACGCCGACCCCGCCGGGCCAGCCGCCGGCCGCGCCACCCGCTCCCATGGTGGTGCCGGCGGCGATTGAGGCGGCGCTGAAGAGCGTGATTGGCACGCGGGAGGCGACGCTGGATACGCCGGACCCGGCGCTGAAGGTGATGAAGCGGCAGTGGAAGGACGCGGATGTGTATCTGCTGTTCAACGAGGGACCCACGGTGAGCGAGCATGCGGTGACCCTGAAGACGTGGCTGGCGGGGGCGCGATGCGACGTTGTGGTGCGCACCGATCCCGGCTGCGCCAACCTGAACCAGGTGCCGCGCGTGGAGCGGTGGGACACGGAGACGGGGGCGGTGGAAAAACTTCGGTCGAAGGCCGGCCGCGACGGGACCATGGTGCAGGTCTCGCTGAAGCCGTATGAGACGGAGCTGCTGGTGGTGCGGTAGGCGATCGCGCCCGCTCGCGGCAGGTGCGCGCTACTTTTTTGCTTTGTGGTCGACGAGCGGCGCCGAGATGCCGGGGCCGGCTTCGTCCATGGCCTTGATGGTGCTGTCGTCGGCGGCGGGACGGGGCTCGCGCCTGGTGGCGGCGCTATGGGCATGGGTGGCAGAACGACCGAGATTCTGGACTGCGTCCAGAATGACGCTTCCAAAGAGAGCCGGGGCGCTTCGGATACGGAGCGAATGCTGCTTCGGATCGATGCGGAGCGAAGGACGCTTTAGGTGGCGGGGTGGGGTTTGTGGCGGGGGTGGGTGGAGGGTTTGTCGAGGTTGCGCTCGTAGATGATGCGGAGGCCGGTGAGGGTGAGGAACTCGTCGACCTCAGTGATGTATTTGGAGCCGGCGGCGATGAGGCGGGCGAGGCCTCCGGTGGCGAGGATGCGGGTGTTGGGGCCGAGCTCGGCGATCATGCGGGCGAGGATGCCGTCGACCAGGCCGATGTATCCGTAGTAGAGGCCGATCTGGAGGTTGTCGACGGTGCCGGTGCCAATGACCTTGGCGGGCTTGCGGATGTCGATGCGGGGAAGGCGGGCAGCGCGCGAGAAGAGCGCTTCGGCGGAGATGCCGAGGCCGGGGGCGATGGCTCCGCCGAGGAACTCGCCGCGCGGGCTGACGCAGTCGAAGGTGGTGGCGGTGCCGAAGTCGACGACGATGACGGGGGGATGGAGTGGGGCGGCGTCGGTTGTGCGTTGTCCGCTGGCGGAGGGGGTTTTGCAGAGTTCGTGGGCGGCGACGGAGTTGACGATGCGGTCTGCGCCGACTTCCGAGGGGTTGTCGGTGAGGATGGGCAGGCCGGTGCGGGTCCCGGGTTCGACGAAGATGGGCCTGACCTTGAAGTAGATCTCGATGGCGCGGCGGAGGGTGGTGTCCAGCGGCGGAACTACGGAGGAGACGATGGCGCCGGTGACCTGGGCGGGGTCGAGTTTGCGCAGGGAGAAGAGGTCGCGGATGATGATGCCGATCTCGTCGACGGTGAGCTGGCGGTGGGTGGTGACGCGCCAGTCTGCGAGCAGGGCGGGGGTGGGCTCGGCGGGAGTGGCGAGGCGGTAGAGGCCGAGGACCGTGTTGGTGTTGCCGACGTCGATGGCGAGGAGCACGGGAGTGGTTCTCTGGGGGTTCGGTGGAAACAAGGGCACGGGCACGGGCACGGGCAAGGGCAAGGGCAAGGGCAAAAGCAAGGGCAAAAGCAAGGGCAAAAGCAAAATGCGGGGATTCTTCGCTGCGCTCAGAATGACAAACAAAAACTTTCAGAATGACAAACAAAAACGCTCAGAATGACAAACAAAAACTTAATGAGAAGTGAAAAACTTGCCGGGTGATCGTTCTCGTACCAGCGTGGGTGGAAGCCGCCGGAGAGGACGGTGTACATCGGGCCGTAGTCCCCCGAACGAGGAAGAAGCCTTGCGCGTCCAGTCCGGCGGTAGTGTCAGTATATCCGGGTTCGCAGTGGCGATGTGGCGGGCACGGGCAGCATGGCTGCGCCTCGCCGAAAATAGCTGCCCCTTACCGGGAGATGTCGATACAGCGTAGGAGAGGGGCTCGATACGGCTCTAGGAGAATGGTTCGCGGAGGCCGCCGGAGAGGACCATGTGGGCCTGGCCGTCGTCTCCATTGACCATGAGGTAGCCCTGCGGATCGAGGCCTGCGGTGACCCCGGTGTAGCCGCTGCCCTCGACATCGTTCTTGAGGACGCGGACGTGTTTGCCCTGGATCCAGGAGCTATAGGCGGTCAGGTCGCGTTTGACGGCGGTGTCTGGCTCCTGCCAGTTGCGGACCATCTGGCGGATCTCCTGGTCGAGGGCGACGAGGATGGCACCGGCCAGCCGCTCGCGGCGGAGCGGCTCTCCCTGGTGGCCCAGCTCGCGGCGGATGGAGGTGGCGATGCCGTCCAGCTCCGGGGGGAATTCGGCGTGGTTGAGGTTGATGCCGATGCCGAGGACGGCAAAGCGGAGCATGGAGAGGCCGGTAGTGGAGGAGTGGCTGGTGGCGGGGCCGGCGGAGGTCTCAATGAGGATGCCGCCGACCTTGCGCCAGTTGAGGATGAGGTCGTTGGGCCAGCGGATGTCGATCTGCTCGCGGCGGCGGAAGCCGAAGACGGAAGAGATGGCCGCCTGCACGGCGATGGCGGTGATCATCGAGAGGTGCAGCGCGTCTTCCGTGGGGACGATGGGGGTGATGAGCGCGGAGAGGTAAAGTCCGTCGCCCGGGGTGGAGTGCCACGCATGGCCGCCGCGGCCGCGGCCTTCGGTCTGCTCGTCGGCGACCCAGACACCGTTGCGCACGCCGGCTTTGGCGGCTGCGAGCGCCAGGTCATTGGTGGAGGTTGCGGTGGGGAGGTGTTGCACGTGGCCGGCGAATTCCGTTGCGGCGACAGCTGCTTCCAGGGCGTGGAGATCGAAGTGGGAGGGGTCGTGCATCAGGAAGAAAGCATACCCTAGTGGGCGCAGTCCTTGCGCGGCTGGTGCAGAAAGAAGCAACCGGGATGGTAGGGCAAGGCCACGAGGCCTTAGTAGGTGGCGGCGGTGATGCGCATGGAGAGGTCGACGGCGGTGGCGGAGTGGGTGAGAGCGCCGACGGAGATGAAGTCGACGCCGGTTTTGGCGTAGGCGGCAACGGTCTTCAGGTTCATGTTGCCGGAGGCCTCGATGGTGGCTTTGGGCAGTCCTTTGCGGATGAGGGCGACAGCCTTTTTGACCTCTTTGGGGGTCATGTTGTCCAGCAGGATGGAGTCGGCTTGGCCGGCGATGGCCTGGTTCAGCTCGAGCGCGGAGCGGACTTCAACCTGGACGATCTGGCCAGGCTTGCGGCCTTCCAGCGCGCGCGCAAGCACTGCGGGCAGGCCGCCGCCGAGCGAGATGTGATTGTTCTTGATGAGGATGCCGTCCTGGAGGTCGAGGCGGTGGTTGACGCCGCCGCCGCAGCAGACGGCGTATTTGTCCAGCGCGCGCAGGCCGGGGATGGTCTTGCGGGTGTCGAGAATTTTGGTTTTGGACTTGGTGGCGGCGACCGCTTTGACGTAGTCGTTGGTGAGGGTGGCGATGCCGGACATGCGCTGCATCAGGTTGAGGATGACGCGCTCGGTGGCGAGGATGCTGGCGGCATTGGCGCGCAGGACGGCGAGGGCCTGACCCTTGCGGACGTGGACGCCGTCGAAGATCTCCGGATGGGAGACGACCTCGAAGCGGGCTGAAGTGTGCGAGGGCTTCATCTTGCCGTAGAGGGAGAGGAAGGCGGAGACGCAGCCGAGGCCTGCGACGATGCAGGGCTGCTTGGCGACGATGGTGCCGGTGGCGCGCAGAGCGGGATCGATCGTAAGCGCCGTGGTGATGTCGTTGGCGACTTTGTCCTCGAGCAGGGCGGCTTCGAGGAGGGTGGTGATGCGGCGGGATTTCCAGTCCATGGGGAGATTTTACGCTGGGACGGACGGTTGGAATCCGCGCGGGGAAAGACCGGCCTGAGGATGCGTCTTTGTGCGCGGCGCGGACGTATCATCTCTGGAGTCTTCCCATGAATCGATTTGCTGTTGCCCGCCGGTCATGGCTTCTTGCCATTTGCCTGCTTGTGCTGGTTGGTTTGGCGCTTCACTCACAAGCCCAGACGCCTGTTCCCGTTACTGTTACGGATAACGGCAAGTCGTGGACGCTGGATAACGGGATTGTGAAAGCCACCATCACCAAGGACAGCGGGTCGATGCCGTCGCTGATCTACTTCAGCAAGAACGGAGACGGGAAGGGCACGGAGATTCTGAAGGCGAGCGGCGGGACGTGGGAGCACAATCCGCAGGGTGCGCCAGTGCTGGTGAATTCGGTGTCGATCGATCCGGCGACGAACGGCGGAGCGCGGGCCGAGGTGTCGATCAAGGGGAAATCGAACGGGACGTTTATGATGACGCGCAGTGCGCCGGGCGGCGGGACGATGGTGGACATCGAGATTCGCTACTCGCTGGGGCGGGGGGACAGCGGCATCTATGTGTACTCGATTCTCAGCCATCCGGCGTCGTATCCGGCGATGGGCGTGGGTGCGGAGGACCGCTACATTGCGCGGCTGCAACAGTCGTTCGACTGGATCACGGTGGACAAGGATCGCAACATGCTGGAGGCCGCACCGACGGACTGGGGCCAGGGCGTGGTGGTGCATGCGAAGGAGCAGCGCATCATGGCCAAGGGCGTGTACAAGAATTCGGTGGAGCACAAGTACACGTACTCCGGCATGCAGTATGTAACCAAAGCGTATGGCTGGTCGAGCACGAAGAACCACATTGGCGCGTGGTTCATCAATCCGACGATTGAGTACCTGAGCGGCGGGCCGACGCGGATCGACCTGGACGCGCACTTTGGGGACAACGGCGATCCCGAGCCGATCATCCTGGACTACTGGCACAGCGGCCACTACGACGGCACGCGGGCCACGATTGCCGCCGGCGAAGAGTGGAGCAAGGTGGTGGGGCCGATCTTTGTGTATGTGAACCGACTGGACGCGCCGCAGGCGACGACACCGGCGGAGTTGGATACGCTGAAGGCGACGGAGGGGAATCCGACGGTGCCTGCAAGTTGGACGGCGAACGCGAACGCGCTGTGGCAGGATGCGCTGGGGCAATACAAGAAGCAGAATACGGCGTGGCCGTTCGACTGGGTGAAGGGCGTGCCGTATACGCCGGCGGCCGAGCGCGGGACGGTGAAGGGGCAGATTGTGCTGGTGGATCCGCTGGCGCCGAAGGGAAGCTCGAAGAAGCTGCCGCACCTGGTGGTTGGACTGACGCATGCGGATGTTGATCCCGCGAGTATTCCGAGGCCGTCGTTTGGAGGATTTGCGCCGGGCGGTGCGGGGACTGCGGCAGGTGTAAGGCAGGGCGGTGGAGTGGGGACGACGCCTGCTCCGGGGTTGAGTGCTGCCCCGCCGAGTGGTGCGCCGCCGAGCGGAGCGCCGGGTGCGGGTGGGCCGGGTGGCCGGCCGGGTGGAGGGCGCGGCGGCGGGTTTGGAAACTTCACGCCGAATCCGGATGCAGGCAGTTGGATTCACGACGCGCGCTTCTACCAGTTCTTCAACGATGGCACGGCGGATGGGAAGTTCGCGATCACCAAGGTGATTCCCGGGAAGTACACGCTGCATGCGACCGCGGATGGCGTGCTGGGCGACTTTGCCCAGGCGGACATTACGGTTGAGGCGGGCAAGACCATCGACCTGGGCAAGCTGGTGTGGAAGCCGGTGCGTTTCGGCAAGCAGGTGTGGGAGATTGGCACGCCGGATCGCGCGGCCGACGAGTTCCTGAAGGGCGATGGGTCGAACGTGTGGCTGTGGGGCTGGGACCTGCGCTACGCGCTGCTCTACCCGAACGGGCTGACGTATACGGTGGGCAAGAGCGATCCGAAGAAGGACTGGTTCTTTGAGGAGGTGCCGACGGCGACCAATCTTTCGTTCGTCAATCCCGACGCGAAGGACCCGGCGAACCAGCGCTACGGCTGGGTGAAGGCGGAGTCGCTGACACAGTATCCGCAGACCGACCAGAGCGGACCGTGGAAGGTGTATGGGCGCGGCAAGGAGACGGTGTGGACGATCCACTTCAACATGCCGAGGGCGGAGCATGGCATGGCGGCGCTGCGGGTGGCGCTGGCCGGCGCTAATTCTCGCGGTGCGCTGGCGGTTGGGCTGAATGGGCAGAGCATCGGCGGGATTGGCGATGGGAGTAATCCGGACAATCCGCGGCTGATCAATACGGATGCGATTCGCTACAACACGGATAAAGGCCTGTGGCAGCAGCGGACGCTGAAGTTCGATGCGGCTCTGCTGAAGAAGGGTGAGAATACGCTGACGTTCACGGTGCCGGCGGGCGAGGTGAGCAGCGGCGTGGTGTGGGATTATCTGCGGCTGGAGCTGGATCGGAAGGGGACGATTCCTGCGGTGGCTCCGGCTGCTGCGGCGGTGCCGGTCGCTGCGCGGACGGGAGAGTAGTGGCGAGACCCCACCCATGACGATGATGCCGTCATGAATGGGGCACCCAGCTGTAAACTACCTTGATGGCGAAGAAGTTTGCAATTCTGTGGCACGCCGGGCGAAATGCGGGGATTCTTCGCTGCGCTCAGAATGGCAACTTATAAAGCAGGAGAGCAACTAGCCGAGGGCTTCGAGGGCGGCCTGGGTTTTGTCGTGTAGGGTGCGGGTTTCGGCGGTTTGTTTGCGGAGGCCTTCTACGATGTGGGCGGGGGCTTTGGCGGTGAACTTTTCGTCGGCCAGGCGGGCGTCGTTGCCGGTGAGGATCTTTTCGTATTTGGCGAGGTCCTTGGTGAGGCGTTCGCGCTCGGCGGGGACGTCGATCTGGCGTTCGTAGATGACGGCGATGTCGAAGCTGGGTGTGCTGCGGGCGTTGTTGCCGGAGAGCGGCTCGGTGGAGAACTCGATGGCGCTGACGCGGGCGAGGCGGCCGAGCATGTCGGCATGCGCTCCGGTGAGCGCGAGGACGCGGGCGCCGGCGTGGAGCGCGATGGGAGCGGCTTCTTTCTCTGGTACGTTGAGCTCTTTGCGCAGGGCGCGGATGGTGGCGATGAGCTCCTGGATGGTCTCCATGGCGGCGATGGTAAGTTCGCTCGAAGGGAAGTCGGAGGCTTGCGGGTAGCGGGTGAGGGCGATGGATTTTGCGGGCGGGTTGCCGGCGTAGAGGGCGTGCCAGATCTCTTCCGTGAGGAAGGGCATGAAGGGCGAGAGCAGACGCAGCGCGGCCTCGAAGGTGCTGGTGAGCGAGGCGAGGGTGATGGCGGTGTCGTCGTTGAGGGGGATGTCGAAGTTGAGGCGGAGCTTGACCAGTTCGAGGTACCAGTCGCAGAACTCACCCCAGAAGAACTGGTAGATGGCGCTGGCGGCTTCGTCGAAGCGGTAGTCGGCGAGCGCGCGGGCGACCTCGGCGGAGACGATGCTGAGGCGCGCGAAGATCCAGCGGGATTCGAGCGGGGTGTGGTCGGGGAGTTCGGACCCCACCCATGACGATGATGCCGTCATGAATGGGGCACCCGCATTGGTGGAGATGGCGACTTTGTAGCCGGCTTCGCGGGCGCGGTCCAGGTTCATGAAGAGGAAGCGGGCGGCGTTCCAGATTTTGTTGGCGAAGGCGCGGTAGCCTTCGGTGCGGGCCTCGTTGAAGGCGATGTCGGTGCCGGGCGAGGCCTGCGAGGCCAGGGTGAAGCGGACGGCGTCGGTTCCATACTTCGTAATGATCTCGATGGGGTCGATGACGTTGCCCTTCATCTTGGACATCTTCTCGCGGTTGGCGTCGCGGACCAGGGCGTGAATGTAGACCTCTTTGAATGGGACGGCTTCGGCGAGCGGACGCGGGCTGCCATCGGGCATCGGCACGTCCAGCATGAAGTGGGTGCCCAGCATGATCATGCGCGCAACCCAGAAGAAGAGGATGTCGAAGCCGGTGACCAGCAGGGACGTGGGATAGAAGGCGGCGAGGTCGGGGGTCAGGGAACAGGGGTCAGGGAACAGGTTCGAGGCGGAGGACAAATACGGGGATTCTTCGCTCCGCTCAGAATGACAATCCTCAGAGGAGGTGGAGGGTAAATACGGGGATTCTTCGCTCCGCTCAGAATGACAATCCTTATCTCCAATACCGGGCCAGCCAAAGACGGTGAAGGGGAGCAGGCCGGAGGAGAACCAGGTGTCGAGCACGTCGGTGGACTGGGCGATGTCGGTGGAGTTGCAGGTGGCGCAGGCCGTGGGCGTATCGCGGGCGACGGTGATGGCCGCGCACGCGCCGCAGTGCCACGCGGGGATGCGATGTCCCCACCAGAGCTGGCGCGAGATGCACCAGTCGTGGATGTTAGTCATCCACTGGTTGTAGATCTTGGTGTACATCTCCGGCGTGAACCGGATGTGGCCGTCGCGCACGGCGGCGATGGCATTGGCTGCGATGGTGGCGTGGCGAGGGTCTCCGCCGTTAACCCCACCCATGTCGCTTCGCTCCATGAATGGGGCACCCGGTTTGATAGGAGCCTTGTTGACAGCGACGAACCACTGCATGGAGAGTCGCGGCTCAATGACCGCGCCGGTGCGCTGCGAGATGGGCAGGGTCAGCGTGTGGTCTTTCACGGCGACCAGCAGGCCTGCGGCTTCGAGATCG
>Ga0302198_10006691_pt1 | contig 10325 bp, 12 predicted proteins | sample II_Bog_N2_2_FD_193521 | JGI IMG/M metagenome (GOLD analysis project Ga0302198, IMG submission 193521) | Peat permafrost microbial communities from Stordalen Mire near Abisko, Sweden - II_Bog_N2_2 | ecosystem: Environmental > Terrestrial > Soil > Wetlands > Peat | place: Sweden: Abisko... | reverse complement strand
GACCTTCCGCGCACCGGGCCAGCGTGCCGTTCCGGACACCCGGAAAATCCGCAGAGCTTGCTGCGCCTGAATCAACAGCGACAGCGTCAGGAGACGACGCCGGCGGCGTCGGCGATCAGTTCGAAGGAGCGCAGCCTTTTCGCGTGATCGTAGACGTCCGACACGACGATGAGTTCGTCGGCGCCGGTTTCCGCGACCAGCGCATCGAGGCCGGAACGAACCGTGGCGGGCGATCCGACGATGGAGCGGGCGAGCATGCGCATGGCCTGGACTTTTTCCGCCGGCGACCAGTAGCTTTCGATGTCGTCGATCGGCGGCTGGCTGAGGCCGCGGGCGCCGCGGAAGATGTTGGCGAACGACATCTGCTGCGTCGTCGCCAGCCGGCGGGCCTCGTCATCGCTCGCGGCGGCGATGATGTTGACGCCCACCATCGCGTAGGGACGGTCAAGCTGTTCGGAGGGTTTGAAGCGGCTGCGGTAGATCTGCAGCGCCGGAATCAGCAGCTCGGGCGCGAAATGCGAGGCGAAGGCATAGGGAAGCCCGAGCTCTGCCGCGAGCATCGCGCCGAAATCGCTCGATCCGAGGATCCACAGCGGCACTTCCGTTCCCGCCGCCGGCACCGCCTGGATGCGCTGGTTTGGACCGGCCGGAGCCAGGAAGGCCTGCACTTCGAGAACGTCCTGGGGGAAGTTTTCCGCCGCTTCGGGGCTGCGGCGCAAGGCGCGCAGGGTCAGCTGGTCGGTCCCCGGCGCGCGGCCCAGCCCGAGGTCGATACGGCCCGGAAACAGCCGCGCCAGCGTCCCGAACTGCTCGGCGATGACGTAGGGGGCATGGTTGGGCAGCATGATGCCGCCGGCGCCAACCCGGATGGTCTTTGTTCCCGCTGCGATATGGCCAAGCACGACCGACGTCGCGGCGCTGGCAATGCCCGGCATGTTGTGATGCTCGGCCACCCAGATGCGGCGATAGCCCCAGGCTTCGGCATGACCAGCGAGGTCGCGGGCATTGTCGAGCGCGCCGCGCGCATCGGTCTCTTCGGTGACGCGGACGAGATCGAGGATGGACAGTGCCGTCATGGGGACTCCCGAATGAAACCGGTTGCGTGAAGGACGCCGCCCGGGATGCGCGGCCGCATTCACGCTTGTCCGAAAAGGGAGACGTCGTCCATCGATCCATATGGAGACTGCCTTGATGTGGATCAAGCTTTAACGGAATGGACCGTCGGCAACCGACCAGGCTTGGTCGGCCGCCTGACGGCCTCATCAAGAACACAGCCGCCTGCGCCGCCTCAGCGGCACCGGCCTGCTCCTCGGTGCCTTTCGGACTCGCAGCCATGTCGCCGAGGGCGATACGAACATCGCCTATCCAACTCGATTCCTGCGGCTCAATGAATGGTAACCGTCAGCGCCTTTGCAAATGCGGCCAGCCGTTCGACATGGCCTGCCGACAAGGCCTCCCGCTGGGTGATGGCGCAGACGGCCCGCGGCTTCTTGCCGGCGATGGCCGTCATCTGTGCGAAGGCGCTTTCGCTGCCTTTGCCTCCAAGGGTGCAGAAGAATGCGACCTCGGGCAGTTGCCCGGCGGTCGCCATCAAATACGCGCGAACCGGGGAACTGAGCGACCAGCCCCAGACCGGCGTTCCGACGACGACCAGATCGTAGGACGAGACGTCGTGTTTTTTCGGAGCAATGACCGATGGCAGCTTGCGCCTCGCTTCCAGCAGCGACCGCATGTAGCCGAAAAAGCCGCTCCGGGATCTCGGCTCGGCGATTTCCTCAAGGTCGCATCTGAGCGTCCCGGCCAGAGCCTGGGCGACTCCGCGTGTCGTTCCCGACCGCGAATAGAAAACGACAAGCGTTCTTGGAGTGGTCATTTGAAAAGCCTCGTATGGGTCGTGCAATACGATGCGGTCCATGCCCCTGGGGCGGCAGGGGACCGCCATAGCCCGCCCGATGAAAGTCATTGATGGCCTGCCGGAACCCTGTTGCGCCGCTGGAATCGCCGGCGCCTTCGGCAACTCCGGCCTGGTCGGCCGCAATATCGCAAGCGGTCCAATGGTGCCATTTGCCGCCCGGCGCATCCGGGTCGTCACAGAGCAGCGCGAGACTTCGCGTTGTCGGCGGTACGCCGCGCCAATGCAGCGGCGGGAGAGATCTTCTCCATCGCAGCTGAAACGGCGGGGAATCGCCGAGCCGGTCGAAAACCCTTCCGAACTCAGTTGCATCGACCGGCCCCCTCGAGAATCGAGACTGTCTCAATCCTGCGGCGGTTTGATTGATCCGGATCAAGGCCGCCTCGCGGTCCGCTGCGCGTCGCGGGCGGCGAGTCCCTTGGGAAGTAAGATGTTTCTGGACGGCCCCGGCCGTTTGACCTGACGCAAGGTTGGAGTGATGTCCCTGATTACGATGAGATCAAATCATCGCTTATTGAGGAGGCCGGTCATGAATGAATTGAAACTGCGTGACGACATTCTGGACGAGCTTGCCTATGAGCCGATCGTCGATCCGACCCATATCGGCGTGGCCGTGGATCAGGACGTTGTGACGCTGACCGGACATGTCGCCAGCTTCGCGCAGAAACTGGCGGCGCTGTCCGCGGTGCGCCGGGTGAAAGGCGTGCACGGCATCGCGGACGAGATCGAAGTCCGCTACGCCTCGGATGAAAAGACGTCCGACGACGAGATCGCCAGCCGCGCCATCAACGTGCTGTCCTGGGACAGCGTGGTTCCCGGCAATGCAATCCAGGTCACGGTGCGGGACGGGCTGGTGACTTTGACCGGAAAGGTCAACTGGTACTACCAAAAGAGCAGCGCCGAGCGCGACGTCCGGGGGCTGTCGGGGGTGCGCAGCGTCGTCAACAACATCGAGATCGAGCCGCACGCCAAGGCCGACAACGTAAAACGGAAGATCGAGGCGGCGCTGAAGCGGCACGCCGAGATCGAAGCCAAGGACATCCGTGTCACCGTCCGGGATGACGATGAGGTGCTGCTTGAAGGCAAGGTTCGGAACTGGGACGAAAAGTTCGCGGTCGAGAACGCTGCGTGGTCGGCCCCCGGGGTGAAGAACGTCAGGGACCGGCTGACGATAGCATCCTAGCGGCTGCCTCGACCACGGCGACAGTCAGTCTGAAAACCGAACGACAATCAGGTGTTGCGGGCCAGGCGGTCCGCCCATCGCAGCCCGGAGAACTCATGGATCTCAAAATCCCGCATGACGCGTTGGTATTCGTCGGCGATGGCCGAAGGGCCCTGTTTCTGCGGAACCATGGCGACGCGAAATTTCCGAATCTGAGGACCGAGCACGTCTTCGTCGACGAAAATCCGCCCAGCCATGAGCAGGGCACCGAGCGGCCGGGCCGTCTCGGCAAGGGGTTCGGGACGGGCGGCCGGAGCGCCGTCGAACCAACCGATTGGCACGAACTCGAAGAGCATCACTTCGTTCGCATGGTCGCCGCAGCCATGGAACGGCTCATCCGCGCCAGCAAGGTGAAGGAGCTGGTTGTCGTGGCCCCGCCGCGCACCCTTGCAGAGTTGCGGCTTGCATTTCACCCGGACGTGAAATCCTGCATCGTTGCGGAGTTAAACAAGGATTTGACCAAGCATCCGATCTTCGAAATCGAGAAGCACCTCACGGGTGGCGTCGCCCCGCGCTGATCCGCTGGCGCGTCATTTCCGACAAATCGTCGACAATGCCGAGGGGCTGTTCCCGACCGTCGATCATTTGCAGGGCTGAACGATTTCAGTAGCCGGGATGAAGATCGGGTCCGGGTGATACGACACTCCGTTCCAGCCGCGCTTCAGCAGCGCCTGACGCACCCGGTATGGATAGCTGAACCACATGAAGAGCGTGGCGCCTTCGCTGTAGCCGCCGGGGTAGGACGCGGAGTGAAAGGCGAACATCCCGCCGTCGGTCGCGCAAACCTGCAGTCTGCTCTGGCCGAGCAGAAGCGTGCAGGCCGAAGCGCACAGGCCGTCGACGACGACGCGGTCGCCGTCACGCGCCCACTGGGCGAATTCATCCGTGTGTTCCAAAAGCAGTCCGCCGAGATCCCTGGTGACGTAATGCACGCTCTGGTCCGCCGCGGCGGCGGTTGCGAACATCGCGAGCACAGCCGTGATGGCGGAGATGAGCCTGATGCGTAGTCTCCGTGTGATATTGAAGAAGGCAGCCGGTTCTGTCGCTCGGCATCCGCCGACAGTGAGCGCGGACCCGTGGCGTTGCGATTTGAGAAAGGCGCTCCGTAGGAGCGTCTGCGCCGACTTTACTCTTCGGGCCCCCTGAAAAGCTCGCCCTGATCTGAATCAATTCCGGCTGGTCGGGTCGTGCGACATTTTGCGACATGCCCGTGCAGAATGCGGAAATCGCTGCCATGTTCGACCAGGCCGCCGAATGTTCGCGCCGTCGGCACCGGCCAGGTCGCAAAATCATTGCCGTCGACAACGAGCTGCATGACCTGCTGCGAAAGCCGGATCCGGACGGCGACGCTTGCGCACGCGCGATCAATCGCCGAACCTGTGAGCAGTACGCAGCCAGCCAGCAGCGCAATAAATCGGATCCGGACATTTCCGAACCAAGCACGCCGCCGGCTCGGGCAGAATTGCATTGACTCCCTCATGATCTACCCGGTACGCGGGCCGCAGCGCGAGACTTCCTGATAGACTGCAATCCGGCGCGATGCGCGAGATAGATCAAGGTGACGCGAGGTCCCGCATTCCGCTGCGCGTGGCGAACATGAACAGACTGATGGTCCTGCCACGCCGCGACGCCACGGTCGCCTGCAGCAGCGAGTTTGCCGAAGTGTTGCTGACGTCGAACGGGCCTGGAGCGCTGCTTTGTGGCGCGAAACCAGCTTTTCAGGAGGAAAGCGCCGGATCGCTAGGTCGGCAAACGCGCGCGGTGCAGGAACGATTGCCGTTCCAATTCAAGCAGCCGCGCATCGGTCATTTCATCGCGCCTGGCCGCATCCGTGAGCTTGCGAGCGGCGGGAATAATCGCCCGGACGATATCGGCGCGGGCGATAATGCCGACCAGCTTGTTGCCGCGCATGACAGGCAGCCTCTTGATATCGTTTTCTCCGATCAGACGCCCGGCTTCCTCGAGCGGAGCTGTCTCGCTGACGGTCACGGGATTGGGGGTCATCACGTCGCGGACCTTGCGCTGCTGGAATCGCGCGGACTGGTCTGTCCAGTTCACCCGCCCTATCATCATGCGGAGCCAATGCGACTGTTCCAACGGCGCGTGGCCGTTTCCGCCGCGCAGCAGATCGTGTTCGCTGATGATGCCGACGACCCGGTCGCCGTCGGTGACGACCGGCAGACCGCTGATGTTGTGGTCCAGCATCAGCCGGGCTGCGTCCAGGATCGAGGTCTCCGGCGTGACCGTCACGACCTCGCACGTCATAAAGTCCCTTACCTTCACGGCTGATCTCCCGGCACTTGCGAGGCCTGAACATCCATTGCCGCCGCGGCGTGTTGCGGCGACGCGGATCCGATCCGGTCGACATCGTCGAGAGCCTGCAGCAGGGTCGCGACCCGATAGGCCGAGGAGCGCCAGTCGGCCAGCCGCTGGTAGTTGTCGACCACCCAGTTGAATGCGCCCTGCACCATCACGAAGGCCGCCGCCGCTTGCGTGAGTTCGCCGAGCGTCAAGCTTCCGGCAAGAAACTTCGGCGCGCAGAGTATCCACGCAAATACCGGCGCCAGCAAGACATCGGTCTGCGACACCATCGTCGTTCCCATCAGCTGCCGGCACAACTGGCGCCAGCGCAGCAGCACCTCACGCAGGGCGAGGCCGAGGCTGCGGTCGTCGTCCGAATTGGCCGCGGCCGACGGCGTTGCTTCGCCGATCTCGCGGATATGGTTGGCGGCCGCCCGCAGCTCGGCCTCGGCCTGGTTTTCCGCCTGGATCACTGAAGTCAAATTGCGGCCGACCGCAATCATTGCGGCCGTGAACGCCGTGGAGTATGCGACGACACCGACCACGAGGTAGGCCGGCACGGTCACTTCGTATCCGGAAACATCGAGAGCGAGGCTGCCGCCCACCGACCAGAGAACATCGATGAACACGATCGCCGTCAGGGCGGACGACAGCAACCCGGCTGCCAGGTCGATGGGCGCATCGGTCGCAATGCGCGCGTCGAACGAAATGCGGTATTCGGCGTTCTGGTATTCTCCGCTGACGAATTTGAGCCGCCGGTATCGGTCCTTGGTGAGCCAGAAGCGGATGATATCGTTGGTCAGCCATTGGCGCCATTTGCGCTGCATCGTCATGCGCGCCCACACCGACGCGACAGCGAGTACAATGCTGCCGCAGGCAAGCGGCATGAAAATGAGGGCTTGGTTCCACAGCGAAGCCCCGTCGTGGCGCTCCAGGGCGTTGAAGAAGTCGCGATTCCAGTAATTCAGCAGGTATTGCATGGCAAGTTGCGCGATCACGATCGCGACCAGCGCTATGCTCAAGGGCCAGCTCAGGCGGCCGGACCTGCCTTTCCAGAAGCCGGCTGCGCTGGACAGGAACCGAAGGAGCAGGCTTCGGCGGCCACTTTCCGGGTCCCATCCCTGCGACATGCGTGAACCGCCCCCCCATCATGTGCTCCTGCGGCCACTGCCTGCATAGCATCGACCATCCCGGCCAAGAAGGGCGGGCATACTTGCCATCACGCGGGGCCGGCGCCGAGGCCGATCCGCAGGCCATGCGCGGCGCCGCCAAGGCGGCGTCCAGCGGCCGGCGCGAATGGCTGGAGCTCTTGTATGGCCAATCCGTCGATGACGAGGATGATTTCGATCAATACCGGCCGATCTCGTTCGTCATAGACTCGCGAGATCCGCAATATCCAATATCCCATGCTCAAAGAAGGCTCGATCGATGACAGGAGATCTCCAGGACTATTCCCTTCCCGATGCGCTCGAACCAGATCTCGTTCGGGTTCTGTCATACTGGAATGGCCTGAAACGAGGCGCAAACGACATTCCTTTCTGGGACGACGTCAAGCTTTCGTTGCGGTCGCGGGTCGGGCAGGAATCGATGCTGATCGACGTCTTCGAAAATCCGCTTCGATTCCGGTTCGATCTCGCCGGAGCGGACCTGATCGGCTGGTACGGCGGAACGATCGGCGACAGCTTTCTTGACGAAATCGATCTTCACGCCCCGTTCGATGCGCTGACCCTGCAATGCAGGGCGACCGTCGAGGGCCGTGCTCCCACCTATTATTCCCACAACGGAGATGCCGGCGGCTACGCCCGGCTCCTGCTTCCTCTTTGGGGCAATGGCCGCATCGAGATGCTGCTCGGTGCCGCCGTCCGCGGCAAGGCGGCGCGGAAAACCGCAAGCTAGATCGATCGATGTGACCATGCGGTCCGGATGAACCCGACCGTCATTCCGGGCTCGCGCAACGGCGCACCCCGGAACGACAATTTTTGTTGATGGTCGTTGCCACGCATCGTTGATTCGAACCTCAGGAGACCCTGAACTGGCGAGGGTTGCGAGCAATCGGCGTGACGGTCACCTCGGAGGCAAGCCGGTAGACGTCCTCGGCCGAGCAAAGTTCTGTCCCGGGATTGAGCAGGGCGGCAGAACCGCCGGCAACCCCGTAGCGCAGGGCGGTCTCGAGGCTGCCACCGCTCACGAGACTCCATAGCATTGCCGCCAGAAAGCTGTCGCCGGCACCGGACACGCTGACCGCCCTGACCGGCAGACCGGTCGCCCGCATCGCCATATCGCGCGTCAGAAGAAGGGCGCCATCGGGCCCCATCGAGAGGGCAATGACCTCGACGCGATAATTTTCGAACAGACGCCGTCCTGCTTCGAGCAGCGCCGCTTCGTCGGCCGATCCAATCCCGGCCAGCTCCTGAAACTCGTGCAGGTTCGGCTTGATGAGATAGACGCCGGCCTCCAGGGCTGCCGTCAGGAAAGGACCGGCCGTGTCCACGATCACCTTGCTGTGCGCTTTCGCTGCCTGCACGACCCTGCGGTAAAAATCCGGCGGCACGCCGGGCGGCAGGCTGCCGCTGGCAATGACAAACGCGGGCGGCGGCGCGATCCGCTCGAGCGCCGCCAGACATGCCTGCCATTCGCCGTCGCTGAGCGGGGCGCCCGGGAACACAAGGCGAAATTGCTCGCCGGTCGCCTCGTCAAAGATCGTAAGATCCTCCCGCGTTTCGTTCGCCGTGGGGATCACGACGCTTCGCACGGCCTCGCGGCCGACGAGCCCGGCCAGCAGCTGTCCGGTGCCGCCGCCAGCCGGGTAGATGGCGACAGCGTCGATGCCGAGCCGTTTGAGAACCCGGGCGACGTTGATGCCGCCTCCGCCCGGATCGCGCTGGGCCTGCGCGCAGCGCATTTTGGCGAAAGGCACCATCCTTTTCACCGACGTCGAGACGTCGACCGCCGGGTTTATGGTGAGGGTGACGATTTGGGCCGCCCGGACTTCAGCCAATGTGGTCGACCTCCGCCAGGTGACGCAGGCCGTCGAATGCGGCATCGTCGTCGAGAATGAGATAGGCTGGAATCGGCTCGAGATAGCTGCGGAACCGGCCTTTTTCCTCAAAACGCGCGCGAAATTGCGAGCCGGCAAAATATTCCGGCATGTGACGCAGAACGCCGCCGGCAATGAATATGCCGCCCTTGGCACCGAACGTGAGCGCGAGGTTGCCGGCGACAGTCCCGAGCATCGCGCAAAACATGTCGATGGCCGCGCGGCTGGTCGGACAGCTGCCCTCGATTCCGGCCCGGGTAATCTCGGCGGCGCTGCGCCTTGGCAGCGTGATGTCGTCCAGCGCGGCGAGGGCGTCGTGAAGGTTTTCCAGCCCGGTGCCCGAAAGAACCCGTTCCGCCGAGACATGGCCAAGCCGCCGCCGCAGATGCGCGATGACGGCGTCCTCCCGCGGCGAGCTGCCGGCCATTGTCGAATGGCCACCCTCGCTCGGAAGCACGAGGTGGCCATCGGCATGCGGGATGCTGGCCGCGACCCCGAGCCCCGTACCGGGGCCAAGCGCCACGAGAGGCGCCCCCTCGACCGGTTGACGGCCGCCTACCCGCAGCAATTGTCCGGGCGACAGGCGGGGCAGCGCCCAGGCGACCGCTTCAAAATCATTGATCAGACGGACCATGGAAAATCCGTGGGCCGCGCACAGTTCGGCGGCATCGATGACCCAGGGATTGTTGGTAAGGGCACAGCGGCCGTCCTCGACCGCGCCGGAAACAGCAAGAATTGCCGCGCCGATGACGCCGGCCTGCGGCAAACCGCCGAGATATCGGTCGAGAGCCTCGCCAAAGCTGCCGAAGTCGCTGACCGCCAGATGGGCGATGTTGCCGACTGTTCCGTCGGCCAGCAGCGCGAAACGTGCGTTGGTGCCGCCGATGTCCGCGAGCAGCACTTTTCGTTTCGGGAAATCCGGGTTCATCGCCGATGCGCCGTGCTGATCAGATCCGCATACCAGCGGAACGATGCCTTGGGAATGCGCCGCAGCGAGGAATAGTCGACATAGGTCAGGCCGAAGCGATGGCTAAAGCCCTGCTCCCATTCGAAATTGTCCAGCAGCGACCAGATGAAATAGCCGCGGACATCGGCGCCCCCGGCCGCGGCTGAATTCATCGCCCCGATATAGCCGCGCAGGAAATCGATCCGGTCCAAGTCGTTCACGGCACCCGACTCGTCGGGCTGATCGAAACCGCCATATCCGTTTTCGAGAACGTAGATCGGCAAACGATAGTCTTGATGGACGGCCAGCAGCGTCGCGCCGAAGGCTTCGGGCTCGATCGGCCATCCGATCGCCGTCACGGGCACACCGGCCGGGTTGTCGCCGAAGGCGAAGCCCAGCATCGCATCCGGCTGCGCTTTCACGTAGACGGGGCTGTAGTGATTGAGTCCGAACCAGTCGACCGGACGGCAGATTCGCGCCAGGTCGCCCGGCTGCATGTGCGGCTCGACGGCCGGCCGCATCGGGTACGGATACTCGCCCCGACATTGCGGATCGGGGAATGCCTGGTTCCAATAGGTGCCGAGGCGCGCGGCCGCCGCCGCATCGGCGTCGCTTCCGCTGCCGGGCCGGCAGGGCTGATAGTTGTGAATACATCCGATCGAGGCGCCGGGCACCTTCGCGCGCAGCACATCGACGGCCGCGCCATGGGCAAGATTGATGTGGTGGATCATGCGGTGCAGGCCGTCTTCGCTGCTGCGATCGCGCGGGCCAAGCGAGCGGCTGAACAGGCTGAAGACCGACGGTTCGTTGATGGTGGCGAAACGCCTGACGCGATCGCGGTAGCGCGTCGCGATCAAGTCGGTGTAGTCGGCAAACCATTGCACCGACTCCCGGTTCATCCATCCGC
>Ga0302198_10006687_pt1 | contig 10328 bp, 12 predicted proteins | sample II_Bog_N2_2_FD_193521 | JGI IMG/M metagenome (GOLD analysis project Ga0302198, IMG submission 193521) | Peat permafrost microbial communities from Stordalen Mire near Abisko, Sweden - II_Bog_N2_2 | ecosystem: Environmental > Terrestrial > Soil > Wetlands > Peat | place: Sweden: Abisko... | reverse complement strand
CTTTGCTTATGTGGGAAAGCGCACAACCGGAACCCGGGCCGGGGACTTCCTGCTCACGGGGCCCGGCTGGAAGGGATCGATCCCGGTTGGTATGACCGGAATCTCGGTGCCCCATACTTCCGCTCTCGTCATCGGACGCGTCTTCGTAGATAGTGAGAGCGACCAGCCGGCCGCGTTCGCCCTGGCACAACAGCTGCAGCTCGCACCCCTTGGCAGCTGACAGCTCGCGCCTCTATCCGCCCAGGCGTTGGTCGCGTCTGCGCCGCCAACGTTCGGCCAGCCATCAGGGGAGGGCAAGCTTGAGCGCCCCGCGCACCGAGTAGCGGTGCAGCGTCACGCCCCGGTCGAACGAATGCTGCTCCAGGAGGTCCAGCTCGACGGGTTCGTCGAGTGCGTCGAAGAGTGGGCGACCCGACCCAAGGATCACGGGGTGGGTAAAAATCAGTAGTTCATCGAGCAGGTGTCGCCTCAGCAGCTGCGTGGCCAGGGAGGCTCCCCCCACGCCAATATCTCCTTCCGTCTCCCGTCGCAGAGTCTCGAGTTGGTCGATCGCGTCGTCACCGCCAATGATGCGTGTGTTGTGCTCCGCCGTTGTGCGGGTGCGCGAGACCAGCACCTTGGGGATCGACGTCCAGATCTCGCCGTACTCGCGCATGAAAGCCGGCAGCGATTCGTCGGTGCGAGCGTTCGGCCAGAAAGGGTCCATCATCTCGTAGATCGTGCGGCCCTCGACCATAATCGACAACGCCTGGGCGCGGGCGTTGAATTCCCGATGGAGCTCCTCACCCAGTCGCAACCAATCGGGGCCGGAGTCGCCACCGGGTTCTCGATCGATGAAGAGGTCGAGCGACACATTCATCCAATACACGAACCGGCCTGCCATGCGCCCTTCCCTCGCTGATCGACGACCGCCACTCGAAGAAGGCCGCTATTCAGATTCAAGAGTGGCACCGGGCAGGGCTGTTGCACGAGTGCCGGGTGGATACTTCACAGCATGACCGAACAACAAACCCCAGGTACGCCGCACCTCCGCCGGTTCAGGAGCTACTGGATCTTCAGCGCCGCCATCGCCATCGTGTGGGTGGTTGTGATCATCCTCCGCACCCGCATGGGCGGAGCCAGCACCTTTCGCGACATGCTGCTCGTTTTTGGAGGCTTCGCGATTGGCTGGGTGGCCACAACAATTGCGCGCTACGTGTATCCGCCGGCACGGCGTTGGCAGAAGTACTACGGCGGAAAGCCCTGAGCACCGGCACGCACAACTCATCGGGGATCAATCGTTCCGTTTGGGACAAATGTCTGTGGGCGCGCACGCGATCTTGTCCCAAACGGGCGAAAGCCGTAAGAGCCCCCTGTCGGATTTGAGCCGACGCGCTGCATGCTCGGCCCAGTTGCGTTCTCCTGGAGCCGAGCCGTTCGGTTCAGGCGGTCGGTTTCGGAACTGTGGGCGCTTCTCCCGTGTCGAGCGTCACCGGTTCCGCGGGCCCGAGGTCGAGGCGGAAAGGCGGGTAGGCGTCTGTCAGGAGTGCCGAATAGCTGACGACGCGGTAGGTCCATCGGTTGATTCCCATGATTAGGGCGAACAGACCTGCGCGGTATCGTCCGGTGAACAGCAGGATGACCGCCGCGATCAGGACGAGTGCGCCGAGGAGGGAGAGCGCGATTCCGCTCCCGGATCGGGATGAGAAGGATCCGATACCACCGAGGAGACTCCAGCCGCCGCCGATCAGCGCGCCGAGGACGAGATAGTGGGGGATCGCGAGCAGCCATGTTTTGACGAAGATGAGTCCGCGGGAGAGTTGCTCGGGGTACTCGACCTCGAAGTCTGCCGGGTACTCGGTTGCGGCCAGGGTGAATGGCGGGTACTGGTCTGTTGCCAGCGCCGAGTATGTATAGAACGACACACGCCAGTTCCAGCGCAGCACTCCAACCGTGAAGTTGAACAGACCTCGCGGGTATCGACCCGTGAAGAGGATCGCGAACCAGGCGATCACGGTGACGACGATTGCGGCTACCCCCAGCCCAAACAGGATGATGTAGTGCGGGATCGCGAGGAGCCATTTGACGAGCCATTGCCAGCGAGAGACAGCTGGGTCGAGCCGACCGGATAGCGCTGCCGGGTATCGGGTAACTGGACTCGAATAGTTGGCCGGGGATGTTGAGGACATTCTGTGGTGCTGCTTTCTGTTGGTGGTGTCGTGGGTGAATTGGGCTCAGAGAGTCAGGCCGGGTCAGTGTGAACGGGCTAACCGTGTGTCGAGCTCCGACTCGTATGACCCAACGGTCGCCGGGAGCGACTGGTCCCATGGTGTGGCGCTGACTCCGAGGAGGCGTTCGGTGTCGGACGCGTCGGAGATGAATGGCTGCGTGAACTGCTGGAGCAACTCGTTGGCCGCTTTGACGTCCGGTTTTATGAGTCCCATGGCGTGGAGCATCCAGGTTGGCCATGCGGCGACGTCGGCGTTCGCGTGAGTGAGTTTGTTGACTCGGTCTGCGAGTTGCTGCCGTGTGAGCGGTTCTGCGCAAGGGACGTGCCAAGCGTGACCCCATTCGCCGTCGAAGTCGGCCGCAGCGACCAGAGTGTCGACAATGTCTGGGATGTACGCCCAGCTATGGGGCTGGTCGGTCCGGCCGAACACACGCGCAGTTTTGCCGGCTATCAACGGGTTGAAGAAGTCGGGCCCCAATTGCGATGTGTTACCGGCCCCTGGCCCGAAGTAGTCACTCGCGCGAACTTCAACAGCACGAAGCTCACCACGGTTGTTCGCGGTGAGCGCCTCTTGCCACCCGTTTTTCCTGGCAAGGCCCTTGGCGTCAGTCGCTCGCAGCGGCGAGTGCTCAGTGAGGGGCATGGTGCTGCCCGCGCCATAGGCGTAAAGGTTTCCGAGCATGACGAGATCTGCGGAGCACCAGCGGGCCGCTGCGATGACTGCCTCGAACATGGGTGGCCAAAGCGTCGGCCACTTGCTGTATTCGCGAGGCCCGCTGGCCAGGAAGACGGTGTCGGAATTCTCTGCAACCCGGATCAGAGATGTCGTGTCCGAGGCATCGACCATCACAGAGGTTGCTCCGGGAACGGTGGTTCCGGATCGGCTCGCGACGATAACGTCGTCGCCCTGCTGGACGAGTTCACCGGCCAGCGCCTGGCCGATGACCCCAGCGCCGATAACGAGTCGTTGCCTTTTTGAATACGAGTGGTTCATGGGAGTGTCCTTTCGAGAGCGTTCGTGTATCGACGCGCCGGATGCTGGCGTCTATGCGCCCGGCGTCGGGGTGAAGTGAGGGTGGAAGCCGTGTGCTTCGCAGGCCTGGATGGGCTTGTGAACGACGAGCGCTCGCTGGGAAAGGGTGCGGTAGTTGAAGGTCATGCCCCAGATGGTGAAGCTGATCATGCCCGTGTCGCAGTTGAGGTTCGTGTTGATCACGATGCCTGGGCGGCTGAAGCCGACCGGGGTGACGTCGCCGGAGTTCCAGTTGATGGGTGTGCCGGTGTAGTCGGTGTAGGGGGCCGTGTAGCCGCCGCGGGTGTGGTCGAAGTTGGAGATGTCGTATGCGCCGCCGACGATCGTGAAGACGACGGATGCGGCTCCGATGACGGCGAAGGTTCGGACTGTGCCGCGGCGGAAGCTGCGCCAGGCGCGTCGTGACTTCGGCGCGGTCGGGCCGGCGGGTGTTGTTTCGATTGATGCGTCGTTCATAGAATGGCTCATTTCAGTTATGCCGTGCCCTTTTGGGCATGGCGGTGCGGAGGTGCGTCGGAGCGGCGAGTGAGGAAAATCCGGATGAACCGGGACTCGCCCCGGACGACTGCGGGAGTAGTGTTCAGGCAATCTCACGACCACCCAGCGGGCGATGCTCACACCGTGGTTCGTGATGTTGATCACATTACGGATTTTGCGCAGAAGCGCTCTGGACCAATCGTCGTTCGGGAAAGTGGGCCACTTCGTGAGTGTCGACCTGCATCTGGAGGTGGCCGCCGTACCGCCCGGGCCGCGACGCGTCGAGCACGCTTTGCGGCAGGCGATCATCGACGGTCGGCTGGCCCCCGGCGACCGGATGCCCTCAACCCGTGCGTTCGCGCTTGATATCGGCGTCGCGAGGAACACGGTGCTCGACGCGTATGAGCAGCTCACTGCGGAGGGTTACCTCACAACACGACCGGGATCGGGAACGTTCGTTTCTACAGCACAGGAGCTCGGCGTCTCGGCCCGAATCCGAACCGCGAAGCCGGCCCCGGTTCGCAAGGTGCTGGACCTTCGCCCGGGGACACGGGATCTTTCACTGTTCCCCAGGGCGGCGTGGCTGCGTGCGACCCGAACCGTGCTGGACCGTACGCCCGATGCCGCATTCAGTTCCGCGGACCCTCGCGGCACGCTTGCCATTCGTGAGAGCATCGCCAACTATTTGGCTCGAGCTCGAGGGGTGATGACTGACCCCGATCATGTGGTCATCTGCGGGGGTTATCGGCAGGTCATCACCCTCCTGGGTACGGCTCTGACCCAATTCACCGACACCATTGCGATCGAAGATCCGGCACTCGCCAGCGCGACGCAACTCTGGAACAGGGCGGGCTTAGCCACGGACCCGATCCCCGTGGACGGTAAAGGAATGCAAGTCGCAGAACTCTGGAACAGCAAGGCTGGCGCAGCCCTCTTCACCCCCCGATTCCACTACCCGACAGGCGCGGTCCTGAGCGACGATCGGCGTACTGAAGCGGTGCGGTGGGCGCGAGAGACCGGTGGCTACATCCTGGAGCACGAATTCGACGGCGAGCTTCGCTATGACACCACATCGCTTTCGACCATGAGAGCACTCGACCCTGATCGGATTGTTTACTCGGAGTCAGTCACGAAGACGCTTACGCCTGGAATCAGGCTCGGGTGGATCGTGCTGCCCGATCCTCTCCTCGAGCCTGTCGTCGCGGTCAAGGAAGCCCTCGACCTCCATAGTTCCGCTGTGGAGCAACTCACTTTCGCCCAGCTCATCGACAGCAACGAATTCGACCGGCAGATCCGCAAGACCCGTCGCGACTACAGCGACCGTCGCGAACGAGTCGCGGAAACCGCGGGCCTACCATCCCGGCAGGCATTCGTGCCGGTCATCGCGGCGGGACTCAACTGCGTCATCCGACTACCAGACGGAACCGACGAGGAAGCATTCGTCGGCGAATGCGCAGCAGCAGGTCTCCTCGTGGATCCGTTGGGCGCCTACCAAGTTTCAGAACATGGCCCCGCCGTTGTCGTGAGTTTTGGGACTCCAAGCACGGCTGATTTCGAAAGCTGCATCACGCTTTTGCTCGAGATGCTGCGTGCCGTCGGGTAAATTCCGTCATTGGGACGCGATTTGTCCGCGGGATTCTCTCAATACTTAGTGGCGGATGGCGCAGCCCGTGCTCCCATGACCGGTAACCGCCCTCGTCCAGGCGGCCGAGTAGCTGCAGCCATCCGTTCAGGGTGTCGTCAAGGCTTGCAACTGGTCATGCACCCGCGCCTGAGTTGACTCTTGTTGTCGCCGCGAGCCCGGATGCACGGCAACGAGCGACACCTCACGTTGCGGTTTCTCCCGCCGCGACGCCTAGTCGTTCCGATGCTGCGCTGCGGAGTGCAAGTCGAATTGCAGCGCTCGCCGAACAACCAACCATGCTCGCTACGCTGTCACAACGATCGCATCTTCCCTATGGGCGTCAGAAGAGTTGAGAGACGAGGACATGTCGGGCATCCGATTGGTGTGAAGAGGGCCAGAGCACTCCGAAAAGCGCGACTCACGCGAGCTGACGGCGTATTTCGACTGACCATATTCGTCATTGTTTTCTTGATCGTGAAGCTGTTGGGGAACCTCCCAGGCCTCAACTTTCAGGGCGAAGCCGGGATCGTCATCGTCCTTTTGCTGGTCGTGGAGGGCACGATGTTCGTGCTCGGCACGGTGAACCTGTTTCGTGGAATATGGGGACTTTCGCGGCTCAAGGCTGACATGAGGCGGGAGTTTCGGCGGGCTGGGCGAATGGCTAAAGGTTCGCCTGATTTGCGCTCCCCGGCCCGATTTTTGGAGTGGTCGACCGGGGCCAAACGACCTGGACCAGACCGGTCGGAAACGTAATGCTGGCCGCGGAAGGAAGTGGCTCGGCGAATGACCACATGGCGCGCCAGGCTCTCATCAACCAAACAGAAAACGATGCCGGATGAAACAGGCGGACAAGTCACACAGCGGGCTAATGTTGCCTCAACTAGGAGGCGACCGGCAATGAGGGATTGGTTCGCAGGCCTCTCGTGGCCAGGCGTTTTTCTTTATTTCGCCTTGGCGTTCGGTCTCGGCTGCTGGATTACCGGAATTGGTAGCGGCCAGCCGGCTTCGGCCGTGGGCCTCATTCCGTCGCTACTTGGCGGAGTCTTGTTCTCTGCGCTGATGACACCCTTCACGATGTTGCGGCGTCGTCGGGCAAACCCGACGGGTCGAGTTGCCGTGCCGCTCGGCGTCGCCCTTCGCGAGGGCAAGCTTCCTGGGTTGATCAACCCGGACATCTGGCTCGTCGCCCTGAAGACGCGTGCCGCGGCCGACAGAAGTCTGCGTCGGATCTGTATCGTCCTGTTGGTTCTTGCTGCGATTCTCCCGCTGTTCAGCATCGGCAACCGCAACTGGGTCGGCTCGGTGATCCTCGCGGCATTGCTGATCGCCGTAAGCATCTTGAGAATAGCTACGGCACAGATGGAGCTGCCAAGGATTGCAAAACTCGAGGCGGACATTCGTACGACCTACGGGATCGCTCCAGACCCGGAGCCCGAACGTCTAACGTCGTGAGCGGATGGACGAGTCGCTGCGACAGCCCTAGCCGAGTCGCAGTTGCCAATAGCGCGATTACTGGGCGAGATTTGCAATTTCGCTCTCGAGCTGGGTCCAAGATTTGGCCAGGGTTGTCGACTCGTCACAAAGCGAACTGAGCCAAAACGCGCTCTCTAGCAGCCCTGCTGCTGGCCAAACCTCAGCCAGCAGATGGTCACGGAGGTCATTCCCCGCAGGCTCGAGCGCGCCCGGATCCAGCGGGAGTCCGCGACACAGCGATAATTCGATCGAGCGCCCACCCAGCCCCACCGCCGGTCTTTGGCGTCGTGCCTCGAAACTCGACCCTCACCGATGTCCAAGCAACTATCGCGGTATTCGCTAATACCTGATGGTGAGAATCGCTGCCGCCGTTGTTAACTACGGCTCTGCCGCGATCTGCGAGATCCTGTCGAACTCGTCCTGTGTGAGAACGATGGATTCGGCGGCGAGGTTCGCCTTCAGGTGGATGAGTGAGGTCGTTCCGGGAATGGGTACGGACCGCGGCGATCGTTGTAATTGCCACGCGAGGGCGATCTGGGGAGCGGTCGCCTCGTGTGTCTGCGCGATAGGGGATATTACTCCTCGCGCCACTTCAGCGAGTGGGCCGTCCGTGATGGTGATTGGGTGCCACGGAGAGAATGCGAGGTCGCCCTCTTCCGCTGCCGCAAGCAGGCCTGCGCCGGTTCGCATCGTGACGTTGTAAAGCGCGGTGACGGCAGCGATTGGAACGATTTCCTGTGCGATTCGAAGTTGCTCAAGGCTGATGTTCGACAGGCCAATATTCCTGATTACACCTTTCGCTTTGAGGTCGGCGAGGGCGCCGACCTGGTCTTCGAACGGTGCATCGGTCGCATGTCCGCTGTGCAGGTAATAGAGGTCGATCGCTTCCACGCCAAGACGGTGCGCGCTCATTTGCGCACTCTGTCGCAGGTAGTTGACATTTCCGACGGCGCCGAGGGTCTCGTACTCGAACCCTCCTCGCACGAACCCACCCTTGGTCGCGATGACGAGCCCATCGGGGTACGGATGGAGCGCTTCACGTATCAGCAGCTCGTTAAAGTGGGGGCCGTACACGTCGGCCGTGTCGATGAAGTTGATTCCTGCTTCGACCGCGGCTCGCAGCAGAGCAATGCCCTGGTCCCGGTGCGGATACTCGCCCCACACCTGATCACCGGTTAGCTTCATCGCGCCATACCCGACTCGGTGTACCACGATCCCATCACCAAAGGTGATGGTGGTCTTGAGCGGCGGGAGTTCGGTCATCGTTGTTATCCCCTTAGTGACGCATCGCTGGGCGACGAGGCCAGGTCGGTAGTGCCCTCGTGGGAAACGAGCGGCACCACTGAAGCGCTCCGTCGGAACGAGAAGACGATGAGGCTTACACCAGCGATGAGCTGGAACGCCATGATCGGATACACCGACCCACGCTCCAGAATTCCTGGGTGTGCGGTCAGCACGGAGCCACCGAGCAAGAGGCATGCTGTCCCCACGGATCCGAGAACTATGGCAACGACGCCGACGATCTTCCGAACCCCGAGAACCCTGCGGAACGCCCCGACGAAAATCAGGAGAACGTTTCCTCCGCCGATCGCCATCAGCGCCCCGACAGCATGGTAGGCGGACAGGCCATGCTCTGCGGAGAACTTGGACCCGTGAAACGAGCCGACCAGAACGATTCCGACGGCGTAGACGATCACCAACGCGAAGAGGATCTTCGCCTTCACTCCTGCACGCAAGCGCAGGAGTGAAGCCACGGCAACGAACACGAGCACGCCGTTCACGATGAAGCCCGCATTCATGATCCAAGCCGCTGGCGAGTTGATGACGTGGTTAAGGAAAAACTCGCTTGGCCCGGGCACGCCAAGGTCGCTGATGTAGTCGTTGGCGTAGCTGTACGGCGGGTGGGTCCACGCCAGGGCACTAGTCAATTCGGCGAGCAAATAGAGGATCGCCGCCGCGATGAGAGTGACGCCTGCTGATCGACTGAAGCGGGTTCTGATATTCATTTCGCTGATTCCTCCGTGACAACGCTGTCCGTGTGTTCGCTGTTTGCACAATTCACCTCAGATAGTTTTCCGGAGGCAGACTCCATATTAGCGGAGGCTGCCTACGTTTACCACCCCTGCCGCGATTATGATTGGACACGGTAGGCTCCCGCGCAGAGCTGTGGGCAACCGATCTCGTAAGGGGAGAGACTGTGACGATCGCGGATTTGGTGAAGCAACGGCGCCCGCATCGTGTGGATGCCCAGCGAAACTACGACGCCCTCGTTGCCGCAGCGAGAGAGGCATTCACCGAACAGGGCATCAACGCGTCCCTTGAGGATGTCGCGCGCAGAGCCGGAGTGGGGGTCGCCACCCTCTACCGAAACTTTCCCACCCGTGAAGAGCTCATTGAAACCGTCTACGTTGAAGAAGTGATGTCCGTCTGTCGGTACGGGGACGACCTCGCCGGACTCGACCCTTGGGATGCCCTGGTCGCGTGGCTTCACCGGTTTGCACGATATGTCGGGACTAAACAAGCCCTGATTGACGGACTAAACCGGGAATCCCCGGCATTCGAACCGTGTAGGGACGCACTCTACGGATCCGGCGGTCCTTTGCTTCGGGGGGCACAAGCATCCGGCGAAGCGCGAAATGACGTAGACATCGATGACGTCATGCGGTTCTTCATCGGAATATCCGCCGTCAACCTCGCCGAGGAATCACAACAATCCAGGCTGTTCGCCATGGGGATCGACGGACTCCGTCACCAATCCGCCTAGGCGAAGGCACTGTGGCGAGAACGTCGATATTCGCAGGAATCGGCGCAAATCTGGCCGGCCAAGAGCGGCACCGTACGATCAGGTCCGGAGAGACCACCTTTCTCCGGACCCGATGCTTGTCACGCTGTTGCGACGCCTACGCCCACGTCAGCGTGTTCGATACCGCGATGAGGGTGACCGTCGCCGCCATGATGAACCCACCGATGTAGGGGTTGTCGGTCGCCCGGTAGATCTTCCGGGTGATGATCGCCGCCACCGGCAGGATGACGATGACCGGGAACAGCCAGATCGAGAAGATCCCGCCGAACCCGGGCGCCAGGTCGCCGGTGATGAAGAAGTGCGTGTACTGGTAGGCGACGAGCACGGCCGTGTTCCCCCACTCCTTTCCGAAGAGTGTCGGATTCGAACCGACGACTTTCGTTTTACAAGATCAAAAAGAGGCCCGAATTGGCGCGGATGGTTTCGCTTAATAGCTGATCAAAGGCTTATTAGAGATCAAAGTGATTTCATTCGATCGATCTCGATCAGCTGGGGTTGTGGGCAAAAAGCGGGAACTTTCAAGGCCGGTCGCCTCTCGAGCACAAAGAACTCTACGCTCGCTCCCTCTCTCCGTTCTGAACTGAGCCATGACGCTCAACGACACATCCCTGCATGGCCGCGAACGCGCGGCTAGCATCGAAGCGCAGGGAAGTTTGAGGCAGTACTTTCATGACACTCACGTCAGTTTCGCAAACACCGGTAGGTTTCT
>Ga0302198_10006681_pt1 | contig 10334 bp, 8 predicted proteins | sample II_Bog_N2_2_FD_193521 | JGI IMG/M metagenome (GOLD analysis project Ga0302198, IMG submission 193521) | Peat permafrost microbial communities from Stordalen Mire near Abisko, Sweden - II_Bog_N2_2 | ecosystem: Environmental > Terrestrial > Soil > Wetlands > Peat | place: Sweden: Abisko, Stordalen... | reverse complement strand
CAGGATCGCGACCGGGCCGGCCCAGACGATCAGGGTGAAGGGCAGCCCTGCACCCAGCAGGACTATTCCCGTCTTGATGAAAAACTCGACCCTCAGGCCCGAGTTCAGCCACTCGGGGAGGGGCAGGAGATTCGAGACGAGCAGGCCGAGCACGAGAGCCACCAGCGGAGGCTCAAGGTTGTAGCGTTGGGCCTGCGCCCAGCTTCCGGCGGCATAGATCGCAACCGAGACCAGGAACACCAGGATGAACGCCGGAATGAAGCTCTTTGCCTTGTAGCCGATGAAGGATGCGGCGACGGTGAAGACCACAAGGAAGAGGCCGAGCAGTGCGGCGTAGCGTGGCGCAGCGGCGGAAAGTTGTGCGGTGAGTTGGGAGAACGTCGTCCATTTTGCAGGAGCCACCGCTATCCAAGCCAGGCTGGACCCGGCGGAGAACAGGGCGTAGCCGGCAACGACCAGTCCGAGGCCGAGCCAGACCGCCCACCAATCCTCTTTTCGCCACAGCTCATGCCAGGCAGGGTGCTGTGGTTGTGTTGCGTCGCCTCCAGTGGAGGGTGTGCCTGTCGTCGCGATGTTTTCGCTCATGATGTTGTGTTGTCCAGGGGTTAAGCAGGTTGGAAAAATCCGGCTCAGGCGAGGCCGCGGGCCTTGAGCAGGCGCCGGGAGTTGTCCACGTAGATCTTCTGGCGGGCGTCCGTATCGAGCACCTTGTCCAGGGCGGCCACGGACGGTGCGAGCCGGTCGGTCGACGTCCCGCCTCCCACGCCGTAGTCGGTGCCGAAAAGTATCCGGTCGGCCCCAATCTTGGACGCGGCCAGGGCGACCCAGTCCGGGTTGCTTGCGGAGTAGGGCCCGGGTTCAAGGTAGATGCGCCGCAGGCGGGCGAGAGGGTCCTTAACTCCGCCGGCGCGTCCCGCCGAGGCGATGATCGAGTCGATCGTGTACGGCAGGTAGCCGCCGAGCATGATGACCTGCACCGTGACGTCGGGATACGGGTCCAGGAAATCGGTGAGGCCGAGCGTGATCGCGCCGTTGATGAGGTGGGTGTTGCTGACGACTCCCCACCGGACCGACTTTGTATCGGTGGGCAGAATCAGCGGAGGCTGACCGGGCAGGGTTGGGCTTGCGGGCGCCCGGTGCACAAACACATGGCTCCCGAATTTCTGGGCGGCTGCAAAGAGGGGAGCCTGCGTCCGGGCGCTCTCGAGTGAAGTGTAGGCGTTGAGAGGCACCGCGGCGCCGATGAAGCCAAGTTCCTGGTGCGCGCGGGCGAGTTCCTGCGCGGCCCAGACCGGGTCCCCGGAGGGAAGTGCCGCCACTCCGAGGAAACGGCCCGGGTGCTGGCGGAGGATTTCGGCGAGCTCGTCGTTGAGGCCGCGGTAAAATACCCTCAGCTCCTCGGTGGGAATGGTGGCGTCGTAACCGATGGCGACGGTATAGCTGAGCAGCTGGCGCTGGACGCCTGCGGCGTCCAGATGCTTGATCCGGGTCGCAATGTCGGAGGGCGCCGTCTTCGAGGCCCCGTGGACGGCGCTGGAGACGGTGGTCACGTTCTCGAAGAGGGCCTGGCCGTCCGGGCCAAAGGTCACGCGGGGAGCCTTGGTGCGGCCCGCCAGGAACTTGAGCTCGCCGGGCGTGATCACATGGCTGTGCCAGTCGACCGGGATCGACAGGGGACCGGGTTTTGCGGAAGGAACAGGCTTTGGATCGTCGGCCCGTAGGGCCGGGAGGGTCGCTGCTGCGGCAAGGCCGAGCGCGGTGTTTCGGATAAAATCGCGGCGTGAATTCATGGATGATTTCGATCTTAAGGCGCTCGAAACCGTCGCGGTAGCGGTGGGCGTCGGCTGATTCGCAGGGCTTGTTCGCCAGTGAGGCGATTCGATTTTCGATACCCAACTAAAATAGTATGGATGTCAAGCGATTGTCAGGGCTGTCAAGTGCCAACTCCGCAAAAAATATGTGCATTACTAATTGGATAAAAGCATATTATGATTTATGTGGTCGCCTATAAAGTTTAGGAAATACGGTTATTAGAGGCCTCAAACATCGTATAAGTAAACGCTACTGATTTAATCTATATTAAATAAATAGACTTGACCCGACTTCGGCGCCTTCCCATCAAGGCGGCGCTTAGATCGAAATCCACGACGACCAGTCAACTGGAGCAGTGCGCAGTTCGCGTTAGCCGTTTGCTCCAGACCACAACCTGACTTCGTCGTAGATGAATTCCCTTCTTCAAGACTTTCCCGCTGCCACCGACCGCGCTCCGTCCAGTCGTCCAACCGGGCCGGGAGCCGCTCGTGGGGCGGAATCCGCGCGACAGGCCGGAGATCATAGCGTTGCAAGGATCCTGGCCGCCGTGCTCACGACCTCCGCCGGCGCGCACCTCCTGCTGGTCGGTTTCCTCGGCAGGGGACTTCCGGCGGAACTTCCGCGTCCGCGCCCGCTGCCCGCCGCCCCCCCGGTCGTCAGGGTGATTGAAAACGTGGCGCTTGAGGCACCTCCTCCTCCTCCTCCTCCCAAGGCCCCGCGCGAGATCCTTCAGGAGGCTCCTCCGCCCGAGCCGGACCTGCCGTCCCTGGATCCGGTGGCGGCGATCGCCGCGATACCGGCCACCGTCAAGGTCGACTTTGCCGTCCTGGCGACAGGCCCTGTCGTACTCGTGAATTCCATCGGCGACGCCTCCGGCGGCCGACAGGCGCCCCTTCCCGATGAGCCCCTTTCTGTGGACGGGCCGGGCGCCGGGGGGCAGCTCCTCTCGCCGCCTCCCTCCTATCCGGCCGACGCCAAGCTCCACCATCACACCGGCACGGTCCTGGTGGAATTCAGGACCAACCCCACCGGGGAGATCCTCGGGGCCCGGGTGCTCAGGAGCTCAGGCCACTATTCGCTCGACCGCGACGCCCTCCAGAAGACCCGCGAAAGCCGCTTCACCGGCAAGGCGGGCTACTACTTCAAAGCCTATGAATATGAACTTCACTGACATTCCGCTCCGCCTCCCGCTGGGCAATATCCTCGTGGACACCTTCCTGCACGGGGGCGTCCTCATGTGGCCGCTCTTCGGCCTGTCGCTGGTCACGCTCGCGATCATCATCGAGCGCACCGTGTGGTGGTCGAGGGAGCGGCGTAACCGGGACACAAAGCGGTTGAACCGGATCTACCTTGCGCTGGCGCACGGCGACCAGGCCGGCGCCATCCAGCTCGCCCACGGCTCCTCCGACCCGCGCATCCGGGTGGTCGCGCACGGGCTGGAGCACTCCGAGATCGACATCGTGGTCGCGATGCAGGTGACGCTGGCCGAGGAAACCAAGCTCGGCCGGAGGTTCCTCGACGTGCTGGACACGGCGATCACGCTGGCGCCCCTCCTGGGCCTCCTCGGGACCGTGACGGGAATCATGCGCTCCTTCCACTTCGTGGGAGGGGACCAGGAGCTGGCCGCCTCCAAGGTGAGCGGCGGCATAGGCGAGGCCCTGATCGCGACCGCCTTCGGACTTGGGATAGCGATCACCACCCTCATCCCCTTCAACGCCTTCGGCAGCCGCGCCGATGAGCTCCGCAACGAGCTCGAGACCGTGATCGGCAACGTCCGACTCGTGGTCGAGAAGGCCCGCCGCAACGCGAGGAGCGGCGTCCTCTCCGCCGTATCCACGGAAGAGTGACGAAGGCGGAGGACTTCCCATGCAAAGAAGCGCAAACGGCGGACGCAAGCGGGCCCGGATCGAGATCATACCGCTGATCGACATCATGTTCTTCCTGCTGGCCTCGTTCATGCTCGTGAGCCTGAACCTCGCCAGCGCGAAGAGCGTCCGGGTGAACCTTCCCGTCGCCCAGACAGGGGATCCCGAGAACAAGCCGAACACGACCTCCATCTCCGTCGACTCCGCGGGCGGGATCTACATCGACAAGCGGCCGGTCGGGCGCAACGAGCTCCAGTCGGAGCTCGTGCGGCGGCGGGCGCTCACCCCGAACCTGCGGGTCCTGATCTCGGGCGACGCGAACGCGCGCCACGGCTCCATGGTCACCGTCCTCGACCGCGTCCGGGCCGCGGGAATCCAGGCCGTGGCCTTCGAGACCAAGCCGGCCTCCGAGCCCTGAAGCGCCATGGAAAAGGTCCTCAACAGGCTCAACATCGTGCTGATCGTGCTGGTCGGGGGCCTCGTCCTCTACCAGTGGGCCGCGGAGAGCCGGGCCGACGCCGAGATCGTCAGGCTGCGCCTGGATGTGCGCAAGGCCGACGAGCGGTATGCCGTGCAAAAGGAGGCCCTGGCGAGGGCCAACGAGGACCTCGGGGACTTCAAGTCGGTTGTTGCGGGCTTAAAGGCCAAGTCCGACGACGCCGACGCGCAGATTCGCAAGCAGCGGGCGAGCCTCTTCACGCTGGAGAAGGCGTCCGGCGAGTCCGCAAGGGAGACCGAGGGCCTGAGGCGCTCACTCTCGGCCTTCAAGGAGGCCCTCGCGGGCCGCGATGCCGACATCCGGACTCTCCTCGAGCAGCGAAAGCGGCTTGTCGACACCGCCTCCGACACCGCCAAGAGGGCCAATGCGACCGTCACCCTATACAACGACCTGGCGGCAAGGTACGAGGGCTTGGTCGCGAAGTACAACGACCTGGCCAAGCGGTACCAGGCATCGACCGCGGCGGCCAACGGCTCCGGCAGCCAGACCAAGCCGCAGGACAACCCCGGCACCTCGGGCGCGGGGACATGAGACTTTCAGCCATGACTATGAACACCAAGATCCTCCCGCACCGTATTCCGGTCGCGCTCGCAGCCTTCGCCGCGTTCGTGGCCCTGACCTCCCACGGCCTTGCCGGGGATCCCGCCCCGCCGCCTGGCGCGCCCGCGGGTTCCGCGGCCCAGAGTCCCGTGCCGCCCGCCGCGCCGACGAGCCCAACCAGCCCCGTCGAACTCGAAAAGACGGTCATTGAGGACACGGCCGACCAGTCGAGCATCCTGCCGACCCAGCCGACGGAGGCCGTCGGCGGTCTCGACACCGCGTTCCAGGACGTTCCCCGGAGCCTGTCGGAAGTCACCCCGGCCCAGCTTCAGAATGACGTGCTCCAAAGCTACAACGACTTCGAGAAGTACTCGCCCTCGATCACCGCCAACACGGGCGCGATCACCAACTACGGTTCGCCGACCATCCGCGGCGCCCTCTCGGACGTGTATCAGGATGGCATCGAGACCATGGCGCGCCAGAGCAACGAGCATCCCTTCGACATCAACGCCTACGAGTCCGCGGACGTCGTGGCCGGGCCGGCCTCCGTCATCTTCGGCCCCTCGGCCAGGACATCCGGCTATGTCGACTTCCAGACCAAGGAGCCCTACACCGACGGGCAGCACACGACCATCAACGTCACCTTGGGGCAGTGGGTGTCGGGCGGCGCCGGCTACCATCAGGTGTCCAACGAGCAGGTCGACACGGGGGGCCCGGTGAACGGCGACCTTGCGTACCGCGTAAGCCTCGAGGAGGAGAACTCCAGTTCGTACTACCAGTACGCCTACGACCGGTACCAGGACCTCTATGCCGCGCTGAACTGGCACCCGAAGAGCGGCGTCGTGGTCGACTGGAACGCGGACTATTCCTACTACACGTACAATCTTCCCGGGGGCTACAACAGGGTCACCCAGTCGCTCATCGATTCCGGCACCTACCTGTCGGGCGCCCCGACCCCGATCATCAAGGTAGGGACCACGTACTACTCGCCCGTCTACAACAACGGTTTCAGCGGGCTCAAGGGGACCTTCATCACCCGCACACCGGGGGCCATCGTGAACGGGGCCTTTGTTCCGGGGGCAAAGTTCAACAACGCCTATACCACCTATGAGCCCGGCAAGGCTTACACTCCCTCAGCCACGGCCTATGGGACCGTGGTGGGATGGGTGCTCGGGCCGAACTCGGCACCGGTCCAGGTCAAGCCCTACCAAGGCCTGACGAACAGCCAGAACGACCCCCTGATCACGAAGGAGTTTCAGACCCAGCTCAGGGAGACCAAGGACATCTCCGCGGACGCCTCGATCCAGAACAACACCTACTACGAGTTCTTCTTCAACGACTCGGCGACGAACGGCGGCACCTACAACTGGATCAACGACAACCTTGTCGAGGACCGATTGGAATTCCGGAAGAAGGGGGAGTTCAGGCTCTTCGGGCTGGATATTGCGCACGACAGCAATACAGGAGCCTCCTTCCGCTTCGAGCAGGTCCTGAACTACAAGGACACCGATCCCTCCGCCTATACGGCGGGCGGCGACCAGTTCGACCTCACCGGCAACCCCGCGGACATCACCCGCAACTACCTGTTCGGAACGACGGTGTATCCCCTGGCGTACGCCAACCGCAACGTCGTGTCGCCCCTGTACGGGCCGATCGCCATCCCGAATCCCAGCGTGCCGAACCCGTACGATGCCGGCTACTCGGTGACGCCGGGCGGCGGCGCGAGCGGGCTGAGCACGACCACGAACCACACCTGGACGCAGAACTACGGCCTCTATTCCGAGCACAGCTTTGCGATCGGCCAGCACTGGATCTACGACCTCGGCGGCCGGCTGACGGGAGTCTTCACCAAGCTTGCCGACCCGCTGGTCGACCCGACCGATCCCACGTCCGTCGCGGCCGACGTCGTGGACCACATCTCCGCCCTCATCCCGAGCGTGGAGACGAGCCTGAGCTATAAGCCGGTTTCCCGGGTGACGTTTTACGACACGTACGATTACGTCCAGGCGCGCAACGGCATGACGACCGGATCACCGACATGGGCGTCCGGAGTCAACGACCTGTCGGCGAAGGCGTACCACAGCGTGAGCGAGCTGTTCGAGGAGGGCGCGAAGACGGAGATCATCCCGAACACCCTCTTCTGTACCGCGGACTACTACCACCAGACCCGCGACCAGAGCATCGCAACCGTATCGGGAAACGCAGTGCTGGGGCGGGCCCTGTACCGCGGCTTCGAGACGAGCCTCAGGTACCGGCCGACCAAGGCGCTGTCGATCGGGGCCAACTACTCCTACATCTCGGCAAACTACCTCAATGTCGCCGTGGCCACCGAATCGATCGTCGCCGACAACGCGACGGTCTTCCAGCCAGGGGTGACACTGCCCATAGCCGACTACCTGATCCCGGAAGTTCCGCACCAGAACTTCACCCTGTTCGCAAACTATCAGCTAGAGTCGGGGTTTGGCCTGAGTCCCTCGGTAACCGCGCACAGCTGGTCGATCTACAACTACACCGGGCCCGGCACGTTCAACTACCTGCCCGGAAAGTATGAGGGCAACCTGACGCTCTACTACAACCGGCCCCATTGGAAGGTGAGCCTGGATCTCCAGAACCTCACGAGCCAGAGGGACTTCGCGGGAAATCTTCCGCTTCAGCCCCTGTCCATCCAGCTGAGATTCACCGTTCGGCTCTGATCCCATGAATACACGACGCGACTTCCTGCGCGCCGCGGCCCTCGGCGGCGCGGCGCTTGCCACCGGAATCGTCCCGGCCACCCTGAGGGCGGCCGGGAGCCAGGCCGCCGATCCGGCGGTGCCGGAATCCCCTCCCGAGGCGCGCGGCCGCGCCATCGTCGACTGGCACACCCATTGGATCGCCCCGGGGGTGGCCGACCTCCTCGGCAGGCGCAAGACGGCCCCGGGACTGGTCACGCGGGCCGACGGAAAGCGGTACCCGCTGACCAAGGACGGCGTGTCGCCCCGCGCCCAGGATCCCATCTGGTTCGACGTCGACCTGCGCCTCCGCCACCTGGACTCCGTCGGCATTCGCCGGCAGATCCTCTCGTTCGTCGGCCCCGCGTACGACGGGTCCCTGTCCGCGGAGGACGCCCGCCCATTCTGGCGGTCCCAGAATGACGGCCTGGCGGAGTTGGTCCGGAGCCATCCCGATCGTTTCTCCGCGCTGGCCACGCTTCCCACGGCCCGGCCGGATTGGGCCGCCGAGGAACTCGACCGGGCGCACAAGGATCTCGGGCTGATCGGGGCGACCCTTCCTCTCGATGCGTTTGTGAGCCTCGAGTCGGCCCGCTCCCTTGCCCCTGTATTCCGGGTCGCCCAAAAGAACCGGAGCCACATTTACATTCACCGGGGCCCGGCCGCAGCGACGGTTCCCAGGCAGCAGCCGGAGGTGGGGCCCGCAAACGCATGGTTTGGGCTTGCCGACTATTCCTCGCCAAACGGGGCTCCCCCGAACCAGGAAGGCGACGCCGCCTATGCGCGGGCCACCCTCCTGACGAGCGCGCACCTCGCCACGGGCGCGATCACGCTCGCCTTGACCGATTTCCTTGATCCCTACCCGGATGTCACCGTCCAGCTCACCATGATCGGCGGTTCCATCTCCTTTGTGTCCGAACAAATCGAACTCGCGGCCGAGCGCTCCGGCCTGCCGGATCCGCGGAAGAAGCTCCGCAGGATCTATCTGGACACAGGGGCCAGCGGGCGCGGACCAAGGGGAATCGCCTTGGCTGCCAAGGTGTTCGGCTCCGACCGGATCCTCTTCGGCACGGATTACGGTCCCTGGCCGTCCACGGCACCCTTCATTGCCGCGGTCAACCACGCGGCACTCAGACCGGAGGAAAAGAGGGGTGTTTTTGTGGAAAATGGCCGGAGCATCCTCCTTCGCCATCAGCAGATTGTATAACTAACGGGGGCTCAATCGGGGCTAAGCCGCCTCGACAAGGTGCCGATATTCAAGGGTGGGGAAGTGCAACGCATTTCCCCCCTTGATGATCGGATCCTGTGCTTGGATACAATAAGGGGATACAATAAGGGACAGGTTCAAAACGAATACGGAACGGGGGGAACACTGAGCAACTTCTTTCGATTTTCATTCAAGAATCCGGTCGAATGGCGGAGGTTTTCCGATTTCCGTGCCTTCCACAGCGACCGGGGGCATTCTGAAGGCCAAAATCCCGGTGTCAAAGCAACCCCGCTCCAGCCTGTGGCGCAATTCAACCCCGGGAACGACGGATTTGCCAACTTAGCCGATGGCCGGGCTCCGCACGCCCCGCAGCACGGCCAACTCCCCGCAATCCGTCAGCCGAGGCAGCGAGGGCGCCGGGGTATTTCTGCGTCTTCCCGTTCGCAAGCGGTACGCAGCCAGATGCTCCTGAACAAACGCCCTGCTCCCCAACACCGCCCCTTCCGTAAAGTACTTCACCCGGCAGCGCAGTACCTCGGCCAAAGGCAGCCGGCCCCCGGCTGCCATTACCTTCCGGAACTGATCGATCGGTATGACGCATCCCTTCTCCCTGGGCGCACTCCCCGCACCAAAGAGAAACTGGCGATAGATTGCCTGGGTTTCCTCCCAATCCTTCCCTCCGCACACCAGGGCCAATCCCTCCCGGGCGGCTACGTTGCCGGCCACGGCCTCGGCATAGCCGCCAAAGCGGTAATCCTTGGGGTCGGAGACGATCCCGGCCCGGACGCTGTTTAGGTCGATGTAGAGCGCCATCGTCCTCAAAACGTCCCCCGTCCCCTCACAAAGGACGCTCTTGAACCGGTCGCACCAAAGGGGTCCGCAGCGCCGGTGGCTCCGGTTGTAGGCGATCGAGTATCGCTGCTTGAACAGCTTCATGAAGGCCGAGAGATCCCCCATCAGTTTAAGCATTCTCTGGCGCCACGCCTCGCCTTCCGGGGCGTTGTTCCTGAGCCAGCCTTCAATCACCTCCAGGCGGATCGTCTGGTACTTGGTCGGATGGGGGTGGAGCACCCGGTACCGGCGCAAGAGCTCGGCATCGGGGACCGGACACTTTTTCGGAATCCGCACAAAGACGTGGAAGTGATTGGAGAGCAGATGGTGCGTGATGATCTTCACCCCGCAGAAGTCGGCAGTCTGCCAGAGGTGTTTTCGCAGCACCTCCTTGGCCGTGTCGTCAAAGAACCATTCCCGGTTCACCGTCCTCGACATGCAGTGGTACGTGGCCTCTCCCTCCTCGGCAGGGACCTTGATCCGCGGCGTTCGCATGCGGACTATTGTGGCAAGGGTCCTCATCGTACCCCCGTTTTGAACCTGTCCCTTATTGGTATTGGAACCTGTCCCTTATTGGCCCCGACCCCGAAAGGCGAAGCTTTGCCGAGGCGATCGAGAGACCGGACTCCCCTTCCTGGTCGCTGTTCGGTCGCTTTTCCGGTCGCTGTTTGGTCGTCACTTTCGGGTTTATTCGAGTCGCATCCAGTCGCATCGGGTTGCATGCTTTCACTCTGAAAACACCGATTTCACTCGGCAACAAAAAACCCCTGGTACACCCGGAGGGAGTCGAACCCCCAACCTCCTGATCCGTAGTCAGGCGCTCTATCCAATTGAGCTACGGGTGCATGACTGAAGGTGAGAAAAAGCCG
>Ga0302198_10006678_pt1 | contig 10336 bp, 9 predicted proteins | sample II_Bog_N2_2_FD_193521 | JGI IMG/M metagenome (GOLD analysis project Ga0302198, IMG submission 193521) | Peat permafrost microbial communities from Stordalen Mire near Abisko, Sweden - II_Bog_N2_2 | ecosystem: Environmental > Terrestrial > Soil > Wetlands > Peat | place: Sweden: Abisko, Stordalen... | reverse complement strand
GTACAACGCCCGGGACAATGCCTGACACGGCCGTCAGAGAACGGGCCCCGGGATACGCTCTGCCCCATGGGACTTCTCAATGGACGAGCGGCGGTGGTGACGGGTGCGGGGCGTGGCATCGGGCGGCATATCGCCCTCTGCCTGGCTGCGGAGGGCGCCAACGTGGTGGTCAACGACGTCGGCGTGACCCTCGGCGGTGCGGGCACCGAGGAGGACCCCGCCGCCCAGGTGTGCAAGGAGATCGAGGCGGCCGGTGGCAATGCCGTCCCCAACTACGACTCCGTGAGCGACTTCGAGGGCGCCGGCCGGATCATCGGCGCGGCGGTCGACAACTTCGGGTCGATCGACATCGTGGTGAACAACGCCGGCATTGTGCGGGACCGGACCATCGTCAAGATGGACGAGTCCGATTACGACGCCGTCATTGCCGTGCACCAGAAGGGCACCTTCAACACGGTGCGCCACGCCGCGCCTCTCATGAAGGACGCCGGCTACGGGCGCATCGTCAACATCACCTCTTCGGCCGGGCTGCGGGGCAACTTCGGCCAGACCAACTACGGCGCCGCCAAGGCCGCCATCATGGGGATGACCTTCGTGTGGGCCTTGGAGCTCGGCAAGTACGGGATCACGGTCAACGCCGTGGCGCCGGCGGGGGTCACCCGTATGACCGAGAACCTCTACAAGGGCGCGGAGCCACCGGCTGACCAGGACCCCGCCCTCAACGCGCCGCTGATCGCCTTCCTGGCCTCCGAAGGTGCGTCCTATGTCAACGGGCAGGTGCTCGGGCGCACCGGGTTCGGCTACACCCTCTTCCAGACACCGCGGCAGATCGCCACCATGTGGCAGGAAGGTGGTTGGACCCCCCAGGAGGTGGCCGACCACTTCCACGACGTGCTGGGCCAGCACCTGCAGCCGGTCGGCATGGGCGACCACCCCCTCTTGGGCAAGAAGGACTGATCCCGGGGGCGCGCGGCGGCCCAGCCTGGGTATGGTGGGATCGCTGAGATCACACCATCAGGGAGGGCACCCATGCTCGTGCGCGACAAGATCTACATCAATGGGGCCTGGGTCCCTTCGACCGGCCAGGGCACACTGGACGTCATCGACTCGGCCACCGAAGAGGTGTTCGCCACCATTCCCGAGGGAACGGCCGAGGACGTCGACAAGGCCGTCGAGGCCGCCGCGGCCGCCTTCCCCGGCTGGGCCGCCACCTCCCGCGAGGAGCGCGGCAAGCTCCTGACCCGCATCGGCGAGGCGCTCGGTGCCCGCACGGACGAGATCGCCCAGGTGATCTCCCACGAGGTCGGCATGCCGATGACCCTGTCGGGGAGCATTCAGGTCGGCCTGCCAGCCGGTGCGTTCGCCGACGCCGCCCAGGCCGCCGAGAACTTCGAGTGGGAAGAAGAAGTCGGGAACTCGCTCGTCGTGCGCGAGCCGGTCGGCGTCGTGGGCGCCATCACGCCATGGAACTACCCGCTCTACCAGGTCGTCCTCAAGGTGGCCCCGTCGCTGGCCGCCGGCTGCACCGTCGTGCTGAAGCCGAGTGAGGTGGCCCCGATCAACGCCTTCATCCTGGCCGACATCATCGACGAGGTCGGTCTCCCACCGGGCGTCTTCAACTTGGTCAGCGGCGTCGGCCCTGTGGTCGGAGAGGCGATCGCCGCCCACCCCAAGGTCGACATGGTCTCGTTCACCGGCTCGACCCGGGCCGGCCGGCGTGTCATGGAGCTGGCGGCCGAGGGCATTAAGCGGGTGTCGCTCGAATTGGGCGGCAAGTCGGCCAACATCCTGCTCGACGACGCCGACTTCGCCACCGCCGTTCCGGCCGGGCTCTTCGGTTGCTACATGAACTCCGGGCAGACCTGCTCGGCCCTCACCCGCATGCTCGTCCCCCGGGACAGGCTGGCCGAGGTGGAGGAGCTGGCGGTTGCCGGCACGGCGGGCTTCGCGCCCGGCGACCCCTTCGAGGCGGGCAAGCTCATCGGACCGCTCGTCTCGGGCGTCCAGCGTGACCGGGTGCTCGGCTACATCAACAAGGGGATCGACGAGGGGGCCAAGCTGATCGTCGGCGGCACCGAGCGTCCCGATGGCCTGGACAAGGGCTTCTTCGTGCAGCCCACGGTCTTTTCCGAGGTAACCCCCGACATGACCATCGCCAAGGAAGAGATCTTCGGGCCGGTGCTGGTCCTGATGCCGTACGACACCGAGGAAGAGGCCGTCGAAATCGCCAACGGCACGCCCTACGGGCTGGCCGGCGCCGTCTGGAGCGGCGATGCAGCCCGGGCCGAGCGGGTGGCCCGGCAGTTGCGGACCGGCCAGGTCGACATCAACGGCGGGAACTTCAACCCGCAGGCGCCTTTCGGTGGTTACAAGCAGTCCGGCTTCGGGCGCGAGCGCGGGAAGTACGGTCTCGAGGAGTTCGTCGAGACCAAGTCCATGCAGCGCTGAGGGCCACGGCGGCGCCCGTCTGCGGGCACGGCAGTGGTCACACTCCCTGGACCCCGGAGTCGTTTCACGCCCGGCGGATCCCGGCGGGGGTCCGGCAGCACATTGTCGAGGGGGAGCGGGAGGATGCATGAGTACGGCGCGCAACGGTGCGGTTGACATCTACTACGAGGAATTCGGCGACCCGGAGGCACCCACCCTCCTTCTGGTGAACGGCCTCGGGTCCCAATGCCTGAACTACGACGTGTCGTGGTGCCAGCTCTTCTGCGACGCAGGCTTCCACGTGGTGCGATTCGACAACCGTGACGTCGGGCTCTCGACGAAGCTCGAGGGCGCCACCTATGCCCTGGTCGACATGGCCGAAGACGCCGTTGCCGTCCTCGACGCCATGGGCGTGGACAGAGCGCACGTCATGGGCTGCTCCATGGGGGGCATGATCGTCCAGCGGCTCGCCCTCACTCACCCGGACCGCGTCCTGTCGCTCACGTCAGTGATGTCGCGGACCGGCGAGCCCGGCTACGGGGAGAGCTCGGAGGAGGCATTGAACTTCCTCCTCGCGCCGCCACCGCCCTCGAGGGCGGCGTACATCGACCGGCAAGTGGCCGCCCACCACGTCTACGGATCGAAACCCGAATGGCTCGACGACGACGCCATCAGGGCACGGGCCGCGGCGGCCTACGACCGCTGCTTCTGCCCCGACGGGGCTGCACGACAGATGCAGGCGATCCTGCAGGACGGCTCCCGGTCCGCCGCTCTCGCCGAGCTCACTCTTCCCGCCCTGGTGATCCACGGCAGCCGGGACACCCTGATCGACCCCAGCGGCGGCCGCCGCACCGCCGAAGTCATTCCCGGGGCGCGCTACGTCGAGATCGACGGCATGGGTCATGACTACCCGCCGCCGGTCTGGCGGGAGTGGGTGGCCGTCTGGTCCGACTTCGCCCGCTCCGCCGTCCGCACCTGATCACCTCACGGCGGCGACAACAGATCGCCGTGGCGGCCTTCTTCCCCGGATCGGTGCTTCCACAGTGAGGCATTGGCTGCGATGGCGGCCGTGAGCAGTCGACCGGCGAAGTAGGTCCAGAGCAGCAGGGCGAGGGCGATGCCGATGGCGCCGTAGAGGGCCGACTTCCTGGTGACCACGTGCACCACGTAGGTGATGGTGAGGATCTGCAGCAGCCCCACGCCCAGGCCGACGATGAGCGCTCCGGGGAGGAGAGCCCACAGCGCGCATCGATCCCGGGGCAGCAACCACGAGGCGAGGAACCATGCACCGCCCGAGATGAGAATCGTCAGGATGAAGGCCACGACCCGCAGCAGGGCTGAGTGCGAGCCGATCCATGTCGTGAGGTCGCCCAAAGCGAACAGCGCAGTCACGAACCCCACGACGAGCAAAGGCGCCCATGGGCTGGGCTTGCGCAGCGGCTGGACCCTCCAGATCAGACGGTGCACGATCCACAGGACCCGGACCAGCGAGCGCGCCGTCAGAGCCAAGGCAAAGCCGCCGACGAACAGGGCGACGAGCCGGTTGGCCAACGACATGGTGCTGGTGCTGGCCACCGCACTGACGAGCAGCCCGGTGATGCCCGCCGAGCGTGCGGCGTCTCCGGGGTCCTGACCCGCCGCGGTCGAGGCCAGGCCGAAACCCGTGCACATGACGAAGGCGTAGGGCACCAAGAACATGAACAGGCGGAAGGCCAGGGCAGCCGCCAGCACCCCACCTCCACTCTGGGCATCACGCTCGACGGCCTCGAATGCGGTGTCGATGGAGGCCGAGTCGGCCCGCCGGGCCTCAATACCGGCGCGCGTGCGCTCCGCCCGTTCGCGCAGATGTGTGACGCGCGCTCGGACCGACTCACGAGCCGCCGGCGGCACCACCGGTCCGCCGGCCTGGGCCCCTTCCGGAAGATCGCCCCGGTCGTCGGCTGTGGCCACGCCGCATTCTCACCCACGCGACAGCAGCGCCGGTCCATCCACCCGGCGAGTGATCTCTTAGGCTCACCGCCGTGCGGACCACGCCTGGGCGGCCGGCGATACGGAGCCTGGGCGTCGCCCTCGCCCTGATGCTCCTCCTGGCCGCCGGCGCGCAGGGGGCCCCGGCAGCAGCAAAATCGGACGTCGTCCATCCGCTGGTCGGCGCCTACTACTACCTTTGGAACCCCGAGAACTTCTCCGGGGGGACGCTGCGGGCGCACCTGGAACCCCCACAGCTGCCGGCCACATCACTGGTGAACTCCCAGAGCCCCAAGACGGCCGCTCGGGATATCACCAACGCCCGCCAGGCCGGGATCAACTTCTTCGCCATCGACTGGTGGCCCTACGTGGCCGGTTCCTCGGGAGAGGACTACCAGGGAGCGGACGGGGCGATGAAGGACTTTCTGGCCGCGCCCGATATCGCCCAGATGCGCTTCGCCATGTTCTACGAGACATGGAACCTGGGCTTCGATCCCGGGCGCGAATCGACACCGGTGACCTTCCAGATGGAACTGCACTTCGATTCGGACATGGTCGACTTCGCCGACCACTACTTCCGCAACCCTTCCTATCTGCGCATAGACGGACGACCCGTGGTCTTCCTCTATCTGACGCGGACCCTGACCGGTGACGTCGCCGGCATGATCAAAGGAGCGCGCACGGTTCTCGAGGAAAAGGGCTTCAACCCCTTCTTCATCGGGGACGAGGTCTACTGGCGGGTCACGCCGGAGAACCCCGATCCGGGCGGCCCGATCCTGACCACCACGCCCCAGGTGGCGCGCATCGAACAGTTCGACGCCATCACGTCGTACATCCTGTACTACGGAGATCCTGATTTCCTGCTGGGACCGACCGGGGATTTCACCGGGTACCCCGGCACCACCGACGTGGTGGCCGACGAACGGCACCTTCTCAGCGAGTACAGGGCGGCGACCGACGGCCGCGTGCCCGTCATCCCCGATATTGCCTCGAGCTTCAACGATCGCGGCTTCCGACTGCCGACGGATCACCCGGCCCAGCCACGCCAGTGGCTGCCCGGTGAGGGCCCCGCCTCGACGCTGGACCACCTCTTCCGGTGCGTCGCCCTGCCCGAGGTCGATCCCACCCTGCCGATGGTGATGGTGACTTCGTGGGACGACTGGAACGAGGACACCGGGATTGAGCCGATCGGCGGCAGGCCGACCCATGTCGACGACAGCCCCTCCGGCACGGCGTACACCCAGGGCTACACGTACGGTGGCGAGGGGAGGAGCGCCCTGCGGGTGCTGCGCTCGGACACCGCGCTGCTCGACCAGCAGTTGGTGCCGAGCGGTGGGTCCGCCGACCGGCACAAAGCCTCCGCATCCTGCTGAGACTCCGCCCGGGCGAGCGGCTCCCCGCCGCCTGCGCCGTCGTGGGCGTAGGCTGGGAGGGCGCCCCCGTCAGGTGCCCGGATGATCCTTTCCCGGTTCTGCGCTTGGCGAGGGCCACAAAGGAGCATCATGACTACATCGCAGTGTTTCGACGTTGCCGCGCAACTCGACGAGAACCACGCACCCGAGACAAATGGCCGGATTCCGGTTTGCCGCAAGTGCGGGGCCCGTACGGACAGTCCGACCGGAGAGCACCACCTCATTCAAGAGAACCGCGTCGGGCGCTCGAGCGAGTGGCTCTTGGCCCAGACGCGCTTGCGCGATATCGCCCAGTCCCAAATCCTCAGGGGCCAGTTACCCAGCTGAAGGCCGCCGCGGGCGACGCCTCAGGTGACTGGGTCGGGCACCAGGGTGATGGCGTCCTCCGGGCAGACGGCGACACACAGGCCGCATTCATGGCACCGGTCGGCTCGCACCGTGTACGCGGTCATCCGGCGGTGCGCTGTCGACCGGAGCTTGCCCAGCATGCCGAGCGCCGTGAAGTCGTCGGGATCCATTCGCCGTACCTCGAAGACGTCGTAAGGGCAGATACGCACGCAGTCCCGCTTCGCCTCGCAGCGGCTGTGGTCCACCACAGGTCGGGTCGCCATGCTTACGACCCGGCGAGCGGGGCCCGCCAACCGGGTGAGCCCGTGCGGGCGCCGGCACCGACCCGCAGCCCGATGTAGTTGCGCTGCGCCTCCACCGTCCCCGCCCCGAAGCAGAGGCCCCGGATGTCGCGGTAGGCACGTTCGAGCGGGTACTCGCGCGAGTAGCCGTAGCCGCCATGAATCTGCATGGCCTCGTCGCAGACGAACTTGGCGGCGAGGTTGGCCGCCGTCTTGGCCATGGCCGTCTCGAGCGCGGGCGGTGTCCCGTGCGGCCCGGCCAGGCGCACGGCCCGGGCCAACAACATGCGGGCACCCTCGAGCTGCACCGCCATGTCGGCCAGCTTCCACTGCAGGCCCTGCAGGTCGGCCAACGGGCGCCCGCCGATGATGCGCTCGTTCATGTAGCGCACAGCGTGTTCGAGCGCCCCCTGGGCGGCGCCGACACACATGGCGGCGTTGCCACAGCGTTCGTGGTTGAGATGCGACAGCAGCACCTTGAAGGCCTCGGTGTTCGCCGGGTCGCCGGCCAGCAAAATGTCGTCGGCCGTGATCTCGACCCCGTCGAAGGCCAGTTCGGCCTCGGTGGCGGCGTGGATCCCCATGCCCTTGTGGCGCCCCGTGATCGACACGCCCTCCCGGTCGGTCGGCACGATGACGGCGCCGATGCCCTTGGCCCCCTCCCCGCCCGGCCAGCGGCACCAGACCAGCACCCCCTGGGCGACGTCGCCCAGCGTCGAGTAGTTCTTGTAGGCGTTCAGGCGCCAGCGCCCCGGGCCGTCCTCGGTCAACGCCGCCCGCATGTTCTGCACGGCCGACCCTGCATCGGGCTCGGTGATGCCGATGCTGATCAGGGCCTCACCATCGGCGGCGGCCGGCAGCCAGCGTTCCTTCATGGCGTCGGGGCCCAGGTGTTCAATGCCCCGGGGCGGCCCGTTGAACGTCAGCTGGCAGCAGATGGCCGACGACACGTCGGCCCGGGCGATCTCCTCCAGGACGATGGAGGCCTCGACGTCACCCAGCCCCATGCCGCCCCACTGCTCCCCCACCGTGATGCGCAGCAGGTCGGCCGCGGCCAGTGCCTTGCGCATTTCGGGCGACACCGCACCGGCCTCGTCGGCCTCGTGGGCCCGGGGCGCCACCTCGCGTTCGGCCACGTCACGGGCGAGCTGGCGCAGAGCGGCCTGGTCCTCGCTCTCGGCCAGCAGGTCGAAGCCGGTCTCGCTCATCACCCGAGCTCGGTCCCGACGATGCCCACGAAGCTGACGCCCTCGCCCGGGGCGCCGCCCAGGTTGTGGGTCAGTCCGAGCGTCCGTCCCGGACCCACCGTGTCGATCTGGCGGTCCGGCGGAGCCTCGCCCCGCAGTTGGAGCCAGCACTCGAAGAGCATGCGCAGCCCGGAGGCGCCGATCGGGTGGCCGAAGGACTTGAGGCCACCGTCGGGATTGACCGGCAGCTCACCGTCGCGGTCGAACGTGCCTGCCAGCACCTCCTTCCAGGCCGTGCCCCGCTCGGCGAAGCCCAGGTCCTCCATGAGGACGAGCTCTGTCGGCGTGAAACAGTCGTGCACCTCGGCCATGGCCAGCTGGGCCCGGGGGTCCGTGATGCCGGCCTGGGCGTAGGCGTCGGCGGCCGAGCGCACGACCTCCTCGAAGGTCGTGTAGTCGTACTCCGGGTCGATGGGACCCGCCGCCGGCCCGGCCACGAAGGCCAGCGCCTTCACGTAGAGCGGGTTGTCGCAATACCGGTGGGCGTCCTCGACCCGGCAGATGATGGCGGCGGCCGAGCCGTCGCTGACCCCGCTGCAGTCGAAGACCCCGAGGTCGCCCGCCACGAGCGGCGCCTTGGTGATGGTCTCCATGGAGACCTCCTTCTGGAACTGGGCCCGTGGGTTACGCGCCCCGTTCTTGTGGTTCTTGAAGGCGATGCGGCTCATGACCTCCTTCAGCTGGTCCCTGTCGACGCCGTACTTCTTGGCGTAGGACGGAGCCAGGAAGGAAAAGGCGGCCGGGGACGAGAGGCCGGGGTCGGTGCCGTCGCCCACGAGGCGGATGCCGGTCAGCCCCGAGAACCCTGTGTCCTTGAGCTTCTCGACGCCGATGGCCATAGCGGTGTCGTACGCACCGGAGGCCACGGCGTAGCAGGCGTTGCGGAAGGCCTCCGAGCCCGTGGCGCAGTAATTCTCGACCCGGGTCACGGGCTTGTAGTCGATCTTTAGTGGGCGCGACAGTGTGGTGCCGCAGACGCCCGAGGTCATGGTGCCCAGCCAGAACGCATCAATGTCGGCCAGCTCCAGGCCGGGGACAGACGCCACGGCCTCGGTGGTGGCGTCGGTAAGGAGGTCGTCGACGCCCTTGTTCCACAGCTCGCCGAATCGGGTGCAGCCCATGCCGATAACGGCAACCTGGTCGCGAATACCTCTGCTGGCCATCGCCTTACGCTCCTTGCTCCGTCTCGCCAACCCGCTCGACGGCCGGGCGGGCCTTCCAGAAGTAATTGTGCACGCCCTGCGCCGTCCAGACGCGCCGGAAGGTCATGGAGACCCGGTCGCCGATGGACAGCTCCGAGGCGACCACGTCGGTCATTTCGCAGCGATAGCGGCCGCCGCCGTCGAAGTCGACGATGACCCCGACCACCGGTGGCGACAGGCTGAAGGCCAGGTGGTCGATGGTGAAAGTCGCCACCGTCCCCGGCACGTCAGCCAGGCGCTCGGGCTGCATTTGGTCGATGGTGTGACACGAGAGGCAGGCCCGCGTCGGCGGCATGTGGCGGAAGCCGCACACCAGGCAGCGACTCCCCACGAAGGCGTACTTCCACTCCTCGGAGCGGTGCACCGTCGGCGCGCCGGGTCGTTCGGGATCCGGTCGGCGCGGTGGCTCCCGGCGCATCTGTCCCCGCCAGGTCAAGAAGGTCGCATACGAGAGGTCGTCCCGCCCGGCCGCCACCTGCTCGGCCACCGAGGGGACACCGGCCTCGGTGCGGGCGGCCTGCGCCGCGGTCAACGCCTCGGTCGTCCGCAGCACGAACGCGTCGGCCCCGTCGGCCAGCGACAGCACGACGATGACCTGACCGGGCCGGGCCCGCTCCAAGACGTCGCACAACGCCACCGCGGCCTGGGCCGCGCCGAGGTTGCCCACTGCTCCGGAAAGGTCGGGGGCGAGAACCCCGTCACGCACGCCCAGCCCCTTCGTGACGGCCTTGACCGCGCGCGTATGCAGGCCCGCCACGACGGCGTGGTCCACGTCACCTTCGGCCAGCCCGGCGTCCTTGAGGGCCGCCGCAAAGGCCTCGCGGGCGAGCGGCACGTACATCTCCTCGCCGAATCGCTCCTCCCAGACATGGGAATCGAACTCGCCCGGGACGCGCCAGCGGTCGAGGAACTCGTCGCTGGCCACGCCGCGGCCGATCAACTCGGCCACGGCACCTTCGGGCGCACACACAATGGCGGCCGCGCCGTCACCGCTGTCACGCTCCTCGGCCGAGCCTGCGAGCCCAGTCCGAAGGTCCGAGACGACGGTCAACGTGGTGCGACCACCCGGCCCCGTCGTCCCGAGCCCAAGCAGCAGTGCCCCCACGGCGGAACGGGATGAGCCGGTGAAGTCGTAGGCCCCACAGCCTCGGCCCAGCCCCAGCGCCGCGTGCACCGTCGTGGCGCTCGTCTTGTCCAAATACCCCGGGTCCGGCGTCGACAGGAAAAGGTCCTGGACCGCTCCGGCCCCCGGACCGGTCGCCAGCGCGTGCCGGCCGGCCTCGACGCCGAGCGTCGTGGTGTCCTCGTCGTGGGAGGCCACCGACCGGGTGCCCCGGCCCCCGCCGCTGCCCAAGACCCCGGCGATGGCGGCGCGTTGCAGACGCCAATAGGGCAGGTAGGTCCCCCACGCGGTAATCCCGGCCGTCATGGACCGATCATTCCAGAGATCA
>Ga0302198_10006674_pt1 | contig 10340 bp, 10 predicted proteins | sample II_Bog_N2_2_FD_193521 | JGI IMG/M metagenome (GOLD analysis project Ga0302198, IMG submission 193521) | Peat permafrost microbial communities from Stordalen Mire near Abisko, Sweden - II_Bog_N2_2 | ecosystem: Environmental > Terrestrial > Soil > Wetlands > Peat | place: Sweden: Abisko... | reverse complement strand
AATCGAAGAGAAATGCGGGTCCAATTGCCACCCGGAAGACATGCGTGTTTCGGAGAAGCCCTGGCAAGCGATCCGCCGCTTCGACGAGCCTCGCGATGCGCAGTTTCTCGCTGCATTCGTGAACAAGGGACCGTCGATCTTGCAAACTTGCACCGACAGAATCTATGCCCGCAAGTTCGAGGCAACGCCCATTGGGAAATCCCTCGAACTTGTCCATCCGGACGACCTCTGGTGGTGGATTCGCAGTGAGACAGGTAAACGCAAAAATCGCGCTATCTTTAGGTCCGGCCATGTTGGCCGCGTCCGCTACGACCTGGCGGTCACCGATCCCGCATGGCTAGCTCAACTGAACCTTTTGCCAGCCGGGATCTATCCCCACACGTTCTTCTTCAAAGCCAAACCCCAAAAGACCTTCCTTACCGTGAGCCTCAGCGAACCCTTCGAGGGATTCCTGTACAAACTGGTCGCTGGCGTTGTGACTTTGCCGGCCTAGTCGCATGGCTTCCGGTTGCAGCCGCAACCCCGGCCCGTTAGACTTCCTTCAGCATGGCCATCGCCCGCGACAACGCTCCAGAACGGCTCGTCAGCGCCTCGCGCGCCGACGAAGAACAGGGTTTTGAACTCAAACTCCGTCCCCGCTGGCTGCGCGAATTCATCGGCCAGTCCAAAGCCAAAGAGCAGTTGGCCATCGCTCTTGAAGCCGCCAAGTCTCGCGGAGAAGCCCTCGACCACGTACTTCTCTTCGGCCCTCCCGGCCTGGGCAAGACCACGCTGGCCACCATCATTGCCAATGAGCTCGACGTCGGCTTCCAGCAGACTTCCGGCCCCGCTCTCCAGATCCAGGGCGACCTCACCGCCATCCTCACCAACCTGCGCGAGCGCCAGGTGCTTTTTCTCGACGAAATCCACCGCATGCAGCCGGTGCTTGAAGAAAAGCTCTATACCGCCCTCGAGGACTACAAGCTCGACATCATCATCGGCCAGGGTCCGGCGGCCCGCACCCACGTCATGGAGATTCGCCCCTTCACCTTCATCGGCGCCACAACGCGGCCCGGCCTGCTCAGCTCGCCCCTCCGCTCCCGCTTTGGCATTCTCCTGCGCCTCGAGTTCTATACCGAAGAGGAGCTTCGCTTCATCGTCTCCCGCTCCGCCGAGGTAATGGGTGTGCCCATCGACCAGGACGGCGCAGCCGAAATCGCCCTCCGTTCCCGGGGCACTCCGCGCATCGCCAACCGACTGCTCCGCCGCGTGCGCGACTATGCCCAGGTCCGCGGCTCCGGCACAATTGACCGCCCCACCGCCAACGCCGCCCTCACCATGCTTGAAGTGGACGCGCACGGCTTCGACGAGATTGACCGCAAGCTCCTCCTGGCCATCATTCAGAAATACGACGGCGGCCCCGTGGGCCTGAGCACCCTGGCGGCAACCCTCGCCGAGGAGCAGGACGCGCTCGAAGAGGTCTACGAGCCCTTCCTCATCCAGATCGGCTTTCTTGACCGCACGCCGCGCGGCCGGGTCGCCACTCGCCTGGCCTACGAGCACTTCGGCTTGATCATGCCGGGCCGGCAGGCGCCGCTGTTTTAGCGCGGCTGTGTGCCCCACCCCACGACTGGGTGCCCCACCCTCGGCGCGTCTTTGTTTTTGCGCCTAGGGTGGGAAACTACGAACCACAAAACACCATTGATTAAGGAGAATTCCCCATGTCGCTTACCGAATCCACCATGCTCTCGCTCGGCACCATCGCCCCTGACTTTGCACTTACCAGCGCAGTGACCGGCAAGACCGTCCGCCGCGACGACTTTTGCGACCAGAAGGCCCTGCTCGTCCTCTTCATCTGCACCCATTGCCCTTACGTGAAGCACATCAATCAGGGCCTGGCCGCGCTCGGCAAGGACTACGCCGCCCAGCCCATCGCCATCGTCGCCATCAGCAGCAATGATGCCTTCACCCATCCCGCCGATAGCCCCGCCGGCCTCAAGCTCCAGGCTGAGACCTTCGGCTTCGCGTTTCCCTACCTGTATGACGAATCGCAGTCCGTGGCCCACGCCTACAAGGCCGCCTGCACGCCCGACTTCTTTCTATTCGACGGCGACTTCCGTCTCGTCTATCGCGGCCAGTTCGATTCGAGCCGCCCCGGCAATGGAGTGCCCGTCACCGGCGAAGACCTCCGCGCCGCCATCGACCTTGTCCTTGCCGGCAAGCCCGTCCCCACGGAGCAGCGCCCCTCCATCGGCTGCAACATCAAGTGGAAGGCATAGTCGCAAGACACAAAGGGGCTGGGATAATTATCCCGGCCTCTTTGTGAATGTTCAGGTTGTCCGCACTCTTCTCAGTTCTCCGTCTAACCCGTAACCCCTGATTGTCGCTTCCGGTCCCCCATAAAGGCGCGGTATGCCTTAATTGAAAGCGCTTCGATTCTCGAAACTTTCGGGGGCTCTGGGCATGTGGTCGGTTTTCCGGACATTACACCGACCCGCCACACACAAGCCGCAGCCGCACCCTACGCTCGCCTCCTCGGGTTGACCCAGCGGTAGACCACGTAAGTCAGCAGGTTGACCAGCACATACGTCAACCTCATCGACAGCAAACCTCACCGCGCTACGCAGCATCGCGATGTGCCGTCAATTTATCTTGTGCGCGACGATTTCCACGCGGCTGAGCCCAACCTTCCCAACCGCCGTGACCCTCTTCTACTATGATCAGCGCATACGCGATGAGGGATATGACATCGAAAGGATGATGGACGCCGCTGGAATGACTGCGCCTGTGCCTCCGCCCGCCGGAGACAGCCCCATCGCGCCCGTTGCCGGGGAGGAAAGCGAAGCGTGATCAGAACCGCTGGACATGTCACGGCTTCACAACCCAGCAGCCAGAGGCTCGCTCCGGGGACCATGGATTTGAAAGGGCACGGCTTCAGCCGTGACGCTAGCGCGACCGAAACGGATGCGGCTTTAGCCGCCGAGGGAATGCTAATGATTGAAAAGATCTTCCCTCGGGGGCTAAAGCCCAGTAGCTTTTTGCGCGGCCTTATGGCACGGCTCAAGCCGTGCCCTTTCAAAACAGTTGATTTCCTTCTGCCGTCGCGACATTCCGCCGCCGAGATCTACCGAGCTTTTCTGCTTTGCGTCACTGTTGCGCTCGTAGCCGTCCTCCCGGCCCGCGCCGACGCTCCCGCTTCCGCGCCCCCAGCCCAGCCCGCCAGCCACGGGCGCGATGCTTCAATGGAGGAGTACCGCGGCCACCTGCAAGCGCTCAAGACCATTGTCGAGGCCTGCGCCAAGGCGCGCGACAAGGAGACCTGCGATCCCGCCCTGGTGGGCGAGGACGATCATGTGGCTATCACCCAAAGCGCGGATCCCACCGCGGTTTCCGACCGTCGTCTGGTCCGCTATGGCTGGCTGCGAACGCTGCTTACGGATGCGCAGGAGAAAGACAAGGCTCCTGACAAATCCGACGCCAAGCCCGCCGCCGATGCAAAGGCCACACCCTCTACCCAGCCCGAGCAGCCCTGCGATTGCTCGACCTCTGGCCTGCTCAAGGACGCCGAGACGCGTTTGGATCACGACATTGCCCAGACGAACGAAGCAAAGCCTGCCGCTGCCGTACACCCCCAGGAACGCGAGGCGATGAAGCAGGTGCTGGCGGGCCGCGACTTCAGCAATCTGGAAGAGCCGAGGGCCCGAGAGACCATTCTGAGGAAGATTGGCGCCTGGCTCAACTGGCTCCTTGAGGGCCTCTCAAGAGCCGGCTCCACTTCGGTTTGGATTGGCCGCGCGATCTTATGGGGATTCATCCTCGCCGTGTGTGTCGGGCTGGTGTGGGGGCTGATGCAGCTTGAGCGCCGCTGGGCCTATCGGCTGGTGCCTGAGAATGCCGGCCCGGCCGCCGGAGCTGCCTCGGCCCGCGACTGGCAACTGTGGCTCGAAGACGCGCGCAAGGCCGCCGCCGCCGGGCAATGGCGCGAGGCGGTTCACTTCGTCTACTGGGCATCGATCTCGCGGCTCGAGTCGCGACGGCTGTGGCCGGCCGACCGCGCCCGCACCCCCCGCGAATACCTGGCGCTGGTGGCTCCCGAAGACCCACGCAAGCCCGGCTTGGCCTCGCTCACCGGCAGCTTTGAGCGCATCTGGTACGGCGGGCGCCCGGCGGCGGAGAGCGACTATCGCAACGCCGAGCAACTGGCGACCGGGCTGATCTCAGGCGGTAACCCCGCGACTCGGGGAGGCGCGGCGCGATGAAGTTTCTCTCCTCATGGAGCGCTACGGATTCTTTGCGACTTCTCGCTGCGCTGATTTATGTAGCGGCAGTCGTCGCCAGCTTCCTGCTACGGCGAAAGAAATTGCGCAAGCAGGAGCCGGAACTGCTGCCCTGGCTCCTCTCGATGGGTGTAGGAGCTGCCTCGCTGACCTTCCTGATTTCCAAGAGCGATTGGCTGGGGCTATTGTGTACGACCACGGCCTTTCTTCTACTTCTTGCGATTCTTGCGATCAATTCCCGTCGAAAGCCTCGCAAGGAGACACAGCCGCTAGGACCCGCATATCAGCCTGAGTCGAAGCCCCGACGCCATTCATGGCTCCTCCCCTCGCTCGACGCCAAAGATCGCCGCCTGCTGCTCTGGTTCCTGGGCGTTGGGCTGTTTCTCGCAATCCTGACCGGCTTTCTGCTGCCCAATGGCAACGACAACGACAATCCCCTGCCTTCCACCTACCTTGCCGGCCAGCACGGCGCGCGGGCAGCCTATGAGACGCTGCTTCGCTCCGGCTACCCGGTGGAGCGCTGGGAGCGGCCGCTCGGCGAACTGGCCGCCACGGCGGGGCCCGAAACCGTGGTGATCCTGGCCCAGCCCCATAGCAGCGAAGATAGCGACATCAAGGCGGTGCAGCTGGTTTTGGAGCGTGGGGGGCGGGTGCTCTCGACAGGACTACTGGGCGGACTGGTTCTGCCCGGAGACGCCGCAGAAATGCCTGGCCATTTCATCTTTGCCCCCTGCCAACTGGATCCCGAAGGACTGGATGCCCTCTCCAACTCGGGCGAAGTGTGGATGAAGCCCCAAGCGGTCTGGCGGGTGGGCAATCCGGCCCACCGCGTCGAGTATAGTTGCGGCGGAGAGCCGGCGGTGGTGGAGTTCGACTGGGGCAAGGGCCACGCGGTGTGGTGGGCCAACTCGACCCCGCTTGAAAACGGCAGCCTGGCTCGCGCCCACGACCTCGACCTGTTGCTCAACTCGCTGGGGCCGCGCCAGGGCCACCATTTCTATTGGGACGAGTCGCTGCATGGGGAGATTCGCTCCAACTGGAGCTATGCGGCCGGGCCGGCGCTAAATATTCTGCGCGGTGGGTTGCTGGCGATGGGCATCCTCGTGGTCTTCAGCTTTAGCCGCCGCAGCGGGCCGGTGCGCGACCTTCCCGCGCCAGCGCGGGCTGCGCCCATCGAGTTTCTTGAGGCGCTGGGATCGCTCTATCGCAATGCCGGCGCTTCGTCAGCTGCGGTGTCCGTCGCCTGGGAGCGCTTTCGGCGCAAGAGCTTGGCTCTTTGCGGCATTCGCGGAAACCAGATGAGCGCGGAAGATCTGGCAGCGGCCATCCGGCGGCGCTTTCCCAAAGCAGATGCCAGCCTTGAGACCGACCTGGCCGCCTGTGAAGACGCCGCGTGGGGCGAATCCATCGATCCGCATACGGCACTCAAGCTGGTGCAAGCACTGCATCAGCACGAAAACGAACTTTCAGCCGCTCAGAAATCGGGCGGCCAAGATCCGAAATCCGATACCATTCATTCCAAACAGCAGGAAAGGGCTTCATGAGCCAGGAACCGATCGACAACGCCAATCAAGATGCAAACCAAATCGCAAAAAGTGCGGAGCACCTGAGCGCGACCAACCAACTGATCGCCCACGCCCGCGGAGAATTGGGCAAGGTGATCGCCGGCCAGGATGCGGCCATCGAAGAGGTGCTGATCGCCGTCCTTTGCCAGGGCCATGCGCTGCTCGAGGGCGTACCCGGCATCGCCAAGACGCTGATGGTGAAGGCGCTCGGACGGCTGCTCGGCCTTGGCTTCCAGCGCGTGCAGGCCACGCCCGACCTGATGCCGGCCGATATTCTCGGCACCACGATTCTGCGCCCCGGCGCCGGTTCCGATGCGGCGAGCTTCAGCTTCCACGCCGGCCCGGTCTTCACGGACTTGCTGCTGGTAGACGAGATCAACCGCATGCCCCCGCGCACTCAGGCCGCGCTGCTCGAATGCATGGAAGAGCGCCAGGTGACCACCGACGGCGTGCGCCGACCGCTGCCCGTGTGGTTTACCGTCTTCGCCACCCAGAATCCCGTGGACTTCGAAGGCACCTATCCCCTGCCCGAAGCGCAGTTGGACCGCTTCCTGCTGAAGATTCGCGTTGGCTATCCCACAGACCAGGAGGAGTTGCAGATTCTTGAGCGCCACCACGCCGGGTCCGGCGCTGGCCTGCTTGAGGATGCAACGATCAAACCGATTCCCGAGGGCCTGCTTGAGGCAGCTCGCGCCGAGGTGCGAGCCATCCGCATCGAGCCGGAGCTCTACGGATACATCCTCTCCCTGGCCCGCCGCACCCGCGAATGGCCCACGCTGCTGCTGGGCGCGAGCCCCCGCGCCGCCGTGAGCCTGATGCGCGTGGCCCAGGCCGCCGCCGCCTTCGATGGCCGCGATTACCTGGTTCCCGACGATGTAAAGCGCGCCGTTCAGCCCGTGCTGCGCCATCGCATGATGCTCAAGCCTGAGGCTGAGTTGGAAGGCTTTGACGCTGACCGCGTGCTGGCCGATGTGATTGCCGCCGTGCCGGTGCCGAGACAATGAGGCGCTCTGGATGGAAAGGTGGTATAAAGGTGGTATGTATAAGGGTATTACGAAGGCGAAGACATCGATCACACTCTCCTTGCCTATCCTTGTCCAAATCGACAGGCTGATCGGCGAGGGCGGCTCCCGCTCGGCCTATATCGAGAAGGTGCTGAGCGACCATCTCCGGGATGAGGTGCGCGAAGCCATCAACCGGCGGGATGCGGAGCTGATCAACGCCAACATCGACTACCTTAATCGCGAAGCACTAGACGTGCTGCGCTATCAAGCGCCGATTGAATGGACCACAGAAGACAACTGAGGTAGTTATGCGCCGAGGCCAGCTCTACCGTGTGTACCAGCCGCCGGGTGACCCGAAACGGCACCGCATATTCGCGATTGTCAGCCGCCAAGCGCTGATCGACACGCGATTTCCCACCGTGATCTGTGCGCCAGTGTTTACAAAAGGGAGCGGCCTTTCGACACAGGTTGCTGTTGGCCTGGACGAGGGACTGAAACATGAGAGTTGGATCCTGTGCGACAATCTCGCCAGCGTATCCAAAGCCGACCTGACACAGTTTGTGGGCTCGCTTTCACAGGCGAAGCTCACGGAGGTTGATCGTGCCCTCGCAATGGCTCTCGACCTGCGATTCTGAACGATCATGATCTCTCCCTCTCTCCATCCCGGCCCCATCCGCGCCACATGCGAACGCCGCCGCCGCTGGGCCTTCGGGCTTACCCCGCGGGCCATCGGCCTGTTGGCGGCCGGATTCCTGCTGCTTATTCCGGGCTTTTGGGACAGCCGGCTGGCCTACGCCATGCTGGCATGGGACGCGCTGGTGCTGTTGGTGGCGCTGCTCGACGGCCTGCGTTTGCCCCGCGCTGAACAGTTCACCGTCGGCCGCTCCTGGTCCAACGCGCCTTCCCTCGACAGCCTGACCGAAATCGAGCTGACCGTCGAGAACCATAGCCATTTGATCGTTGAGTGCCGGCTGATGGACGACCTGCCGCCGGCCCTTGTTGCCGAACCTGCCACGCACAAGCTGCTGGCATTCCCGCGCGTGGCGGCTTCCATCCGTTACCGCGTCGAGCCTCAGGAGCGCGGCGACTGCGAAACTGGCTGGCTCTATTTGCGCTACCGGTCGGCGCTGGGGCTCACCGAGCGCTGGGCCAAGGCGCCACTAACCCAGACCGTTCGCGTTTATCCGGCCCTGCGCGCCGGCGAGGAACAGCAGATCTTCCTCGCCCGCAGCCGCCAGATCGACATGCAACTCCGCCGCGCGCAGCAACGCGGCCTGGGCCGCGACTTCGAGAGCCTGCGCGAATACCGCGAGGGCGACGACCTGCGCGACATCTGCTGGACGGCTACGGCGCGGCACGGCAGCCCCGTCACCCGCCAATATCAAACCGAGCGCAGCCAGCCGGTGTGGATCGTGCTCGACTGCGGCCGCCTCATGCGCTCGCGAGTGGCCATTGCTCAGCGCAATTCTGCGTCAGGGCACGACTTCAGTCGTGGCGATGCGCGCAATGAAAGGTTTGGGGCTCTAGCCCCTGAAGGGCAACCTGGGAATCCTCGTATCCACTCCAAGCTCGACCACGCCTGCACCACGGCTGTGGCGCTGGCCCAACTAGCCCTCTTTTCCGGCGACCGCGTGGGCCTGCTGGCCTATGGGCAGGGTATCCAGCAGCGGGTTTTGCCTGGCCGGGGCGCGGCCCATCTGCGCCAGTTGATCGAGTCTCTGGCCCAGGTTCGCGCCGAATCCGGCGAGGCAGACCACCTGCGCGCCACGGCTACGCTTAACCGCCTTCAGCCGCGCCGCTCGCTGATTCTCTGGGTCACCGACCTGGCCGAGACCGCGATGCGCCCCGAGGTCATCGACGGCGCACTGCAACTGCTGCGCCGCCACGTGCTGTTGTTTGTGGCCATGGCGCAGCCGGAAGTGGAGGCAATCGCCCAGGCCCGGCCCGAAAATGTCGACCAGATGTTCCTTGCCGCCGCCGCTCAGGAGATGGCCGGCCGCCGCGAGTTGCTTCTGGCCCGCCTCCGCGAGCAGGGCGCGCTCACCCTCGACCTCAACCCCGAGGCCCTCACCTCCTCGGTGCTGAATAACTACCTCATGGTGAAGGAACGGGCGATGGTGTAGAGCCGCCCGAATTGAAATTGCAACAAGGCCGAGACCTGCGTGCACCACCCGACAGGACCTTAGCGTCAGGATGGGAAGGTGCCGCATGACGAGGCTAACGAACGCTCTTTCAAAGGAATTGGAGAACTTGCAAGCCGCTTATTATCTATGGTTTGGGTACTACATCTTTTATGGAATCCACAAAACGTTACGCATGACGCCTGCTATGGAATGTGGCATTGCGGACCACGTTTGGAAGTTGAATAAACTGTTGATTTGACACTTTTGCGGGTATTTTTTGACAATTCTGGTAGACTTTTCCTCAGTGAGTGTTTAATACTGAGGGCGAAATGGTCTGTCGAACCAAACGGTTCCGTCCATTCGAGTATCTACCAGGAAACCTTTTGTGCTCAACCCCATCTAAACAGATGGACGCATTCAGCCGATACAATTGCTGAGGAGAAAATGGGAAACAAAGTAAAATCAGATTTTCTATTCGCGCAGCCCTCCTTTGCGTCAGGCGCAGCCCGCGTATTCGATCTTTTTGGTCAATTCGACGAATACAACATTAGCGATACCACCGCCGAAGCCGATACAAAGGCTATTGCTGCGGACTGGATCGTCGTTGGGCAGGATATGTCTGACGCCATTGAGCAGAACGAGTCAGAAATGCAGGCTACCTAGGAAGCCGTGACCAAACGTCGCCGCGATATTACGCCCGTACCCACACGAAGCAACTCCATTTCCACCGTAACGCAATCAGTCTCATTCTCTGGTCCGCTCCCACCTCCAGGACTCCTCGCGCAATATAATGACGTTATTCCCAACGGCGCAGAGCGCCTTATGGTGATGGCTGAGAAGCAAAGTGCGCACCGCGAATCTCTAGAAGCTAAGGTGGTGGCTGGCAATGTTGCCAGCCAAGCGCGCGGATCGCACTACGCCTTCATCATTTGCCTCGTTACTATCATTGGGGGGTTCGTGCTGATTGGGATGGGGAAGAGTATTTATGGAATCTCTGCGGTCATAGGCAGTTTAGCTACCCTTGCGGCGGTGTTTGTAGTTGCGAAAAGAGATCAACGTAAAGAGCGCGTTGAAAAATCGACGGCACTTGCAGAGCGCAGACGCCGATAACGCAGCAACGCAATCTTAGGACACTCCCTGCCGGCCCCATTCCAGAGCAAAAGCGTAGTAAACTTGGCGTTTAGCTGGCCTTGTAACCACATGTGCCTGTCCTTGCCCTCATCGGGGAGATTGTTCCAATGCATATCGTCTTTGCCGCTTCGGAGTGTGTACCGTTTGCCAAGACTGGCGGCCTGGCCGACGTGGTGGGCGCGCTGCCGCCGGAGCTGGTGAAGCTGGGCCACCAGGTTACCGTCTACCTGCCGCTCTACGCTTGCGTGAAGCCGCATCTCG
>Ga0302198_10006668_pt1 | contig 10344 bp, 8 predicted proteins | sample II_Bog_N2_2_FD_193521 | JGI IMG/M metagenome (GOLD analysis project Ga0302198, IMG submission 193521) | Peat permafrost microbial communities from Stordalen Mire near Abisko, Sweden - II_Bog_N2_2 | ecosystem: Environmental > Terrestrial > Soil > Wetlands > Peat | place: Sweden: Abisko, Stordalen... | reverse complement strand
CTCGGCCACACGCTCGCCGCACCGGTGCCCTCGTTGTTTACTTTTCAAATCGGGTCGCCGTGGTTGCGCGCGCTCGCCGGCGTGGCGGTGGCCGCCGAGGTCAGCGTGCCCGCCGCGGGCCTGCGCGAGGGCGGACCGCTGCTGCTGACGCATTGGGGCGTGAGCGGCCCCGCCATCTTGAAAATGTCCGCGTGGGGCGCGCGCACGTTGCACGGATTGGACTACAAATTTTCCTTGTTTGTGAATTGGCTGCCGCATTTGAGCGTGGAAAAAATCGCGGCAGAAATAACCTCGCGCCGCCAAAAATTCCCCGCAAAATTTTTGGCGAACAATTCGTTCGCGCCGTTGCCGCTGCGGTTGTGGGAGCAACTGGTGCTGGCCGCGGGCATCGCCCGCGAGACGCGCTGTTCGGTGCTCACGCGCGCCCAAATCCACGCGCTCACCCAGCAGTTGGCGCGATCCGAATTTTCCGTGATCGGCAAAAGCCTGAACAAGGACGAGTTCGTGACGTGCGGCGGCGTGAAACTCGGCGAAATCGATTTCAAAACGATGGAGAGCAAAGTTTGTCCCGGATTATTTTTTGCCGGCGAGCTGCTGGACATTGACGGCGTGACGGGCGGCTTTAATTTTCAAGCGGCGTGGACGACCGGTTTTCTTGCCGGTCACGCGCTGGCGGCCTAAGCCAAAAGAAGAACGGGCGCCCGCTTTATCTCGGCGCGCCCGCCAGGAGTTTTTGTAGGATTTAATTTTTCTGATTCATCAACTAAATTGCCACCCCGTTTAATCTGTTCGGCACGATTTCACTTGGCTACGCGCGCAATCAAAGACACCAAGAACAGCACCAAAAAAATCGTGAAAATAATTTTCGCGATGCCCACCGCCGCTCCCGCGATGCCGGTGAATCCCAGTCCCCCTGCAATCAGCGCAATCAGGAGAAACATTAGTGTCCAGCCCAGCATAAGGTTCCTTTCTCAGTTTTATTTTTGATTCGCAACATGGTTTCAGGATGATGGGTTGCAGAACTCATGCCAGCGGGATTTTCACAATGAATGCCGTGGATATACCGCTCTTGGAGTTAGTCCAGACACGTGCGCCATTGCATTAAGCCGCGCTGGGGGGCGCCGATTTTGCAAATCGCAAGCCGTGGCTGCCCGATTACGATTCAGTAATTTTGATTTTCTTTCAATGGCATCGCTGCGGACAAGTTTTGTCCAGCATTTTTCCGCCTGACCATATTAAATTTGGCTTGTATAGCATGTTAGTCGCATTTATGTGTATGGTGTTGGGAAAAAAGCAGCGGAAGCTGCCGCATGAATTTGATGTCGGTAAATTTTGAACGCCCACAAACCCATGGCCACGCAACCGACTACTTCCCAAAACGCCGACGCGGAAAAACAGCGTTTGGCTGACAATCAGGCGGGGCGCCAAAACTGGCGGCGCTGGGGGCCGTATCTTTCGGAGCGGCAATGGGGCACCGTGCGCGAGGATTACTCGCCCGGCGGGAACGCGTGGGAATATTTTCCGCACGACCATGCGCGCAGCCGCGCGTATCGGTGGGGCGAAGACGGCCTCGCCGGTTTCAGCGATGACATGCAGCATCTCTGTCTCTCGCTCGCACTGTGGAACGGCAAGGATCCGATTCTCAAGGAGCGACTTTTCGGTCTCACGAATTCCGAGGGCAATCACGGCGAGGACGTGAAGGAGCTATATTATTATCTCGATGCCACGCCGACGCATTCGTATCTGAAATTTCTCTACAAATATCCGCAGGGCGAATTTCCCTATCTGCATCTCATCGAGGAAAACGCGCGCCGGAAAAGCCAGCCGGACGCGCCGGAGTTTGAACTGCTCGACACGGGCTTATTTGATGCGGATCGTTACTTCGATGTCTTTGTGGAATATGCAAAAGTCGGGCCGGATGAAATGTTGATGCTGGTCACGGTTCATAATCGCGGGCCGGAAACGGCGAAGCTGACGCTGCTGCCGCAACTGGCTTTTCGCAACACTTGGTCGTGGATTCCAAATGGACGCAAACCAAAATTCTCGGCGGACAACGGCGGCGTCAAAATCGAGCACGCGCAACTCGGTGATTTTCGCCTCGACTGCGACGCAAATCCAATGCTGCTTTTTTGCGACAACGAAACGAATGTGCGCCGCCTTTTCAACCAGCCGGACGCGCCAGGTTTTTTCAAGGACGCTTTTCACGAATATATTATTGCCGGAAATAAATCGGCGGTGAATCCCGCGCAGATCGGCACGAAGGCTGGCGCGCTTTACGAATTGAATGTGCCAGCCGGCCAATCGGCGACGATACGTTTGCGGCTTGCAAAATCAGACGCGGCTTCAATCGGAAAACCGTGGAATGATTTTGATGCGATTTTTTCCCAGCGCCGAAACGAAGCGGATGAATTTTACGCCGAGTTGCAAAAAAATCTCGCCGACGCGGACGCGAAGTTGGTTCAGCGCCAAGCATTCGCGGGAATGATCTGGAGCAAGCAATTTTTTCACTACGACGTGCCACTTTGGTTGGACGGCGACCCGCCGCAGCCGCCGCCGCCCGCCGCGCGTCGGCACGCGCGCAATTCCGACTGGCGGCACTTGAACAACGCCGACGTGATTTCCATGCCGGACAAATGGGAATATCCGTGGTTCGCCGCGTGGGACTGGGCGTTTCATTGCGTCGCGCTGGTGGAGATTGACGCCGAGTTCGCGAAGTCGCAGCTCGTGCTGCTGATGCGTGAATGGTATATGCACCCGAACGGCCAGTTGCCGGCCTACGAATGGGCGTTCGGTGACGTGAATCCGCCCGTCCACGCGTGGGCGACGTTTCGCGTTTTTCAAATTGACCGCCGGCAGCGTCAGGAAACGAATCCCGCCGACGCCGGCGATCTGTTTTTTCTCGAACGCGTTTTTCAAAAATTGCTTTTGAATTTCACCTGGTGGGTCAATCGCAAAGACGAGCAGGGGCGAAATATTTTTCAAGGCGGTTTTCTCGGCCTCGACAACATCGGCGTGTTCGACCGCAGCAAACCGTTGCCGACCGGCGGTTTCATGAGCCAGGCCGACGGCACGAGCTGGATGGCGATGTATTGCCTGAATTTATTGCGCATCGCGCTCGAACTCGCGCAGCACAATCACGTTTATGAAGACATCGCGACGAAATTTTTCGAGCATTTCCTGTCCATCGCCGGCGCGATCAACGGCGTGGGCGACGACAAACTCGGCTTGTGGGACGAGGCGGATCAATTTTATTACGACCATTTGAATTTGCCGGACGGCGAAAATGTGCCGATGAAAATCCAGTCCGCCGTCGGGCTGATTCCATTGCTCGCGGTGGAAGTTTTGGATCCGGCTTTGCTGAAAAATCTGCCGGATTTTGTCGGCCGGATGGAATGGTATTTGAAATACCGCCCGCAACTCGCCGGCCTGATTTCGGACTGGAAAGTTTGCGGCACGGAAGATCGCAAGCTGCTGTCGCTGCTGCGCGGCCATCGCATGAAGGCGCTGCTGAAACGGATGCTCGATGAGGCGCAATTTCTTTCCGCGCAGGGCGTGCGCTCGCTCTCCAAATTTCACGAGCAACATCCGTATCGCTACGAGACCGGCGGCCAGACTTACGAGGTGGCTTACTGGCCTGCGGAATCCAAGAGCGGATTGTTTGGTGGCAATTCCAACTGGCGCGGGCCGGTCTGGATGCCGCTGAATTTTCTCATCATCGAGGCGCTGCAAAAATTTCATTATTATTTCGGCGACGATTTCAAGGTCGAGTGCCCGGCCGGTTCGGGAAAATTCATCACGCTCAACGACGTCGCCGACGAACTGTCGCGCCGCCTCGCGAAACTGTTTTTGAAAGGCGACGACGGCCAGCGTCCGGTCTTGAAATATCATCCGAAGCTCGCGACCGATCCGCACTTCAAGGATTACATTTTGTTCCACGAATATTTTCACGGCGACAACGGACGCGGCTGCGGCGCGTCACATCAAACCGGCTGGACGGGCTTGATCGCCAAACTGCTGCGGCCGCGAAAATAAATTCCATTTGCAAAATTGTCGAAAGGAGCGATTTAAAAATCCATGAGTGCGAATCATTACGACGTCATCATCATCGGCAGCGGCGCGGGCGGCGGCACGCTCGCCCTCAAGCTGGCACCGAGCGGCAAAAAGATTTTGATCTTGGAACGCGGCGGTTTTCTGCCGCGCGAAAAGGAAAATTGGGACGCGACCCAAGTCTTTGTCAAAAACCGCTATGTCTCGAAAGATATTTGGTATGACAACGACAACAAACCTTTTCAGCCCGGCTCGCATTATTTTGTCGGCGGCGCGACGAAGATGTATGGCGCGGCGCTGTTCCGTCTGCGCCAGGAAGATTTTTCCGCGCATAAAACCGCCGATGGCGTGACGCCGGACTGGCCGATCCGCTACGACGAGTTGGAGCCGTATTACACGCAAGCCGAAAAACTTTACAATGTCCACGGCCAGCGCGGCGATGACCCGACCGATCCGCCGGCGAGCGCGCCGTATCCGTTTCCGCCCGTCAGCCACGAGCCGCGCATCCAGGAACTCGCGAATAATTTGAAACGCGCGGGCTATCATCCCTCCTTCGCGCCGACGGGGATTTTGCTCAACGAAGCCGATCCGCCGCACAGCAAATGCATTCGTTGCGATACTTGCGACGGATTTCCGTGTCTCGTCCATGCCAAGTCCGACGCGGAAGTCATCGCGGTGCGCCCCGCCTTGCAATATCCGAACGTGACTTTGTTGACCCACGCGCACGTGCAAAAACTGGAAACCAACGTGGGTGGAAATCAGATCACCAATGTCATCGTGGAACGCGATGGCCATCACGAAGACTTTTCGGGCGACATCGTGGTCGTTTCCTGCGGCGCGGCGAACTCGGCGCGGTTGCTGTTGATGTCCGCCAATGACAAACATCCGCGCGGCCTGGCGAACGGCTCCGACCTGGTTGGCAGAAATTATATGTTTCACAACGCCATCGCGCTCGTGGCATTGTCGAAACGCGAGAACGAAACCGTTTTCCAAAAAACGCTCACGGTGAATGATTTTTATCTGCACGCGCCCGACTACGCTTTTCCGCTCGGCAACATCCAGATGATCGGCAAATCCAAAGGCCCGATGTTCCGCGAAGACGCGCACGGTTTGGCACCGGGCTGGACGATGGACGAAATGGCCAAGCACGCCGTGGACTTCTGGCTGACCGGCGAAGATTTGGCGTTGCCGCAAAATCGCGTGACGCTGAATGCCAAAAACGAAATTCAACTGCACTACGAATTCACGAATCAGGAGCCGATCAACCGGCTGCGAAAAAAATTGCAGTCCATGCTGGAACACCTTGACCTGCATCCGCATCTCCTCCCGAACAATCTTTATTTGGGCAAACATATTCCCGTCGCCGGTGTCGGCCATCAATCCGGCACGTGTCGCTTCGGCACCGATCCGAAAACTTCCGTGCTCGACGTGAACTGCAAGGCGCACGAGCTCGACAATCTTTACGTCGTGGACACGAGTTTCTTTCCGAGCATCGGCGCGGTGAATCCTTCGTTGACCGCCATCGCGAATGCGCTGCGCGTCGGCGATCATTTGCTCGAACGGCTGAAATAAAATGGCGCGACGCAGCGAAATCATGACGGTTTATGCCGCTGGCGTGGTGCAAGGCATCGGGCTCGTCACCTTTCCCGCCGCGAGCGCGGTGTTCACGAGTCCAACGGATTATAATTTATCCAGCACGGAATACGGCGGCCTGTTTTTGCCGCAGGCGATCATGGCCATTCTTGCGTCGCTCGCCGGCGCGGGTCTGCGCAACGGGCTCGGCACCAAAAAAATTTATCTGGTCGGACTTTTCGCAAACCTGCTGGCGATGGCGCTGCTCTTGGCCAGCCGCATCGTGATGAACAATCATGGGCTGGCCTATGGAATTTTGCTCGTCGCCACGACGTGCATGGGCATCGGCTTTGGTTTTACCGTGCCGGCGCTGAACACGTTTGCCGCCGCATTTTTTCCGCAAAAGGTGGACAAGGCCGTGCTCGCACTTAACGCGCTTTTGGGTTTGGGAACCGCGCTCGCGCCAATTTTTGTCGCGGTTTTTGTCGGCTTCGGAATTTGGTGGGGCTTGCCGGAGCTCGTCGGCGCACTGATTCTTGGACTTTTGTTTTTTAGTTTCGGCCAGCCATTGAACGAAGGTGAAAAAACGGAAACCGTGGCGAAAAATAAAGTGAAATTCCCCGCGCGGTTCTGGATTTTTGCCGCGTTCGCGCTGCTTTACGGCGTGTGCGAAACGATGAATGGCAACTGGGCGGCGCTTTATCTGAAAAATAATTTTCACGCCAGCGCGGCCCTGTCGTCGCTCGCGCTGACGATTTTTTGGAGCACGGTCACGGCGGGACGAATTCTTTTCGCCGTCATTGAAAAATGGCTGCCGGAAGAAATGGTCTGTCGGATTTTGCCGCTGGTCGTGACGGCGGCCTTGATCGCCAGCGCGTGCGCGCCGAAAACAAACCCGGTGCTCGGCGTTTTGACTTTTGCGCTCGCCGGACTCGGCTGTTCCGCGCTGCTGCCGCTGACGATCAGTTTTGGCCAGAAAGAATTGACGGCCATTGCCGCCTCGGTCGCGGGCGGACTGATTGCATTTTACCAGATCGGCTACGGCATCGCCGCGTTCGGCGTCGGGCCATTGCAAATGGCGGGGGCGGATTTAAAAAATATTTACGCGGGAACGGCGGTTGTCGCGCTCGCGCTATCTGTGCTATCCTTCGTCGTCACGCGCCAACCGCGCGCGGCGGTTTGAAATTTCGTTCAACTATCAAACTTATTAACCAAGGAAAATTATATGAACCTAAAAGGCAAAGTCGCCATCGTCACCGGCGGCAACAGCGGCATCGGCATGGCCATCGTTTTGGAATTGGCCAAACAAGGCGCGAACATCGTCATTGATTACGTCGCGCATCCCGAGGCGACCGAGGCGCTCGAAAAACAGGTGCGTGACCTGGGCGATTGCGCGATCGGCGTGCAGGCGAATGTCAGCAAAATCGGTGACCTGCAAAATTTATTTGCGACCGCCGTGAAAGAATTTGGCCGCGTGGACATCATGGTCAACAACGCCGGCGTCGAGACGCGCACCTCGATTCTCGACACGACCGAGGCGCAATATGAAAAAGTTTTGGCGATCAATCTCAAGAGCGCATTTTTCGGCACGCAGCTCGCCGCGCAACAGATGATCAAGCAGGGCGGCGGCGGCCGCATCATCAACATCACATCCGTGCACGAAGACTGGCCCATGCCGGGCAACACGGCGTATTGTCTGTCGAAAGGCGGGATGCGGATGTTGACGCGCACGGCGGGCGTCGAACTCGCGCCGCACAACATTCTCGTCGTCGGCGTCGGCCCCGGCGCGGTGGCGACGCCGATCAATTTGACGACGATGCAAGATCCGTCGTTGCTGCAAAAATTGAATAGTGCCATCCCGCTCGGCCGCATGGCGCGCCCGGAAGAAATCGCGAGCCTTGTCGCGTTTCTCGCGGGCGACGGCGCGAGCTACATGACGGCGACGACTGTTTTTGCCGATGGCGGCATCATGCAGAGCAGCCCGGGACTTTGAGCGCGCCATTCAAATTGCGCCAAATAATCGCCGGAAATTTTCCTCGACGCGCGCGGTGAGCGGTTCGATTTTTTCACCCAGAAAATCCGCAAGGCCTTCATAAACGGCGATAAGATTGGCCGGATGATTCTGCGGCGCGCCGGTGGCGTCGGTCAGCGGAAAATGGATTTTTTCGGAAGGCAACATTTGATCCGGCGCATCGGTTTCGATGAGCAAACGGTCTGCCGGAATTTGGCGAAAGGTTTCGCGCTGCCGGAGTTTCCGCGCCTGCAAAAAATAGCCCGGAAAACTGAAATACGCGCCGAGTTTGGTGAACGCGGGAATCATTTCCGCCGGGCCGCCAAAACTGTGCAGCACAAAACCGCGCGCCGGTCGCAAATGTTCGCGCAGCAATTCGTGCAACCGGCCCCACGCCTGTAGACAATGGATGCTCACCGGCAGATTGCGTTCGGCGGCGATCTTTAATTGCGCGAGAAAAACTTCTTCCTGGCCGGCGTAACGCAAATTTGGTTTCCAGCGATCCAAACCGATTTCGCCGACGGCGCTCGGAACGGCGTCGAGAAATTTTTCGAGATTTTTTTGCCAGTCCGGCGTCCGTTCGGAAAGATGCCACGGATGATAGCCGAAACTCGGGAGCACCATTTCATTTTCCTGGGCGAGCGTGAGCACCGCCGGCCAGTCACTTTCGCACGCGCCGTTGACCACCATTTGGGCGACGCCCATTTTTTCGCAGTCCCGCAACAATTCCTTTTGCCGGCCGCCAAAACGGTCGTCCTGCAAATGATTGTGCGCGTCGTAAAACTTCATTTTGCATTGTCCGCCGCGAATTGCCGGATGCGCTCCCAGATTTTGGCGAGCGCGTTGCGACGATTCGGCGTGAGATGTTGCGTGATGCCGAGCGGTGCGAGAAATCGCGGATCGTGCGCGAGAATTTCCGCCGGCGGCTGGCCGCTGTAAAAATCACATAACAAACCGGCGATGGCTTTGACGACGAGCGAATCGGAGTCGCAATCAAAAAGACATTTTCCATCGCGAAAGTGCGCGACGAACCACAGTTTGGCGAGGCAGCCGGGGATGAGCTTTTCGTCCGTGCGAAATTCTGGGGCGAAGCCAGGGTGTTTTTTCGCCCATTCCACTAGCAGTGCCAGCCGATCCTGCCCGTTTGTCAGCGCGGCGAGTTGGGCGGTGAGTTGAACTTCTTTTTCCGCGAGCTTCATGGCGCGGAACCAATTTTATTCGAGCCGGCGCGGTTGGTCAGGATCGGGCTCGCCGTGGGATTCCTCGTGGTGCGGCTCGGGCTCGCTTTGGCTTGACGGAGTTTCGTGGTGCGAATCGGATTCTTTCTGGTGTGGCGATTCGGAGTGATGCGACGTCTGTTCGCGCGGACCCCGTTGCGGTTCGTCGTGGCGTGGCGGGCGAAAAGTCTGCGGTTGGCGTGGCGGCTGGATGCGGCGAAGCGCGCGGCGCAATTCATCAATTTCGCGTTCGTCCGCGAGTTTCTGGCGCTCGGCCACTTCGACGAGCTCAAGCACTTCGTCGAGATGATCAATCATTTTTTTCAAACCGTCGGCAATTTCCGTGGCATGTTCCACGGCCTGGCTGATGGCCGAGGCGTCGGCGGGACGAAAATCAGGATAACGCGGGCGCGGTGCTCGTTGCTCAGGTGCCGGCGGGCGTTCAAAACGTTCCGGGCGTTCGAGGCGATCGTTACGTTCGGGGCGGTCCGGCCGCTCCGGTCGCTGGGGCACGAGCCGTTGCGGTGCCGGGCGAACATTTTCAACGCGTTCGCGCGCGCTGTCGGGACGTTCCGCTTCGGTGCCAGGCATCGCGGGCAACGGCGCATTTTCATTTTCGATTTCCGTCGCTTCGTCGACGTCGGCGGCGGCGGGCGCGTGGGAAATTTCTCCCGCCCCGGCGGTGGTCGGCGCATTGGCGGCGGGCGGGCGCGGCCCCGGGCGACGGCCCCGGCCACCGCGGCGTCCGCGCCGGCGGCTGTCGGGACGACGGGCGGCCGGGGACGGGTTTAAATTGGATTGTTCGTCTGGGACTGACATTCTGGTGAGGATGGCGTTTCGTCGGGCAAATGCAACGGCGAACTGCGTTTACTTTTTGACAAACAGCGCGAGCGACGCGGTGAAACCATGCAGGAAATTTTTTTCGCCGACGGGGCCGATTTCGCCGTTGCCGAAAAATCCGGCGAGGCCCAGCGGCCCGAAATTTTCCTGCACCATCTCGGCGTCATGGCTGGGCCGGCCAAACAGATTCCGGCCGCGGCCGTTGCAACAGCACAGGCACCCGCCGTAAATCACGGTGTCGCCAAGATTTTTTTTTGCGCGCGTGAGCAGTTCGTTCATGTCCTCGGACGCGGCGGCGGCGTCGCGGCGCTGAAACTGGATGGTCTGGCCGGCGCGGGGCAGGGCGCTGACGGCGATGACACCGCTGCTCGGATCGCCGCCCAGCAAGTTTCGCACGAGAAAATCGCCGCGATGAAAATCCTCGAGATATTCATTCACGACGAGGCCGATGAACAGGTTGCCGCGCGCCTTTTGCTGCTCCAACGCGGGGAGGCTTTGCACGGTTTCGGACAGCACGGTGTAGGCGGGCCGGTTGCCGATGTGCTTGATGAGATTTTGTTCGACGCGCGTCAGCGTCCACGCCTCGCCGATCGGTGTGCAGCCCTGCGAAATCACGCCCGTGAGCGAAACTTCGCCGCCGACCGCCAGCGCGACGCC
>Ga0302198_10006661_pt1 | contig 10348 bp, 9 predicted proteins | sample II_Bog_N2_2_FD_193521 | JGI IMG/M metagenome (GOLD analysis project Ga0302198, IMG submission 193521) | Peat permafrost microbial communities from Stordalen Mire near Abisko, Sweden - II_Bog_N2_2 | ecosystem: Environmental > Terrestrial > Soil > Wetlands > Peat | place: Sweden: Abisko, Stordalen... | reverse complement strand
CCGCAATCACAAACGCTATCGCCGATCCGATCGCCAGGCCGGCCAGCGCCAGGATCATCATCAGGCGCTTTGTCCAGGCGTTCGTCGTGGCCTGCTGGACCAGCACATCGTGCCGGTCAGCTTCAACCTGCGCCGTCATATCGCTCAGAGCGTTCGTCAGTGCGGTGGTTGCCAGCAACGCTTCCGGGGCCTTGAATAGCTCCATCGCTCCCTTTGTGTCTCCGGCCCGGTACAGCGCAACCACCTGATCGTTGCGGCGAGTGTAGTTGGAATCGGCAGCCTCGACCCGCGCGTAGAGATCGCGAGTTGCGTCCGTCGTCAGCAGCGGCTGCAGCGCTTCCGTTGCATCGCGAAACTCAGTCTCGCTTCGCTCAAACAAATGCGTGCTTTCATTGTCCCTGCCCATCAGTACATCGCGCGTGCCCACTCGCTGCAGCAAAAACGCCTCCAGCATCTCGTGGTCATGGGACATCATCCTGGCGTCGCTCCGGGCTTCCTGCGAGAGCTGCTCGTTGACCACCGCCGACCGGTAACCAACAAAGCCCATCCCCGCGATGATCGCAAGCAGCGATCCAAATCCAATCCCAATCTTCGACTTCAATCCCAACTTCCTCAGATTCATTTCAGGCTTCCTCTGTACCGCGCGCCGACACAGCGGCCCTGGCTCCGTCATCCACGCAGAATCGCTTGCTCTTGCGTCTCACATTCTTCTATCGGCTTCCCGCGCGCGCACTTGACCCCCTCCTGCCTCAGAGCAGAACAGGGGGCCTTCAGTCTGGAACTTGCTTCGACTGGAACTTACTTCGAACGAAGCGCGTCACGCTGTTCGCGAACATAGTCGTGCGACAAGACGATCTGCGTCTGCTGCGCGGTCAGCAACTGCCGCAGCGGAAGCGGCAACTCCTGGTCCAGCGCATCCTTGTACACATCCACGGCCTCGTCTTCACCCTGCTCGGCGGTCTCCAGCAGCATAGGGTCGCCGCCTCCCAGCTTGGCCTTCAGTTCAGACCATGCACGATTCAACACACCCGCCGCCGTGCCAGTCTCGTGAACATCGGCTACGCCGTGGCGATGAAGTTCGTTCTCCAGTTCGCCCCGGAAGTTGGCGCGCTTCAAGGATTCGGCGAGGAAATATATCTTGAGCCGTTCGTCCTTCAGGTGCTCCCCAATCTCGGCCATGCCCTTCTGCCCGTCTTCCAGAACATTGATTACCGACTTCAAAGCGCTTTCCAGTTTATAGGTCCTTGCTGCATCCGTTCCCATGGTCGATTTCCCTTCATTCATGCAATGTGCAGCGCGGCGCGCTGTTGAGCGTTGGTTGGGTCGGGGTCCGCTGGCTGGTCGCGATTCTCCTGCACCAGCGGCGAGCGGGAGAAATCGCGAAAACCCCGCGCCCCCCTCCCAGCCAACATTACTTCTCAGCTCCGCCCAAAAGACAAACTCCCGGACAGCGACTGCTGGAAGGATAGATGCCTCCCACGGCCATGGGTTTGCATCCTGAGTCCACACCTGCAACTTTTCTCTTTTCCCGCTCCCGCTCTGGGATAATCGGGGTAGCTCTAGCGGTTCCTGGCCTTTCGTCTGTCCGCGTCCAGCTCCGCGTCATGGCGTCCGCCACACTGGCGCGCGTCCGGCCGCGGGCGAAACGTGAACGAAACGCAGACCAGATTCCGCGCTTGCCCCCATGAAACCACTCAGGCTGGTCTCCACTCCAACCCGCAACCGCCGCCTCAACGAGATACTCGGCCTCGTGGTGCTGGTCTTCGCCAGCCTGCTCTTCCTCGCGCTGGCCACATACACCCCCACAGACCCCTCCGCCGACACGGTCGGTAACTACGCCGCCGGAGCGCACGCCTCCGCCGGACTCGCCGCGCGCCTGGCCGCCGGCCCTGCCCACAACTGGACCGGCCTCGCCGGAGCATGGCTCGCCGATCTCATCCTCCAGACCATCGGCATCGCAGCCTTCTTCCTTCCCATCGTCCTTGGCCGCCTTGGCCTCTGCTGGATGCGCCAGCGCCCCGCCGGCTCCGCAATGGCGCGCCTCCTCGGCCTCGGCCTGTGGATCGTCTTTGCCCCGGCCGCCGTCGGCCTGCTTCCGCGCACCCTCTTCTGGCGTCACGCCCTGCCCATCGAAGGCGTCACCGGACGCCTCCTCGCCGATGCCATGGTCCAATACCTCAACCTGCCCGGCGCCTCCATCGTCCTCGCCCTGATGGTGCTAATGTCCGTCTACCTGGCCACAACCTTCACCTTCCACACCGCCCGCGAGTGGATGCAGACGCACTTCTCCCTCGTGCGCAGCCTCTTCGACCGCCTGCACAACTGGCGCGCGCGCCGTGCCCTCGCACGAGCCGAAAAGCGCGCCCTGCGACAGCAGTCCGACTCCGCAGCCTCGCTGGAACACTCCCTCACGCTCGGGCCCGTCCTCACGCTCGAACCAGCCCAGGAAGTCTTCACCAGCCGCCGCGAACAGTCCCTCGATCAGGCAGCCCTGGAGCTGAATCTCCAGCACAAGCCCGTGGCAGACTCCAACGCCCACTCCACGCTGCTGGGAGGCCTCTTCGGCTGGTTGGGACGCAAGCGCCGCAAACCGGCCCTGCCCGCCACGCCGCCCGATCCCGCCGCACTCCAGCCCGACGAAGCCCCCGCCTCCGTCTGGCAGTCCATGCCGCGAACCCACGTCGATGCACCCCCTGCCACCGCGCTCAGCACCGCAGCCGCAGCCGCCGCGCCCTTCGCCGCGGAGCTGGCCGCAGCCGCCGCCCCGCTCAGCGCTCGCAGCACCGGTGAGACCGCGCACCTCGATCTCCCCGAGCCGCCTCCCGCGCGCCATACGCAACCCCCGGGTGCCCCATCCATGCAGTCTCACCGCATGGGTGGGATTGCAGAGCCTGCACCTGCCCCGGATCCCCCGCCCAACTCCATCGCCTTCGGCAAGCGCGCAGACGCAGACATCAAGCAGGTCGCCATCACCCCCAAGTCCATCCGCGGATACAAGCTCCCGCCCTCCTCGCTCCTCTTCCGCAACGATGAGGTCCCCGTCGTCCGCGAGGAGGCTCTGCGCGCCGAAGCCCGCACCCTCGTCCAGAAGTGCGCCGAGTTCGGCGTCAACGGCCAGGTCACCCAGATCAACCCCGGCCCCATCGTCACCACATTCGAGTTCCACCCCGACGCCGGCGTCAAGTACTCCCGCGTCACCGGCCTCGCCGACGACCTCTGCCTCGCCATGGCCGCCGAATCCATCCTCATCGAGCGCATGGCCGGCAAGTCCACCGTCGGCATCCAGGTTCCCAACCACGCCCGCGAGACCATCTGGCTCCGCGATGTCGTCGAGTCCGAATCCTTCGCCAAAACCCGATCCAGGCTCGCCATCGCCCTCGGCAAGGACATCAACGGACGCATCGTCACCGCCGATCTCGCCGCCATGCCCCACATCCTCATCGCCGGCTCCACCGGCTCCGGTAAATCCGTCGCCATCAACGCCATGATTATGTCCGTCCTCTACCGCTCCACGCCCGAGCAGGTCCGCATGATCCTGGTCGATCCCAAGCGCGTCGAGCTGGGCATGTACGAGGGCATCCCTCACCTCTTCACCCCCATCATCACCGACGCCAAACTCGCCGCCAACGCCCTGCGCAACGCCGTCCGCGAGATGGAGCGCCGCCTCAAATTGCTTGCGGCAAATCATGTGCGGAATATAGATCAGTTCAACAAGCTCTTCGACCACGGCTCCGACTACCTCTTCGACGACGCCGATCAGGAGCCCCTCCCCTACATCATCATCATCATCGACGAGCTCGCCGACCTCATGATGCTCGACCGCGCCAATGTGGAGGAATCCATCACCCGCCTCGCCCAGATGGCCCGCGCCGTCGGCATCCATCTCGTGCTGGCAACGCAACGTCCTTCTGTCGATGTCATCACCGGCCTCATCAAGGCCAACATCCCCACCCGCATCAGCTTCCGCCTGGCCACCAAGGTCGATTCGCGCACCATCATCGACTCCAACGGCGCCGAATCCCTCCTCGGCAAGGGCGACATGCTCTACCTTCCCCCCGGCACCAGCCGCGTGCAGCGCGTCCACGCGCCCTTCGTCACCGAAAAGGAGATCTCCGCCGTCACCGAGTTCTGGAAGGCCCAGGGCGAGGCCGAGTACGTCCACGGCTTCCTCGAAGGCCCCAAGGAAGACGACGCCAACGCCGCCGCCAACGGAGAATCCAGCCAGGAGGACGACGACCTATTCGACGACGCCGTCCGTCTCGTCTTCGAGTTCGGCAAGGCCAGCACCTCGCTCCTCCAGCGCCGCCTGCGCATCGGCTACGGCCGCGCCGCCCACCTCATCGACATGATGGAGCACGACGGCCTGGTAGGCCCCGCCGACGGCTCCAAGCCCCGCGAAATCCTCAAATCCCCCTCCTTCTACAAAGAAGTCGACGCCGCCCTCCGCTAACCCTTCCCTACGGTTGTCCTTCCGCGCGTTGCCTCCTTACGTTTGTCATTCTGAGCGCAGCGAAGAATCCCCGCATTTCGCCCGCGCCGCCTCAAAATGTATTAGGCGGCCGCATCTTCGTCTCGTCAAACGGCTCGATCGGCTTGCCCCAGTCCTCGCTCAAATCGCGCCAGGTTGGATTGTGCTCGACGATCAACGCGATCTTCTTCACGCGCAGCCAACCTTTGATCTCGGTTTCGCGGCGGATCGCATCCTGGATGTACTGGAACCGCTCGAAGTAGACAAGCCGGTCGATGCCGTATCGTGCGGTGAACGAACCTGGATTCTCAGCGGCCTTGTGTTGCGTCACCCTCACCATCAGGCTGTTGGTGACGCCGGTATAGAGGCGATGAAATGTGTTGGCGAGAATGTAGACGTAGTACTCGTGGTCGCGCATGGGGCAGACTTGAAGTGTAGTGCAGCCGCCAGGCGAAATACGGCGATTCTTCGCTACGCTCAGAATGACAACCAAGCGGCTCACCTCTACTGCATGTCATTCTGAGCGTAGCGAAGAATCCCCGCATTGGTATTTGTCTTTGTCTGTTCTTGCCGTCATCCCAACCGAACCCTCAGCCAGCGTAGCGAGTCGTAGGACTATAATTCTGCAAACATCTGCGCAGCGAATGTCGGCTGACACCAACGCCACGCGCACGGGTTCAGGAGGAAGTCGTGAAGATTCTTCGTTCCTTGAATCGCAGGAGTTTCAGTGTGGATCTTGCCGGAGGGTTTAACTTCCTGAGGCCCAACACAAGGTTTACCCCTCCCTCGCATCCGCCGGGGGAGTTCCACTATCTCCCTGGCCAATCCAAAGAAACTGCGTTTCCGCAAGCGCATGAAAATCCGGCAACACCGCCTCAGTTTGAGTTGATACCTTCGCCGTATCGGAACGATCCGCTCTATCTCCGCCTGTTGCGGCCAGCGTTGCTCGTCTTGGCAGCACTTGCGCTCATATATTTATTCTTCTGGTGGATCGCCGGGTTCCCCATCCCTCGCTTTCACTCAGCATAGCCTCTTCGCTTCTGAGACGCGGGTGTCTCACCGCTCTCACTTCATCGCCGGCCTAGCCGCCGCCGCCACATACTGCTCATTGAGCGCTCGCCGCAGCAGCGTCTTAATCACCGCCTGCCGGCTGATGTTCAGCTCCTTCGCCTCGCGGTCCAGCTCCTCCAGCATGGATGCCGCAAAGTCCACATTCACGCGTTGGACCAACGGCGGCATCATCTTCCCATCGTTCGTAAAAAAGCGCGAGATGTCCTCGCCCTTGTCCGCCATCCGTGCAATCGCCTCCGCCGAAACCGGTTTTTTTGCCCTACGAGTACTCTTCATATAATTTGCCCTCCTCCCGCGTAGCCTTCCATAACGTCACAAGGTGATAGAACTCACCCTCATCGTCCTCTCGCACCTCGAAGATCAGGGCGTAGAGCCGCCGCCCAACCCAACCGATCACGCGATACTGCTCCGGGTCATCGGAACTGCGGTCCTGATAGTAAGGGCCCTCAAAAATCTCCAGCGCCTCTTCGAACCCGATACCGCGCTTCGGGTTCTTCCGCAATCGCAAGCTCTTCACCGGATCGAAGTGGAATCGCATGGATCGGTAGTATAACAGTTATACCTTTTCGCCACCCGTCGGGTACCTCATTCGTCAGTATTCGCAATCATCCCAATCATCCCCAGCCACGTCTCCACCAACTCTGGCCATCGCGTCACCGGTAGCTTCGTCCTGCGCAGCCCGAAGGCGTGCCCGCCCTGCGCATACAAATGCATCTCCACGGGAACCCCGGCGTTCTTCAGCGCAATGTAGTACACCAGCGAGTCGTTCACGTTGTCCACATGGTCGTCCTCGTTCTGTAGCAGAAACGTTGGCGGCGTCTGCCGCGTGATGTGGCTGGCGATGTCTGGATTCAGCTTCGGCGTCTTCAGGCTCTCATCGCCAAACGACAGATGCCCCGGATAGATCGCCACCGCAAAGTCCGGACGGCAGCTCACCTTGTCCGCCGCATCGACCGCCGACAATTCGAGATTAGCGGCGTGCGTGTCAGGGCAAACCGGCCGGAGTGATCCTGCGCAATAACGCCTCGAGTTTCGCCAGGGGCGCCTTCCAGGCCGGATGATTGGTTGCCGATATCTGCAACATCTCGACCCGAAACAGTCCGCCAAACTGAGAAGCCGCGTCGCGGTCGTCATTGGGTTCGCCAGGCGCCTTTCCCGCCGTCAGCATCTCGTCCACGGCCGGCGCGTAAGCGTTGAAATTCATCGAGAACCACGAGCCCAGGTCCAACTTCAAGTAAAGCGCCTTGCCGCTTTCAAATGCGAACAGGGACCGTTGCACGGCGGGCGTCTCCGAAAAAAAGCTGTCATTGAAGATCAATTGGGCTTGGCCGTCATGAAGGCCTGCATAGGGCGACGGCATCGCATCGCACCGTTTTATGCCCCTTGCATCGATCACGCAGACCGGAGTATCGTGCCGTCGCTCGTAGCTGACATTCTTGATCGCCCATGCCTTTGCGGGCGTGTCCGGCATGTTGTTCCACACGCTAAAGACGCGGTCCAATTCGGCGCGCGACCAGGGGCCCGGAGTCTTGGCGCAATAATCGTCCCTGAATGTCTTGCCGTCCTCCACGCGGATCTTGGAGCCAAGAAGCGTGTCGCCCGGATCGCATGTGCCTTGGGCATGAGCGGGCGCAAGCACAGTACCGTAGAGTGCGGCCACAAGCAGTAACCTCGCCCACCGTGAGATGAAGTGCCCCATATTCACCTGCCTTTCCGTTTGCGACGCCAATACAGGGTGACGAGTCCGGCGACCGTGGCACCCCCTATGAGCAGTCCCGCATAAATCGTATTGCGTGCGGCAGCCAGCGACGCAGCGCTGTTTGACGTATCCGAAGCTGCGGTCTTGTTTTGCTCCTCTGTCGGCGACGCACTGCCGGAGGAGCTGTTGGCCTGGGGCGCGCTGTCCATGGACGCCGCCGGAAGGACGCCCCGGTCCTCGGGATGGCGCTGAAGCCAGTCGTCATAGGGCGGGCTCCGCCAGTGCTTGTCCTGATGCGCTATCTGGATGGACTGCAGATAGCGAAGCCACTGCTTGTGGATAGCTTGGGTAAGCGGATCGTCGCCATTCTGCTGGTCGTCGGACACGCGCGGCACGCCCGTCGCGGAGAGCACGTTGGCGAGAGGAGAGATGAGTGAAGGTGGCGATAAGTCGGGCCCGCCATTGGTTGCCGGAGAGGGAGAGGGCGACGGCGTGACACAATTGTTGCCGACACAGGGCATCGGCGGAGGGTGCGGGTTGCAGTCGTCGCCGACACAAGGCGGCGTCGGGAGAGGCTGCGGAAGAGGCTGCGGGAGTGGCTGCGGGAGTGGCTGCGGGAGAGGCTGCGGAAGAGGCTGCGGAAGTGGCTGCGGGAGTGGACGCGGGTCAATCACTACGCCCCCGATGCCTCCTGGCGGACCTGCTACGCCTCCCCTGGGGACTTCCACCTGCGCGAGCGCTGCGCCGCTCAATGCCGTGAACGCAACCATCGGCACGATTCCCCATCGCCACAGAAGCCGCGCAAGCGTCATTGCGACTCTCCTGTGGCGAATGCGATGCCATGGGCCAGCTGGTTCAGATCGACATGTTCAGCCTTCAAACCCCGCAACAGGGAAGCCGTCTGGGCATAGCGGAATATCAAGGTGATGATCGGCTCTTGCGCGTAATAGTTGTCGAGATTGTCGGTGATATGTTTCCCGTTTTCCAGAAACTCCTGTGGCAGGTCCCCCGACATGGCCGCAACATATGCGCCGCCCGATTGCGCCAGGGGAACGAACAGGACATCCAGTGCGTTGCCGTTCGGCGCAAGGCTCTTTCCATCGTCCTGATAACTTCCTGAATTGAACGTGAACATGACCGCGGCGGCGCCGAAATCATTTGTGGGTTTTTGGGTCGTGTAATCCCCGGCAAGACGAAAATCGTCAATCATGTCGTGCGTGTCCGCCAGCGAACCGAACGCGATCGCGCCGAGCAGCCCGTCGGCCACAAACATGTTGAGCGCTACGTTGGAATCGCTGGCGAGCCCCCCATACGTGCGCGGCGGGTGCTCCAGGGACACCGCAACGCGATTGGCGTCGTCCTCGGCCAGGGCATGGCACAGGGTCACAACATCCTGGGCCGGAATGCCGAAATAGGCGACCCGCCCGCCAGACGCCCTGTCGAGCACTAGGGCGTGATAGCGCGCGTCATAGACGACTGACTGCAAACTCCCCGGATCGAAGATGCCTTCCAGAACAACGCCGCCCGGCGGGTCGTTGTCGAAGCGGTTCGTGATCGTCTGCCGCTGCCGTGGCGATGCGATCCCAGCGCTTGCGGTGAAGAATTGCGTGGAGAAGGCCGGCTGAGCGGGCCCTGTTTGCCGAGGATCGTCCGTACGCGAGATGGCATCGAAAGACGAACCATCCCAGGCGCGGCTGAATCGATAGGTGAGACTGTTAACATCGACGGTCAGATTTGCGGCCGACTGCCGGGCCGCCTTCGCCTTGCTTTCCCCTGCCTCGCCGCCTCCGAAATTGTCCACAATCACGCGATGGGCCATGTCCGCACGTCCGGTATCGAAGTTTACGGGCTGCCCGTATATATCCACCACTTGTGGCGGCACATTGGAAAGGGGCGCGGCCAGCGGTGGTGGGGAGGTTTGGCTTGGCGAAAGCGGCGCGTCCGAATCCTGTATGACTCCGATCTCGACGGTGCGCACATAAGTCTGCGCGCTGGTGCTTACGGACATCAGCAGCAAGCACGGCAACAAGATGGGATACCGCGATCTCGCACGCGCAGCATACCGCCGGCCTTCCAAACCAAGCGACATGGATCGCCCCCTGCTTTCCTCGGCCCGGCTTGATGATACGCCCGATTGGCAGGCGAAAAGCAATAATTTAGCAGGATGCTGTTCGCTCCGCAAAGGTTTTATGGACGGCCTCATTGGAGCCTCGAGAAAGGACGTTGATGAGAACAACATCCCGGTTGGCTCACGCGCCGGGTTCCCCATCTCTCGCTTCTGAGACCTGGGTGCCGCGTCATCTCATTCGGGTTTGGTCGCAATCATCCCAATCGTTCCCAGCCAAGTCTCCACCAACTCTGGCCATCGCGTCACTGGTAGCTTCGTCCTGCGCAGCCCGAAGGCGTGCCCGCCCTGCGCGTACAAGTGGATCTCCACGGGAACCCCAGCGTTCTTCAGCGCAATGTAATACACCAGCGAGTCGTTCACGTTGTCCACATGGTCGTCCTCGTTCTGCAGCAGAAACGTTGGCGGTGCCTGGCGCGTGATGTGGCTGGCAATGTCTGGATTCAGCTTCGGAGCCTTCAGGCTCTCCTCGCCAAATGACAGATGCCCCGGATAGATCGCCACCGCAAAGTCCGGCCGGCAGCTCTCCTTGTCCGCCGCATCGACCGCCGTGTACAAGCGATCAAAATGCACGCTCATCGCCGCCACCAGATGCCCGCCCGCTGAAAATCCCATCACGCCGATCTTGTGCGGATCGATCTGCCACTCCGCCGCATGAAAGCGCACCAGCCCCACCGTCCTCTGCGCGTCCTCCAGCGCAATCGGCGACTGCGGATACGCGCCCCAGTACGGGCCCGATCGCGGAGCCGGCACGCGATACTTCAGCAGCACGCATGTAATCCCCTTGGCCGTCAGCCAGTCGCAGGCCTCCGTGCCTTCCAGGTCGATGGCCAGCTCCTCATAGCCTCCGCCGGGAAATACCACCACCGCCGCGCCCGTATTTTTTCCCTTCGGCGAATAGACCGTCATCGTAGGCCGCGAGACGTTGCTGATATAAACCCACGGCTTGCCGGCGACCAATTCTTTGGGATCGGTGTCCGTCTCA
>Ga0302198_10006657_pt1 | contig 10354 bp, 6 predicted proteins | sample II_Bog_N2_2_FD_193521 | JGI IMG/M metagenome (GOLD analysis project Ga0302198, IMG submission 193521) | Peat permafrost microbial communities from Stordalen Mire near Abisko, Sweden - II_Bog_N2_2 | ecosystem: Environmental > Terrestrial > Soil > Wetlands > Peat | place: Sweden: Abisko, Stordalen... | reverse complement strand
AGGCGATCAGCTCTTCTGAGAGCCTGTCTACAAGGAAACAGGGTTGCGATTGGGTTGGATTTTGAATAGTTGGAACGCGAGGACGGCGCGGATTGTTCGAGTGAATTCAGCGAGTTAGCGTCTGCTTCGCGGACATGGCAAGTTAGCGGGTTAGCGGTGGCATTGCCGGGCAAACGTTTCATGCCCCCACGGGCCGGCGACTCCGGTGGGGGACCAAAAACTTGGTTTGCGTGAAGGCTACGGGCTTCAGCCCGTACCCTTCAGTTTGCTTGGTTATTAGACAGACTCTGGAGCTCCACTCCGGTGCCGTAAATCAGCGCGTGCATCGCGCACATCCCGTGCTCCCGTTCTCGTACTATAATCGCCTCCAAATTCCAAACCCGGAAACCGCGTGTTTCGCATGAACTATTCGATTAGGCTCCTGCCAGTCCCCCTCGGATGACGAGAGAGGGGAAGCCGGACCCGGAATCTGGACGTGTGCGGCTATGCGGTTTTTCAATGGGGTCTCCAATAGGCCTGCCCGGCAGGTCAGCGGCAGGACAAGTTTCAATCGAGTCAGTAATCCCGGACAGAGCGCAAACAGTCTGAGGCTTTTACACACGCTTCTATACCTGCTCATCCTGGGATCCCTGCTGATTCCAGCCCAACAGGCAGCTTCAGCGCAAGCAAAGCCGGTCAGCACGAACCCCACCCCACAAGCGCTCAATCGGCCCCCGCGGGTATTTCAGACACAGCGCTTTCTAACCCGCCGCGGCTGGACACCGGGCGCATCCCACGCCCGGGCTCTGGTCCACCCCCAAGTCAGCCATGCAGCAACACCAGCCTTAGCGCCCCCATCGCCGTCCACGGCCACATGGCAGCCGGTGGGCCCCAGCGCGGTCCTAACACCAACCTACGGGCTCGTCTCCGGCAGAGTCTCCGCGCTGGCGCTCGACCCTTCAGACACGACCGGCAATCATCTCTACCTCGGAACCACAGGCGGAGGGGTGTGGGTGGCGCAGAACGCAGCCGTCTCCAACCAGACCCAGGTCGTCTTCACGCCCCTCACGGACACCCTGGAGGCCCTCAATGGCATTCCAGACTCCTCAATCAGCATTGGCGCACTCACCGTCCAGCCCGGCGGGACCGGTGTCATCCTGGCCGGCACCGGCGATCCCAACGACGCCCTCGACTCCTACTATGGAGGCGGCATTCTGCGCTCGGCCGACGGAGGAAACTCCTGGAGCCTCATCCCCGGCACCGCAGACAAGCTGTTTAGTTTTGCCGGCGAAGGATTTGCCGGCTTTGCGTGGAGCACCTCAAATCCGCAACTCGTGGTGGCGGCCGTTTCGCAGGCTTACGAGGGCACGCTGGTCAACGCGCAGGCCCAGGGCCAGAGTTATGAGGGGCTCTACTACTCCACCGACGCCGGCGTTACCTGGACCCTGGCCACCATCACGGACGGCCCTGGCGAGGTGGTGCAAGGGCCCGGCAGCCCCTTCGCTCTTCCCGACGGCAATGCGGCTACCTCAGTGGTTTGGAACCCGGTGCGACAACTCTATGTGGCTGCTGTGCGGTTTCATGGCTATTACCAGTCCACGGACGGAATCACCTTTACGCGCATGACAGCGCAGCCGGGCGTCTCCCTCGACCCTGTCTCCTGTCCCACAATTTCCGGCTATGTCGGCTCCATCGATTGCCCCATGTTTCGCGGCACTCTTGCGGTCAACCCGCAGACCGGCGACACCTTTGCCTGGACCGTTGACTTCTACAACCAGGACGTCGGGTTGTGGCAGGACCAATGCGCCATCGGCAACGGTGCTTGCGCGAGTCAGAACGCGACATTTGCTCAGCACTGGAATACCCAGGCACTGGAGACGACCACGACGGACGGCGCAGCCACCATTGCCAATGGCGACTACAACCTGGCCCTGGCGGCCGTTCCTGTGGCCCTGGGACAAGGTGAGGATACCTGGCTCCTGGCCGGGGCGAACGACTTGTGGAGATGCAGCCTGGCCCTGGGCTGCGTGTGGCGCAACACCACCAACGCCACCACCTGCATGAGCGCGCAAGTGGCTCCTTTTCAGCACGCTCTGGCCTGGAGTCCCGCCAATCCCCTGGAAATATTCGCAGGCAACGACAGCGGCCTCTGGCGCTCGCTCGATGCGATCGGGGAGACTGGTGCGGTGTGCGCGGCCACCGACGCCTCGCACTTCCAGAACCTCAATGGCAGTCTTGGTTCCCTGGCGGAGGTTGAGAGCCTGGCCGTCAATAGCAACTCGCAGTACATCATGATCGCCGGCCTGGGAGTCAACGGTACCGCCGGCCTGAAGACCGCTACCGTCGTCACAGCGGACTGGCCGCAGATTCTCGGCGGAGACGGCGGCCCAGTGGCGATCGATCCAAACAACAACGAAAACTGGTATGTGAACGCCCAGAACGGAGTCTCGATCTACCTGTGTTCGGCTGTCGGTTCGTGCAATCCCGCCTCCTTCGGCAGCAGTGCTGTCGTGAATGACGCGGATGTCGATGGAGATGGAGATACCATGCCCTCGCCTGCGCCGTTTCTGGTGGACCCGCTGGACACATCGCAGTTGCTCGTCGGGACCTGCCGCTTGTGGCGGGGCCCGGCAAGCGGGCTTGGATGGAGCGCCACAAACGCCATCAGCCCCATCTTGGACAGCGGGGCCCTGGGCGTTTCCTGCAGCGGGGACGCCCTGATTCGTTCCATGGCGGCCATGCCGCTCGGCGGCGGTGTTGAAGTCGTCTATCTAGGTCTCTACGGATCGCTGAGCGGCGGCGAAAATCTGCCCGGTCACATCTTCAGCGCCACCATCAACCCGAAGAGCACTTCAATGCCCGCCTGGAACGATCTCACCCTGAACCCGGTCACCAATTCCTCGAACTCACTGAACAAATATGGCCTGGACATCTCCAGCATCTTTATCGATACCCATGACCCCAGTGGAAATACCGTCTACCTGACCGTCGAGGGGTTTCGAAACAAGAGCCTTCAACTGCAAACGGTTTACGGCTCCACCGACGGCGGTTTGCACTGGGCGAACTTCACCGCCAATCTTCCCGAGGCGCCAGTCAGCAGCGTGGTCGTGGACCCGCAAAGCGCCGGCACTGTCTACCTGGCTACAGACGTGGGCGTGTATTTCACCGCGCAGGCCGCCTCATGCACGAATCTGGCCTCCGTCTGCTGGTCGGTCTTTGGAACGGGACTCCCCGAAGCGCCGGTGGAGGAACTAAGCGCCTCTCCAGTAACGATGTCCGCACAGGTGCTCACCGCGGGTACCTATGGGCGCGGCATCTGGCAGACCCCGCTCTGGACAGCGGGCGCCAACACGACCACCGCCGCCGCAACCCCCGATTCATTAACCTTTCCCAGCCAGGTCTTCGGGACCACCAGCAGCCCGCAGCCGGTGACTCTCGCGAATACCGGCAGCGCGGTGTTGACGCCTTCCGCGATCGTCTTGAATGGAGACTTCGCTGAAACAGACAACTGCCAGAACGCGACTGTGCCGCCTACCGGGGCCTGCACCATCCAGGTCACGTTTACCCCCACCGCCACCGGAACCCGCACCGGCCAGATGACCATCGGCGCCAACCTCTACGGAGGCCAGTTGACTGTGGCGCTCGGCGGCATTGGCGCTCCAGCGGGAACGGTCACTTTGACCCCCGCCAACATCGGCTTCGATCCCGCCCCAGGCCAGAGTTCCACTTCACCTCCTGTGGTGGTGGGAGCAACATCCGGTCTGTTTCAGATTGAGGTCGCCAACAGCGGGGCCACACCGGTTCCGGTCACGAGCTTCTCCATCACGCCTCCCTTCTCCATAGCGAGCAACTCATGCGGCGTCACCTCCCTGGCGGCGGCCACCGAATGCCAGGTGCAGTTGGTCTTTACTCCCACACAACAAGGAGCAGCGGCTGGAACCTTGACGATTGTCGATGGAGCGGGAACGCAAACCGCGTTGTTGAGCGGCTTCGGTTATGCCCCGCCAACCGACATCCTCAACCCCAATTCAGTTTCCTTTCCAGCCACGGCGGTGGGGCAGCTCTCGACCGCGCTACCGATTCTTTTTACCAACACCGGAGACCTGCCCCTGACCTCGATTGCCGCCTCCGTCGGTACAGGCTTTCAAACCTCGAACAACTGCGGCACTCAACTCGCAGGACACTCCGCTTGCACTTTCCTGGTTATCTTCGCTCCCGTCCAACTAGGCATCCAGACCGGCTTGCTCACCGTGTCCGATGCGCTGCGCACGCAGACTGTGTCACTCTCCGGCACGGGCGTGCAGCCGGCGGCGCTCGGCGTCAGTCCCGCCAGCCTCACTTTCCCTGCCCAGAACGTGGGTGTCGCGAGCACGCCCGCCATCCTCACCATCACCAACAGCGGCGGCGCTTCCGCGGCCAATGTAGGCTTCCAGATTACCGGCGCCTCCTCCGCCAGTTTTGCCACTGGAACCACAACCTGCATGGCGTCGTTGGCCGGCGGCAACAGTTGCACCGTCCAGGTGGTATTTTCACCCGCCGGCGCGGGCGGCAATTCGGCCACTCTTATCGTTTCCTCGGCTACTTCTGGTGTGACCCCGGTCTCTGTGCCGCTGAACGGGGCCGGCCAGGTCGCTTCCGGCCTCAATGTCAATCCGCCGCAATTGGCCTTCGCCGCGGTAGCCGTCGGCTCCTCCAGCGCCGCACAGACGATCACAGTAAGCAACACAAGCAACATTGCAGCCAGCCAACTTGCGCTCGTGGTCACGGAGGGGTTCTCATTGACGCAAAACACGTGCGGGTCCAGCCTGCCGGCGAGTTCAAGCTGCACAGTTGGAGTCGTCTTTGAACCCACCATCGCCGGGCCCGTAGCCGGACAATTCCGCGTATCTTCGCCCGCCATAACTGCTCCGGCCACCGTCACTCTCGGCGGTACGGGAGCGGTAACAGCCGGCATTCAGGTAGTGCCGGCAACACTGATCGACTTCCTTGTCGTCGGTGTCGGCCAAACAAGCAATCCAACCACAGTCACTGTCACCAACAGCGGAACCGTGACCACCCTCACCGCTCTTGCTCTGGCGGTCCCTGCGGGCTTCCAGCTTGTGAACAATACCTGCGCCGACACACTGGCGCCTGGGTTGAGTTGCACCACCGGCGTGGAGTTCGTCCCCACCGCCGCGGGGGCACAGACCGGGAACCTGACCGTGACCAGCGCCTCCGTCTCAACCGGTTCATCGGTGCCGCTGCAGGGCATGGGATTCGACTTCACCGTGGCCGTATCCGGCGCAAGCACCCAATCCGTGGCGAGTGGTCAGAGTGCCAGTTACACAATCGTTCTGTCCCCGCTGAAGGGCTCTTCCGGAGCGTTCGCATTTACCTGTACCGCACTACCCGCGAATGCCCTTTGCGTCTTCAGTCCTGCCACAGAAACCTTGAATGCCGGGGTTACGGGAAACGTCACGGTCGGGGTATCAACTGGGAGTTCCACCTCATCCTTCCGCTCCCGAGGTCCGCGCATTTGGACTGCGCTTCCGCTTGTCTGCGGGCTGCTTTTGCTCCCCCTGGGCTGGAAGCGTCGCCGAAAGCTCCTGCGCGGCGCAGTTCTGCTCGCCCTAGGGGCGATTCTTGCCGGCGGCATCGCCAGTTGCACCAGTTCGGGCGGCGGAACAAGCGGCGGCGGCGGCGGCTCGGGAGGCGGTTCCGGGGGCTCAGGCTCAACCCCTTCGGGCACCTATTCCATTCCGGTCAATGTGACCTCAATGGGCGTGCAACACAGCGTTACAGTTACGCTTACCGTGGACTAGAAATTGCCGGCGGTGGTACCCGCTTCGGCGGGGAGCAGTCCATGAGACGCCGTATACTCTATCTTCGGGGTTTGCCGCGGTGCATCCGCGGCAAGAGTCGTCTGAGTTGCCTTGCCTGAAGGGCCAAATGGAGAAGACGAAAGAATGACTGCAAAGGTAACCGTGGAAGACGTGCAGCGCGTGGCCGAGCTTGCGCACCTGGAGCTAAAGCCCGAAGAAACCGGAGCCATGCTTCACGATCTGAATGCCATTCTGGATTACGTGGCCGAACTGAACGAGTTGGATACGGCGGGTGTTGCGCCCCTGGCTCAGGTCACGGAACTGCTCGAAGCGGCCGGTGGTGAGTTGCGACGCGATGAAGTGCGGCGATCGCTCGATCGAGCCACTGTCCTGGCTATGGCGCCGGAGACCAATGGGGTCTTCTTCAAAGTGCCCAAGGTGATCGAACGTTAATAGCGGCGCGCACGAAATCCGCGGCCCCGATGGCCGCAACAATATTGGAAGCCGGCCGCAGCACTGGTCCGCAGAAGGCCCAGCAGAAGAGGCCAGAGAGAGGAAAGCTCGATTGTCCAGCGAAGCCAAATCACCGGAAAGCTATGTAGAAAAGCCCAAAACGTTTGCAGAGTTGCGCGCTGAGATCTCCGCCGGCTCAACCAAAGCCGCAGACCTTGCCGGCGCCTATTACGACCGCATCGCGCAAATCAATCCCCGGCTCAACGTCTACCTCAGCCTGACCAGGGAGCGAGCACTTCAGCAGGCGGAGCGGGTTGACGCCCTCGCCGCCAAGGGCGACCCGCTGCCTCCATTGGCCGGCATTCCCGTCGGCATCAAAGACGTTTTGGTCATGCAGGGCGCGCCAGCCACCGCCGGTTCAAAGATTCTCGAAGGCTACCGGCCTCCGTATGACGCTACATCGGTTGCGAAGCTTGAAGCCGCAGGCGCAGTGCTGCTCGGCAAGCTCAACTGCGACGAGTTCGCCATGGGCTCCTCCAATGAAAACTCCGCGTACGGCCCCGTGCACAATCCGGTGGATACGGACCGGGTTCCCGGTGGCTCCAGCGGCGGTCCGGCCGCGGCGGTCGCGGCCAACATGGCCGTGGCCACACTTGGCTCCGATACTGGCGGTTCCATCCGCCAGCCAGCCAGCTTTTGCGGCGTCGTTGGCGTGCTACCCACCTACGGCCGCGTCTCCCGCTACGGCCTCATCGCCTTTGCCTCATCGCTTGACCGCGTAGGGCCTTTTGCCGCCAACGTGCGCGACGCGGCCACCATGCTGGGCGTAATCGCCGGCCACGATCCCAAAGACGCCACAAGTTCCGCAGCGCCGGTTCCGGACTTCGCAGCCGAAAGCGACAAGCCGGTCGAAGGCCTGCGTATCGGCATTCCCGCCGAGTACTTCGCCGAGGGCCTCGACCCTGAAGTGCGCGCCGCCATTGAATCCGGCATCGACTCCCTCAAAGCCGCCGGCTGCACCTTCAAGCCAATCTCTCTCCCGCACACCAAGTACGCAATTCCCACCTACTATCTGGTAGCCACGGCCGAAGCCAGCGCCAACCTCGCCCGCTTTGACGGCGTCCGCTACGGCTATCGCTCCGCCGATTCCGAGAACCTCTCCGGCATGTACCGGCACTCCCGCGACGAAGGCTTTGGCGCTGAGGTCAAGCGCCGCATTCTCCTCGGCACCTACGCCCTCTCCGCCGGCTACTACGATGCCTATTACCTCAAAGCCCAGCAGGTTCGCCGCCTTCTTGCCGAGGAGTTCCTGCGCGCATTCTCTGAGGTTGACGCCATCGTCACACCAACAGCGCCCATGCCGGCGTTCAAGCTGGGGGAGAAGACCGGCGATCCGCTCGCAATGTATCTCGCGGACATTTACACGGTCACAGCCAGCCTGGCCGGCATCTGCGGCGTAACCGTTCCGTGCGGCGCAACCTCCGCCGGTTTGCCGGTAGGCATGCAGATCCTCGCCCGTCATTTGAATGAAGGAACCGCACTCCGCGTAGCGCGTGCCGTGGAAGCAGCGCACGGCTAATAGCTTCTTTCGAGAGGAGCGGGGGATAGTCAGAGCCCGCCCTCAGGGGATACGCCACGACGTGTTCCCGCTGACATGCATTTTTTTGTGCGAGGCCAACCTCGTGCATTGCAACGCCCGCAGAACTGCGCCAACTCAGAAAGAGATGACAGCATGAAAATCTGTGGGTGGATTGCATTTGCGATCGCGGCGGCAGCGCTCCTCGCCGGTCCTCCAGCGGTATCGGGCGCTCCACGCAAGGTGCACGTAGTGGTCCTCGGCGCGTCTCGCAAAGTGCCCTACACCAAGGGTGGCGACCCCGCCGGAGCCGCCGCAGGCGAGGATTCGCTCAAAATCCGAGCCCTTCTGCTCGACGGCGTGGTGAAGGAGTGGACCACCGGCGACGCCCACGACGTAACCGACCGCAGCTTCGTAGTCCGCCGCGTGATCCGGCTCAACGATGCCTTGCCCAGCGATAAACCAGGACCCGCCGACAAGCAAAGCCACTGGGTCTGGCAGCGCGGTCCGTGGTTGCTGGTGGACCGCGTGAACGGCCACGTCGTAGCCCTCAAGCTTCCCGACTACGACAACGGCATAAGCCAGGTGAGCTGGTTTCGCGACTACGGGGCCTATTGTGGCGTGACAGCCACGGGCAAGAGCCTCTATGCAGTCGTGGCGCAGGTGGCCGCGCGGAAACCGGTGCTTGCCAAAAAGCTGGAGGCATTCGACGCAGGCAGCCATCCCGAACCCGTGTGCGCCCCGGCGGAATGGCAGCGCGAGCCACTGCGGATCACCTTCCATCTCGCCGGCAAAGATGCAGTAAGCTTCGACATCGTTCCCGGTTCCGCGGTGCTGGTCGAAGATGCCGCCGACGACGCCGAGACACCCCCGGCCGAAACGAAACCGAAACAGTGATTGATCACGGGGCCAGCTAGCCGAGTTAGCATAGCAGCAGCCGGCGAGCCAGCGGTCCGAGCGAGCCGGCGGACAACCTTTGGAATCTCTCGACGAACTTCTCGTGAAAGCTGAAGCAGCGCACGGCCACCTGTGCGCCGGGCAGATCCTCGGCGTGCGCATGGCCCTTCTCGGTCTTGAGCGCCTGGGAATCGCCGACCCCCGCGGTGCCGATCGCAAGCGCCTCGTAACCTTTATCGAAATCGACCGCTGCGCCACCGATGCAATCGGCCTCGTCACCGGCTGCAGGCTCGGCAAGCGTGCCCTCAAGTTCCGCGACTGGGGCAAAATGGCCGCAACATTCGTCGATCTCGTATCGGGCCGCGGCGTGCGCATCGTAGCCCTCGAAGACTCCCGCGAACTGGCCCGCCAATTGTATCCGGACGTAGAGCTAAGGAGCCGCCAGCAGATGCTTGCCTACCGCGAACTATCCGATGCCCAGCTCTTCCGTGAGCAGTGGGTTCGCGTCCATGTCGATGCAGCGGAACTGCCCGGAACAAAAGGGGAACGCGTGATTTGTCCCGGTTGCGGCGAGGGCGTGAACTTCGGCCGCTTCGTCGAATCGGATGGCCAGCGCCTCTGCCTCAGTTGTGCCGACCCCGCGCTCCGTTATTGGCATCCCGAACCCTAGTACACTGACTGGGTGATTTCGTAATCCCGCCCACAAATCCGGGTGCCCCATGTCTCGCTCTTGAGACTTGGTAGACTACCAATCCAAACGTTCAAGTCCTAGCTGCCCGAAGCTTCCACCGCTCTATATACCGGCTTATCGAAGCAGCGATAGCCTATTTTATTAAACCCTTATAAAAGGTCTATTCGATCCTTAGCGTTCAGGGTTTCTTCTGGGTATGCAGCGCTTTCCGCTCGGGCGCATTCGCAATACGCGCCGTGCAATTCGGAAAGTGAAGCAGGAGCGTGACCATGCGCAACCTTGTTATAGAATTGACCTTCCTCATACCCACATCGTTGGCAGTTACCTTCATGCTCTGGGTATTCTGGAACCTCTGCAAGCAAAGCCTTAGAAGGCCAAGCCGCTTGCGGTAGTTTCTTCTCCGTGTCTAGAGCCCTGACTGGGTGATTTCGTAATCCCGGCCACAAATCTGGGTTCCCAATGTCTCGCTTTTGAGACTTGGGCGACTATCAATCCAAACGTTCAAGTCCTAGCTGCCCGAAGCTTCCACCGCTCTATATACCGGCTTATCGAAGCAGCGGTAACTCAATTTATTCCAGCACTTTTCCGCGCTTCAAGTACGGCGCGACACAAACGCCACTACTCGCTGCGAAAAACCCGTTCGATTCCGTCTCCGGGCTTAGCAAGCTGTCCACCTTTACGTTCGGATGGCATCTTGGCGAAGCACACCGTAATGTGGTCTATTTTTGCTCTGGCCTTTAGAGTTTCATTTGTCCCATCGCCCCTCGGACACGCGAGCGCTATTTCCTGTCCAGCCGAAAAGCTATCCCCTGAAAATCTCCGCGGAACCCATCATCGAAGTCGAGCCCATGGTTCATCCACCATGCCCCACTCGCCACTGTCGGTGTCCCCGCGCGCGCCTTGCCTTCAATCGGGCTCAACGCGTACTCAGCCGCAGGGTCCAGACCTTTCAGCTTG
>Ga0302198_10006656_pt1 | contig 10354 bp, 10 predicted proteins | sample II_Bog_N2_2_FD_193521 | JGI IMG/M metagenome (GOLD analysis project Ga0302198, IMG submission 193521) | Peat permafrost microbial communities from Stordalen Mire near Abisko, Sweden - II_Bog_N2_2 | ecosystem: Environmental > Terrestrial > Soil > Wetlands > Peat | place: Sweden: Abisko... | reverse complement strand
AGGAGCACCGCGGTGAAGTGAGAGGGATGGAGCACTAGGACTTCCTCCCGGTGCGGAGATTGTGGGCGTCGACGGCGGCGATGATGTTGAGCAGGCCGGCGACGACGATGAAGCGTGTGCCGTAGTCGCCGGTGGTCACGGTGATCTGGTCCGCGCCCCAGCCGGCCGCGCGGCTCACCACATAAAGCAGACCATTGCCCAGGTCGCCGGCCAGGCCCAGCATCTCCAGAATGTCGTGCGCACCTGCGTAGAGCTTGCCCTGCATGGCGATGCCTATTGAAAACATGGCCAGAATCGAGACCGAAAGCAGCGCGCCGCGGCCCCACTTGCGCTGCAGAAAATGCCCCGCGCCCGGCACCAGCCAACCTGCAATCAGCGGTAGATAAATAAACCCGCCCGCCGCCGTTTTCTTGTCCTGGGGATTTGCCATTCCTTCTTGACTATACCGTATTGGGGCAGGGATCAGGGATCAGGGAACAGGGAACAGAGCAGCGGCAGTCAAGAGACCAAAGTGCATGAACCTGGCATCGAACCTCGCGCACAATTTGCAGGACAGCTTTTTTCGGGAAATGAATATCAAGCTTGTTTCGGCGGCCGTTGTTGCATGGGCGAAAGGGCGGCTGTACAGAGGTATTATCCCTCAGGGGCTAAAGCCCACGTCAATTTTGTGGCGTTTGCGGCACGACTGAAGTCATGCCCTGACACAAAACATTCAATCCTTCGCTTGTGCCTGAGGAAGGTTGATATTCATATTCCGGAAATCGCTGATCCGGAGTGTGCTGTGGATCGCTGGGAAGCTCCGCCTATTCCCTATCCCCTATTCCCTGCATTTAGATTCTAACCAACTCCCGCTGCATGGCCCCCGTCACCCACGCCTTGCCCGGAGCCGTGAGCATGTCGATCTCGCTGCGGATGCCGAACTCGGGGAGATAAATGCCGGGCTCGACGGAGAAGCAGGTGTGGGGCAGGATGCGGCGCTCGTCGTGGGTCTCGAGGTTGTCAAGGTGGGCGCCGGGGCCGTGGATCTCCTGGGTGATGTTGTGGCCGGTGCGGTGGGTGAAGTACTCGCCGAATCCGGCGTCGCGGATGACGGCGCGGGCGGCATCGTCTCCCTCGAAGCCGCGGATGGTGCGGCCGGATTCAAAGGCCTGGGCGATCACGGCGATGGCGGCGTCGCGGGCGTCGCGCACGGTCTCGAAGACGTGCTGCTCGCGGTCGCTGGGCTCGCGGCCGACGACGCCGGTCCAGGTGATGTCGTAGTAGACGCTGGCGGGGCGGTCGATGCGGCCCCAGATGTCGATGAGCACAAAGTCGTCTTCGCGGATGGGCGAGGAGCGGTCGGCGGTGGCCTCGTAGTGGGAGTCGGAGCAGTTGGCGTTGGCGCTGACGTTGGGGCCGTTTTCCCAGACCAGGTTTTCGCGGCGCATGGCTTCAGAGAGCCACTGGACCATTTCGAATTCCGTCAGCGTGCCGACGCCGCCCTGATGAGGACGGAGACGGCGGCCGATCTCGCGCCAGGCCTCGGCGAGGATGCGGTCGATGGCTACCTGGGCAACTGAGTGCGAGGCGATCTGCTCCTGGTCGAGCACGGCTTCAAACTGGCTGACGAGGTCGGCCGAGCTGACGATCTGCTTGCCCAGGCTGCGCAGGAATTCGACCGTTCCGGCATCGACCATGGAGACATACATGATGTCGTTGTTGGGCGAGTACTGCATGGCGATGCGGCGGGCGTCGAAGAGCATGGCCTCGAGGCCGGAGTGCAGCTCAAGCCAGCTGGAGTACTGGCCCTTGGCGCCGGGCAGGGAGTCGAGGCGGCCCTGCTCGATGCGATGGACGAGCTTGCGCGGGTCACCGGCGGCGGGGATGTAGTAGTACCAGCGGCGTGTAATGTGGGCCTTGGGATCGAGGCCGAGGATGTGCGCGGCGATGGGATCGCGATGGTGGTGGTCGTAGAAGAGCCAGCCGTCGAGGCCGGCCTGGGTGAGTGCGGCCTGGATTGCGTCGAGGTTCATAGGGGAGATGATAGCGCGGCGGGGATGAGGATGACGGCGCTGTGTGCGATTTTTGAGCGGACGCGGAAGATGCCGGGGCGGGGTTCACAGCGCCGCCTACGGGGCGCATGGCTGGCGCTGCGAACCTTCCCAGGGTTTCACCCTGGGCTATTTTCACCTGCTCCCTCCGGGAGCAAATTCCGAGGGCGGGGTTTGTGCTTCCCCACCCATCGAGCAAAAGGCACTCGATGGATGGGGCACGGTGCTAGAGCGCCGCGAGCGCTTCTGCCTGCGTTGCAAAGAGGCCGGCGTACTTGGTGATGCCGACCATGGTGAAGACCTTTGTGAAGTGCGCGGAGAGGCCGTAGGCGTAGACCTTCTGGCCGGAGTTTGCGGCTTCAATGAGCAGCTGGATGACGAGCGCGATGCCGCTGGAGTTGATGTAGTCGACCTTGGAAAAATCGAGCAGGATGAGCTTGACAGTGGTCTTGGGCAGGGCCTGGTATGTGCCCAGAACAGCTTCCTTGGAGGTGCTGGCAATGTCGCCCTCGAAGCGCAGGACGGTGACCGGGTGTCCGGCGGGGGAAGTGACTTGGTCCACATGCGACTTGGTTTCGCTTTGCACGATCGATGGTCTCCGTATTCTGTTGGCTTGTTAGTCTGCGTCTTTATCGAGCCGGATCACGAGCCGGACGTAACTGCTTTTGCCGCCGGAGCCGGCCACCCACTCGGCCTCATCAACGAGCGCCTGAATGAGAAACATGCCCATGCCGCGGGGGTCTTCTTCGCCGTGCATCTTGCGGTCGATGTCGGGCTTGGAGGGCTGGGTCTTCATGCCCTTGCCGTCGTCGATGACCTTGACTTCGAGCGAGTCGACGCCGGCCGACAGAATGACGCCGACGGAGAGTTTTTCATTGAGCCGGTTGCCATGCTCGATGGCGTTGATGCAGGCCTCGGCCACGGCGGTCTTGAGGTCTTCGACCCGGTCATCGCGGAAGCCCATCAGCTTGGCCACGGAGGCGGCCGTGCTCATGGCTACTTTCTCAAAGCCCATCCGCGAGGGCAGCCGAACCTCGACGTTCGTGGTTTTACTTTCGGTCATGCCGGCATCTCCGGATTGCTCTCCCACCGGCACAGCGCCAGTGCAGTCATGTCGTCCGCCTGCGGGCTGCCTTGCGAGAAATCCTCAAGGGTTGTCCACAATGCATCGAGGATACCATCCGCATTCTGGGATGGGCACATGGAAAATTTGTCCAATAAACGTTCAGAGCCGAACTCTTCATCGCCGCAAAAGACCTCGGTGAGGCCGTCGGTATAGAACAGCAGGCGGGAGCCGGGTTTGAATCCGTGGGTCTCGATGGTGTAGCGCATGCCGGGCAGCAGGCCGAGCGGAGTGCCGACGGCCTCAAACTGGTGCGGCGCGGAGCCGGGCTCGACCAGGAAGCCGGGGTTGTGGCCGGCGTTGACCACCTCAAGGTGACCGGCAACGGGATGGAGGCGGAGGAAGATGGCGGTGACGTAGCGGCGGCGGGTCTCCTCACCTTCAAGCCAGTGCTGCTGGTTCATGCGCGTGGCCAGCTCATCGAGCGGCATGCCGGTGACGGCCATGGCGCGGAAGGCGGAGCGGAAGCTGGTGGAGACGATGGCCGAGGCGAGGCCCTTGCCGGCCACGTCGGCCACGGCGATGAGGAAGCTGCCGTCGCCGAGCTCGACGATGTCGAGGTAGTCGCCGCCAACTTCATAGCAGGTGTCGGAGCGGAAGCCGAGCGAGTAGCCGGCGATGTCGGGCAACTTCTGGGGCAGGAGCGAGCGCTGAATGCTGCGAGCGGCTTCCATATCCTGCTGCACGCGGGCGAATTCGAGGTTGCGCTTGTGATTGCGGGCGTTTTCAAGCGCTACGGCGGCCTGCAAGGACAGGCCATCGAGGAAGTCGGCTTCGTAGAGGGTGAGCTCGCGGCCATCGGGCGGCGCGACGATGAGCTCGGTCATGCGGGCGCCGTCGCGGTCATTGAGGGGATAGCGGGGCAGGCCGGGGGCGTCTTCAGCGGGCGGGTCACCATAGGAGAGGCCGGTGCCGGTAAAGGCTGCGCCGGCCATTTCGAGCTCGCGGACGACGATGCGGAGCACCTGCTCGAGCACGTCCTCTTCATTCGTGGTGGAGTGGACCTGGCGGCTGGCCTCAAGCAGCGCCTGCAAGCGCGCCACCTGCTGCTGCAGATCGATGGTTTCGCCGTTCCCTGCCAGCTCGACTCCGGTTGCCATGCTGCACTGTCCTCCGTGGATTTTCACTCTACCATGGCTGTGCGCCTGTTGGCCTCCGCGCAGGCCTGCGTTCCATGCCGGAGGCCGCAGCGCGGGCGGCTGATTTATCCTTCCATTCGATGCGTCAAACGCTGTCTGTTGCCATGATCGCGATGAACGAGGAGGCCAATCTGCCGCGGACGCTGGAGAGCGTGCGCTGGGCAGACGAGATCATTCTTGTCGACTCGGGCTCGCGGGATCGGACGGTGGAGATTGCGCAGGGGTTCGGCGCAATGACCAGCTATCACGCCTTCGGCGGGCACGGGGAGCAGAAGAATGTGGCGCTGGACCTGTGCACGAGCGACTGGATTCTGCTGCTGGACGCGGACGAGGTGCTGACGCCTGCAGCGCAAGTGGAGATTCAGCGGCTGCTGGCTTGCGCGGATGGGCGCGCGCCGGAGTTCAATGCGTATTGGATACCGCGGCTGAATCTCTACTTTGGCCGCTGGATTCGCCACGGCGGGTTTTATCCGGATCACAAGCTGAGGCTCTTCCGGCGCGGGGCAGCGCGGCTGAGCGAGGGCGTGGGGCCGCACTCGACGCCGCAGTTTGCGGGCGCAAAGGGCACGCTCAAGGGCGACATGCTGCACTATGCGTATCCGACGATGGGCATTTACCTCGAACACATGAACCGCTACAGCAATGAGATTGCGCAGCTGCTGGCGGCAAAGGGGCGCGTCAGCCGGTCATGGGCGGGATTTGTGTGGAACGCGGTGCTGAATCCGGCGGCGACGTTCGTCTATAACTATTTTTTCCGGCTGGGATTTCTGGATGGGCGGGAGGGATTGATCCTGCATCTCAATCACTCGGTTTATATCCACTGGAAATTTATCAAGGCGTGGCGGATTGGGCTGGGGAAAGAGTAGTTCCGGCTGAGCGGTGGATGTGCCGGCCGGCGCCGTGCGCGAAGACGAAGAGGCGCAAGAGGAGCAGGAGCGCGAAGAGCAGTGCGATGGCTGCGAGGGCCATGGTGCGTGCGCGGGATTTCCTTTGCCGATGCATGAGCGCATTGTCCGTCTGGCCGCGGCTATCGCGTGGGCCCGGAGGTCGGCTCCTCTGGCATTGGGAGGCCGCATTCGCTCCGTCCCTACGGGACGGAGGGTGGTTTGTTGCGGGCTGACCCAGGACGGCGTCCGCTGCGGCGGACTTGTCCTGGGCTATCTTCCTGCGGCCCCTCCGGGGCGGAGGAGCTCTTGTTGCACGCTGACCCAGGATGGTGCCCGCTGCGGCGGACTTGTGCTGGGCTATTTTCGGCTTCTCCCTCCGGGAGAGTGGAGGCTACGCGGTGACGGTGCGGGTTGGTTTGGAGCCCCAGAGGCCGTAATAGGCGATGTAGAGGTAGCAGACGATGGGGATGACGAACGAGTGCTGGATGCCGACGCGGTCTGCGAGCGTGCCGATGGCCCAGGGGATGACCGCTCCGCCGACGATGGCGGTCATGATGAGGCCGGAGCCTTTGCTGGTCATGGGGCCGAGGCCGGCGATGCCCAGGGTAAAGATGTTGGGGAACATGACGGAGTTGAAGAATCCGCAGAGGACCAGCGTGCCGATGGCGACCGAGCCGGAGGTGACCATGGAGAGCGCGATGAGCGCGGCGGCGGCGAAGCCGAAGATGCCGAGCAGCTTGCCGGGCTTGACCCTGGTCATGATGCCTGCGCCGAGCAGGCGGCCGACCAGCGCGCCGAACCAGTAGAGCGAGACCAGGAAGGATGCGGTCTTGGCGGTGCTCATGCCCTGGGAGCTGAAGTAGTTGACCGCGATGGAGGCGAGGCCGACTTCCACACCGACGTAAAAGAAGATGCCCACTGCGGCGAGGACCGTGTGCCGGTAGGTGAGGATGCTGCGGGTGAGGACCGGGTCGCCCTGCTTGCCGGGGCGGAACTGCTGGGTCTGCTGGACGTGGGGGAGATTCATGAAGGCGACGGCGAGGCCGAGCAGAAGCAGGCCGGCGGCGATGAGGATGTAGGGTACGCGGACCATGTCGGCAATGGCGCTCGCATCGAGCCGGGAGGGGTCGGAGAGGAAATAGGCGCCGGCGATGAGCGGGGCGATGGTTCCGCCGATGGAGTTGAAGGCCTGGGCGAGATTGAGGCGGATGGAGGCGGTTTCTTCGGGACCGAGGATCGAAGCGTAGGGGTTGACCGATGTCTGTAACGCGGTGACGCCCGCGCCGACGACGAAGACAGCGGTGAGGAAGAGCGGAAAGCTGACCATTTTGGCCGCGGGCACAAAGAGCAGGCAGCCGACGACCTGGATGAACAGGCTTACGACCATAGTGCGCTTGTAGCCGATTAGTTCAATCAGTTTCGAGGTCGGGGAAGAGAAGACGAGGTAGGCGAGGAAGAAGGCCGACTCGGCCAGCATGGCCCAGCCGTAGGGGAGGGTGAAGAGCTTGCGCAGGTACGGCACCAGGGCCATGTTGAGGTTGGTGATGAAGCCGAAGATGAAAAACAGAGCGGTCACGGTGATGAACGGGACCAGATAGCCGGGCGAGGTGAGCGCCGCTGATTGTTTGCCTTGTGCCGCCATGGTGAGTTGTTCTCCGCTTCCTGGAAACGAAATGGTGCCCGGTAAGGGCTTGTGTGTTGCGGCCCCTGGCGCGCGCGGGCGGGGACAGGGCTTTCCGGAGTCCGGGGCGGCGGGTTGGCTGCTGCCGGTGATCCGGTATTTTGCTGCACACAACACTATATGGGAAGCCCCCGGACGGGGAAGTGTTGGCTCAAACGTTTCATTGGGCGGGTGGGGCGGTCTCCGCGAGGAGTCTATCGCGGGCAGGCGAGTTCCGTTATTCTCATAGGAAAGCAAGGAGACCCACGTGGCCACTGCAACGCTGACGGGCGCGCGACTGAAAAAGGTGCTGGCGGCCCTGAATGAAAACTGGCATGCCGAGGTGGAGGCCTATCACACCTACCTGACGCTGGCGGAGCGGGACACGGAGCCGGTGCGGGCGCAGGTGCTGCGGCACCTGGCGACTGCGGAGTGGGAGCATGCACAGCTGTGGCATGGGCGCATCATCGAGCTGGGTGGGCCGGAGCCGGTGTATAGCGGCAAACCGGGCGGTGAGGCGGACTCGCTGGCCAACCGCGCCGGCGGCGTGCGCATGGCGCTGAGGCGGCTGGAGATTGAGGAGAGCCGCCACATTGCCACGTATGGCGAGCAGCTGAAGGCGCTGGGCGACGAGGGGTCGATTGCGATTCTCGACCACGTAATTGAGGACGAGAAGGACCACTACCGCGAGCTGGGGTCGCTGCTGCGCGGGCACTATACGCCGCCGGCGGGCGCGCCGAAGATCGACCCGAAGGCGGTTCTCGAAGAGCTGCTGGCCAAGCGGGCCAAGGGGCGCAAGCAGCCGGGGGCGTGGATTGGCGACGCGATTTACGGGGTGAATGACGGGCTGGGCGCGATCTTCGGGATTGTGTCGGGCGTCTCTGGCGCGACGGCAGGGGACAGCAAGTATGTGCTGCTGGCGGGGCTGTCGGGCATGATCGCGTCGGCGTTGAGCATGGGGTCGGGAGCGTACCTGGCGGCCAAGAGCGAGCGGGAGATCTACCAGGCCGAAGTGGCGCGGGAGCGCGAGGCGATCAAGATGAACGGGCCGGAAGCGCGCGAGCTGCTCTCGCTCTACTACCAGGTGAAGGGCCTGCCGGAGGCCGACGCGCTGCACATGGTGAACCACATTGCCAGCGACCCGGAGCAGCTGCTGCGGGCGCTGGCCAGCGAGCGGTTGGGGTCGTCGGAAGAGGCGCTGAGCAATCCGCTGGTTTCGGCCAGCTCGGGGGCGCTGTCAACGGCGATTGGCGCGAGTATTCCGATCATTCCCTTCTTCTTTATGAGCGGGATTGAAGCGGTGATTGCGGCGGCGGTCATCTCGCTGGCGGCGCACTTTGCCGTGGGCGCGGCCAAGTCGCTGATCACGGTGCGGTCGTGGTGGTCGTCAGGGTTTGAGATGACGATTGTGGGAGCGGTTGAGGGGGCGGTGACGTACGGGATCGGCATTTTGCTGGGCAAGGGCGGGGTGTAGCGGCGCGGCAAGCACATGCCGCAATAGCCTTTGAGCACGTGGTCTATTGCTGCTTGATCGCCGTGGCGTGGTTGTTCACGTAGGTGATCGCGATGTGCTTGCCGCTGTCGTCGTATGTGACCGTGCGGTCGCCTTCGGTGCTTCCGTCGGTCTGCATCTTCATGCCGATGGCCATCCTCGACTCAAGCTCGCTCATCCCCGGCTTTACCTGGTGCGCGTCCACGGCGGCCCAGACGTCCTTTGGCCAATTGCTATAAATGGTATGGGGATCGTCCAAGTAGAACAGCTGGTCAGCAAAATAGGCTTCCTGGCTGCCTTGCATGGCGCCGATGGGCGTGGCAAATTGCCCCGCGGTGCCGGGCAGCGCGAAGACCGCAAATGCCTGCCGGGTGCCATGTTCCAGGGCGTCGTCCACGGTCGCCGGCACGGCTGCTTTCACGATCTTCTTCACATCCAGAGCTTGCGCTGGAGGGATCACGCCGGCGCGCTTGCTGAACTCGACCTGGCCGCCCGCGTACGGGAAATAAGGCATGGTGTTGCCGTTTTTCATCCTCAAAATGCTGGGGGGAGAGGGTGCGCACGACCGCCAGCTCGTCCTCGGTTAACTTCTGGCTGGCATTCGCTTGGGGGACTACGCCTGGATTCTGGCGCTGCTTCCAAACCGAGAGCAGGTAAACCGCGCCAATGACCAGGACAATCAGGGTCGGAATCATTGCTTTCTGCCAGGTCTTCACGAGTTGCTCCCCTTTGCTTCTGTCGCACTGTTTTGCTTCGTTTCATAAGATGCGCGCGCGGGTTCCAGAAGCTTCGTGGAAAAGCCGACAATCCAGGTTGAGAGGCGCGGGATGCATCCCGCAGGGGCTGAAGCCCTGCTGATTTAACTGGCGTTATCGGCACGACTCAAGTCGCGCCCTGACACTTCTTGCTGCTCCCGCCGAGTTTTTCCTCAGCCTGTAAAGTCGTGCCCTGGTACAAAGCGTTGGAGCACTGCGTTTTTCAACAGGCTCCCAGTGAAACCATGGATCTAAGATGCAGGTTCCTCTACAGCTGGTGGACGCAGGGCTTCGGCGGTGAGCTCGTCGGCGTTGCGGAGGCGGGGGAACAGAGCTGCCCAGAGGCCGGCGACGGCGAGCGCACCCATGCCGCCGATGACGGTGGCGCGGACCGCGCCCCACCACTGCGCCGTGGCGCCGCTCTCAAACTCGCCCAGCTCGTTCGATGCGCCGATGAAGAGCGAGTTGACGGCGCTGACGCGGCCGCGCATCTGCGGCGGCGTGCCGAGCTGGAGGAGCGAGCCGCGGATGATGACGCTGATGGTGTCTGCCGCGCCGGCGATGGCGAGAGCGGCGAGCGAGAGCCAGAGGTTGTGCGAGAGTCCGAAGACCACGGTGAAGGCGCCGAAGATGGCCACGCAGACGAACAGGCGCAGGCCGGCCTTGCGCCGGAACGGAAAGCGCGCCATGGTCAGGCTCATGAGCAGCGCGCCGGCGGCGGGAGCGGCGCGCAGCAGGCCCAGGCCGCGCGGGCCCTGGTGCAGAATGTCGTGGGCAAAGATCGGCATCAGCGCCGTGGCCCCGCCCAGCAGCACGACGAACAGATCCAGCGATGAGGCGCCCAGAAGCAGCGAGGAGTGGAGCATGTATTTGAAGCCGGCCAGGACGACTTTCATGGAGGCGGCGCGATGCTCCATGCGCCCGGGGCGCACGTGCAGGCTGGCCACCAGCACCAGGAACCAGGCCAGCGTGCCCAGCGTGAAGACATAGACGATGCCTGCGCCCTCAAGATACGCGCCGGTGGGCCAGATGCCGGCCACCATCCGCGCCAAGGGGAGCGTGAACAAGATACCGCCCAGCGCCGGGCCGGTGATGTTGGAGAGCTGCCAGATGGCTCCGCCCCAGGTGACGGCGTTGACGAAATGCTGCTCGGGGACCAGGTGGGGGACGAGCGCGGAGCTGGCCGGTCCGGAGAAGGCGCGGGCGGTGCCGATGAACAGGAGCACGGCATAGATGGGTAGAACGCTGTGCGGGGCGGTGCGGGTGAG
>Ga0302198_10006652_pt1 | contig 10356 bp, 10 predicted proteins | sample II_Bog_N2_2_FD_193521 | JGI IMG/M metagenome (GOLD analysis project Ga0302198, IMG submission 193521) | Peat permafrost microbial communities from Stordalen Mire near Abisko, Sweden - II_Bog_N2_2 | ecosystem: Environmental > Terrestrial > Soil > Wetlands > Peat | place: Sweden: Abisko... | reverse complement strand
CGTCTGCCGTCCACCATCGGTGGACTGTTGTTGCGGTAATAGGAGACTGTAATCAGGCTCTGAGACGCCTTAGGCCACGGCCCCCGGCGAGTTCCGCGCCTCGGCTTCCATCTTGTGGCCGGCTTCGGCCGCAGCCCTTGCCAGCACCCGGTGATGAATGGTGAACAACGCCAGTTCCAGCCGGTCGCCCACGCCTGTCTTATCGTAAATCGACCGCAGATAATTTTTGATCACCTGTTCTGTGGTCTTGAGCCGTTGCGCAATCTCGCGGTTCTTGCATCCCTGCACAATGAGGGCCACGATCCGCATTTCCTTGGGGGTCAGGCGGTCGCGCACGCGCGCTCCCACCAGGTCCTCTTCGGGCGACTCCGGCTGCGCGGTCTGCGTGGGCTGCCAGATGTCGCCGCCGGCTACGCGACGCACGCATTCCACCAGCGCCGTCCCCGTCACGTTGCGAAACACCACGCCGCGAAATCCCTGTTGCAGGTAGCTGGCCGCGTTCTCGTTGTTTTCTATCACCACAATGCCGCGGCTTCCCGTGGTCTCAAGCAGCATGGAGACGCGCGTGAAATCCGGCTGCAGCGAGGCCGCAAACACCACTATGGAACCGGGAAACGTGGTGATGGCGTGGAACATGCGCTCCAGGTCGGTACATTGCGCAATAATGCGCATGTCCTCGTCCATAGCCAGAACCTTGGCGGTCCCGGCGCGGAAGATCGCTTGTGAATCGGCCAGGATAATCTTGTTCATCGTATTTGCCCTGACTGCCTTACCCCTCTCGGGAAAAAACTCGGCAATTCAAACCCCGCAACTCAAGAAATCCAGCATCCATTCAACTTCGGCGTGAGCTGCCATCATCTCATCGCCCCTATCGGCGGCAAGACAACGGCTCTTGGCAGTGTCCATCCTTTGCGCATTACCCGCCGAACCAGCCTGCTCGGCTACCCTCGGCATCATCGCAGGCTTGTGGCACCGCGGGACGCTACTATGACCGAGCTTACAGCCTGTCGGCTTCCCGAGTCACCAAATCCTTTTGCCGGCGCCATAGAAACCATTAACTAAAAATGGACCGGGAGGCACTAAAATCCGAATATGGCGAGGCCGATCATCCTGGCAATTGACGACGACGTGAGTGTCCTTGAGGCCGTGGTGCAGGACCTGCGTCGGCAGTATGGCAATACTTACCGGGTGATGCGCGCTGCCGGCGGGCAAGCCGCGCTCGACACGCTGGCCCAGTTGAAGTCGCGCGACGAACCGGTGGCGCTGATCGTCAGCGACCAGCGCATGCCGGGCATCACCGGCGTGCAACTGCTGGAGCGGGCGCGCGACATCTATCCCGACGCACGCCGCGTGCTCCTCACCGCGTACGCCGACACCGAGGCGGCCATTCGCGCCATCAATACCGCGCGCATTCACTACTACCTCAACAAGCCCTGGGATCCGCCGGAAGAAAAGCTCTATCCCGTCCTCGACGATCTTCTCGAGGATTGGCAGGCGGGTTACCGGCCGCCGTTCGAGGGCCTGCGCGTCATCGGCTCTCGCTGGTCGCTCGCCGATTTCCGCGTGCGCAATTTTCTCTCGCGCAATCACGTGCCCTACCGCTGGCTCGACGTCGCCGCCGGCCCTGAGGCTGCCAAACTACTCGAGGATCGCAAGCTCGATCCCGCGAAGCTTCCCGTGTTGATCTTTGCCGACGGCACGGTGCTCGTTGACCCGGACCTCGAATTGCTTGCCAGCCGCGTCGGCCTCAGCGTCCAGGCCGCTCAGGAATTCTACGACCTGATCGTGATCGGCGCCGGTCCGGCGGGCCTCGCTGCCGGGGTCTACGGCGCCAGCGAAGGCCTGCGCACCCTTATCATCGAACCTCTGGCGCCCGGCGGGCAGGCCGGTTCCAGTTCGCGCATCGAAAACTATCTCGGCTTTCCCTCCGGCATTACAGGCGCCGACCTCGGACGCCGCGCCCATGCCCAGGCCTCGCGCTTCGGTGCGGAGTTCATCACTCAGCGCGCCACCGGCATGCGCATCGACGGCCAGTACCGCTTCGTCCAGCTTGCCGATGGCCGCGAAATCTCCAGCCACTGCGTACTGCTGGCGCCCGGGGTCCAGTACCGCAAGCTCGATATCCCCGGCGCCGATCGCCTCGCCGGCTGCGGCATCTACTATGGTGCGGCCCTGGTCGAGGCCCGCGCCTGCCAGGGCGAAGAGGTCTACATCGTTGGCGGCGCCAACTCCGCCGGCCAGGCTGCCCTGCACTTCGCCAAATATGCCACCAAAGTAACCATGCTGGTGCGCGGCGACGGGCTTTCGCTCACCATGTCGAAATATTTGATCGATGAGATTTCTCGCACATCCAATATTGTGATAGAGGCGCGAACCCAGGTGCTGGAGGCCTTCGGAAATGAGCGCCTGGAGTCGTTGCGATTGCGCGGCCCGGCTGGAGATTCTCAGGTGCCGGCCAGCTCTTTGTTTGTCTTCATCGGCGCAGTGCCCGTTACGGCCTGGCTTCCACCGTGCATTCTGCGCGACGAAAGAGGATTTGTTCTGTCAGGTTCGGACTTGCGCAAGGATGGGAAATTGCCGGACGTGTGGCACGAAACCCGCGAGCCCCTCCTGCTTGAGACCAGTGTTCCCGGCGTGTTTGTGGCCGGCGACGTGCGTTGCGGTTCGATAAAGCGCGTAGCTTCCGCGGTGGGAGAAGGTTCCATCGCGGTGCAGTTTGTTCACCAGTATTTGGCGGGGTTCTAGCAGGTTGAAGTGAAACTCTTGGAAGGATCGCAAGAAGTGTCAGGGCACGACTTCAGTCGTGCCGAAAAACGGCTATAAGAAGCGGGGCTTTAGCCCCTGAGGCAAGTTTGCAGCGAGACGCAAGATGAGCGAAAGTCCACAATCCATCCAGATCGAATCGATCCATCTGCGCGACGTCGCGGAGGCTCTCTCTCGCACCCGCGTCTTCGCCCAAACACCCTTCAACGAGATCGACAGCATCGGTCGCATTGATCTTGTTGACCGCGTCATCGCCAAGACCGGCGCGGTTCTGGTGGAACCCGGCGCGCCATGGAAGTTCTACTGGCTCCTCCTCGAGGGCGAAGTCTGCGTCAAGCGCCCCGAGCCGGATGGAAACTGGACCCTGGTGAGCATCGTGCACGGTGGCGAAGCCTTCGGGGAAACGCCGCTGCTTACGGGAAGAGCGACGTCGATGTTCCGCGTCTTCATCTCGCAGGACGCGGTTCTGCTTCGCTTTGGCGAACAGGATTTCTGGTCTCTGCTTGCCTGCTGCCCCGCGGTACGGAAAATCGTCCTCGATGACAGCGCACAGCGCTTGCAGACCTATCAAGTCGAGGCGCTGCACCGCGAGAAGCTGGTCTCCCTGGGCACGCTTGCCGCCGGTCTCATGCACGAGCTCAACAATCCCGGCTCAGCCGCCAAGCGCGCCGCGTCGCAGCTCCGCGAAAACCTGCTGCGCCTTCAGGAGATCAGCCTGCGCGGCAGCGCTAAACCCAAAACCCCTGAACAAATCGGGTGCATGAAAGGGTTGCTCGAACACGCCCTGGGCGGTTGCAATCTGCGAGCCATGAGCAGCATCGAGCAGGCCGACGCGGAAGAGGCCATGAGCGAGTGGCTGGCTAAGTCCGGCGTCGAAAACGCCTACACCATTGGCCCCGCGCTGGTTTCCATGGGCTTCGATCGCCACGAGATTGCCTGCGTCAAGGAACATTTCGACTCCGCTGCGTTCTCCGACGCACTCAATTGGTTTGGCGCGCTGGTTTCGAGCGTCACTTTGGTCTGCGCCATTGAAGAGAGCATTTCGCGCATCAACGAGCTGGTGACCGCGGTCAAGAAATTCGCCTATGACGAGCGCACGCCGGGCAAGGAACTCGACGTCCACGACAGCCTGCAAAGCACCCTGACCATCCTCGGCCACAAGCTGCGCCTTAAGCAAATCCAAATTGAGAAGCGCTTCGCGGCCTCGCCCTCAACAATCAAGACGCGCGGCTACGCTCTCAGCCAGGTGTGGACCAATCTCATCGACAATGCCGCGGATGCTTCGCCTGAGGGCGCGAAGATCGAAATCTCCACGTGGTCCGAGCCCGGCTGGCTTGTGGTATGCATTGGCGATCACGGCTCGGGCATCGCACCCGATGTCCTTCCTCATATTTTTGAACCGTTTTTCACCACCAAGCCGCAGGGATCGGGAACTGGCCTCGGCCTCGAGATCGTATACCGCATCATCACGCAGAAGTTCGGCGGAAGAATCAACGTAGAATCCGAGCCCGGCAACACGCGTTTCATCGTGCGCCTGCCGGTGAACGCTTCCGATGCAGAGCCCGCAGCAAAAAGCTGACAGCACTGAGTAATTTAGCGCCGGTCTCCAGACCGGCTGTCGTGCGGGTGTCCTCGCCCGCACACTTCAGCTGACAACTGACAACTGCGACTCGAAACCTAGCGAATCGTCAGGTTCGCCTTCAGCGGCGTATGCGCCGACGAATCTCCCACCATCACCTGGAATTCACCCTGCGCCACGGTCCACGCATGCGCCTTTTCTGACCAATACGAGAACGCGCGCGTGTCCAGCTTCAGTTCGACGGTCTTCGATTCTCCCGGATTCAGCTTTACCTTGCTGAATGCCTTCAACTGCAAGGGCGGCTCATTGCCTTCATCAATCGCGGGGAAGCCCAGGTACACCTCGGCCACCTCGGCCCCAGCGCGCTTGCCGGAATTCGTCACCTTGAAACTCACCGTCGCGTTGGCGCTGCCCGGCTGCTTGCTCACCTTCAGCCCGTCGAAGCTGAACTGTGTATACGAAAGCCCGAAGCCAAACGGAAACAGCGGCGTGATCTTGTGCGCGGTGTAAGCGCGATAGCCCACCTCCAGCCCCTCGCTGTAATGCGCCACTCCGTTCACGCCCGGATACTGCTCCGGATTCGCGGCCAGCGTATCCTCCACGCTGCGCGGAAAGCTGAGCGGCAGCTTGCCGCTGGGATTCACTTTGCCGGTCAGCACGTCAGCCACGGCATGCCCATCTTCCTCGCCCGGATACCACGCCTCGAGAACCACGGGCACACTGTCAATCCACGGCATAAGCACCGCCGATCCACTCTTTACCACGACCACGGTCTTTGGGTTCGCTTTGGCAATGGCTTTGATCAGCTCATTCTGTGCCGCAGGCAGTTCCAGGCTCTGATCGCGTCCCTCGGCATCCTGGTCGCCCACCATTACGATCACCAGTTGCGCACGCTTTGCCGCATCCGCGGCGGCGTTGATGTCGGTGCCATCCATCACGGTCAGACGGGCCTCCAGCTCCGCGCTCAACCCGTCATAGGGCGTAATGGTGTAGAGCGGAATCACGTGCGAGCTGCCTCCGCCGCCGGTGCCCGGCCGCACCGCGTAAGGCCCCACCACAAGAACTGTCTTGAGCGACGCCGCGTCCAACGGCAGCAATCCACCATCGTTCTTCAGCAGCACCATGCCCTGCGCCGCAATTTGGCGCGCGATGGCGCCATGTGCGAGCACCGGAATCGGCTGCGGCTTTGGCTGCGGCCCAAAGTCGCCAAACTCGATCATCTTCGCGAACCGCCGCACCAGCATCTCATCAAGCAGCGACACCGGAACCTCGCCCGCATCCACCGCCTTGCGCAGCTCTTTATCAAAATAGATCCCTGTCGGCATCTCCAGATCCAGCCCGTTAAGCGCGCTGGGCACGGTCGTGTGCGTCGCGCCCCAGTCGGAGAGCACGAATCCGTCAAATCCCCACTCCTTCTTCAGGACCCCATTCAGCAGCGGATCATTCTCGCAATTGAACGCGCCGTTCACCTTCGGATACGCGCACATCAGCGATGCCGAATGAGCCTCTTTGATCGATGCCTCGAAGGCCGGCATGTAAATCTCGCGCAACGCCCGCTCGCCGATCACCTCATTGACAGAGTGCCGGTCGGCCTCCTGGTTGTTGGCGAGATAATGCTTCACATTCGCCATGATGTTGGTGCTTTGTATGCCCTCAATCGTGGCGACGGCAATGCGCCCGGTGAGAAAAGGATCTTCGCCGAAGCTCTCGAACACGCGTCCGCCCTGCGGCACGCGCGCAATGTTGATGTCGGGCGACTCAAAGAGCAGGCTGCCCAGCGAACGCGTCTCTTCTGCCTCGATTCTTCCATAGGTTCGCGCCAGTTCGGGATCCCAAGTTGCAGCGAGAGCAATGGGTGCGGGCATCGCTGTGGCCGGCGGCTGCGGGCTAGCGCCGCCCGGCCCCACGCCTGCCGGACCGTTCGTCATCCACAAGTCGGGAATGCCCAGCCGCGGCACGCCCGGCACCATCCTGTACCGCGTCGCATCGTGCACGCCGTGCAATTCGCTGATCTTTTCGTCCAGCGTCATTCTGGCCACGATCTGTCGCGCCCGCGCCACCGCCTGCGCGCGGGTCACGTGCGCCTGCTGCGCCGGAGCCGCTGCCGAAAAGCCGGCCGCGATGAGCGCCGCAAATGCTATGCCTGTTGATCCATGGAAGGGAAACCGTAGAAAAGAAATTGCAAGAGAGATTTTTTTCACAATGTTCTCGATTCCGAAGTACAGTCCAGCGGAATTCTATCATTCGCGCTTTCTTGCTCCCTCGCTCCGTGCTTTATTGTGGTAAGACCACTTGAGCCCCACGGGCGTATGATGATTTCCGCAAGCAATTCATTCCCTCAAGAGGCACTTCCGTGATTGGGCTCAAATTCTCCCGCAGCTACGCCACGTTCTTGTGCGCGCTGGTTTTTGCGTCAAGCGGCTCGCTCCATGCCGCCCAAACCTGTGATCCCCGCGACTTCGGCGCCAAGGGTGACGGCACCACCAAGGACACCACCGCCATTCAGGGCGCGATTGACGCCTGCGCGGGGAAAGGCGGCGGCACGGTTCGCCTCACCGCGGGCACCTATCTCAGCGCGCCCATCGTGCTCAAGAGCAACATCACGCTCCAGCTCGACAAAGGCGCCACGCTGCTGGGCTCGCCCGATCACGCCGACTATCCCGCAAAAGTCGAGTTCCGCCTGCCCACTTTGCAGCCGCTGGTGAGCGCCACCAATGCTGAAAACGTTGCCATCGCCGGCGAAGGCACTATCGACGGCCAGGGCGAAAGCTGGTGGCAGATGGCGCGCACCGTGCACGATGCCGGCGTGATGGGCAATCCCCATCCCCGTCCGCGCCTGATCGTCTTCGACCACTGCAAGCACGTGCGCGTCGAAGGTGTCACCATCCAGAACTCGCCCTTCTGGCAGCTTGTTCCCTACTACTCTGACGACGTGCTCATCCGCAACGTGCGCATTCTGGCGCCGTATCCATCGCCGAACACCGACGCCGTCGATCCCTTCTCTTCGTCCAACGTGCGCATCGATCATCTCTACGCCGATACCGGCGACGACGATATCGCCATCAAGTCGGGCGCCATCAACTCCCCGGGCGGCGATGACCCGGCCCGCGACATCACCATCACCGACTGCACGTTCAAGCACGGCCACGGCCTCTCCATCGGCAGCGAAATTGCCGGCGGCGCGCACAACATCGTCGCCGAGCGCATTCATTTTGAAGGCACGGACAACGGCATCCGCGTCAAGGCCAACCGCGACCGCGGCAACGACGTCAGCAATCTGGTCTTCCGCGACATCGACATGATCGACGTCAAGAATCCGGTTGTGATCAGCGAATACTACCCGCGCATTCTGCCTCCCGCGGGAGAGGTGGCGCCGCAGCCCGTCACGCGTCTCACGCCCCACTTTCATAACATCGTGCTCGAGAATGTGACTGCGACCGGCGGCGAAATGGCAGGGGCCATTGTCGGCCTGCCTGAAGCGCCTGTCGACGATATTGTGCTGCAAAATGTCACGCTGAACGGCAAAACCGGACTTTCCATCGGATACGCGAACGTAGTCCTCGAAAAAGTAAAGGTCACTGCCGATCAAGGCGACGCCATCCTCAAAACGGCCGGCGCCAACGTCACGCTGAAGTAGACCCACGGTCCAACACGAAGGGCCGAGTTCCATTGGAACCCGGCCCCGCTAACCGCTGTCATTCTGCGCGGCGCAGGTCGCGCGGCGACCTGCGAAGTCGAAGATCTGCGGTTGCCTTTCGCAAATTCGATTCAGCACGAAAAGGGGTGCCCCAAGTCTCGATTTTGGGACCTGGGGTAGCGCGAACCCAAACCGCACTCTGTTATCCTCGGCGGCGCAGGACGCGCGGCCACCTGCGAAGCCGAAGGCCGCCTACCTCCGCGCCTTCGCCCTCACCCACAGCGCCAAAAACAGCGGCAGTGCCACCACCAGCACCAGCACGCCCGCGGGGAGTCCGACGTATAAATACGTGTCGGTGTAGCTCACGGAGTGCCCGCCGACCAAGTTCCACGCCAGCAGCGCGAAAATTGCGGCGCACGTGGTGGCGAAAAACGTAAGAAATGCCGAGGCAAGAGCCAACAACAGGCTTTGGAACAGGCTGAAACCTTCCAGCGGGAACCCGAAAATCCTCGCTCCACGTCCGCCGTCCGCCGATTTCATCATCGAATTCGCCATCATGGCACGACCCCCATCTACTAGAATACAAATTCAAAGGCCTCAGTGTCCAAACCAAGCGGAACCCCGCGCCCAGCGCGGGGAATCCCAACTCCGCACGGTGTCCACAAGTGTCCAGACCAAAGAACCACCGACACAGGACAATGACACAGAGGCAAAAATGTTCGAGAAAAACGGCAAATATTACGCTGACTGGCGCGACCGCACCGGCAGACGGCAGCGCAAATCCTTTACCAGCCAACGCGCCGCACTCCGCTACGAAGAAGAACAGAAAGAGCTCGCCCACCCAAAACCACAGGCACGGGTGAAACTCTCGCCCCATTACTCCGTGCCCTTTCGGCGGGGGTCAGTCGTCACGATTGCGCCACACGCTACGCGGCGCAAGCCCTCATCGACATAGCCGGGACCATCAACCCGCGCCGCATCAGCGCCGCCCACGTGATCGAAGCAGCAGGGGCCTGCGCCCCGTTTCACCTTTCACCGTTCACGCGGAACAACCGGCTCGGCGCACTCCGCAGACTCTTGCGCTCATTGTGGGAAGACAACGGCGCGCCGAAATTGGACACCGCAGTCCCACGCACAGCAACCCCACGCCCTCGCGCCGTCACAGCGACGCGCGAAGAAATCGACGCACTCAAAACCCACGCGCCCGCAGACCTCCGGCTATTCATCGCCCTCTGCGCGGACCTAGCGATACGTTCGGGCACGGCGGTTAAGCTCACGCCCGCAGAGTACGACGCGCAACGCGGCACGCTCAGGTTCTCCACAAAGAAGGGCGCACGCGTGGCCCTGCCAGTGACCGCAGAACTCGCGGAACTCCTCGCCCTATGCGACCCGAAGAACCCCGAGCCATTCATCACGCAAACCCGCAAACGCCTGCGCCCGCACTGTGCCCAAAATATGCAGGGCACCGTAGTCAGCGCACGCCAACTCAGGCAGGAACTCAAAGCCCTGCGCCTCGCCCTCGGCATCACGCGCAAGCTAGTGCCGCACGACATGCGCCGCACCACCGCAGTCAGCTACTACAAACTCACCCGCAATCTGCGCAAGGTGCAAACCCTCCTCGGTCACTCGTCACTCCAAGCGACAATCTGGTACCTCGACAACGACATGGAAGACGTAGACCTCGCCGACCTCGAAAGCATCAAGCGCCCGTTCCTCGTCCAGCAAAAGGAGAAATCCGCATGAGACTCGCCCTCCTCGCCCACCAGCAAAGCATCGCCATCGACGCAGGCGCCTGCCCGCCGCGCGACCGCACCAGCCGCACAGACAAAGCCCTCACAACGTGCCGCCACGCATGGGAGGATGCCTATGCCCAAGCCAACCTCAAAGGCCTCACAGCGGCCAAAGCCCTGCGCATGGCCCAAGTCGCCTACAAACTCGCCATGCCGAAAATGGACTCACTCGCAACCATCCGCGCCGCAATTTCCTGCACCGCCCAGGGCATCCAACTCGAAGTATTCGACGGCCGCGACGGATCGCAACTCCTCTACGCCGCGCAAGTTGCGCTCGCGACCCTCAAAGTCAAAGGAGCCAAAAAGCCATGACCACCCCCACCCACCCCCCGCGCCCCAACCACAGCAACGACGGCAAAGCCGAGACCTGGGGTCCGCTGGTGCGCCAGCCGCGCCCCGCCGCGCGGATCGCCCGCATCCTCCACAACAGCGCCACCGACCTGTGGGACACCTGCACCCTCACCGACGCGGCGCAGATGCAGGCCGAAGCCCGCGCCGTCGCGCAAAGGATCCTCGCGGCCTGCCCGAGCGAGTGACAAACCACAACCTGTGGTGGGGGGGGGGGGGGGGGGCCCCCCCCCCCGCGC
>Ga0302198_10006646_pt1 | contig 10366 bp, 7 predicted proteins | sample II_Bog_N2_2_FD_193521 | JGI IMG/M metagenome (GOLD analysis project Ga0302198, IMG submission 193521) | Peat permafrost microbial communities from Stordalen Mire near Abisko, Sweden - II_Bog_N2_2 | ecosystem: Environmental > Terrestrial > Soil > Wetlands > Peat | place: Sweden: Abisko, Stordalen... | reverse complement strand
GGCTCTGCACGAACTGGTCGATGGCGAATACCCCCGCCATCGTCGCTCTCGAGACATTCATCGTGGTCTCAGCATCCCCGCCGGGAGTGCGCAGGTCGAAGGCCGTCGAGTCGAGGGTGCCGCGCGAAATCGCCCTTCGAACCGCCAACGCGATCGCCCCGGGCAATACCGTCGGCAGTGATCCGTCGCCCATGTTCTTATAAAGCGTATAGAGCGCGTTGCGCTCGAGGAGGTACGTCTCTTTGTGGCTTCCGAACGACTTCATCGACCCGTGATGCTTGTGGTAGGCGATGGACTCGGGTTGGTATGAAAACCGCCATCCGGCGAGGTTGAGGCGCCAGCCGAAGTCGACATCCTCAAAGAACATGAAAAAGCGCTCGTCGAAACCGCCCAGCGCGTCGTAGACGGACCGGCGCACGAACATTGCGGACCCGGTCCCGAAGAGCACATCCCGCGAGTGGTCATACTTCTCTGGTACCCGCTCGCCCTCAAACGGCTTGAATCCCATGCCGTACCAGGTCAACGCCGACCCGATGTAGTCGACCCTCTCACCCGACCAGTCGAGCACCTTGCTGGCCACGGCGCCGATCCGTGGAGATTCGTCGAAGCGGGCTATGGCCGCCCTGATCCAGGCGCGGTCGGGTTTCGCGTCGTTGTTGAGGAGGGCGACGAATTCACCGCTCGATTGGGCAACACCCAGGTTGCATCCACCGGCGAAGCCCGTATTGGTGGACGACACGATCAAGGTGACATCTGGCGCTTCCGCCCTCAGTCTTTCGGCGCTGTCGTCGCCCGACCCGTTTTCTACGACGATGATCTCGAGTGATTCGCGGGGCCAGTCGATCTCTGCGAGCCTCTGGATCGCTTGGATGGTGTCGTCGGTGCCGCGGAAATTCACCAGGATGACCGAGACCATACCGGAAATTGGGCTCATGAAAACCTCAGCCGTCCTGCTCTTCGGTGGGAGCGGTCTTCGATTTGGTCGCGAGCTCCAGGATGGCAACCCGCTCAGCGAGCGTGCGCGTCTTGCTTTCGAGCCGCGTCAGCTCCGAACTGTGCTGCAGGCAAACGAAGAACAGGATGGCGATGCTAACGAAGAACACCAGGTTGATCGGCACCGCAATCCCGAAGAGCCTCGCCGCCCACGTGAGCGTGGCGGGGAAGACACCGGCAACGAGGGCCAGTACACCCGCGAACAGCCACCAGATTGCGTGGCGCTCGCGGAGCCGTCGACGGCGCAGAAGTTCAATGACCACCACGAGGGTGAGGACGGCCGCGACGACACCGAAGATATAACTCGTCAGGCTCATTCTGATTGCCCCACACGATAGGTCGATCGCGGCCGGATCAGGGCGAAGAGGAGTGCGAGCACCGCCCGGCCGAGATAGATCGTCGAACGCACCGAATTGTGCGACGGCACGCCACCCGCGCGCTGCCTCATCTCGACGGGGACCTGGCGGATGACCAGACCCGACCGTGCCGCGATGACGAGCGCTTCGATGGTGTCGCCGAGGTACTCGGCGGGGTAATGCTCGGCGAACAGGAGAACGGCCCTGGGTCCGAAGGCTCTGAAACCCGAGGTGGTGTCGGTGAGCCTTGTCGTGGCGACGCGACTCAGTGTGCGGGCAAGGGCAATCATCGCCCAGCGACGGGGTCCGCGCACCTCATAGTCTCCGGTGCCGGCGAACCTGGCACCGAGAACGAGGTCACAATCGCCCAACTCATCGAGCAACGCTTTCACGCTCGCAGGGTCGTGCTGGCCATCCGAGTCGACCTGCACGACGATGTCGTAATCGTTCTCGATCGCGTAACGGAATCCTAGTCGCATAGCTCCGCCGACCCCGAGGTTGAAGGGCAGCGAGGCGACGAGGGCCCCCGCTCCCGCAGCCTTTCGGGCAGTGGCGTCGCTCGATCCGTCGTCGACCACGAGGATGTCCGCCCCGGGTAGCTTTAAATTGACCTCCGTGACCACAGCGGCCACAGACGCTTCCTCGTTGAACGCCGGCATCACAATGAGCGTGCGAGGTCGTCGAGGAGACACCCCCTCATAGTAGCGAGCCTCCGGGCACCGGCCCTGAGGCCGCGGCGCGCGCTGCGGCCGACCGGGATGCCACCGTCTGCGCAGGCTGATCCGGCATAATCGAAGGCAACATGCCTCCAGAACCGGCCGAGACGCAGCGCACCGGCGAGCTCCGGCTCCTGGCCCGCTGGCGAGGGGGCTACCGACGAATCGTCGCCGATACGCCCAACGACCTCCCGCGCGTGCGTGTCCTGCTGGCTTTTCCCGCGGTGTTGTTGCTCCTCGGAATCATCTTGGTGGCACTCACGATCAACGGGTCGTCCTCGGGGGCGTTTTACAGCGAATTGCACACTGGAAAGGATCCGGCGCTTTTGGCCGGCGCTCCCGAGAAGATCCGCTCAGACGAGTGGAACGTTGGCGTACCTTGGACGATCAACCAGATCCAGCAAGGCTTTCCGGCGCGGAATTACACTTTCCCAGGCGGTATGGATCCGGAGATTCCCTTCGCGCTTCCTCAAACTCAGGCGTCGGTGGCCTTCGAGCCTCAGCTGTGGGGGTTCCTGGCCCTGCCGCTTGGTTCCGGCATGGCCTGGAAGTGGTGGCTTCCGGGTCTCACGCTGATCGCGGCTGCCTATGTGTTCCTGGTAACGCTGGTTCCCCGCCGACCGGGGGTCGCAGCAGTGCTCGCGGTCGGCTTTTTCTTCAGCCCGTTCATCCAGTGGTGGTACGAATCGTCGGTGATGTGGCCAATCGCGTGGGCCACGATAACCATGGCTGCGATCCTCTGGTCGATAAAATCGCCAACACGGTGGGCCCGCTGGGTGTGGGTGGTACCAGTGGCATACGCCACGGCCACGATGGCGTTCGGGATCTACGCGCCGTTCATCGTGCCAGTGGTGTTCGTCGTGTTGTTCTTCGCCATAGGGCTGTCGGTCGAGCAATACCGAGCGGGCCGAGCCCCGCTATCCTTGGCGTTCCGGTTCCTGCCGGTTATCAGCGCTGGGATCGTAGGTATAGCCGTGACGGCTGCCTGGCTGCATTCGAAGGCGAGTACCGTGAGCGCGTTCGTCGACACGGTGTACCCTGGCCAGCGGCTCACGGCCACCGGCACCGGATCCGTGGTGGCGGTATTGAGGACCATCGGTTCCTCGTTCGCCCAGTCGCTCCAGTTCGGGGCGGGTTTCCTCGGCGCGAACTCCTCCGAGGCGTCTTCTTTCTTCCTGGCGGGGGCGTTCCTGCTTCCGGTAACGGCCTGGGCCTGCTGGCGAGCACGACGGTCGGATGTTGTGCTTCCGTGGGTGCAGATCGCGCTCTTCGCGATGCTCGCGCTCTTTCTCGCGTTCATGTTCGTTCCGGGCTGGAACGCGATCGCCCACCTGCTCTTTCTCGATCGCTCTACTTCGGACCGCCTGCGAATCGGCGTCGGCCTCGCATCATTCGCACTTGTTGGCGTCATCATCCGGGATCTGGATGCGTTGCCGACGCGGGTACCGCGGCAGGTCGCATCCGTCGCATCGGCATTGTTCCTTTTCAGCCAGCTCGCCATCGCGGCGGCGGTGCAGTACACGCTCGGCCCGGCGAAACTCTGGGGCGTCGCGCCGCTCTGGCTTCCGATCGCGGTGGTGTCCGCCGTTGCCCTTTACTGGGTAGCGCGACGAATGGCGGGCGTTGCCGCGTTCGCGTTACTCGTCGTCGGCGTGGTCACCTGCGGTCTCGTGAATCCTGTGTACGTCGGCGTGCTTGACCTGCGGACGACGGCGGCATCTCGTGCGGTCATCGCGACGACCGCGCAGCGCCCGGGCGCGTGGGTCGGCGTGGGCGGGTCGCTCGCGACCGCTATTCTCCTCGAGTCCGGCGTGCGGGAGTACGACGGAACCCAGGGTGCGCCGTCGAGGGCGATGTGGAAGCAGATCGACCCGGACAGTAAGTACACCTCTGAATGGAACCGGCTCGGGTCGATCCAGTGGACGCCGAAGCCCGGCCCGCCATCGATCACTAACCCGGCACCCGATGTCATCCTCGTCACCTACGACGCGTGTGCATCGTTCAGCCAGAACCACGTCGCGCATGTGTTGGGCGAGGGTGCGGTGCTCAAGTCGCCATGCCTCCGAAAAGTCGAAACGTTCGAAACTCCGCACTCCGCCTTGTCGATCTATGACGTCGTGCGATGAGGGATATAGTTCCACGTGAAGAAAGCAGCCGGCCCGACATGAGCGTTAACTCGAGTCCCCAGCCGCAGGCGGTTGCCCAACCTCGCGCGAATCGGTTCGATTGGGGCCGGTCCGTTTCTGCAGGGCTCGGAGGTCACGAGAACTCGTTTGGCCTCCTTCGGCTGCTGCTTGCCACCGCCGTGATTTTTTCGCACGCGTTTCCTCTTGGGGGATGGGGCGAAGATCCATTCCTTCGTCTGACCGACAATCAGCAAAACATCGGCGGGGTGGCTGTCCTGGGGTTCTTCGCGATCAGCGGATACCTGATCACCAAGAGCGGCATGTCCGCGGACGGGCTCCAGTTTCTCTGGCGTCGCATCCTCCGAATTTTCCCTGCGTTCTACGTCGTCCTTATTGTCGGGGGTTTCATCGTCGGTCCGATCGCGTGGATCATGGCTGGCCACTCACTGGGCTCCTACTTCGGCTTCGGGGTGAACGGTCCTTTTGCGTACCTCGTCAACAACGCCGACCTGCAGATGCGGCAGTACGGCATCTACGACATCTTTTCTACGACAACGCCGTACGGGGCCACGGCAGGCGCGGTGCTCAATGGCTCGCTGTGGACCCTGACCTATGAATTCGGCGCCTACCTCATAGTCTTCGTCCTTGTGGTGACGGGCATCCTCAAGCGTGCGCCATTCATGGTGCTCGTCGTCACCGCGTTTTATTTCCTTGTGCAAGTCACCGAGGTCGTCGCACCCGGCACGGGGAACCGCATTGCTCCCACCCTCTTCGACGATTACCGGGTCAGCCTTCCGCTGATCTTCCTGTTCGGCGCGTGCATCGCCGTGTATTCGCGGCGGGTGCCACTCGATGCGCGATTCGCGGTGCTCTCCGCCATTGTCGCCCTGGTCACCCTTCGGCAGGGAGGGCTCACCATTCTCGGCTACCCGGCGATCGCGTACTTCATCATCTGGCTCGCCGCGGCCCTCCCAGCCAGACTGCACTGGATCGGGGCGCGCAACGATTACTCGTACGGGATCTACGTATACGGCTTTCTCGTACAGCAGTTCACGGCATCCCTTGGCTGGTATCGGTGGGGTTATCTGCCCTGGACGCTCGTTGTGCTGGCGATCACAGCGGGATGCGCCTGGCTTAGTTGGCACGGAATTGAGAAGCGCGCTCTCTCCCTTAAGGACTGGGGTCCCGGCCGCGGCCTCCGGTACTGGGCCGAGCGCAACGCGGCGCAGCGGGAGAAGCGCAAGCAACTCGCGAACGGCACCCCGGATGGGGCGTCGAGCTCTCGGCATGCGCGCACGGGAGCGGAAACTCACACCGAACAGGGCGCCGACTAGTCCTGCAGGGTCGTGTACGGCCGGCGCAGTACGTGCTGCATGAGTGTTGTCACACCTTCGCGGTTGTGCGCCCGCAGCGCTGACGGCAACTCCGTCAGGGCGTTGAGCCGCGATGTGATGTGGCGGCGGGCGATCCGGGACGCGCGCATCCAACCAAGCTCCTCTGCGGCGGCCGCGGCCTCATCGAAGAACAGGCGTTCCTGCCTGAATTTCGACCCGTCGGGGCCCGTGAGGGCCGAAACGCTGCCTGAATGGCGTCGGTAGGCGAACTGCTGCTCCGCGTCGACGACGAGGGTCCCGCCGAGCTTCACGATCTCGAAGAGCATCGCAAGGTCCTGCACGACGTCGAGATCGACGCGAAATCCCAACCCCGCGACGACGGCAGTTCGCCACGTCAGCGAAGGGAAGTACGTCCAGTTGCCACGCAAGAGACTCACTGCCAATTGTTCTCCCCGATACTCGCGGGGGAGCACCCCACGCGGCGCATAGATCCGCTTCACCCGGTCCGGCAGGGGCCGCGAACGCTCGCCACCTTCGTCGATCACCCCGACGCCGGGCTGGATCACATCGGTGCCGGGGAATTCGCCTATGAGTTCGTGCACTCGGCGAACGTACCCCGGGAACATGACGTCATCGCATCCCATGATCTGAACGAACTCCGTTGTCGCAAGTCCGATCGCCTTGTTGTAGTTGCGACTTGGTCGAAGATTCACATCGTTGCGGATGTAACGGATGCGATTGTCGTCGAGCTGCCGCGCCCATTCACCGGGCGCGGTGTCGGGATTCACGTCGTCGAGGATGGTTAGTCGCCAGTCGGGATCGGTCTGCGCCAGGATGCTCTCAACGGCCAACCGGAAGTGATCGAACCGGCCGTAAAACGGCATCATGATGTCCAGAGTCACGATGACCCAGCCTAGTCGGCAGCGGTATTTTCCAATTCAGCGTCGGCTAGACTTGCGGCGATTCGAGGAGTCTGGTTGTCTGACCGCGTCCGATCGCGTGCCCACGGAACCCGAGGTGGTTCATGGGTGCGTGCGATGTGTGTCGCGCTCGCAGTGGGGATACTGACAGCATCGATCGGGACTTTGGCGGGCGCGCCCTTCTGGATAGTGCTCGTTCTGGCTGCATTGCCCTGGTTCTTCGTCCTCAGGGAACGGCGCGGCTCGCTGCTAGCAGTCGGTGCTGTCGTGCTGTCGTCGCTCTGGGTGGTGCTCGTGGCGCTCATCGGTTCGGCGGCGTTCCGACTCCCCATGCTCCTCACCGTCGTGCTGTGCTTCGACGTTCTGGGGATCATCGGCATATACCTGTTGTTGCGTATGGGGTCGATTCGCGGCGCCTCAGGGACGGGCGCCGCAGCCTTTACACCGGCGTTCGCGGGACCGCTTGTGTGGCTCTCCATGGGACTCGTGAACGCGATCGCATCGGGGAAGACGCGGTTCTCGTGGGTGATGTCGGGCGACTCTCCCAATAACGTGTTGTTCGCACGCTCGCTGACATCTCACTCGGGGATCGTGATCGGCGGCGCGCAGAATCCGGTGCCGCTGCCGTCGGCGCTTCTCGCGCTCTTCATGGCGCCGGGCCGGGGCTCCGCAACGCCTGCGAGCCTGCTCGAGCATGACCTGCTGGCCTTCGACCAGTTGTGGACCCTCGTCATTGCGCTGCTGTGTTTCCTCACCGGCGTGACCGCCGCGTCGATCGCGCGTCGCGCAACCGCCGGATCGCTGATCACCGGGGTTGTGGCGGCGGCCTGCTCGCTTATTCCGCTGTCCTGGCTGGAATTGGTCTACCCGGTTGAAGACGGGTTCTTCGGCATTCACGTAGCGCTGGTCGTGCTTTTCGCGATCGTGATGCTGTACCAGGCGTCCGACGCCCAGCCGCGCGCAGTGTTGGGGTTGCTGCTCGTCGCATGCACCCTCCTCCTCGCCATCTGGAGCCCCCTCGTTGTCATTCCGGTCGGTCTCGGGGCCGTCGTCTTCGTGAATGATCGTCGTCGATTCCTGGCCAGCCGCGGCATTCAGCTCGGCCTGCTTCTGGGCGGCGTAGTGCAGCTCGTCGCTTATGCCGTGGTGGTCGTGATTCCGGTCTTGGCCAGCCAGGGCCAACTCCTCACTGCGGGCCGGGCCACGTATGTCATCCCGCCTGTGCTGGTGTTCTCCCTCATCCTCGCAACAGTGGTCGTCGCTATCCTGGCACGAAGGTCGATAGGGGCTCGAGGTGTCGGTGGGATCGCCGCCCTCGCCACAGCTTCGCTGCTCGGCCTCGGGTTTCTCCTGTTCGACTCCGCGAAAACTGACGAACTGTGGACGTACTATCCGAGCAAGTTCGCATGGACCGTGTGCGTCGTGTTCGTTCCCGTCGTCATCGGAACGATGACGGCAGCATTAGCATCCCTTTCCGCCCGACGCTGGGCCGGTGTGGCTTCGTACATCGTCGCCGTGGGAGCCGCCGTTGGGGTGATCGTAACCGTGCCGCACCTTCCGGGCCCGCGGGACATCTTTCCAGCGACTTCGGTGTTCGCGGGTCCCACCGCCGCGACATCGAGTCTGATCACAAGATCGGCTGACCTCGACCACCTCACACTCCACTGGCAGTCAGGCATAGAGTCAGAGCAATTTGTGAACTTCTGGGTACTGGAGGTCGCGTCCAGGTCGATCGACAACGTGCGACTGCGCACGTACGCCTATGGTTACAACCCGAAGTCGATCAGCACGCTGTGCTCGATCGTCGGGCTCATCCACTCGCCGCTTACTATCGTGACCGCCGAACGTTCGCTCAGCGGCCAGATGCGGGACGTCTGCCCATTCAGCCGGGCTCGCATTTCCGTCGCGGGCTGAGCGGTGCAGCCCAGCCCGATCGATAGAATGGCCAACGCCGATTCTGGCGGCGAGTTGACGGGACTTTTACACGATGACGCAGACGCGCCCAAAGCGGGCCATCATCACTGGGATCACCGGCCAGGATGGCAGCTACCTCGCGGAATTGCTGCTATCCAAGGGCTATGAGGTTCACGGCTTCATCAGGCGTTCGTCAAGCTTCAACACCGCGCGAATCGACCACATCTACGAAGACCCGCACGAGAAGACCCAACGCCTGTTCCTGCATTTCGCTGATCTCAGCGACGGTTCACGGCTCGTCACGCTGCTGAACGACATCCAACCTGACGAGGTGTACAACCTCGCCGCCCAGTCTCACGTACGGGTCAGTTTCGACGAGCCGGAATACACCGGCGAGACGACCGGCCTGGGCACGGTGCGGTTGCTTGAGGCGATCCGGTCAGCCGGCGTCGCGCCCCGCTTTTATCAGGCGAGCAGTTCGGAGATGTTTGGTGCGTCGCCGCCGCCGCAGAACGAACAGACGCCCTTCTATCCGCGATCCCCGTATGGGGTCGCCAAGGTCTACTCGTACTGGATCACGCGCAACTATCGCGACGCGTATGGTCTGTTTGCCTGCAACGGCATCCTGTTCAATCATGAGTCCCCGCGCCGAGGCGGCACCTTTGTAACGCGCAAAATAACTCGCGCAGTCGCCCGGATAGCCGCGGGCCAGCAGAGCGAACTGTTCATGGGAAACCTGGACTCCGTTCGCGACTGGGGGTATGCGCCGGAGTTCGTCGAAGGAATGTGGCGGATGCTGCAACATGACGAGCCAGGCGACTACGTTTTGGCTACCAACACGGCGTATACCGTTCGTGACTTCCTGCGGTTCTCGTTCGAGCACGTTGGACTGGACTGGGAAAAGTACGTTCGATTCGACGAAAGGTATCTCCGGCCGACCGAGGTCGACGCCTTGATAGGAGATCCTTCGAGGGCGGCGCAGATTCTCGGCTGGGTGCCCAACGTGCTCACACCTCGCCTTGCCGCCATCATGGTCGATGCCGACGTGGCTGCCCTTGCTACCGAGGGATCACCGTACGTCGATACCGTCCAGGTTTAGGCGACGTGCGAGTTCTATTGACGGGCAGCCGGGGAATGCTCGGCTCGAGCATTGCGGCGCGCTGGAGCATTCAGCGTCCCGACGACGAGTTGGTCGCTTTGACGAGGGCGGATGTCGACCTTCGGCACAGCGAGGCAACCCGCGACGCGATCGCCGCTGCGGCGCCAGATGCTATCGTCCACGCGGCGGCGGTCGTGGGTGGTATTGCGGCGAAGCTCGAACATCCGACGCGCTACCTGCTCGACAATCTCCTGGTCGACAGTAGCGTTATCGGCGCAGCAATCGACCTCCGTATTCCCGAGCTGCTCAACATCGGCAGTGCTGCGGTCTATCCCGAGAGCTATCGCCAGCCTTTCGTCGAGAGCGATCTGCTCGCCGCACCGCTCGAGCGCGCCAATGAGGGTTACGCGATTGCCAAAATTGCCGCGATGAAACTCTGCGAATACGCCAGTGATCAGTTCGGCCTGAACTTTCGGACCGCCATCCCCTCAAATCTGTACGGACCGGGCGATGACTTTTCGCTCTCGCACGGCCATCTCGTCGCAGCCGCGCTCGCGAAGGTGCACGCTGCGAATCTGCGCGGAGACTCGGCCGTCGTGGTGTGGGGCGATGGGAATGCGAGGCGCGAGTTCACCTACGCCGAGGACCTTGCCTCGTGGCTCGTCGACCAGGTCGGCAGATTGCGTGACTGGCCGGCTTGGATCAATCTCGGCAGCGGCACCGACCATTCGATAACCGAATACTACGAAGCGGCCAGGGCGGTCGTGGGCTACGCGGGCGCGTTCGAGTACGACGCGACGAAGCCGGCGGGAATGCACCAGCGCCTGCTTGACTCGACGGTTGCGCGGGGTCTCGGGTGGTCGCCGTCGACAAGTCTCACCGACGGCATGGCGCTCGCCTACCGTTCA
>Ga0302198_10006631_pt1 | contig 10379 bp, 7 predicted proteins | sample II_Bog_N2_2_FD_193521 | JGI IMG/M metagenome (GOLD analysis project Ga0302198, IMG submission 193521) | Peat permafrost microbial communities from Stordalen Mire near Abisko, Sweden - II_Bog_N2_2 | ecosystem: Environmental > Terrestrial > Soil > Wetlands > Peat | place: Sweden: Abisko, Stordalen... | reverse complement strand
GTCGGGATTTTTACCCGTCTTTTGCAAGATATGTCGCCGGTTTGATGGCGATTAGAGGTGTGTTTTGTGACTCTGTGGTCTTACGGTGGCCGACGCGTCAGCCACCGTATTTTCAGGTCGAGGGGCGCTGCGCTTTCAGGTTGTCCGGTTAACCCCGGCACTCGACCAGGGACTTGATTTGCCCGACCTCGGTCAGGTTCTCTTCCGACAACCAGCGCTCGAACCCGGCATTCACCGTCGGCCATTCCGAATCGAGGATGCTGTACCACGCCGTATCGCGGTTCCTGCCCTTGACCACCATATGCTGGCGGAACACGCCTTCGAAGCTGAAGCCCAAACGCTCGGCCGCCGTACGCGAGCGGGCGTTGTCGTTGTTGCACTTCCATTCCAGGCGCCGGTAACCCATGGCGAAAGCTTCCTTGGCCAGCAGGTAGACCGCCTCGGTGCTCTTGGGCGAACGTTGCATCGGTGCGCCAAAGGTGACGTGGCCGATTTCGATACGCCCCTGGGCCGGGACGATTGACATCAGGCTGAGAATGCCCTGGACCTTACCGCTGGCCTTGTCGACCACGCTGAAGAAATACGGATCGCTATTGGCCGCATGGTTGTTCAGCCAGTCGTTGAAGGCGCTGCGCTCCGGGAACGGACCATAAGGCAGGTAGTCCCAGAGCTTGGGATCGGCGCCGGGACCCGTCAGGGCCTGCCAGAGATCGTCGCCATGGCGAGCCGGATCGAGTTTTTCCAGGACGATAAAACGCCCCTCCAGACGTTGGGCCGAAGGTGCCGGCGCGCCTTTCCAGTTTGCTAGGGATATCGACATGAGGCTTTCCTTGAGGCTTACAACGCTTGACGAAATTGAATGAAACCGGGGCGCTCGGCAATCCGTTCGTACAACTGGATGGCGGTGGCGTTGGTCTCGTGGGTCAGCCAGTGCACCTTGCTGCAACCGGCCTCGGCCGCGGTGGCATAGACATGTTCGATCAACAAGCGTCCCAACCCGGTCCCGCGTTGGCCGGGTGCGACGAACAGGTCCTGCAGGTAGCAGGAATTCTGAACGCTCCAGTTCGACCGATGGTAGATGAAATGCACCAGGCCCACGGCCTTGCCGTCCTGCCAGGCAAGGGCGGCGTGGGTGGTTTCGGCCGGGTCGAGAAAACGTTGCCAGGTCGACTGGTAGACCGCGTCCGGTAGCTCGGTTTCATAGAACTTCAGATAGGCCTGCCACAGGGGGCGCCAGACGGCCTGGTCGGCGGCGCTGACCGGACGGATTTCAATGGAACTCATGGTGACTCCTTAGCGCATCAATTGGGCGAGAGCTTGATCCTGGCTGTCGGCGCTGGCCGCCAGCCCTTGTTGCACGCCGGCGATGTCGGCGGCGCTGCGGTTCTGGCTGAGCTTGCGTTTGCCTTCCAGACGCTGGATCGGCAGGGCAAAGCCGACGATGGCCTTGAGCATGCTGTCGATGTATTGCGCCGGGGCGTCGGCGACTTTCCACGGCTTGTCCCGGCCCGCCTCATGGCGGTCGGTCAGGGCGCTGACCAGATTGAGCAGGCGATCAGCGTCATCGAACACCTCGGCCTGGCCGTAGGCATGCACCGCCACGTAGTTCCAGGTCGGCACGACCTTGCCGTGCTCGGCCTTGGCGGGATAGAAGGACGGGCTGACATAGGCATCGGCTCCCGGGAAGATCACCAGCACTTCACCGCCCTCCGCCAGTTCCTGCCACTGCGGATTGGCCCGGGCCAGATGGCCATAGAGCGTGCCATTGGGACCTTGCTCGGGGCGCAGCAACAGCGGCACATGGATGGCTTGCAGGCCGAGCTTGCCATGGGTGACCAGTGTCGCCAGGCGAGTGCCCTGGATATGTTGCTGCAGGGTGAGCAGGTCTTGTTCGGAAAAGGCGCTGGGTGTGTACATGGAAATTTTCCTTGGCGAATACCCTCATCCTAGGCAGGCTATTGGTTGGTTGTAAGAGCCATTACCGGCGATTTTCATAGGTCCAATACCATGCCCAGTCCATCGTTGCCCTTGCCGTTCGACCCTGCCGGGATCTACCTCGATCCGGCCAAGGGCCTCAGCCGCCAGCTCTATCAGGCCCTGCGCCTGCGGGTGCTCGACGGGCGCCTGGCGAGTGGCAGCCGTCTGCCGGCCAGCCGCGACCTGGCCAGCGCCCTGGCGATTTCCCGCAACAGCGTGGTGCGGGCCTATGACCAGCTCTACGCCGAAGGTTTTATCGAGGGCCGGATCGGCGATGGCACCTACGTCGCGCAACTGCCGGAAAAAGCCCTGCCGATCAAAAAGTTGTCCACAAAACTATCCACAGGGTTTTCAACAGGCTTACCCACAGGGTTATCCACAAAATCACCCGAAACCGCTGGGGTTACATCCAGTAAAGTTATCCACAATCTGGCCATGGAGCGCATCGAGAGCAACCCGATGCACAGGCCCCCGAGTGGTCCTCCGCGAGCTTTTCGGGTGGGTGTGCCGGCCTTCGATCTGTTTCCCTTTGGCGTCTGGGCCAAGCTGCAGGCGGCTTTCTGGCGCAAACCGGACCTGCAACTGCTGTGTTACGGCGAGGCGGCGGGGGAGGCGCGCTTGCGCGGCCTGATTGCGGCTTACTTGCGCAGCTCCCGGGGCCTGTCCTGCACGCCTGAGCAAATTGTGATCACCAGTGGCGCGCAGCAGGGCATTAGCCTTTGTGCACAGTTGCTGGTGGACCCCGGCGATGGCGTCGCGGTGGAGAATCCCGGGTACCGCGCGGCCCGATTGGCCTTCGCGGTGGCGGGGGCCAAGCTGCATGGCGTGACGGTGGACAATGAAGGACTGAATTGCGTCGAACTCGCGCAATTGCCGGACTGTCGGCTGGCCTATGTGACCCCGTCTCATCAATACCCCACCGGCGTGATCATGAGCCTGGCGCGGCGCCTGGAGTTGCTGGCCTGGGCCGAGCGCACCGGCGGCTGGATCGTCGAGGACGACTACGACGGCGAGTACCGCTACAGCGGCGCGCCGCTGGCACCCTTGGCGGCGCTGGATCGGCAGGGGCGGGTGTTGTATGTCGGGACCTTCGGCAAGATCGCCTTTCCGGCGTTGCGCCTGGGTTACCTGGTGCTGCCGCCGACGCTGGTCGAGGCCTTTGCCCAGCGCCGCGCGCTGGATATGCGGCACTCGGAGGTCAGCACCCAGGCGGTGATGGCGGAGTTCATGGCCGCCGGGCATTTCCAGCGGCATATCCGGCGCATGCGCCGGGCCGCCCTGAGTCGGCGCAACGCCTTGTTGGCCCATTGGCCGGCGAATATCCCGGGCTGTGGCGACTTGCCGGCGGTTGCGGCGGGCCTGCATCTGACGGTGCCGGTGGAGAGCCTGGCCCGGGAGCAGGAACTGATCGCGCAGGCCGAGAGTGTCGGGGTCGAAATCAGTCCCTTGAGCGGCTACTGGATCACCCAGCCCGAACCGCCCGAAGACCGGCGTGCCGGTTTGGTGCTGGGGTTCGCGGCGGTACCGGAGGTGGATATCGAGTCGGCGCTGGCGCGTTTGCGCACGGTCTGGAAGGTCTAGCCGCCTAGGGTATTAACCGGCTACCGCAGGCCATCGCGCGGTCGATGTTTATTTATTCCCGGAACCCGCCACCAGGATAAATGGACATGACTTCCCCCCTTGCTCGCGCGACCTTGAGCGAAAGCGAACAGGCTGAGCGGGTCTACACCCTCAGTGATTATTTTGCCCAGCGACCGACCCTGGAAAGCGTGGCGCCCGGCCTGGTCCGCGACATGTTGGAAGACCAATACCCGTCGCAGGGCGAGCGACTGACCCATGCCGCGCTGATCGAACCGGAAGCGTGCGGGGATGAGGTGGACTACCGGGTCCTGACCCTGGCGCACTTGTTGATCGCTCGCTTCCTGGGCGAAGAAAAACGGCTATGTCCGGCCGGCAGCTATGTGACGCTCTATCCGGGCGCGGAGCATCCGCAGAAGCTGTCCCTGGGTGTTGAGGCGCTCGATACGCTGCTGGATGAGTGGGCGCCGTTGCTGCTGGAGGCGTACAAGCAGGGGCTGGTGGACTTCTGGAGCTCGCCGTTGGTGGGGGATGTGGCTCCCTGGCAGCACCTTTCCGAGTTCTTCGCGGCGCAATTGCGCCTAGCGTGCGCGGCGCTGTCGGGCGACGAACTGACCGCCGTGGAGGCGGTGCTCGACTATCCCGACCTGAAGGCGCGCGAAGCCCGGTTCGGCAGTGATTGCGCGCAGGCCTATATCCCTATCATCGATAGCCGCATCAAGGGTCCCGAGCCCTTGCGCATCCAGGCACTGGTTGTCAGCCACTGGGTCGGCGAGCGCCAGATCGTCTTGCTTTACAGCCTGTTCGGCGGAATCGAAACCTTCGATTCCACCCGAGCGCTTGAAGAGTCCCTGAGTGTGACATTGAGCGACGAGGGCTCGGGTTTCAGGAGTTACTCGCCGGACCATCACATCTTCGACGCCCTGACGGTGAGCCTGCTGGTACGCCAGTTGGAGGCCGTTGACGCGATCAAGCCGAGTGACTATCGCGACCCGGAGGCCCTTGAGCAGCACCTGCGTGAGCTGACCGGTTTGCAGGCCTTGTTCGGTGCTTTTCGTTCCGGTCACGAGGCGAAATTGGCGAGCCTGGATGACTTGCTGCCCGAGGCGTTGCGCAAGGCGTCGGCGGCGGATCGCACGCGCTATGGCCGTTATGTGGCGGCGCTTGCGACGGTGCATCGGGGTCATGCCGGCAAGGCGTTTCTCGATGGCATTCCCGATATCCGGACCTTTGCCGGCCAGTCGTTGCGGGCGAGTTTGCAGGCGAAATATCCAGCGGCCGCGAGCGTGTCGGTCAGCGATATCAGCGTGACCCTGACGCGTATCGCGAACAGCCCCTCCGAAATGGTCGACAGTGCGCGTGACGTTCGCTATGAGTCACAGGCCCAGGACTATGTCGCCATGGCGCTGAAGAATCTTGAGGCCTTTCCTCTTGGCGCCTTGGCGCAGGTTCGTTACCAAGGCCAGACGGCGCCGGCCTGGATGACCTACGACGCGTTGCGCACGGCGGTGACCGACGCCGATATCGGCAGGACCTACCCTGAGTTGCTCGGGCAGAAATTGCAGCACGATCAGGCCGAGCGAGCCCGGCAAGAAGGGCTGTTTACCGACTACCTGCGGGTCCTGCTGCCGATGTGGGCGCTGGAGCTGCGGCTCGAGCGGAAACTGACGGAGACCGCCCGTCTTTATGTCGAGGCGGTGATGACCCGGGACGTCGGTGTCCGTGAGGTCCTGGGGCAGCCCATCGTGGTCAGGCCCCTGGCGTTTCTGGCGCATCCCGGTGCCTCGGCGGACCGGGTGCGCAACATGTTCGTGATTGGTCCGCAGGCGACGGGCCAGGGCCCGCAGGTGCTGTGCCGCCCCGGCGCCAGGGCGCTCTTGCTTGAATTTCCATCCTGGGCCGGCTTGTTGACGGCCATCCAGCAGGAGGGACCTTTGCAGCAGTCGGTCCTCGACGGCCTGGACAGCGCAAGGCGTTCAACCTATGACCATGGCGGATTCAAGGAGCCGCACCTGACCCGGGTGACCCACTCCGATTGGAATATCCCGGACACCCCCGAGCCGGCTGCGCTGGATACCACGCTGCTAGACGGGTCGTTTTGCGCGGCGCTGTTCGCCGCCAGCATCGAAGCGCTGATCGCGCAGGCCGAGGCGGATTCGGTGTCCAATGCCGAAGATCGCTGGCACCGTTTCGTCGATCTGGGCTGGGCCCTGTTCGGTCTGTTGCAGTTCCTGTTGCCTGGGCCCCTGGCGGGTTTCGGCTGGCTCGTGCAATTGCTCTCCAGCCTCAAGGCCTTTGCCGATCCCCATGCGCCCCATCCCTGGGTGGCGTTTGCCGACGTCTTGCTGAATCTGGCGGTTGTGCTGGTCTATCACCGTCAGTTGCTGATCGGGCAAGCCGGGGCCGTGCGCCCAGGGCCGATCATCAGCAACGCCGTGATCAAGGAACCTGCCGTCAGTGCAGCGAACCAGCTGGTCTTTGGCTGGACCCGTCCGGGACGTCAGTTCACGGCTTCCGAGCTGGTCCGGCTCGAGAAGTTCAAGCTGTCACTGTCCGAGGCGCCCGGCACTTTGCTGGAATCGGGCGACTGGAAAGGTCTGTATCGGCGAGACAAGCTTTTCTATGCGCGGGTCGAGGATGCCTGGTTTCGGGTGTCGCGCAAACTCGATGGGGTGGTGATCATTGATGACAGCCACCCGGCGCGACAGGGTCCCTGGTTGAGGCGCGACAGCTCGGGGCTTTGGCAGTTGGATCGTGGCCTGCGCCTGCTAGGCGGCGTGGGCGAATTGAGTGTACGTGCCGCAAAAAAGCTCAAGTCGCTGGAGAAGAAGGCCCGTGATCTGTTGGCGAGCGTGCCGACGCTGCTGGCGGACGCCGAACGCAGTGCGAGCCTGGTGCAGGTCCCGCGTGATATCGAGGACATGCTCGGGATGAAGGCGCAGCCATTTTCAGCGCTCGGCAGGGAGCTGCGGGATTTGACCCTGGGGCTTTCACAGTCTCCCCGGTTTTTGATTGCCGACCTGGAGCAGGCCGCGAGCACCTTGAACAACAAGGGGCTGAGTCTGCGGATCAACCTGACCAAGAAGCGCTTGCCGACCGCCGCCGCCGTTGAGTTCCTGGCGCAGGAAGAGCAGATCACGGTTCACAAGCTGGGTGAGCGCCGAGATATTTCCGGTGGCAAGGGCAACGACTTCCTCGATGAGTACGAGATTCGCGACCGGCAGGGCAGGCCGCTGTGGTACGCGCATTTCCATTACCTGACCGCGACCAGGCCGGCGGCCAGTTTTTCCAAGGCGCACCTCAAGACCCGCGAGCAGCGGTTTAAAGGGCTCAGTTTTCAGCGGGCCCAGGAGAGCGCTGGAAGCAAAGTCGACGCTATCTGGCGTGGAGACATCGGTCCCAAGTTGGCCGCGGCGTTGTTCCTGCCACCGAGTGCCTGAAGATTGTCCCCGCCCCCTTTAGGGGGCAGGGAAACACTCAGATCCCCGACTTGATCTTGGTCCAGGCCCGCGTACGTGCCCGTTCGGCCTTCTGGTCCAGCGGCTGCAAGGTGTAGAGCGTCTTCATCGCCGCTTCGGTCGGGTACAGGTTGGCGTTGTGGCGGATCGCCGGGTCAACCATTTCGGTGGCGTCCTTGTTCGGGTTCGGATAACCGACAAAGTCGCTGATCGGCGCGATCACCTGGGGTTGCAGCAGGTAGTTGATAAAGGTGTAGGCGTCCTGGGTGTCCTTTGCCCCTTTGGGGATCGCCAGCATGTCGAACCAGATCGGCGCGCCTTCCTTGGGCAGGCGCATGTCCACCACCACGCCGTTCTTGGCTTCCTTGGCGCGGTTGGCGGCCTGGGAGAAGCTGCCGGAATAACCGACGGCCACGCAGATGTCGCCGTTGGCGATGTCCGCCATGTACTTGGACGAGTGGAAATAGGTGATGTATGGACGGATTTTCAGCAACAGCGCCTCGGCTTTTTCATAGTCCTTGGGGTTGTTGCTATTGGGGTTCAGGCCCAGGTGCTGCAAGGCCAGCGGCAGGATCTCCGACGGCGAGTCGAGCAGGGCGACGCCGCACTGCTTGAGCTTGCTGATGTTCTCTTCCTTGAAGATCAGGTCCCAGCTGTCCACTGGCGCGTTGTCGCCCAGCGCCGCCTTGACCTTGGCCGGGTTGAAGCCGATCAGGATGGTGCCGTACATGTAGGGCACGGCGAACTTGTTGCCCGGGTCGTTGGCCTCGATCAGCTTCATCAGCTTGGGATCGAGGTGGTTCCAGTTCGGGATCTTGCTGCGGTCCAGGGGCTGGAACACCCCGGCCTCGATCTGCTTGGCGAGGAACACGTTGGACGGCACCACCACGTCATAGCCGGAGTTGCCGGTGAGCAGCTTGGCTTCCAGGGCCTCGTTGGTGTCGAAGATGTCGTAGACCAGCTTGACCTGGGTGTTCTGGGCCTTGAAGTCGTCCAGGGCCTTGGGGGTGATGTAGTCGAACCAGTTGTAGACCCGCAGGGTGCGCTCCTCGGCATGGACGGCGGTGCTGAGCACGGCGGCGCAAAGGGCTGGGGCAATAAGACGCTTGAGCTTGTTCATTCTTCTAATTCCTCATTGAGCGTATTGGAAACCTTCGAGTACGTTCACGGCATTGATGCCGATTTCTTCTACCGCGTAGCCGCCTTCCATCACGAACAGCGTCGGCTTGCCCAGGCGGGCGATGCGTTCGCCCATGCGCAGGTAATCCGGGCTGTCGAGCTTGAACTGGGAAATCGGATCGTCCTTGAAGGTGTCCACGCCCAGGGAAACCACCAGCACATCGGGGGCGTAGCGTTCGATCTCGCCGCAGGCCTGTTCCAGCGCTGCGCTCCACTGGTCCCAGGCAGCACCGGCGGCCAGCGGATAGTTGAAGTTGAAACCTTTGCCGGCGCCTTCGCCGAGCTCGTCGGCATAACCGAGGAAGAACGGGAACTCGGCTTCCGGGTGGCCGTGGAGCGAGGTGAAAAGCACATCGCTGCGCTCATAGAAAATCGATTGGGTGCCGTTGCCGTGGTGGTAATCGACGTCGAGGATCGCGACCTTTTTATGGCCTTGATCGAGGAAGGCCTGGGCGGCAATGGCGGCGTTGTTCAGGTAGCAGTAACCGCCCATCAGGTCGCTGGCGGCGTGATGTCCCGGCGGACGGCAAAGGGCGAAGGCGCTGCGGGCGCCGCGCTGGATCTCGGCCTGGGCGGTGAGGGCGACCTGGGCCGCGCTATAGGCTGCCTGCCAGGTGCCGGCGGTGATCGGCGCACCGCCGTCGAAGCTGTAATAGCCGAGTTCGCCGTGCAGGTTCTTCGGGATCACCCGGCGCAGGGTGCGAGCCGGCCAGGTGAAGGGCAGCAGGTCGCCGTCATGGCCTTGTTCGGCCCAGCGGTCCCAGGCGCTCTGGAAGAAGGTCAGGTAGGCCTCGTCGTGAACCCGGCGGATCGGCGCCAGGCCGAAGTCCTCGGGTTCGCGCACCGGGCCCAGGGCCTGATGGTGCACGCGGGCCAGTACGTGATCGGCGCGCGAAGGCATTTCGAAGCAGGGCATCAATTGTCCGTCGATCAGCTCGCAGCGGCCGTGGTGCAGGTGGTGATCGTCGGAATAGACCGTCAGCATTTATTGTTCTCCAAGAGCGTGGGCGTGGCGTCATTCTTGATGCCTGGCGTCTTTGGGAGAACGCTGGGAGCGGCCAAAAGGGGATCGATATGGCCAAAAGATGTGTCCTGATTTCGCCCCTGAACAGGGCAAAAGGCTGCTTCGTGGCCTGAAAAGGCGCACGCACCGGGTTAGTTGTTACGGGTTTTTTCGGACAGGCTTACAGAGTCGACCTGCCGCCGCGATCTGCTTTGCCCGACAGTGGTCCTTGACCGGGATGGATACATTCTCGCCTCCGATAACTCCAGGTAGGGAATGAAATGCCACCGACACAAGACCAGCTTGGCTGGGCCGTTGCGCTAGTCCTTTGCACCGCCTTCTCACCACCCCTGCTGGCTTCCAGCCGCGTGAGCCGGGGCGACACGCTATCTGTGGAGCATCTGGGCGATGCCTCGTCGATCATGGCGTCGAGCGGCGATGGGCTTTTTACCTGGCGCAATATCTCCCTGCGCAACGATGGGGTGGTGAAGGGCCTGAGTGGTTCGGGTGTCCGTGCCTACGGTAAGGGCACGGTGTTGAACTGGGGGCGTATCTCCGGCCATCGTACCGACGGTGTTTTCCTTACGGGCTACAACGGCGTCAGGATCGACGGGCTGGCGCGGGTAGAAAACTACGGTGTTATCGAGGCCGATGTGCCGAAGGGTGTCGGCAGTTCTTCGGGGCTTTCGATCGGCCGCGGCCTGGTGGTCAACGCCGAGGATGCGCTGATCCAGGGGCCCAGCTTCGGCATCCTGGGCCAGGGCAAAGGTCCGATCAATGTGGTGAATCGCGGCATTATTCGTGGGCACCGGGGGATCAGGCTCAATGGCAATCACGATGACAGCGTGACCAACCACGGCTTGATCGAAACCACCTACATACAAAACCAGGACCCCCATGGTTCGACCGCAAGCGCCTATATGAAAGGTGCCTACCGTGCCGGCACGGCGATAGACCTGGGGGGCGGCAACGATACCTTGGCGCTGTACAGCGGCTCCCAGGTGTTTGGGGCCATCGACGGTGGCAGCGGATCGGACCTGTTGCTCCTTGAAGGGGGCAGCGGCATGTTGGGCAATACCCGCAACTTTGAATCGCTGTCGGTCAACCAGGGCACCTGGACCTTGACCGGTCCGGCGGATTTCAGCGCCCAGGCCCGTGTCGGCAACGGCGCGGAGTTGATCAAT
>Ga0302198_10006622_pt1 | contig 10390 bp, 11 predicted proteins | sample II_Bog_N2_2_FD_193521 | JGI IMG/M metagenome (GOLD analysis project Ga0302198, IMG submission 193521) | Peat permafrost microbial communities from Stordalen Mire near Abisko, Sweden - II_Bog_N2_2 | ecosystem: Environmental > Terrestrial > Soil > Wetlands > Peat | place: Sweden: Abisko... | reverse complement strand
TGTTCAACCGCCGCTTTCTGGTCATGGCCGATCACTACATGGTCGAGCCGACCGCTTGTTCGCCAGCGGCAGGCTGGGAGAAGGGCCAGGTCGAGAACCAGGTCCAGACGATCCGCGGCCGCTTTTTTCAGCCCCGGCTGAAGTTCGCCAGCATCGAGGAACTGAACGGTTGGCTTGAGGCCGAGTGCCTGCGCTGGGCGGCGATGCACTCGCACCCCGAGCAAAAAGACATGACCGTTGCGCAATGCCTGGAGGCCGAGCGGCCTGCACTGCAACCGATGCTGGCGCCGTTTGACGGCTTTCACGAGACCAGCCACGCGGTCACCGGCACTTGCCTGATCAGCTTTGACCGCAACCGCTATTCCGTGGCGGCGCGGGCGGTGCGCCGTGCGGTTCAGGTCCGCGCCTATGCCGATCGGATCGTGGTGCGCCTGGGGGATGAGGTTGTCGCCGAACACCCGCGCTGCTTTGGGCGCGACCGCACGCTCTATAATCCGTGGCACTATCTGCCAGTACTGGTGCACAAGCCGGGCGCGCTGCGCAATGGCGCACCATTCCAGGATTGGGCCCTGCCGCCGGCGCTGGCCCGGCTGCGGCGCAAGTTAGGCAGCGGGGACGAAGCCGATCGCCGCTTTGTCCGGGTGCTTGCCGCCATATCCAACGATGGGCTGGAGGCGGTAGAGGCCGCCATCGGCGAAGCGTTCGATACCGGCGCTGCCAGCGACGAGGTAATCCTCAATATCCTGGCACGCCGCCGCGAACCGCCAGCAGATCAGCCCCTGAGCGTTGTGGTCGATCTCAAGCTCAAGCATCCGCCCCGCGCCGATTGCGCGATCTATGACACGGTGCGAGGCCACAATGCAGCGGCATGAGATGATCGACGCCATGCGCGCGCTGGGCCTCAAGGGCATGGCCGGCGCGTTCGACGAGGCGGTAACCACCGGCGTGCAACGCCAGCGCACCACGCCCGAGATCCTGACTGATCTGTTACGCGCCGAAGCCGCCCACCGCCATGCCGCCTCGATCCGCTACCGGATGAGCGCCACCAAACTGCCGGTGATCAAGGATCTCGATGCGTTCGTGTTCGAGGGCACACCCATCAACGAGGAACTGGTCCGCTCGTTGCACGCCGGATCGTTCCTGCCCGGCAGGCGCAATATCGTGTTGGTCGGCGGCACCGGAACCGGCAAGACGCACTTGGCGATCGCCATTGCCGCCAGCGTCGTACGCGCAGGCGCCCGTGGCCGCTATTTCAACACCGTCGATCTGGTCACCCGGCTTGAAGACGAGGCGCGCATCGGCAAGGCCGGCTCGCTCGCCGCCCAGCTCAGCCGCATCGAACTCGTCGTGCTCGATGAACTTGGCTATCTGCCGTTCGCCCGTTCCGGCGGCCAGCTGCTGTTCCACCTGATGAGCAAGCTCTACGAAAAGACCTCGGTGATCATCACCACCAATCTGGCATTCGGCGAATGGCCCACGGTATTCGGCGACCCCAAAATGACCACCGCGCTGCTCGACCGCACCACCCACCATTGCGATATTATCGAGACCGGCAACGACAGCTGGCGCTTCAAACACCGCAACTGACCCAGCCCAAACCCCGATAAATTTTTTGCTTTGCGCTGGCGCTGCCTTCGGTCGGGCTACGCCCTCCGTCGAGTAGCCGCAGCCGATTACTCAGCTGCGGCTCTCTCAGAACCGGACATGCGGACCACGCATCCGGCTCTTTGGATTGATATTTAGAACTCCAGCGAAAGCTGGGCCGAAGCCGGCGGGTGGTTGAGGCCGTTCCATGCGGTTTTGAGCGATACTATCCGACCCGCAAACCACGCCGGTGGGTAGGCCTTCGTCATTCCCGGTCGGTTCGACTTCACCCACCTTCCTTTACCGCAGAACGCACAGCCAGCGGCAGCCTTTCGGCTGACGCCTTTGCTGAGCAGGTGCCGGAACAGGAATCGCGGTCGTTTCCTTTGGCTGACAATAATCGCCCGGATTCGTCGGCGGATGTGGGCATCAATGACACCCAACGTATTGATCGCTCCCGGCGAACATAGCCGGTAATGCGACATCCAACCGGTCAAGTAGCGGCTGATGTCCTCCATGCAGGAGGTGATTGATCGCCCCCAGTTGGGTGGCGTCATCTCCCGCATCTTGGTCCTCAGCCGTTGCTCCGCTTTCGCCGAGAGCTGGACGGTGACATCACCCCCCAGCACCTTGGAACAGCGGAAGCTGAATCCCAGAAAGTGCACCTTGTCGGGCGTGCGCACGCCACTTTTCGCTTCGTTCACCTGAAGCCGCATACGCCGCTCCAAAAACTGGCGGATCGATGACATGACGCGTCGTCCGGCTCGCTCGCTCCGCACGAAGATATTGCTATCATCGGCGTATCGAACGAACCGAAGGCGCCGCCTCGCCAATTCTTTATCCAATTCGTCGAGGACGATATTGGAGAGCAATGGCGAAAGTGGCCCCCCTTGAGGCGTTCCTTCCTGAATGGCGACTCTTGTGCCATCCGGCATCACTACCGCCGCCTTCAGCATCATGTTGATCAAGGTGATGATCCGCTGGTCTTTCACGCGGGTGGCGATCCGGGCCAGAAGACGTTGATGGTGAACCCGGTCAAAGAAATTGGCCAGATCCAGATCGACGATCGTTTGATATCCTGCCTTGAGGTATTCTGATGCTTCGGCGATGGCAGTGTGTGCACCGCGTTTTGGTCGGAAACCATGACTGCTATCGTGAAAGACTGGGTCAAAGATAGGTCCCAGTATTTGAAGAACCGCCTGTTGGACCAGTCTGTCGACGATATTTGGAATACCAAGCCCACGTTGCCCGCCGCCGGGCTTCGGGAGCCATACCCGCCGAACATCGCCGGGTCTGTAGGTTCCGTTCAGCAAATCATGGTGGACACGTGCAATCATCGACGGCGCTTTTGCCTCCGCCGATTCTACCGTTTGCCCATCCAATCCAGGTGCACCCTTATTACGCACTACGCTTAGCAGCGCCTTGGCCAAATTGGCTTCCGACGCCACTTCTTCGAGCAGATGACGATTGTCACCTGCGCCGGTGGTGGAACCGGTCGTCTTCTTGATCCTCGCTTTATGCAGCAGAAAGCTCCGCCGTTCGGATACGTCCGACGGCTCGGCCCTCCCGCCCCCCGAAGGGCTGTCGGCGATCGCGAGGCTCAATTGCCGTGGTCCCGCCTTTCTCAATCCATCCCTCCCTTTGCTCCACCGACTTTCACCGGCTTCATCGCTACTATGGAGAGATCCGACTTCTGCATTGGCATCGTCCCGTCGTCGTTGCCTCCTTCGGGTCTACCGCAATGCGGACCCATGCAGATCTCCCCGGGTAAGAACACTGGATATCCCGCCGCGCCCGCCCCCATTACCGTATCGACCTCGGTTGGATTTTGGGCGTCGCGTTCGTAGGCACGCTCACCCGACCGATCCGGCCTGCTCAGGGGTTCACTTTCGTTCGGTGCTGCGGTTCGCCTCGGGCTTCTTCCCCACACGGCCTCGCGGCGCCAGAATCGTGAACGCCTTTCAGCGCACGATCCTGCGTGCAGTTGCCTCCAGCTCGCGGTTGTTACCAACTCACCCCGCAAAGGACTCTCACCTCCAATCCAGTGCCCATGCCGGGCACACCTACGCCAGCCCCAGCGCAAAATCCGTGCCCGTAATCAACCCCAACGCAACGCCGCCAGGTGGTCCCCTTTTGCACGCCGATAGTGGGTCCCGTTTGGACGCCGATTGACAGCGAGGGCGGCGGGGCAGGGGCGGTTCATGCGGAACGAACGCTCGGGCAAAGTCGCATTGCTTGTTCCTGAACGGCCATGGCTCGATGAGGACGGGCATCTGATGAAGGTCTGGAAGCTCTACCGGCAGGGACGCAGTTCGCTGATCCCGCAAAACGATCTTGAGGAAAGCCATTGGGTCGACATTGATGCCGCAGCCTTCACGCCGCTATGGCAAGCAGAGGCCGACAATGTTGCACAGCATCCGCACGTGGAGCGGTTCTTCCTCGCCACCGGGAGGCTCCTGCCGATCTGGAACCTGCTCGGCGAGGATGCACAGGTTCGCCGCCTCGTTACTCAGGAGGGCCGCAGCCTGCTCGGCCGCATCGTGCCAGTCGATGCCGTCAACGCACTGCTCGACAAGCTTGGCCTTGGTTCAACAATCCAACTGACCGCATCCGAGATCGTCAGCGCGGCCTTGGCGGGGAAGGTGGTGCCCATCAACGCGGCGCGCGGCCTCAATCTCAAGCGTTCGCGCGTCAACGGCGAACAGCGGCTCGAGATCCTCGGTTTCGATGCCCGTGCGCTTCCGGCTTACAAAGCCAAGGGCTGTTTCACTGAAATCATCCAGTTTCAATGCCGGTTGTTCGTCCCCGTCCAGACTGCCAACGATATTCTGGAAAAGCTGGCGGCATGAGCGGCTATCGATGTCAGATCTGCGGGCGGCGAAAGTCTTTGCGCAAGAACGGCATGGTGACCTGCCATTATGTCGGCGGGGCACCATGTCCGGGATCCGGCTTCCCGCCGATCGAACACGACGATGGGTGTCTTTTCCAGCGCGCCGCCAAAGCCGAATCCGACTTCCAGCGCGCTTATGATGCAGTCCGCAGATTGGAAGATGCACGGGCCAACTGGATCGATCCCGCGCTTTTCATCCGCCGCGCGGCGCTGGCAAGCCATGCGGTGAAGCTTGAGCGTCGACTCAAGCGACACCTGGATTGGCCCGCTCGCTATCGCCGCTCGATAGCACGTCAGATGGAGCGCCAAGGATATGCCCGCCTCCGCTCTATCTCGTTGAGCGGGAGGTCGTCAGTTCGGAGCCATGATTGGAAACCAGGGAGTCAGCATTATGGCTATTTTTCAGCAAAATAGCCATAATGCCAATTTTAAGGAGAATGAGATGGCCGGCCCCACTGAACCCGTCGAGGTGAGCCTCACCGAGTTCCACCACCAACCAGGTGGCTTTATCGACACGAGCCGTCAACGCCCGGTTGCACTCACCAAACGCAAACGGCCATATGCCTATGTCGTCAGCCCGGATTATTTCGCGCTGGCCGAGGAGGCGATCAAGGTTCTGCACGGCAACCGGCGTGTCATCGTGGCCGAAGAGTTGAGCGAAGAGGATGACAGCTTTCTGACCCGGTTCGGTCCGTCAGCAGACGAAGTGGCAACGGGCCAATGGCGGGAGTAAGCCGTTTTCCGTTCCCGAAACTCGGCGAAGTTCCCAACTACGTCTACCTGTTCAAAGCTGATGCCGCTCAGGGGGCGAGCGAAGGCAACAAGGCGCGTCCAGTGCTGGTGATCGCAGCCGGTGAGGGAAGGGTGGTCGTGATAGCAGTGACCACCAAGGGAGAATTCTCGACCTCGGCAACCGTCAAAATACCCGAGGACGTTGCCAAGGCCATGGGATTTCCAGGCTGGCTGCGGGTCGGTCAGCGCCCCGCCTTTGGGCAGGGCGCTATAGCCGAATCATCCGTTCAACTTGTCTTTCACCGCCTTGGCGGGCGCGAAAGTCAGCTTCTTTGAAGCCGCGATCTGGATGGTCGCCCCGGTCGAGGGATTGCGGCCTTCGCGGGCTTCTGTCGCCTTCACCTTGAACTTGCCAAAGCCGTTCAAGCTGATTTCATCACCGTTGGCTGCCGCGGCAGCGATCTCGGCGAATACGCCATCGACCAGCTTGCGCGCATCGGCCTTGGTCAGTCCGTGCGCAGCAGCAATCGTATCTGCAAGGTCACTGTTGTTCATTGGTTTCAACTTCCCTGGTTCGTGGAAGTAAAACTGCTAGCGGCAAACTGTGCGAAAATCCAAGCGAGGAAATCAGCAGCCATCCGACGGGGCTGAGCTCACAAGTGTCTCACCTGATCCATCCGCTGATGAAGAATACGAATGACCGCAATCCCGTAGGCGGTTTGCCGAAAGTAGATGGCATGCTGTTCGACATTGCGTCGCCGATAGCCCTGCCTGATCGTCGCGCAGTTCTGTGACTGAAGCGGCGCTTGCGCCATAGCGGCGCAGGCAGCTTCGAGGGTTTCGGTATAGCGGATTGCCTGGGGCAGACCCCATTGTGCTACCGTGTAGTCGAATATGCTCTCAAGGTCGCGCTGGGCTCGTGGGCTGAGCCGAAATTCAGCCATATTGCGCGGTCTTGCGCTGCTTGAATGCCGCGAAGTCGAAAGATTCCGGCTCTCCGCTCTGTTCACCTTCGATCAGGGCCTGCCGGATCGTCTCGATCTCGAAGCTGCGTTCCTGGTCGCGCCGGATGAGGTCGCGGATCGCTTCGCTGTCATTGGTGTAATGACCGGCGGCGATCTGCGCAGCGATCCACGCATTCTGTTGCTCGGTCAATGTGATGGTTTTGCGCACCGTAGCCATGCCGGCCTCCATGCCGATGATCATACTATTGGTGCAGTTTAGGCCAGTTGGTTGGTGTCTGCAAGCTGGGCATCGCACAGGCTGAGGAGGTGTCAGCACGAGCCCCACGTGGCTAGTCGCTTGCCGATTTGTCCATCATATCCATAAAATTGCGCGCCGCGTCGCGGTCGGCTGGGTCCTTGAACGCGACATCCAGATCCGGCGCTTCGCCCAGCATGTAAAGGATCGTCCACATTGCGAACCGCCGACTTTCGTCCTTCTCCAGCCCGAATTCGACACGCATGTGTTCGACCCCGCCGGCAAGCGCGGCCGGGGTGAGGGTGCCGAGGTCGTCGGTCCCGAAGAAGCGACGAAGTTGGTCGTCAAAGTCCATTACGGGCAGCCTATCCCGCCAAGCTTGTGTGGGGTCAACCGGGTATATTCCCCTCCCGCGCCTATTCCAGCGCAGCACCCTGTGGAGGCGGGACCGCAAGGAGGAGAGAGGGTGAACGAGGGGTCGAGGCCCCCTGGGAGACAAAAGTGTCTCGCATGATCCGGGCCTCGGAACCGGTCCGGGAGACCCTTCATGCAGACCACCACGATCCAACACGCCAAGCTGCGTCTGTCCGACAGCAACGTTCGCAAAGCGAATGTCGAAGCCGGGCTTGACGCGCTTGCTGCCAGCATTGCCGAACACGGCCTGTTGCAGCCCCTGATCGTCAGTCCGGCAAAAGGCCGCAAGACACTTTTCGATGTCCATGCCGGCGGCCGGCGTTGGCGCGCGATCGGCCTGCTGATCGAACGCGGTGTCCTGCCGAAGGATCACGCCGTCGATGTGCGGCTGTGCGGTGACGAAGATGCCGCCGCCCGCGAAATCAGCCTGGCAGAAAACCTTATCCGCGAGGCGATGACGCCGGCTGACGAAGCCCGCGCCTATACCGATATCGTGGCTGAAGGCACCGACGCCGAGGCTGTCGCCCGGCGGTTCGGCGTTACCATGCGCCATGTGCAGGGCCGCCTGCGTTTGGCGGACCTGGCCGAGCCGATTTTCGCCGCGTTGGCCGCAGGCGACATCACGCTCGATGTCGCGATGGCCTATGGCTCGATCGGCGATCGCGACTGTCAGCAGGCAGCATGGGAGCGGCTGTCCACCAGCTGGCAGCGTGACAATGCGCAGGCGATCCGCCGGGCCATCGCAGAGGAGTCGCTGGCTTCCAGCCATCCCGTCGCGCGCTTTCTGGGTGAAGCGGAGTACACCGGCTGTGGCGGACGTATCGAGCGCGACCTGTTTGCCGGGGAAGGGGAGGGGCTCTGGCTCGACGGCGACCTTGCCATGGAACTGGCGTTGAAGAAGCTGACCTTCGAGGCGGACGTTGCAGCGCTGGGCAGCCGCCTTGGCTGGGTCAAGCCGCTTCTTGCGACCCATGTCAGCTACGAGGACACCAAGGACTTGCACGCTTACTGGCCACGCCGTGAGGGACCGAGCGCTGAAGCTGCCGCGCGCATGCTGGAGATTTCGGAGCGCATCGAGGAAATCGGCGAAGCGCTTGACGACCCGCAGGACGATGATGTCACCACTGCGCTCGAGACGGAGCACGATGCGCTGGAAGCCGAATACGAGCAGCTTGGGGAAACCGAGTATCTCATCCCCGATGACGACAGGCCTAATGTGGGTACGTTCCTGGTGCTGGGCAAAGACGGTAGCCCGCGCCTCCTTGAAACCTTCTACACCTCGGCCAAACCCGAGCGCCGCAGCAATCCCGCTGGGAACGCTCCAGGCACGATCGGGGATGGTGACGAAGATGCCGCCACCGAAGCTGCCCTCCCACGTTCGCTCGAAGAGCAGATGGCCAAGGATCGCCGGGATGTCCTGGCATTGCATCTCGCATATGATCATGCGCTCGCGTTTGATCTGGCGATCTTCTCGCTGGCACGCGATCTGGCTGGGCACTTCGGGACAGCCAAGAACGGCTGCACGATCCGCATCGTTGATCGTAACGAGCCGATGGGCCTCACCGGAATTCCGGTCAGCCCCGCGGTCACCGAACTCGAAACGATCCGTGCTTCGCTGCCCCACGACTGGGCGCGCGAAGAGGACAGCTTCGCCGCGTTCCTCGCGTTCCGGGCTCTCGACGATGACACCCGTGCGTGCTGGCTCGCCTATGCTGTCAGCCAGAGCCTGACAGCGGGTCTCGCCAATGGGACGCACAAATCGGCGTTTCAGACCGGCCTTGGCGAACTCATGGGCATCGCCATCGCCGACCACTGGCGCCCCGGCGCCGAGAACTTCTTCGATCGCATCAAGAAGGGCCAGATCCTGAGCATCCTCGGGCAATTCGATCCCGAGCTTCCCGGGCGGTACGCGACGGCCAAGAAGGCAGAACTCGCCTCGGCGGCGGCCCGGCTTTGCGCCGGTGACGCGATCACCGAACCGGAGGTCAAGGCCCGCGCGCTCGCATGGGTGCCGGACGCCATGCGGTTCGGGTCGGCCGGCGAAGTCGAGGACGCGGGCCTCGCTGATGAGCAGGCTGATATCGCCCCGAGCGCTGACGACACCGCCTGCGACGCGGCGAACCAGAACGAGGCTTCAGAACCGGTCTCCGACGCGGCCTGACCCGACACAGCCCGACACAACCGAAGCGGGGGTTGGCGCAGCCGGCCCCCGCTGTTCGTTCCCGCGCCTGTTGCTCTGCCGCCAGAGGAAAATCGGGAAGCCGGGCGCGTTAACGCTCGAAACTATGGAGGTTTACCCCATGAAACACCGTCATGATATCTATGGCACCGTCACCAACCAGTTGATCGCGGCAATTGAGGCAGGGGCCGGTGATTGGAAAATGCCGTGGCATCACCAGGGCACGCCTGTGATGCGTCCGACCAGCGTAGCCGGCAGGCGCTACTCGGGTATCAACCGGCTCGTGCTATGGGCCACGGCCGATGCACTGGGCTATGCCTCGGGCACCTGGGCCACTTACCAGCAGTGGAAAGCGCACGATGGTCAGGTGCGTAAAGGCGAGAACGGCACCCACGTCATCTTGTGGAAGAAGGTCGAACGATCCGACGGCAATGCCAGCGCGATGCCGGGTGATGGGGATGGGGACGGCCGAGCCCGCTTCTTCGCCCGATCGTTTGTTGTGTTCAACCGCGACCAGGTCGACGGTGTCGATACCGATACCATCAAGGACGTTCAGCCGGTCACGACCGCTATCTCGGATGCCCTTGTCTTTCTTGAGAGCGTCGGGATCCCGGTCGAATACGGATTACACGATGCCTACTACCGGCCCGACATCGACAAGGTCTTCATGCCGGAACGCCCGGCGTTTGACAGCGATCTCGATCTGGTCAGCACATTGGCCCACGAAATCGGGCACGGCACCGGGCATCCGGCGCGGCTCGCGCGCGACACCTTGCGTGATTACCACAAGGACCGGGCCACGCGCGGCAGGGAAGAGCTTGTTGCCGAACTGACCTCAGCCATGGTCATGGCAGATCTTGGTCTTGCCTGCACACCAAGACCCGACCACGCTGCTTACCTTTCGAGCTGGTTGGCGACGCTGCGGCATGATCCCAAGGCGATCTTCACCGCCGCCGCGCAAGCGCAAGCGGCCGCCGACTGGATCCACGCAGCGGCAGGCAAGGCTGGATCGGTGCAAGCAGATGAAGGCGTGATCACCGAAACTCCCGCCGATCTTGCGCTGGCTGCCTGAGGCCGGACAGCCATCGGCCAATGTTGGACGCACGACGAAGCCCTTGGCTCGTCCGCTCAAATCCATTCCCAACCTGTCAGCCCGGTTCGCGCCGGGCTTTTGCATTTGTGGAGTACGATTCCATGACCCTGCCAGCCACAATCCAGCCCCGCGTCGGTCAATCGCTGATCACCCGTGTGACCAGACTTTACAACGGGACACTATTCGACTGCTTGGCCGAGTTGCTCCAGAACTGTGGCGCGACAATCTGGATCAGAAAGCCCGACAATCAGGATCAGAATCCGTGATTGCGATGTTGCTATTGTGTTCTTGTTGTTTG
>Ga0302198_10006613_pt1 | contig 10399 bp, 5 predicted proteins | sample II_Bog_N2_2_FD_193521 | JGI IMG/M metagenome (GOLD analysis project Ga0302198, IMG submission 193521) | Peat permafrost microbial communities from Stordalen Mire near Abisko, Sweden - II_Bog_N2_2 | ecosystem: Environmental > Terrestrial > Soil > Wetlands > Peat | place: Sweden: Abisko, Stordalen... | reverse complement strand
CTCGCAGCTTTCTCCCATCACCCAGAAACTGGAGTCGTTCCTGCCGCCTCTGACCAATCCCACCACCGGCGTCATCACCAACAACTATATCGGCGGCATCCCCAGCGGATATGACAACTGGATTTATGCCGGCCACATCGATTACAACATCTCGCAGAAGCAGAGATTGTCGATGAGCCTGACCGGCGGTAACCGCCATGCCGTGCCCTATACTTCGGGTGCCGCGAATCTCCCCGTGCCGTATCTGGCTGCCACTCTTTCCACGGTCGCAGGGCATTGGGCCGACATCGAGCACACGTACACCATCACCCCGAATCTAATCAACCAGTTCAAGTACGGCTACTCGAACTTTGGCGGGCCGCCGGTGCGGAACAGCACCGAAGGGATCGCACAGTATGAAGCGACGACCCAGGGTATCACCGGTCTTCCCGCGGGGCAGGCCTCCGACGAATTTCCAGGCGTCAGCTTCGCCGGCACGAACCAGCCGACCAACTGGCAGCAGCCCGACGTGACCTCGACCACTGTCAGCAATGCTCTGACCATGATTGACAACCTGCAATGGGTCAAAGGGAAGCATGCCATCACGGCAGGCTTTGAATTGCAATGGCTTGAGGAACAGGCAAGTTCAGCCGACGGCCCCTCCACCCCAATCACCCTGGCTTTTGGACTCAACGAAACGGCCCAGGTGGCTGGAACTTCCTATACGCCCAGTACCGGCTTTGCTTATGCCAGCTATATGGTGGGAGCAGTGGCAAGCAGCGGCGATACCTTGCAGTCTGTCGCGGAGTACGGTGGCCGCTATCGCCCCATGGCGCCCTACTTCCAGGACGACTACAAGATTACGCGCAAGCTGACCTTGAATCTGGGCATGCGTTGGGATTACATTCCCACCTATCATGAAGTCAAGGACCGCTGGGGCTTCCTGGATCCAAACGTGACCAACACGACTACGGGCAATCTGGGCATGTTCATGTACGCCGGCAGTACGGGCGGCGCAGCCATCAGCATTGGCAGCCGCACGCCTGTGCAAACCTATTGGAAGAACTTTGGCCCGCGTGTGGGCTTTGCCTATTCTCTGAATGACAAGACCGTGATCCGCGGCGGCTTCGGCACTCTCTACTCTCACGCCGGCGGCACAGGCGGCGCGGGTGGCGCGGCCACGGGCACAAGCAACACCGGCTTCACCACTCCGGTTACTCTGCCCAGCGCCGGCACAGGTACTACAGCCGGTCCCAGCTTCTTCCTTAACAACAATCCTGCCTTCAGCCAGCAAAACACCAACTACGGCGGTCCTTCGTTTACGCTGCCCACGCCTACCGGCCCAACCGCTGCGGCACAGGCGGCCAATGTGGGTTTCTATGTGAATAGCGCCGGTACCTTTGTGACCGCCGGCGCAGCGCCCGGCTACCCCGATCCGTATCTTTCGGATCGCGCGCCGGAATTCGACTTCTGGAATTTTGGCGTCCAGCGCGAAATTACCAAGAACATGACCCTCTCAGTGAACTACGCCGGATCGGAGAGCCACTTTATCGCGGGCGCGACAACCATGCGCGGCCTTCAATCAGGTGGAATCAGCCCCGCTTATTCACTAGCCCTGGGGCAGGGCGGCACCATCGCCGCTCCTCAGTATGGGCACGGTTTGCTCAGCCAGCCTGCTACAGCCGCAAACATTGCGCTGGCGCAGACCTACATGTCGGGGTGCTGCACATCGCCGTATCCAGGATTCCTGGCCGCGGCGGCAAGCGCGAAAGGAGCGGCCACCTCAACCATCGCACAGAGCCTGAAATGGATGCCGCAGTATTCCAGTACTGCCGACACCTGGGGCAATGTCGCGAATGCGAATTACCATGCATTGCAGGTCACACTCAGCCAACGTTTTTCCCATGGGTTGACTTTCACCGTCAATTACACCTACTCGAAGCAGATGGACGACGCCGGCACCAACCGCAGCGGCTGGGCAATTCCGTCCGCAGCCACTCTCAACGGGCAGTCCTGGAACCAGAATCGCATCGACTATAGCCTAAGCACACTGAGTGAGCCGCAGCAGTTGGCCGCATTCGGTGTCTACAAGCTGCCCTTCGGCAAGGGCGGAATCGGCGCGGATAACTTCCTGGTGCGCTCCATTCTGGGTGGATGGGAGACATCTGACATCATGCAGTATGTTTCTGGACCGCCCTTGACTCTCAGCGACGCAGACTGTGCCGTCACGGGCCAAGGCACCTGCATGCCCGACGTCAATCCCAACTACGTAGGCGGGAAGAACGGCATTCGCCAGAGCGGGAAGTGGGGCGCCGGCGCCACCGCGCTGACACTTGGAACCATTTCCTATGTCAATGGATACATCAACAGTTCGACCCAGGGTGCTGGTGTTGGCGGTGTCGCCTGCGCCAGCAGCACCGGGCCGTTCTGCAACGCCAACCCCCTGATGATCGGCGATGCGCCGCGCACCGGAGCATTCGGCCTGCGGGCTCCCAATACATTCCGCCTGACCAGCGGTATTCGGCGTAGTTTCGACATTACCGAGAGGACAAAGTTTGTCTTCGCGGTGGATTGCCAGAACGTAACCAACGCCGTCACCTTTGGAATTAACGCGGGCAATCTGCAGATTCCGACCGCTGTGACTGCTTCAACCTTTGGAACTCTGAGCTTTGCCAGTTCGGATAGTCGCGACTTCCAATTCTCAGGAAGGCTCAACTTCTAGGCTGTTCATCGTTCAATAACCCCGGCTCCGGAGGGTGCGGAATTCCCGCACCTCTGGAGCCGGATTCATTTTGAGGCTGTACTAGAGGACGATTGCATGTCGATTCGAGGGAAGGTAGTTATGCTCGCCGCCGGGGCGAGCATTTGCTTGTGTGGGCAGCAACGGCTGGTGATGGCGCAGCATCAGCCCACGCCCAAGGAACAGGCAAACATCGACATGAATGCGGCACGCCACTTTGGCGACGCTCCGGAGAACCCCGGCCCGATCGCAAGGGATCTATCGTATTCAACCAAACCCGCAGCCGTGGCCAAGGCGATGCGCAAGGTGGCCGACTGGCAGCTCGCAGTGGCTCAGCCTTACTTTGATCGGATCTGGACCTGGAGCGCGCTTTACACCGGCTTCATGGCTGCATCCGACTCGCTCGGTGATCCGAAGTACCGCGATGCCATGCTGGCCATGAGCCAGAAGTTCAACTGGCAACTGCGTTCGCATCTGCCCAACGCGGACGATCAAAGTATTGGGCAAACCTATCTGGAATTGTATCTGCTCAAGAAAGACCCCGCGATGATGCAGCCCACGGAGAGAGAACTGGATGCGATCCTGGCCGCTCCTCGAACCTCTACGATTCCGGGCAAGGAGATTGCGTGGTGGTGGTGCGATGCGCTCTTCATGGCGCCCCCGGTATGGTCCAGGATGTATGCCGCGACCGGCGACCGCAAGTACATCGACTATCTCGATGAAGAATGGGCCAAGACTTCCAGCCGCCTTTACGACACCCAGGAGCATCTTTATGCGCGGGATTCCAGCTATCTGACGCGGACCGAGATCAACGGAAAGAAGATGTTCTGGTCACGCGGCAATGGCTGGGTGATGGGCGGGATGATACGAACCATCCAATACCTTCCCAAGGACGACCCAGCACGGGCAAAGTATATTGCCCAGCTACAGGAGATGGCCGCGCGCGTTGCCCAGCTTCAAGGGCCGGACGGTCTTTGGAGAGCCGGCCTGCTTGACCCTGAGGATTACGACCTGCCTGAGTTGTCGGGCTCAGCCTTTTTCACGTATGCACTGGCTGCTGGGGTCAATGAAGGAATATTGGATAAGAAGGCCTACCGGCCCGTGATTGAAAAGGCCTGGGCGGGGTTGCTGCATCATGTGTATGCCGATGGGCGCTTGGGCTGCATCCAGCAGACGGGCGCGGAGCCGCAGCCCTTCAAGGCCTCCGCGAGTTACACCTACGGCGTGGGCGCATTTCTGCTGGCAGGCAGCGAAATCCGCCAGATGCATGGCCACTCCGCGGGACGATGAGAATCGATCTAAAATCGCGGGTCAAGCTTTCTATCTGCCTGCATCGGGCTTCACGACTTGGCCTTTGGCAGAGAGGTAACGCCCAAGCGGATTTCCATCCAGAGTCTTGAGACCCGCAACCACGCACTCCGCGTTTAATTCCGCCCCGGCGCGGCTGGTGTGCGTATGCGGGTCGGCAAATAGTGGTTCCACCTGCGCTTCGCCAAGGGCATCGTAGCGCCGTGCGATAATCTCGTTGAGGTCGACGAAAGAAACCTTTTCGTCGGCTGCCACCTGCCGAGCCCAGCCCCCATAGTTGTCGGCATTGCGCACGACCTTGCTGTTCTGCCAGATCTTGCGCGGGATGGGCGAGCAAACGATGGGAGTCGCATCCTTGGCAAGCGCCTCTGCAACGTACTTGCGCATGTACCAGCCATAGGTATGCACCACCTCATGCTTCTTCGTGATGGGGTTGTCAATCTCCTTGATTTCGTCGCCCACGCCCGGCAGAGTGCCGCGAGCACGGCTGGTGTCGTCGAGCGGTCCAGGGTCGTTGTGCCCAAACTGCAAGAGAACAAAATCCCCAGGCTTGAGAAGTGCGAGTAGCTCATCCCAACGCCCCTCGGTGATATAAGTGCGGCTGCTGCGTCCGCCGATGGCGCGATTCACCACGTTAACCTTGGAAGCGTCGAAGAAATCGACCAGCGGTTCGCCCCACCCCCACTGACCGCCCGCGCCGCTGCCTTGCCATTGCGCACTGTCGAGTCACCGACCAGATAGATGGTCGGCAGGCTCGGATCCTTTGCCGTTGGCAAGGGGGGTCGCACGGCCGCGCCCGGATCGGTAGCAGGGTTGGAATTTCCAATAACGGTGCTCGCCGGCGTCTGTGGCTGTGCCTGTACTGCCGACACGGGAGGTGTGGGGGAAACAGCACTCTGTGCTTCCGCGCCCAGGCTGAAAAGCGAAACTGCGACAAGACCGACTATTGGAACCAACATCTTCATTTACCGGAATCTCCCTTCGTCATTCAAACAATGCTGAGTGTCTTTGAGGCTACTTCGGCTCACCGTGAGCTGCATCTTTCACATCTTTACCGGTAGAGTCTTCGAAAACTGGCTGGGTTCCGTCAGCTGTCTTGATATTGCTATCGGTTAGGGTCCAGTTCTTGATGTTCGCAATCGTGCCCGCGGTAGCGGCCTCAATGTCCAGATGATCGAAGTGAAAGTCATCGAGTGTGGCGCTTGGGTAAGCAGCGACGTTAAAGGCGCTTTTAGCGCCGGTCGCTTTGATATTCCAGATGTGGACGTTGCTGAAATGCGGCAGTCCCTGCTGCTCTGGGACTTTGGTGGTGAGAGTCACCCAATAGGAGGGAATATCTTTCGCGCCGTCCGGCAGGGTGGCGTAACTGAAACTCGGATTCCAGTTCATCGTGATGTGAATCGGGATGGCGACGCCTTCGAGCGTGAGGTCGTGAATGCGGATGTCCTTGCCGTAACCGCCGCGCGTGTGAGCGGACTTGATCAGCACGCCGGATGGGACGCCGCTAAGCGCGGTGATGTTGTAGACCTCGATGTTGCGGAAGCCTCCGGATGTCTCACTGCCAAAGGTGATGGCTGCTGCGCCGCGGCGCACGATGCAGTCGCGGACGACGATGTCCTCCGTGGGCCGGTTGACGCGCAAACCGTCAGAGTCGCGTCCAGACTTCAACACCAGCGCATCGTCGTTTGCGTCGATGTCGGCGTGTTCCACCAACACCTTACGTGAAGAGTCGATGTCGATGCCGTCGGTGCTGGGGCCCTTGCCGCCTTCATTGTTGTGGATGGTCACCCCGTCGATGTGCACATCATGCGAGTAGAGGATCTGGACAGTCCAGAAGCCGGAGCGCTTGAGCAAAATGCCGCCGCCCAGTTGAATATCGGACGAGTTTTGAATCAGAATCAAGCGAGGCCGGCGTGCGTCATAATCCGAGGCCCAGCGCAGCCCTTTGGGCTCATACGTTGCGCGAAGATCCCAATACGACTTCCACCAGATGGGGCCGTCGCCATCGATAGTTCCCTTGCCGGTGATGACAACGTTATGCTGGTCGCGGACGTTGATCAGCGCCGCTGGCCAAGTCATCTCGATGCCGGCGATGCGTGTGGGCAGCATTGGGTAGTCGTCCAGCTTCTCGGAGCCGATTAGTGTGACGCCCTCAGGCACATCGAGAGTTATGCCCGTTTTGAGAAAGAGCGAGCCGGTCATGTAAATTCCGGGCTTGAAGGTAACTGTCCCGCCAGCGGAGGCTGCCGCATCGATGGCCTTTTGCAGGGAAGCGGTTTCGAGAGTTACTCCGTCTCCCCTGGCGCCGTAATCATTGGCCAAAAATGTCTTCGGCGCCGCACAGGCTATGCCAGCGGTGAGCAAGCCCAGCACCATGCCGGCGATCCATAGAGTTACTTTGTTCATTGGTTCCTCTGTTCTTCAAGGTGGATGGGACCGAATAGGCCGGAGGGAATGGGCTGCAGGTGGTCCATGTCCTGAGGATCGAAGCGCCGGCCATACTTGGCTCGCAATGCAGTGTAATCGCGTGGCGGCTGACCGGCCAGTAGGTTGATCGCGGTGTTATAGACGTGGACTTCGATCCGATTGTCGCCACTGTGAACCAGCTTTGAGATGTCAATTCGGTAAGGCGGATGCCAGAGCGAGCCAGCCCGCCGTCCGTTGACAAAAACAATGGCCGCTTCCCGAATCGGTGGATCGAGGAGAGCGCTCATGCCGGAAGCATTGGGCCGCCGGTTGTCGGTGATCGGGGTTCCTGTGCCGAAGTCGAGGTAAATCTGACCGCCAGCCTTGGGAGCACTGCCAATCGAGACGCTCCGTGTGTAAACCGCTTCTCCAGAGTAATACTGCTTTCCCGAAAGTTCAGTCCACGAAGTCAGCGTAGCGAGATCCTGAGCCTGCGCGTCATCCGGGAAACGAACGTGCCAGCCAGTACTCAGATCGGCCAGTTGCTCTTCGCGGGGCTTTGAAGATTCCTCGACGATTTGCCCTCTTTCTTTGGACCCTTCTTCGAATTTGTCTTTCAGAACAAAGACTCTCGATTCATAGGGGGCGAGCGCTAGGGGAAAACGTGCGCCCGCGGATTGTGAACCAGACTGGAGAATCTCACCGCTATCAGGATTCCACACCTCAACATCAGCCCGATTCGAGCGAAACCGAATCTTCCCGTCGATGGGCTGATTCCCAGTGTTAACGACAAAATAGACATCGCTGTCGGCAAGCTTGCGATGAATGAAGCCGAGACCGACTGTCTGGCCAGCGGCATCAAGATCCGGCGGTAGTATGTGGTGCAGCGCATCCGTCAGATCGGCGGGCAAGTTGACAAAGATTCCTCTGTGGCCCGCACCCAGGAATAGCCGCTCCGAGAGGCCTGCGATCTCCCCGGAAGTGTTTTGATCCATGAAGCCCGGTCCGAGCGATGGGAGCTTCTCAACCGCAATCACTTTGCCGGATGCCGCGGCGTAGCTCTCGATCTTCTTGTAAGTCGCCAGCGGAATCCTGTCGGTCTGTGGAAGAATCAAAACAGGGTAGGGGATAGCGCCGAGTTTATCGATGGTTGCCGCGTCAATGTAATCGATGTTATAACCGGCATCGAGAATTGCCGCCATCAGGCCAGGTGATATCCGCTTCCTCATCTCATCGGTCACAGAGACATGGCCGGGAGTAAAGGTAGCCTGGGCGTCGTCCTCGGGGAGAAGAATTGCGATGTCGTTGGCTGCCTTGCCCTGACGCAGAAGCCAGCTAACCCGTTGTAAGTACTTGGTAACATCAGGCATCACAGGAAACCACGGGTTATGCGAATTAAACACCGCCGCCGCATACAACGACCAGCCTGGCTCACCCGCTCCAGGCGGAGAATAAGGGTATCCGTGCCCGACAAACTGGTTGACACCAAGAAGAAACATGCGGTCTGCCTCGGCCTTCATGTCAAGAGGAGTGGCGCGGAACGCGGGCGAGTGAAGCCACGTCCATGTTTCCGCGGAAGTGACATTGCGGCCATAGAGATGGCTCGCGGAGCTTGCCCAGCGTGTGAACGAAAAAGTGCGCCACTGTGGGCCTTCACCCTCTGGCAGATTAGGAACTGCCTCGTCAGCCAGTGTAACTGCAGGCTCTCCGTAGGTCTGCGAACGGAACAAGGTGTGATGAGCTTCGGCGAACTGCGTGATCGGAGCGAGGTAGTTATCGCGTATAAGATCTGAGAGCGTCTGGCCCCAATCGTGGCGTATAGCTTCTGCCTGCTGTGTGCCTCCTGCGAGTAGTTCGGGGAGGTGGGGAATCAGGTCGTAGCCGCGGCGCTTTCGAAACTCAGTAGGTAAGTTAAGGGTCCAGTCGGAGCCATACACCTCAAGCGAATCTGAAAAGACGGAATAGGGCGGGTGGTCGCCAAAGGCGTTGAGCAGCGGCGTAGCCACATCGGCCAGATGTTCGTCGATGGCTGCGCGAGAGAAGTGGTCCAGTACGTAGCCTTCAGCGCCCGCAGCTGGGCGCTTGACGGTTTGCTGCGTATGGCTGGCGATAAAGAAAAGGGCAGTCCGAGGAGCCGTGCCCGAGGGAATGGAACCGGAAGCCGGATCGATGCGCACGGCCGTAGATGGGTCAAAGGATTTCTCTGTGCCAGTGACCGCAAATACGGCAATTAAGCTATCCCCAGCCGGGAGCGTAGGAGGAGCGACCGTCGCATCGGCTATAGGCACGGAAATAACCTTGAGCCGTCCAGCTGCGAGGTCGATGGTAGTCTTCGGGCCGCCGTACGGCCAGCCGCTACCGAGCGTAATATCGGCGCGCAATCCGAGCGACTGTGCGGTCTTGCTGGCGAAGCTTACATCGTCAAGAAACTCCGGCGACAAGTATTGCAGGTTCTTGATGTCTTTCGCTTCATCGTCAAGCATCAAGGGATAGACGGGCTGAATCTCTACGCCGCCAATGCCCGCGCCGCGCATGGTCTCCAGTTCCTTCTGGAGCTCCGGCTTGGTGACAGCAGGGCCGAACCACCACCAGCGCATCAAAGGCCTGGCATCATCCGGAGGATTGAGAAAGCCTTGCCGCAAACTCTGGCTGGAGTCTTGCGCAAATAAGAGCGCCGAGAGTGACAACAAAAGCGCCAAGCTTCCGAATGAACGCAGCGCAAATGGCTGGATAGAATGTTTGGAAATACAAACCCGATGAGTCATAGAGTTACTCCGTGTGCCGGTTTCAAGAGAAGCTGATGCCACTCCGGCACAAGCGGCGAGATAATACTGAACAACCTTCGTTAGACCTGCGGTACCTTCATGACGTTGGCGGTTTTGGGTGGAATGGGTGTCGCAGGCAAATCGAAAGTTGCCTGCGGATCTGGCTTGGACGGGTCAAAGTCGGGTATGTCTTTCGTGAGGAACTTGCGGAGAGGAAGCCTGGCTTCACGGATGCCATGCACGACGCACCGCGCCAGTTCAAAAGCTCCGTACTTGTTAAAGTGGGTATCGTCGCTTATGGCCTGGATCTGGTTCGGGAAGGCGTTGGCCGGGTAGTGCATGAATGCCTTCATTGAACCCTCGGGGCCCATGGCTTCAAAGAGAGTCTTGCTCATGGCGTTGAGGTCGATGAGTGCCGCGTGCTCTGCCGCCGCGACTTCCCGGACAGCATCGGGATACCCGGCGAGAGAGTTTGTGATCTTGCCGCTGTCGTCAAAGGTCCGGCGGTTCATGCTGGTGACCAGTACAGGTATTGCCCCTTTGGCGCGGGTCTGCGCAATATCGACGGCCAGCAGTTTCTTATAGTCGTCAATGGAAACCGCGTTGGGCTTTTGATCGTTGTGGCCGAACTGCATAAAGAGATAATCGCCGGGCTGGATCAAGGACATGACTTTCGCAAAGCGCTGCTCGCCCCCAAAGCTCTTGATTGTTTCGCCCGACTCAGCGTGATTGGCAATCACAACGCCGGGGCGAAAGAAGCGGGGAAGCATCTGGCCCCAGGCCGCCCAAGGTTCCACATCCTGATCCACCACAGTGGAATCGCCAGCGAGATAGATCGTCGGCTCTTTGATGGGTGTTATAGAAATTGAACGAAATCCGGGCCGGTTGCCATTGAATTCGAGAGTTAGTTTGTTATCCCAGTCCAGATTTCCGATTTCGCGGGGCTTAAGCTTTACAAGGTGAGTTGTGTCTCCGGCAATTTCGGGCAAACGGATATTTACATCAAGGGTGCGAGTGGCAGAAGCATTTGCCTTGACGGAGACCTTTTCAAGCATCAGCCGGCGTGCTTCCGCCCAGACGGTTGTTGTCGTGGGCTGGTCTGCGCCCACAGCCACAGTGACTCGATAACTTCCTTCAGGCAGCGCGATGGAGAAGAAGAATGGCTTGTCGCTGGAGCAGGACTTATCGCCTATCTCCGGTA
>Ga0302198_10006608_pt1 | contig 10403 bp, 8 predicted proteins | sample II_Bog_N2_2_FD_193521 | JGI IMG/M metagenome (GOLD analysis project Ga0302198, IMG submission 193521) | Peat permafrost microbial communities from Stordalen Mire near Abisko, Sweden - II_Bog_N2_2 | ecosystem: Environmental > Terrestrial > Soil > Wetlands > Peat | place: Sweden: Abisko, Stordalen... | reverse complement strand
CGACGCCCGCACCGGCCGGCGTTTCACCGACCTGCCGCTCAGATGACGCATCGCGTCACTGACCATCCATCGCTCCATTCACCAGCGACCGCGCGAGACTTCCGCACCAACGGAGGTGAACGATGGGACGAGACCATCCAGTGCCAGCCGAGGCCGGGGCCGAAGCCGGCGAACAGACGGCGATCGCCGAACGCCTGGAAGCGATCGAGGAGCAGGGGCGGCTGACCTTTGAGCTGCTCAAGACGCTGGTTGGCCTGCTCGTGCCGAAAGGCGAGCGGGACGGGCCGTCCCTGGAAGACCTGATCGCGGCGGTGGTCGCCCAGCAGCGCGACCTGCTCACCATCGCCAGGGCAACCAGGTCGGAGGTCAGGCGACTCGGCGAGACCTTGCCGCCCGCCGTCGCCGAAGCCCTCGGGGCCTACGTCGTCCCGACGCGGGTGCCCCGATCATGATGAACTTCCGCAAGATCGCGGCTGCCTCGAAAGGGCGGCTGCTCTTGCGCTACTTCACCGAGGACACTCCCGAGCCGATCCATCCGCCGGGGGTGGACGCAGCGGGCCGGCAGCTCGACGAAGGCGGACGGCTGACCGCCTACTACACCCAGCGAGACAGCCGCGCGGCCTGGCGGCCTGATATGCCAGCAATCTTTTCGCGCGCGGCCGGGATCGACACCCATCATATGCCGCGCGACGCTGATCTGACACGGTTGTTCGAGGGCAGGCGGGCGGATACCGGGGAAGCCTGGTCGAAGCACAAGCGCACGCTCAGCGGCTTCGACCTGGTGTTCTCGCCGCACAAGTCGGTCACGCTGGCGGCCGAGTTTGCCGCGACGCCGGCGGAAAGCGCAGCCATCTGGAATGCCATCGACCGGTCCAGCGACGGCGCCATGCGCCACGTCGCCCAGGTGCTCGGCTGGGCGAGGAAGGGCGCCGGCGGCGAGGACGGGGCCGATCCAGGCGCGGTCGGATGGGTGAGCTTCCGCCACCACACCGCGCGTCCGACCCTGCCGATCCAGGACGGCCGCGGCGGGCAGACCTACCTTGCCGACGCGCCGGTCGCCGGCGATCCGCACGCGCACATCCACCACTTCCTGATGAACATGGTGGTCACCGACGCGGGCCGGGTCGGGTCGCTGGACACCCGCGCGCTGACCGATGTGCGGGTGAAGGAGTTCGGCGCCTACTTCCAGGCGCTGCTGGCCGACGAGCTGCGCCGGATCGGCGCCCGCATCGGCTACGACGCCGAGAAGCAGGCCGTCGTGCTGACCGCCATCCCGGAGATGGTTAACAAGGCGTTCAGCAAAGGGCGCCGGCAGATCCTGGGCAAGGCGAAAGCCTACGCCCGCGACCAGGGGCTCGTCTGGGACGACATGTCGGCCGACGCGAAGATGGACGTGCTGCGCGACGCCGGCGCGGCAGGGCGCCTGGGCAAGAGCAAGACCGACGAGCGTGATCTATGGCGGCAACAAGCTGAGGACCTTGGCTGGCAGCACCGCACGGTCATGGAGGGCGTTGCGCACGAAAAGCTCCCGGACGAGGAGCGATTCGACCGGGCTTACCAGTTTGCGGCGCGACATCTGGCCGAGGAGTTCCACACGGCGGCGGTCATCTCCCACGAAAAGCTCGGCATGTACGCCGCGCGCGGGCTGATCGGGACGGGGATCGCCGGCGGGACGGAGGACATCAAGCGGGTCGTCGAGTTGGTCGAGCAACGCGGCATCCGGTTCAAAGGCGAGCACGTCGCGCTGGTCGTTGGGGTGTTCGACGACAAGGTCCGGGTCGCGAACACCGCGCAGATCCGGATCGAGGCGAAGCTGGCGGCGACGGCGGAGGCAAACGCGCAGGACAAGACCGGGGCGCTGTCCGTGCAGGCGCTCCGGCAGGCGATCGCCAATGCCGGGATCGAGTTCACCGAGGAACAGCAGGCCGCCATCTTCGCGCTCGGCCAAGGCGGCGCTTTGACCCTGCTGACCGGCGCCGCTGGCGCCGGCAAGACCACGCTGCTGCAGCCCCTCGTAGCGGCTTGGCGGGCCGATACCCGGTTCAGCCCCGCCGGCCGGGAGGTGGTCGGCGTGGCCATGGCGTGGCGACAGGCGGATGCGCTGAAGGACGCCGATATCAAGCGGACCTACGCCCTGTCGCCGCTGCTCAGGATGATCGAGACCGGGGAGTTCAAGGCCAGCCGGAACACCGTCCTGGTGGTGGACGAGGTGAGCCAAATCGGCCCGCGGCCGCTGCTCAAGCTGCTGGAGCTGCAGGCGCGCACCGGCATGACGATCAAGCTGCTCGGCGACCAGGAGCAGGCGCAGGCCATCGAGGCGGGCGACTCGATCGAGATCCTGCGCCGCGTGCTGCCGCCGGAAGCTCTGCCCACCCTGCTGACCACGATGCGGCAGGCCAGCAAACGCGGCCGGGCGATCGCCGGGCTGTTCCGCGACGGCAAGGCGGCCGAGGCGCTGGCCATGAAACGGGAGGACCGCCACGCCATGCTGGCGGGCGGCGACTTCGACCAGGTGGTCGCCAGGATCGCCGACCTTTACATCGAACGGCGCGATGTCCTGCGGGCCTCCGGCTCGAAGCGGGGGATCAGCATCTCGACTCCGACCAACGACGACGCGGCGGCGATCAGCCAGGCGGTCCGCAAGCGGCTGAAAGAGCGGGGTGAGATCGCCGACGACGAGGTGGTGTACCGGGCGATCGACCAGCGCGGGAAGACCTATGACCTGGCGATCGCCACCGGTGACAGGTTGCGGCTGTTCCGGCGTCTCTGGGGCCGGGTGGACGGGCACTACCAGCGAATCGGCAACAACGGCGAAGTCGTCGAGGTGCTCGGGCGGACTGCGGACGGGCTGCGGCTGCGGACCAAGGACGGGATTGCCGAGGTGGAGTGGCGGCGCCTGGCGGACGACGCCACGGGACGCCTGATGCTGGGCTTCGGCCACGCGCTGACGATCGACGCGGCGCAGGGGATCACATCGGACGAGCACATCAACGCGCTGCCCCGCGGCACGTCCGGGGTCACCGGGTTCACCTCCTACGTCGCCGAAAGCCGCAGCCGGGGAACCACCTGGACGGTGATCTCCGAGGCGGCGGTGTACGAGGCGGAACGACACCGGCAGGCGCTGGGCGACATCACGCCCATTACCAAGGATGACCTCTGGGCTCGCGTGGCCGAGGATATGTCGGCGAAGCCGTACAAGTCGCTCGCCACCGATCTGCTCAACGCCGCGCGCCAGGATCGCGAACGGGCGATCGATACCTTCATCGCCTGCAACCACGCGATTGAGACGGCGCAGCTCGACAACCCGGAGTTCGGCCGCGACGCGGTGAAGCGCTACCGGGCACAGGCCGTCAACGAGAGCCTTTCCCGGCATCTGGCAGGTCTCGACCACGCCATGCAGGTCAATGCCGCCGAGATGCGGGACGCCATGCAGGCGCTCGAAGCAGAGCAGCACCTGCGTGCGCTGCGCGCCGAGGCCGCCGCCGCGAAAGAAGACATCGCCGCCGCCGGCACCAAAAAGACACCGGCGCCGTCAAGCGGACCTGGGTTCTGACTGCCGATTGCCGCGCCCCCAAAGCTCAAGGAGTTCCAAGTTGATGTTCCTGCGCCTGTCCGGATTCGCTTTCGCCACCGCGCTCATGTTGTCGGGATGCGCCACACAACCTGTCGTCATGGATTCCCATGCGGACGTGACGACCCGGATGTTCAACATCGCCAGCCGGTTTGAACAGGCTCGCCATCAGGGCGGCATGACCGGCGTCACCGCCGACATCGAAAAATGCTACGCAACCGCCGCCTTCTTGGTCGCGAAAATCTTCGAGCTTCGCGACTGCCTCGTGCTGGACTACGTGGCCTACCGGTCATTCGGCGTGGCGGCCTCGCCGTATTTCGAGCCGAAAACGATCACGGCGCGGTGGACACGCTACGGGGCGCCGGCTCAGTTCGACAGCCAAAACCGGCTCGCCCGATATGTGCAAAACGCCTACAGTCTGGTGCAAGCCGATCTCGCCCAGATGAATGCGGCGCCTATCGTGATCCACGAGCCGATAACACCGCATCTGGCATCGCATCTGTAGTTGCAGGAAGACGGACCGCTGGCACCGCGGCCGTCGGTCCTGCGACGCATCACTGCCCCATCAAGGCAGAGGCGGCGTATCACGCCTCGGCGGGGGCACCATGACTCGCAGACGCAGACCATCGAGAGCGACGCACCGTTCGCAAACTTCCGCGCGCAAATCTCCGTCCGGACTATCCCGGAACAGAACAACAGGAGTTTTTCGTGCGAGTCATCGATCCGACCCGAACCGTCGCGCGCATGGACCATGCGCTGACGGAAGCCGAAGCTGCGCTGACAGAAACCAAAGCCAGACGGTCCATGGGGGACCTGATGGCTGCGATACTCGCTGAGGCGGTGGTGACGGTGGCGATGGCGGCGCTTATTATTCTGTCAGCCATCGTTGTCTTTGTCGGTGCGGCGCTGTTGGGGGGAGCCTTGGTGTCGCCGCTGTACTACGGCTGGCCGAGCCCACGTGCAGCGATCCCGGGCTGCCTGCTCGGCGGCGCGGCGATGCTGCGAGGCTTCCGCCGCCTGCTGCGCGGCTTTCGCCGACTCGACCGAGACCCTCCGACTTGGCAAAGCTCGGCCTATAATTGGGCCTGGCTGTACGCCGGTTGCGGGTTGAGCACCGGCAGCGTGTGGGCGGCATTTGTCTATGTGTGCGTGTGCGACACGGTCACCTCGACCGGGGGGCCGCTGTTCGAATACCAGTAAGACCGCCACATCTGGGCGGGTCGCTCCGCAGCGGTCCGCCATCTCGGTCCCGGCTCTCGCCGCCCGCCTGCTTTCTGGCGGGCCTTGAGCCGCTCCACGCCCCCGCAGAACCAGGCCGACCAGGACGCACAGGCGTTATTACATAAGGCTCATTTACCTAGGACGTTGATCTTCTTACAGCCGCGCTCCGGGCATCCAAACTCAGAGAGCCAGAAGCTAGCCTCTGACAACGCTGCATCACGGCTGGGCTTCCACCCACGAACCTGGCGCTTCAAGACTTGGCATTCCACGGCCCCGCGATCGTCTGGATCGGGCTGGACGACTGCAGAATGCTGGCCTGCTCTCGGACACAGCCCAGCGTTGTCGGAATTGTCTGACACAGCGATAAGTAAGTTTGTACCGACAAACACGATTGCAAGAAGCTGGATCACGAAACCGTCAGCATCACTTGTCCTTGACCTGGGCTATAAGTCTGGCTGAGTCGTTCGCGATCCTGTTCACGGCGGCACTGCGCGAGCGAGGACGTGTGAACCTCCCCGGAGTTTGGCTGCAATGCACGAGCAACCGCATGAGTAGCGAAAGTTGCGAGCGCCGCGACTATCTGCGAGAGCAGGCAGCACGATGCCACCGAATGGTTTACGCCGTCGAGGACCAGCGGATCAGGAAAACCCTTGTGGACCTTGCGGACAAATATAAGTCCCAGGCGGACGCACTGGACGCTGAGCTGAGGGCGGCAACCTAGCCCGGGATCGTCAGAAACCTCGGTTATCGAAACACGGCTGCCGCTTGCACAGCCTAATTCCGATGGCATCGGATTTGTAAGCGCGTCCCCCCGGATGGCGAGCACGGCGCGATGATGGCGAGCACGCGGGCTGCACCATTGTCGGCTAAGCCGGGCCAGGAAACGGCGCTTTTTGCCGACGGCGGGCCGCCGGCACCGCGGGCGGCCGTCCCGGCATGCGCCTCACTGACCCATCGAGGCAGAGGCGGTATATCGCGCCGCGGGGTTAGCTGGCGGCGCCACCGCCTCGACCGCGCGGCGTAGCAGTCCGGCTGCCTTCTGCGCCTGGTCCTCCAACATGCTGTGGCCGGCGCGGCTTGGCATCGCAGCGGCAGCCTCGCCGATCGCGGCGTCCATCGGCTGAAAGCGGGCGGTGATCGCATCGCCATCCGGACGGCGTGCGATGACGTCCTCGACCGCGCCGCGGTCCTTGCCGTAGCGGAAGAGTGCGGCTGCGGCCCGATCGTAGGCGCCGGCGAGCCCGCGATCGCAGTCCAGTGCGGTGGTGAACTGCCCAAGCAGGCCGGCGAACCGCCCACCCGCATGCATCTCGGAGACGACACCGGCGAGGCCATCAGGGTCCGATCCGGCGGCTTGGCGGATGCGGCTGATGACCGGGGAACCTTCGCGGTTGTTGAATTCCTTGAGCGCATCGAGGGCGGCGCGGCCGGACGCGACCGCACCTTTCAAGGTGGCGTCGTCGCGCTCGTCCGTCGTCCTCTTCTCGAAGGCCGCCAGGCGATCGGCCACAGGAACGGTGGTTTCCCAGAGCGATCCGCCGCCGGCGCCGCTGGATCGCAGGCCCGAAAGGAGAGTGTCGAGGACCGGGCGCGGTTGGCCGGCCGGCGGCTGTTGACCGCCGGTCTGTGGGCCGGCACTGCCGCTACCAGCCGCGGTCTGGCTGGTTGCGCCAGGCGCGCGATGGACGTTCGGGCCAGTGCTATCGGGACCGCCTCGCGGAGCATCTTCCTGACCCGGCGCCGCCGGCGCGATGACGGGCTGCCGCTCCGGGGTGGCCGTCAGCATCCGGTCGAACAGATTGCGGATCTCCGGCGTGATCGGGGCGCCGAGCCGCTCGACGGACCGATACAGCGACACCAGCCAGTCGCGGAACCTGGCGAACACCTCCGCCAAGGCGGCGGACGGTGCCTGGCCTTCCATCATGTACCGCTCGAAGGCGCGCGCGAATCGCTCGTGCTGCTGGCGGGTGATCGGCCCGTCGGGATCGGCGCCCAGCCATTCCCGCACCGTGGTTGCGTCCTTGGTCAGGCTCGCCGGAGCCTGCGGATGCGCCGCATCGCGCAGCAGCTCGCGCAGCCATTCGTGCGCCGTCTCGTGCAGGAAGGTGCTGGCGTCGGCGCGGCTGAACAGCGTGATAACACTCCGGCCGCCATCGTTGAATCGGATTTGGCCGCGCGCCTCCTGAAACAGCGTCAGTCCGCTGGACAAGACAGCAGCGCGCAGATCATCGGTCACATCGAAACTGTGAACCGGCTGGCGCAGCCGCGCGATCGTCTCGCCGATCATCGTGTTGCGCAGCTCGGCAAGCCGCTCATACAGCGCGTCGGCACGGTCGAAATCTGCCTTCTTTTCCGGCCCTCCGGCGCTGTTCAGTCCCCACATCAACGCCCGTTCGTTCGCGGACCCGGCATCCGTCTTGAGACAGTCGAACTGCGTGCCGTATTTCGCCAGCGCCTCGGCGTCGGGCTCGATGCTCTCGCGTTCCTTGTCCGTAACGCCGCGCGGTATCTCGCTTATCCCCACGCGCGCGCCGAACTTCCCGACCAGCTTCTGGGTCTCGGCGGGCAGAATCGTATCGTAGAAGCCGTTCATACCCTCGCCGCCGACCTGGAGATCCTGGCCCGACAGGACGTGGTTCACACCGCCGGCCCCGTCCGGCGAGGTTTTCGTCGGTGCGTTGAGCAACCGGTCAGCAACCTCCTTGCCGACATGATCCGGCAGCTTGTGTTGCGGAACGCCCTTCTGGAATACGACCTCCCTGCGGTCCTTGAACCCCTGCAAGTCCTGCGTGGTGGGATACCAGACCAGTTCATCGACGTGCTTCGCGAGGCTGTAGCGCGCGGACTGCACCTCCCCCGGCAACCATGCCACCCGGTCGAAGCCGTGGTCGACCGCGTAGGCGATCATTCGCTTCATCGCGAGCGCGGGCCAGGAGGTCTTGAATGGGGCGTCGGGGACGCGGTTGTCTTGCCCAACGCGGGCAGGTTCGGATGCTATGCGTTGGCGGGCTACCGCGAGGGCGGCCTGCTCGGTCTCGGCCGCCGCCCTGGTGACGTTGGTGACATACTGGCCACCTTCCGTCCGGACTTCCCAGACGCCGCCCGTGCCGCCGATCCATGTCGCCTTGAGCGGGCGCCCGGTTAAGTCGTCGCCAGTCTTGTAACCACCCTTCCGCCCGCTCTGGTGCCAGTCCGACTGAATTTCCTCGATCAGCAGGACACGCCTGCCGTCTGGCGCCATCCGCTCATTCAACCGGACATGGGCCAGGACGTTGGGCTCATCCCAGTGGTCGGAGCGGTAGGTGCCGGCGGCGTCCGCCTGGCGGTTGTTGTGCGCATATCGCTCGATGGCTTCTTCATCGGTGCCGGCAAAATGGCGCATGGCGCCGAGGTTGTTGCCCGCCGTGTCGCGGATGGCGACATGACGCCGGCCGTTGCCGGCGTCGATCCCGTGAGCAGTCCAGCCGTGCGTATCGGTCGCCGCGGGCAGCGTGATCAGTATCTCCCGGTAGTAGAAGCCGCCGGGGAGGGTGTAGGTGGCGTATTTCGGATCGCCACCGGTTGGCGTGTCTTTCTCCAGATCGGCCTTGGCAACGACGAATGCGTGGGCAGCATCGCGGTATGGCGCAGGTAAATCGTCCGGCTGCGCCCAGCCCATCGCGATTGCATGGATCACGGCGTCCGGCGTCGTTGCGCCGTTGCCAACCGGCCTGGCAAGGTTCTGGGGAAGAACCGAGCGCAGCCGGTCCCGCGCGTCGGCCTCGATGTCGTAAAGCCGGTCCCAATCCGTCGACGCGCTGCCCTTGACCACCTCGCGCAACTGCAGCGCGTTGGCCCAGATGTAGTGCTGAATCTGCTCCTTGCTGACCCGCTCCTGGCCGCGCAACCATGCGTCCAGCCCGACCCACCGCATCTCCTCGGGCTTCACGCCAGGCGTCCTGCTGAGCATCGCCAGCATCTGCTCGCCGCTACCCTTGGCCTGTGTCAAAGCGTTTACCGCGCGCGCCACGCCGCTGTAGAGATGCGGCAGACCCGTGGTCTCGTAAATCGGCTCCGATGTGGATTGGAACAGCGTGCGGTCTGGGATTTGCCCATTGTTCAGGTCGCCGGTTTGCGGCTCCCAAGCCTGCTGGTGGCCGGCCACGATGTCGGGTGCTTCGGCCCGGTACATATCCGCCGCTGTGCCGCGCTGAAATTCGAACCGTGCAGCCCGCGCCGCGTAGTGCGCCGCGATGATCTGGCCCCCGGCGTCCGCCTCCTCGGCTGGGCGGCCGGCGGCGCGCAGGCGAAGGGATACGTCAGTGGCGATGTCGAAGGCAGAACTTGCCGCCGGCGGGACGGACTGACCAGCACGCGCCGAAGATGCTGCCTGCAGCAGCGAGTTGTCGTCCATTGTTCGACCTCAAGATCCGGGACGGCTGGTTTATGGTCAGTGTATTTGATCGCTCGACGGCTGGTGGGATGCTGACCTGCGAGATGCATCCTCCATGGCGCGAAGCGCATCGATGGCGCCAAGCCGCTTGGCTGCAGCCACCATGAGCCTCGCCGCCTCGTCTTCATCGCCCGCATCCAAGGCGCGCTTCAGCGAATCCAGCATGTCGTCTACCTCTTCCAGAAGTCGCCACTGAAGTGAGGTGAGCGGTCGCGCCGGTTGCTGCTGAGCCATCATCGCAGCCAAGGCCCGACGCCATGCCACGCTTCGTCCAGCGCACCGGCCACCACGGTCAACGCGCGGCGCGAGGCGGTGTACCGGGGAAGCGTGGTGAGCATGACATACTCCCGCTGGAGCTGTTCCAGCGTGAGTGGCATGGTCTGCGCGCCGAACTTGCGCAGCGTCGCCATCGCCTGCGCGATCTGTGGCTGGAACGCTGCGGTTGCCGATTCGTATTCCTCGCGGCTCGCCACCGGCGGATAGGGCTCGACCGCGACCAGAAAATCGAGAGCGGCGCACACATGAGTCTCGTCCAGTTCATCATGTGCGGGGGCTCGGTATTCAGGCATGGCTCGTGACCTCGTGTCAGGGACAAGGGCGGTTCAATCGTAGTGCGCCGGCACCCAGACGTAGGCGCCGCCGCGCCACACGAAGCGGCCCGGCACCAGGTTTCCGGTTTGCACCGGGCGCAGCACCCGCTCCGGCGGCACCCAGACATAATCCGCGCCGCGCAGCGCCCAGTGTCCGGGCAGCAAGGCGTAGGTGACGGTCGGCGCGGCCGGTGGCGTGAAGGTGACGACGGGGCCGGGAGACTGAGGCTGACCGGTCCGGGTGTCGTAGGGCACGTAGGCGCGGTCGGGCTGCGACGGCGCGCCCGGACTCAGGTCAACCGGCTGCGCGCGCGCGGCGGTCGCTGCTACGGCGACCAACCCAACAATCGCAGCAACAGTCAGGGCTTTCGGAAAGTGAGACATTGTTGCGGTGCCCTTCCTGGTCAGTGTGCGTCCTGCCGCTCGCCTGTCCGCGCCGTGCCGGGCTCGCGGTTGTTGCCTTGCCCGCGGAGCCATCAGGCAGCTCGCTTCGAGTCAGCCGCAGCCTTCAGCTTTTCCAGTTCGCGCATGACGGCAGCCAGGTGACCCTTGAATGTCGCGACAGTCATGTCCGGAGGCTCGACGACGG